>LNFM01017473.1_pt1 | contig 12993 bp, 13 predicted proteins | sample 596031 | NCBI WGS metagenome assembly LNFM01 (sample SAMN04254537, study PRJNA301005) | activated carbon metagenome | isolation source: dual media filters at the Ann Arbor, Michigan drinking water treatment plant | place: USA: Ann Arbor
CCACATGGCCCATGCCGGCAGGTCGCGGTGCTTGCGCAGCTTGAAATAGTCCTTGCGCGCCAAGCGCAGGCTGTCACTGAATCGGTTCATGCGATCGCAGTCTAGGCGGCCGCCCCCGAGCACTTGCGTGTCGGACGACGAATCGACAGGCTGGCCGACCGGCAGACAATGGGACGGGCTAGACGTCAAGGTCGGACGTGCGGCGCAGCATGGCTGCGCCGCGGTCCGCTAGCGCAGGCGCGACGGCTCGACCGGCACCAGCGCGCGCGAGTCCTGATGTGCAAAGAATGCCCGCTGCATCCATCACTTGATCACCCGGGGCTGCGGTTCGACACGGGGCAAGCTGCCCGCACTTGCCTTTGCCTGCGACCGCACAGCCAGTTGGGCCCAGCGGGGCCGCTCGAACAGAAAGCGCAGCGGCGTGCCGCGCGTCAGGCGCTGGACCAGCAATGCACCGAAGATCGAGCCGGCGACCAAGAGCAGCACCCTGAGGTCGCCCGGGATGGGCCAGCCCCCCACTTCCAGCGCCTTGCGCACGACCACCAACAGCAGCGGAAACGCCAGGAAGATCACCAACGAACGGTGACCCAGCATGGCAAGCCAGCCCATCCAGGACGATCGGCTGAGCAGCGCGCCTGCGGCCAGTACGGCAGCACAGCCCGCCCCCCCCAGCGCAAAGGTGAGCGCTGTATTGCCCGGCGCGGCGGTCAACACGGCGATCACATGAACGGTCAGCCAGAGTGCAAGCGCCAGCGTGACGGCAGGCAGGTTGACGCGCATGCGGGCGCCTGCCGAGAAGACCAGCGGGGCCAGTGCGTAACCGGCATGGAAGTAGAAGTAACGGGACGCCAGGCGGTCACCGATTACCCAGCCGGTCTGAATCTCGGCCATTGAAATCAGGGCCGCCACGGGCAGGACGATCAGCGCGGGTATCGGCCTGAGCAGCTTGGCCAACACGAAGAAGAACGGCAGCGCATAGATGAACCACAGCGGACCGTGGGGCGTGACAAAGAGCCACAGGTAGTCGATTGCCAGCGGCTCGACCGCTGCCGCGTCCTTCATGACGCCGGATGCAAATACCGGCGCGAACTCCAGAGTCGCCCATAAAGCGTAGAAGTACGCATAGTGGACGACGCGTCGATCCAGGAACCGCGGCCACTCGCGGTCGATGATGCGCGCCAGAAAGAGTCCTGCCAGAAAGAATAGCGCCGGCAGGCGAAACGGTTGGACGATGCGGATCAGGGCGTCGAAAACAGGCGCATCGGGCACTGCGGCGAGCGCGAAGCGGGCGTGCAGGATGACGATGAGGATGATGCTGATGCCGCGCGCGTGATCCACCCACGACTCGCGCCCGCTGTCCGCTGCGTACCGCTCCGCCACGTGGCCTCCCCTGTGCATGGACGCCAGGATCGTGTCGATATGAATCCAGCGCATCTCGTCAGGGCAACGCACGTTCCCACGCACGGAAGGGCAAAACTTCAAGTGATACTTGAAATAAACAACGTTAAAATGTCACTGTAATATGTTGAATAATTTGACAAAATTCTCTGTCGATGCGCTCGCCACCTGTTGCTGATCGATGTTTCTCAGCGAGGCAATCTTGACCGCCACATGCGGCACGTACCCGGGTTCGTTGGTTCGTCCTCGATACGGAACCGGCGCCAGGTACGGTGCATCTGTCTCGATAAGCAGGCGGTCGAGCGGCACTCTCGACGCCACATCCTGCAACTGGGTCGCGCTCTTGAACGTGACGATCCCCGAAAACGAGATATAGAAACCGAGATCGAGTGCGGCACGGGCGACCTCCCAGGTCTCCGTGAAGCAGTGCATCACGCCCCCGGCATCGCCCGCGCCTTCTTCGCGCATCAACCTCAGCGTGTCGTCCGCCGCCGCTCGGGTGTGGATGATCAATGGCTTGCCGCAGCGCCGGGCGGCCCGGATATGCGTACGAAAGCGTTCGCGCTGCCAGTCCAACGGCTCCTTGAGCCGGTAATAGTCCAGTCCGGTCTCGCCGATCGCCACCACCTTGGGCGCGGCGGCGAGTCGCACGAGCGTGTCGACATCGGGTTCTTGCACGGGCGCACCCTCCTCGGTTCCGCCCGCGGGATAGTCCGGGTGAACGCCGACCGAGCACACGATGTGCGGGTAGCGCTGCGCCAGCGCGTGCACGCGTGGAAACTCCTCCAAAGTCACGCAGACGTTCAATGCCGCGGTCACCCCGGCGGCCGCCATGCGTTCGACCACGCCGTCGATGTCGCCGGACAGCTCAGGGAAGCTCAAATGGCAATGGGAGTCGACGTACACGGATGCGCCCACGCGAGCGTCGGGCCTCGCTATCGGGCACCGCGCACGCCAGAAGAAACAACAAGCTAGATGGTGTGGGTCGGTCGTGCCGACTTCAACGCCGTGCCGAGCAGGTCTTCGATCTTGCGGCGGGCCGTCAGACCCGTCTCGTCGGCAGGAAAGTGCACGCCGATGCCCGGCTGGCGCGAGCCGCCGCCGGCGGGGCTGACCCAAACCACTTTACCGGCCAGCGGCAGCTTGGCGGGATCTTCCATCAGCGTGAGGATCAGGTAGACCTCGTCGCCCAGCTGGTATGGCTTGCTGGTCGGGACGAAGATGCCGCCATTTTTCAGGTACGGCATGTAGGCCGCGTACAGAGCCGCCTTTTCCTTGATCGCCAGCGACAGCACCGACGGCCGCGCACCCGCCGCGGCGGCGCCGGCCGGGATGGCCGCACCGGACAGCGGTGTTGCCACCACCCCGGCAGCCAGGCGAGTCATCGGTCCGTCGTTCATTCCTGTCTTTCTGCGTCAGCGTGCCAATTGAGGCGTTGCCGCGGCCTGGCCAAAGCAGGCGGTGTAGTCCAGCAGCGCCGACTCGATCACCAGGCGCGGGTTGAGCGGATGGTCCTGCGTCAGGCGGTGGGCCGTCAAGCGAGCCAGCCAGGCGAGCAGCGCGCCGGCGTCACTTTGGGACGCGATTCGGGCCAACGTGGTGGCAGCGGCTGGATGATAACGAACGGCGCTGGGTGCGCGAACCGTAGATAAGGCCAGCAAGTCCCAGCCCCATCGCTGAAACAGAGCCAGCGTCGGCGCCACCGGCACGGTCTTGGGCACGCGGGCGGCGACTTCCGCCGCGCTCAGTTGGGCGCCGCGTCCGAGCAGTTCCAGCAACGTGGCGCGCAGCTCGGCGTCGAGCGCGGCACCTGACGCCTGAGCCAATGCGGTCAACGGTGCGCCCCCCGCAGCGGCCAGCGCAGCCTCGGGGTCGTCGATTGGCTGTGCGCGCAGCCAGGCCAGTGCCGCTGCCCGGGTCGGTGCGGGCACCCGCACCAGCACGCAGCGCGATCGGATGGTGGGCAGCACGTCGTCCAGTGCATCGGTGGCCAGGACGAAAAGGCTGTTCGCCGGCGGTTCCTCCAGCATCTTGAGCAGCGCGTTGGCAGACGGGCCGTTGAGCAGTTCGGCCGGCGCCAGGACCACGACTCGCGTGCCGCCGCGATGGGTCGAGGTCGACACGAAGTCCGCCAGCGCCCTCACCTGCTCGATGCGAATTTCGCGCGAGATGCGCTTGGGCTTGCCGCCCGGCTCGACGGGCAGGTCCTCAATTTCCTCCGGTGCCAGTGCCTCGCTGTCATCGTCAGCATCGCTGGCGGTCGCGCGCCAGATGGCCAGCGTGTCGGGAACCACCAGGCGCAGGTCGGGATGACTTCCGGCGACGGTCAGGGCACAGCCCGCACAACTACCGCAGGCATGGCCGTCGGCTTTTGGCGTTTCGCACAGCGCGCCACGCGCGATGTCGATCGCCAGCGACTTCTTGCCGATGCCGGCCGCACCATGCAGCAGCAGCGCATGCACGCCGCGCGCCCGCAGCGGCTGGATGCTCGGCCAGATGGTGGCATGCCAGGGCAACTGTGGCAGGTAGCCGTCGTTCACGGAAATGCCTGGGCGATCTGCTGCTGCAGTTGCGCCTGAGACCGGGTGCCATCCAGAACGACAAAGCGGGAGGGATCGCGTTGGACCCGCAGCAGGTACGCCGCGCGCACCCGATCGAAGAACGCCGTCTGTTCCGCCTCGAAGCGATCGGCGCTGCGCGCCGCCGCCAGACGTTGCGCGGCCACGGTCGGCGGTACGTCCACCAGCAGCGTGCAATCGGGCTGCAGATCGGGATGCACCAAGCGTTCCAACGCCTCGATCTGCTCGCCCGGCAATTGGCGGCCGCCCGACTGGTAGGCGAAGGTGGCGTCGCTGAAGCGGTCGCATACCACCCAGCGTCCGCCGGCCAGGGCCGGCCGGATGACCTGGGCCAGATGCTCGGCGCGCGCAGCGAACATCAGCAGCGTTTCAGTACGCGGGTCCATGTCGGTATTGAGCACGAGCGAGCGCAGGTTCTCACCCAGCGGCGTCCCGCCCGGCTCGCGCGTCACGAGCACATCGTGTCCGAGCGAGCGCAAATGGTCGGCAAGGAAGGCCAGTTGCGTGCTCTTGCCGGCACCGTCGATGCCTTCGAAGGTAATGAAATGTCCGCGCGCCATGTCAGCGGCCCGCCGGTGCGAGCTGGTACTTCTGGACCGCGCGATTGTGCTCGGCCAGGTTCTCGGAGAACGACGAGGTGCCGTCGCCGCGCGCCACGAAGTACAGCGCCCGCGTTGCGGCCGGGCTCAGTGCAGCCTGCAGGGCGGCAAGTCCGGGCAATGCGATCGGTGTCGGTGGCAGGCCGGCGCGCGTGTAGCTGTTGTACGGACCGTCAGCCAGCAGATCGCGTTTGCGCAGGTTGCCGTCGAACTTCTCGCCCAGGCCGTAGATGATGGTCGGGTCCGTCTGCAGTCGCATGCCGATGCGCAGGCGGTTGATGAACACGCCGGCGATCAGACCGCGCTCGCTCGCAGCGCGTCGTACGGCGTCTTCAGCGGCAGCGTCGCGTCCCGCCTGGCCCAGGCCTGCTGCAAGCGCTCGGTCTGCGCGCGATAGGCGGAACGCAGGAGATCGATGTCGCTGGAGCCGGGATCGAACAGGTACGTGTCGGGCGCGAACAAGCCTTCGGGGTGGCTTTCGCTGGCGCCGATCGCCTTCAAGATGTCGAGGTCGCTCAGCTTGGCGCTATCCTGGCGCAGGTCGGGCTGGGCGGACAGGGCGGCACGCAGGTCGCGAAAGGTCCAGCCCTCGACCACCGTGAGCCGCTCGCGCAGCACCTCGCCGCGGCGCAGCTTGTCGATCAGCTGGTGCATTGTCATGCCGCGCTTGATCTCGTATCGACCGGCGCGCAGCGAACTCGTGGCTTCGGTCGCGCGGGCCACCGCCACAAAGAGGTCCTCGTTCACGCCGATGCCGGATTCGCGCAGCTGCCGCGCCACGCCGCGCGCCGAGGTTCCCGGTGCGATGCGTACCTCGGTGCGGTCGACCGTCATCGGCAGCGCGTGGTCATACCAGCGCCAGGCGACGACGACCGCGACCGTTCCCGCCAGCAGCAACAGGACGATGACGCCAGATATCCAGCGCAGGCGAGACGACGATGGCAACGTGCAGGTTCCAGGGTGCGTTCACGTATCGCCAGCAAGGTCTACGCGTGGCTCGACCCGCGGACGCGTTCATATAATAGCCGCGCACTTCGACACGACCGTCGTGTCGCAGGTGCGCTAGCTTTCGTCGCCGCATCACGCGGCCCCGCTGTTGCACGCTGGCCTAGTGCTGGCCTGATTGATCGCCATGCCCGTCGACACTGTCATCGCTTCCGCCGCCGCAGGCACCTGGCACGCCACGCCGGATGACCTGGCAAGCGCGCTGCGCACGCCCGTACTGGCGCCGATCGATGATCTGGGCGTGATCGAAGTCAGTGGCGCAGATGCCATGTCCTTCTTGCAGGGTCAGCTGACCAACGATACCGCCGGGCTCGATGCGCAACGTGTTCAACTGACCAGCTACTGCACCGCCAAGGGTCGATTGATTGCTGTGTTCGATCAATGGCGAGAGGGCGAGGTCATCTGCCTGCAATTGCCGCGCGAGATCCTGCCAGCAGTCATGAAGAAGCTGAGCATGTATGTGCTACGGGCCAAGGCGAAGCTGGAAGACGCATCGGCGCGCTGGGTTACCTTCGGTTTGCTTGGCCCGGGCAGCGAGGCGCTGGTGGTGCAAGCTTTTGGCACGGCACCTGCGATCAACGGCAGTCAGGCGGTCGACGGGGTGCGCATCACTCGTCTGGCCGACGGTTCGCGCGCGCGGGAGCGCTACATGCTTCGCACGTCGGCACTGTCTGCCGAAGCGCTGTACGTCAGATTGTCGAGTCCACCGCGGGTCGGCGGCGGCGTATGGTGGTGGTCGCAGATCGATGCAGCACACCCCACGGTGGTGGCTGCCACGCAGGAGGCGTTCGTGCCACAGACGATCAACCTCGAAGTACTCGGTGGCGTGAATTTCAAGAAAGGCTGCTATCCGGGCCAGGAAGTGGTGGCGCGCAGCCAGTATCGCGGCAACCTGCGCCGGCGCATGAGCGTGGCGCACACCACCGTGTCGACGCAGGCAGGTGCAGACGTCTTCGCACTGGACGAAGTTGAACCGGTGGGACAGATCGTGCTGGCAGCCGACGCACCGGGCGGCGGTATCGACGTGTTGCTGCAATGCCCGATGGATCGGCCGCTGATCGAACAGGCGCTGCTGCGCGTCGGCGGACCGCAGGGCGCACCGCTCGCGGTACGTCCGCTGCCCTACCCGATCGTGGACGTCACCGCCTGAGCGCAGCCGACAACCTGGCAACACCATGGAGCACTGGTACGTGTATTACAAATTGCCTGCCGACTCGCTGCCCGACTTGCTGCCCGGCCTGCGCGCGGTGGTGCAGCAGGTCGCGAGCGCCTGCGGTGGATCGGCGCAGTTGCAGTCGCGCATCGATGTGCGCGACGGCATGGCCACCGTGATGGAGGTGTATCCGCAGGTCAGCGACCCTGACCGGCTCGCCACCTGCATGCAGGCGGCCCTCGCCGCCAGCAGCCTGCCGCTCGCGGTGACCAGCGGCCGGCACGTCGAGCGCTTTCGCGATCTTTGAGGCGGTCAGCATGTGCATCGCCGTCATCGCGTGGCATTCGCATCCGGATTACCCGCTGATCGTGGCCAGCAATCGAGACGAGTTTTACACGCGCAGCACGCGGCCGGCAGCCTGGTGGGGCCAGTCGGTGTCGCTGCTGGCCGGACGCGATGAGGAAGCAGGAGGCACCTGGCTCGGCATCAACCGCAGCGGCCGCATGGCGCTGGTCACCAACGTGCGCGCGCCGAGCGAACGCAATCCGCATGCGCCGTCGCGCGGTGCGCTGGTGGTGGCCGCACTTCAGGCGGGCGACGACATCCGTCCGTGGCTGCTGGCGACGGCTCAGCGGACCCAGGCGTACAACGGTTTCAACCTGCTGGTGGGCGACGCGCTGCCGCTGCGCACCGGCCGACGTGTCACCACGCCCCGCCTGCACTATTTCAGCAATCGCCTGAACCCCGCGCCAGCGGCCCTGGCGCCTGGCATCTACGGCTTGTCCAACGGGTTTCTCGACACACCCTGGCCGAAGGTCGTGCGCAGCGTGGGCGCCTTCGCCACCCGTATTGCGCAGGGCGTCGATATCGAGGCGCTGTTCGGGATCCTCGCTGACCGTGAACTGGCGAGCGACAGTTCGTTGCCGCAAACCGGCGTGCCGCAGGATTGGGAGCGCGCGCTGTCAGCCGTGCAGATCCGCGCCAACGGCTATGGCACCCGGGCCAGCACGGTGATCACCGTCAGGCGAGACGGCGTAGTGCGCTTTGTCGAGCGCAGTTTCGATCCGACCGCTCCGGAGCAGTTCTGCGATCGCAGCTACGAGTACGTGGTGCCGTCGGTGGCCCCGGTGCCGAGCGACTACGACATCGATCGGCTCTAGCTAGCGTCGCGCTACAGCGCGCGTCGCATGTCGACGTGGTCGATGCCTGCTTCCTGGTAGATCGCGCCTTCGACCGCAAAACCGAGCCGTGCGTAGAACGGCACCGCGTGCGTCTGCGCGCTCAGCATCACCTCACGGCCGCCGCGCTCGCGTGCAGCCTGCATCAGCGCACCCAGCAACGCGGTGCCGATGCCGGTGCCGCGCGCCGTCGCCAGCACCGCCATGCGTCCGATATGGCCGTCGGGCAGCAGGCGCCCGGTGCCGACCACCGCGCCCGAGGTGTCGCTCGCCAGCGCGTGCAGCGAACGCGCGTCCCAGTCATCCAGTTCGATCTCGGCCGGCACCTTCTGCTCTTGCACGAACACGCTGAAGCGGATGCGCGATGCCTCCTCGCGCAGCGCGTCCCAGTCGCCCAGCTGGATGCGAATGCCTTCAGCCATGGGTCTGCACCGGCGTCACTGGCTCGAAGCTGCAGATGCGATCGCGCACCGCGGCGGGCCAGGCCATCGCGGCCCGGGCTTCCGGATCGGCATTGACATAGACCAGTTCGGCACCGATCAGCGGCGGATCTGTCTGCGTGCGACGAAACATCTCGACCACGAACGACAGGCTGCTGCGGCCGATGCGCGCCGTGCGACCGCAGATCTCCAGTTCGTCGTCGAAGCGCGCGGCAGAGTGGTACTCGAGGGTCGCCTTGCGCACGAAGGTGTCGCAGCCCTGAGCGAGGAAGTCCTGCGGATAGCGCAGTCCGATGGCGCGCCAGTACTCGGTCACGCAGACGTCGCAATAGGTGAGGTAGTGGCCGTTGAAGACCACGCCCTGCAGGTCGACTTCTGCCCAGCGCACGCGCAGCACGATCTTGTGTCGGTAATCGGCGTAGCCCATTGCGGCGCGCTACTGGATGCCCTTGGCCGGATCGCCCGAAATGCTGACGGACAGCCGGTTGGGATCGATGTGCTTGCGCCAGGCGGCGTTCAGGTCGGCGACCGTGAGCGCACGGATGCGGTCCTCGACCTGCTTGCTGAAGCTGAACGTGCGGTCCAGATAGAGGTTGCCGACCCACGCGCCCGCCAGCGTGCTGTCCTCGGAACGGCCGAGCAGGCGCTCCTGCAGGATGCCGTTGCGGGCGTCATCCAGCTCCTTCTGGGTAAAGCCTTCACGCACGGCGCGCTCGAGTTCGTCACGGATCGCCGCTTCGATCTTGGCCATGCTCTGCGGCGCGCCAATCGCGCCGATGCCGAAGGTGGATGCGCGATCGATGCTGGACAGATTCAGTCCCGAGCCGGCGCCATAGGACAGACCGTCGCGCTGGCGTACGCGATCGATCAGGCGGTTGGACAGGCCCGAGCCGCCCCCAAAAATGTAGTTGCCAATGATCAGCGCGGCGGCGTCGGCATCGTCGTCGCGGGCGTCGAGCACCAGGCGCGCCCGATAAAACGCATTTTCCTTGTCCGGAATCGGCGCCACCAGGCGTGCCGGCGGTACGGAACGTGGCTCGCTCGTAATCCGGGCATACGGCGCCTTTGACGGCTTGGCGCTGAACAACTCACGCAGCAGCGCTTCTACCGCCTTGTCGTCGAAGTCGCCGACCACGGCGATCTGGCCGCGCGCGGTCCCGGCCAGGTTGTCGCGGAAATCCAGCATCTGCTGACGCGTGATTGACGGCACGGCGGCCAGCCGTTCGGCGATCGTCATATAGCGACGCGGATCGCCCACCGGGTAGGTGTTGAAGTGCGCCTGCAGCACATCGCTGGAACGGGCGCCGGGATCCGCCAGCTGTGCCTGCAGCCCGGTCAGCGTTTCGCGCTTGAGCAGTTCGATCTCGGCCTCGGGAAACGTCGCTTCCTGCAGGATGTGTGCGGTCAGGCGCAAGGCATCGGCAAGCATCGCGCGCGTGGTCTCGAATTGGGTGAGGCCACCCTGCATCTTCAGCCGCGTGCGCTCGTCGGCGATCTGCTGGCGCGTGAACTTGCTGGTGCCGCGCATCAGCGCTGCAGATGACAGCTGCTGCACCAGCGATAGCCCGTGCAGACTGCGCTCGTCGCCATAGCGGAACGCCAGGCTCACATGGACCGACTCGCCGCGCGTCTTCTTGGGCAGCAGCGCCAACTCCAGCTCGCCTGCCTGGACGATCCGCGTGCGGCGGTCGATATTGGCCTGCGTCGGCTCGAACGCCTCGCCCGCGGTCACCGTGGCGCGCGGCTTGAAGTCCTTGAGAATATCGGCGGCGGCCAGCGGCGCCGGGATCTGCGCCCGCAGCGGCGTGTCTTCCGGGATGAACATGCCGACACCGCGGTTGTCGCGCCGCAGGTACTTGCCCGCGGCATCGGCCACGGCTGCCGGCTGCACGTCGGCGATGCGATCGCGTGAAACGAAAAACAGGCGCCAGTCGCCCAGCGAGATGTACTCCGACAACGCAATGCCGAACTCCTGCGGATCGGCCAGCGCGCGTTCAAAACTGGTCTCCGCGTCCTGGCGCAATCGCGTCATCTCGGCCTCGGTCGGTGCCTGCGCCGCCAGGCTGCTTTCGACCACTGCAATCAGTCTCTCGCGCACCGGATCCACCGGCTCGCCCTTCTTGACCACCGCGCCAAACACCAGCAATCCTGGATCGCGCAGCAGCAGCGGTTGGGCGAACACTTGCGCAGCCAGCCCGGAATCCACCAGTTCCTTGTGCAGGCGCCCGTTGGGCGTGTCCCCCAGGATCTCGGCCACGGCAGCGATCGCAGCGGCGTCCTTGCTCAGCGCGGACGGAATCCGGTAGGCCGCGGCGACCAATTGGATTTCGCCGGCGCGGCGCACCACAAAACTGCGCTCGCCGTCGTGCGTGGGTTCGACCGTCCACAACACCGGGAGCGAACGTTGCGGTCGCGGGATCTTGCCGAACGCCTGCGCCACCCAGCCAAGCGTCCTCGCCTCGTCGAACTTGCCCGAGATGGTGAGCACGGCATTGTCCGGCTGGTAGTAGCGCCGATAAAACGCCTGCAGGTTGCCGATCTGCACGTTCTCGATGTCGCTGCGGTTGCCAATCGGCAGGTTGGAGTAGTTGTGCCAGTCGAACATGACCGCGAACATGCGCTTGAACAGCACCTGGCCGGGATTGCTCTCGCCCATCTCGTACTCGTTGCGCACCACGGTCATCTCGGAATCGAGATCCTTCTTGGCGATGAAGGAGTTGACCATCGCGTCGGCGCTCCAGCCGATCGCCCAGCGCAGGTTGTCATCGCTGGCCTGGAAGGTGGAGAAGTAGTTCGTGCGATCGAAGCTGGTGGTGCCATTGTTGCGGAAGCCGCGCTTGTTGAACTCCTGGTCCGGCTTCGGGTAGTTCTTGCTGCCCTTGAAGATCAGGTGCTCCAGCAGATGCGCCATGCCGGTCTCGCCGTACCCCTCATGACGTGAGCCCACCAGGTAGGTGATGTTGACCGTGACGGTGGGCTTGGCCTGATCCGCGTACATCAGCAACTTCAGTCCATTGGCCAGCCGGTACTCGCTGATCCCTTCGACCTGATGCACACGCTGAACCCCGGCCGGTAGCGCCATTTGCGCCGATACCGCGGGAACGAACATGAAGCCGCTGACGACGCACAAGGTGGCGAGGACGGATTGAAGCCGTTTCAGCACGGGTGAACTCCAGGAAGGAATGCTCGGGTCAATGGGCAGAATCTATACGGGTTGGCGCCGCGGCTGGCGTGCGCTGCGCTCCGCGCGCCTTATCGGACGACCGACTGCGTGCTTGCCGCGATCGGACGCCCGCCGCTCCCCTCGATGCCGCCCAGGGAACGGGGGGTTCGATCGCGCCGGACGCGGGCAGTTCAACCGGTGGTCGCTCGCCGTGGCTACAACTGCGGCTTGTGCTGCGGCCGGGTGGAAAACGGATCGCTCGGATTGCGCTGCTGCACGATGTCGTCGAACCGCAGTTGCACGGTGGGCAGGATTTGCGGGTGGGTGAGCACGTAGAAACGATCTGCGGCAATCGCCTCGAATGTCAGGCGAGCCACCTCGGCGGCGCTGAGCTTTCCGCCCTCCACCGCCTTGCTGATCGCTGCATGCGCCAGGCGCTGCGATGCGGTGGGTTCGTCCGCCCGCAGCAGCGCCGGACGATTGCGATGCGACTGCGCGATGCCGGTAGGGACGTATGCCGGGCACAGCAGGGAAACGCCAAGCGCTGCACCGGCCATGCGCAAATCGTGCTGCAGCGTCTCGGTCAGCGCTACCACCGCGTGCTTGCTGACGTTGTACACGCCCATGTTCGGCGCACACACCAGCCCCGCCACCGAGGCGGTGTTGACGATGTGACCGGCCTCGCCGCGTTCGATCATCCGCGGGACAAAATGGCGCAGCCCGTGGATCACCCCCCACAGGTTCACCCCGAGCACCCACTGCCAGTCGCGGTCCGAGTTCTCCCAGACGAGGCCGCCGCTGCCGACCCCGGCGTTGTTGAACAACAGGTGCACGCCACCCAGTTCGGCAAAGGCGCGGTCGGCCAGACGCTGCACATCCTCTCCGCGCGCCACGTCCACCCTCTCTCCGATCACGATGGCGCCGTCGGACCCGAGTTCAGCCACCACCGCGTTCAGCGCCGGGGTCTCGATATCCGCCAGCACGAGCTTCATGCCCAGCAGATGTGCGCGCCGCGCAAACTCGCGGCCGAGGCCACTGCCTGCGCCGGTGATGACGGCCACCCTGCCCGCGAAATCCTGCATCGTTCCCTTTCTAGACGAGCTTGACGAGCTGCTTGCCGATATTGCGGCCCTTGAGCAGGCCGATGAAGGCCTCCGGCGCGCTGTCGATGCCCTGCGCCACCGACTCGCGGTAACGGATCGCACCGCTGGCGACATGCGCGCCCAGCTCCTTCAAGGCGCCCGGCCAGACCTCCATGTGCTCGCTGACGATGAAAGCCCGCATCATCAGCCGGCTGACCAGAAACCAGGTTGGATTGCGAATCGGTATCGGCTCCGCGTTGTAACCGGCAATCAGCCCGCACAGGGCAATGCGGCCGAACGCATTCATGCGCGGCAGCACCGCGTCCATGATCTCTCCGCCCACGTTCTCGAAGTAGCCGTCGACGCCTTGGGGTGCAGCGTCCTTCAACGCCTTGC
>LNFM01015344.1_pt1 | contig 12992 bp, 14 predicted proteins | sample 596031 | NCBI WGS metagenome assembly LNFM01 (sample SAMN04254537, study PRJNA301005) | activated carbon metagenome | isolation source: dual media filters at the Ann Arbor, Michigan drinking water treatment plant | place: USA: Ann Arbor
ATCAGCATCGCCGTGGGGCTGGCGGCGATGTTGATGGCCATCTTCGTGGGCGTGCTCATCGGCGCCATCGCCGGCATGTCGCGCGGCTGGGTCGATGCCGCGCTGATGTGGCTGACCGACCTCTTCCTGAGCCTGCCGCAGCTGCCCCTGCTGCTGCTGGTGATCTACCTCTTCCGCGACAGCCTGAAGGCCGCCTTCGGGCCCGAAGGTGGCGTCTTCATCCTCATCGTGCTGGTCATCGGCGGCTTTCGCTGGATGCCGGTGGCGCGGCTGGTGCGCGCGCAGTTCTTCAGCCTGCGCGAGAAGGAATTCGTCGAAGCTGCACGCGCCCTGGGTGCCAGCACACCGCGCCAGGTGCTGCGCCACATCCTGCCCAACAGCCTGGGCCCGGTGATCGTGGCCGGCACCATCGACGTCGCCGCGGCCATCATCGCCGAGAGCACGCTGAGCTTCCTGGGCCTGGGCTTCCCGCCCGACATCCCGACCTGGGGCCGCATCCTGTTCGACAGCAAGGACTACCTCGACATCGCCCCGCACTGGGCGCTGTTTCCCGGCCTGGCCATCTTCCTCACGGTGCTGACGATCAACTTCATCGGCGACGGTCTGCGCGACGCGCTGGACCCGCGCAAGGTGATGTGATGGCGCTGCTGGAAATCAAGGGCCTGAAAACCCATTTCAAGACCGACGACGGCTGGCTGCACGCGGTCGACGGCGTGGACATGGCGGTGGACGCCGGCGAAACGCTGTGCGTGGTGGGCGAAAGCGGCTGCGGCAAGAGCGTCACCGCCAAGACGGTGATGAAGCTCATCGACATGCCGCCGGGCAGGATCGTCGCCGGCCAGGTGCTGTGGAAGGGGAGCGACCTGGTGCCGCTGGCCGCGGACGAGATGCAGAAGATCCGCGCCAAGGAGATCGCCATCGTCTTCCAGGAACCGATGACGAGCCTGAACCCGGTCTACACCGTGGGCGACCAGATCGCCGAGAGCGTGCGCCTGCACGAGGGCCTGAGCCGTTCCGAGGCGATGAACCGCGCCGTGGAGATGCTGAGGAAGGTGCACATCCCCACCCCCGAGCGGCGCGTGAAGGACTACCCGCACCAGTTCAGCGGCGGCATGCGCCAGCGCGTGATGATCGCCATCGCGCTGGCCTGCCGGCCGCAGCTGCTGATTGCCGACGAGCCGACGACGGCGCTGGACGTCACCATCCAGGCGCAGATCCTCGACCTGCTGGCCGAGCTGAAGGCCGAGATGGGCATGGCGGTGATGCTGATCACGCATGCCATGGGCGTGGTGGCCGAAGTCGCGCAGCGCGTGGTGGTGATGTACGCCGGCCGGGTGATCGAAGAAGCCACGGTGCAAGACCTCTTCGCACGGCCGCGCCACCCCTACACGCAGGGCCTGATCCGCAGCATTCCGCGCATCGACATGGCCGCCACCCACAAGGTGCGGCTGGAAGCGATTGCCGGCACCGTGCCCAAGCTGGTGGCGCCACACAGCGGCGGGCTGGCACCCGGCTGCCGCTTCGCGCCGCGCTGCCGGTTCGCGATGCCCGCCTGCACGGCCGAAACGCCGGCGCTGCGCGATGTCGGTGGCGGCCACCGCGTGGCCTGCGTCCTCGAAGCCGCCCCCTCGCAGGTGCCGGCATGAGCGCGCCGCTGTTGAAGGTGCAGAACCTGGTCAAGCACTTCCCCATCCACGGCGGCCTGCTCGGGCGCGTGGTCGACAAGGTGCATGCGGTGGACGGCGTCAGCTTCGAGCTGGCGGCCGGCGAAACCCTGGGCGTGGTGGGCGAAAGCGGCTGCGGCAAGAGCACCACCGGGCGCTGCATCCTGCGCCTGATCGAGCCCACCTCGGGCGAAGTGAGCTTCGCCGGCCAGAGTGTCACCGCGGCGAACAAGCAGCAACTGCGCGCGCTGGCGCGCGACATGCAGATCATCTTCCAGGACCCCTACGCCAGCCTGAACCCGCGCATGACGGTGGCCGCCATCGTCGGCGAGGCGCTGACCATCCACAAGCTGACGAAGACCGCGCGCGAATACGAAGACCGCATCGTGCAGCTGCTGGAAACCGTGGGCCTGAGCGCCGACCACCTGCGGCGCTTTCCGCACGAGTTCTCGGGCGGGCAGCGCCAGCGCATCGGCATCGCGCGCGCGCTGGCGGTCAGCCCCAAGCTGATCGTCTGCGACGAGGCGGTGAGCGCACTCGACGTGTCCATCCAGGCCCAGGTGATCAACCTGCTGGAAGACCTGCGTGACCAGTTCCAGCTGAGTTATGTGTTCATCGCCCACGATCTCAGCGTGGTGGAACACATCAGCCACCGCGTGGCGGTGATGTACCTCGGCCGCATCGTCGAGATCGCACCGGCCAAGGCGCTGTACACGCGCCCGCTGCACCCCTACACCGAAGCGCTGCTGTCGGCCGTGCCCATTCCCGACCCGGCGGTGAAACGCCAGCGCATCCCGCTGGTGGGCGACGTGCCCAGCCCGATACGCCCGCCGCCAGGCTGCCACTTCCACACCCGCTGCCCGATCGCGAAAAAGGGCCTGTGCGATGTGGAGAAGCCCGAACTGAAACCCGCGGCCGAGGGCGGCGGGCACTTCGTGGCTTGCCACCTGCGCAGCTGAAAGACCTGCCTGGCCCTCTCAGGGCCGGTGGCCCGGCAAGCGCGCCGGCAACCTCCGCAGCGTGCGCCGCCGCGAAAACACGGCATCGCCGGTAATGCCGATCCCGGTGCTCCAGGTCCACGTTGCCGCGCGACCTGCCAGTCGCCACGCAGCGGCCTCAGTTGCGCGCGTGGCTGAGCGCGAAGTCGGCCACCCCGGCCATCTGCGGCAGATCGCGCGCCAGCCGGTCCAGCGTCGCCGCGGTGCGGCGGTCTGCCACCACGGCGATCAGGCGCCACTCTGTCCCGCCCTGGGTGCTGGAGATCGCCATCGACCCCTCCGCCAGCGAGTAGCCGTGCGCGGCCAGGAAGTCCTTCAGCTCGCGCAGGCTGGGATGCACCTCGGCCCGGTAGCGCAGGGACACAGCCACTGCGTGGTGCGAGGGCAGCAGGTTCTCGATGCGGCCGCCCCACATCATCGTCACCGCACACAGCAGCGCCAGCAGGATCGCGGCCGCGTACAGGCCCGTGCCGACCATCACGCCGATGCAGGCAGCAGCCCAGATCGACGCTGCCGTGGTCAGGCCGCTGATGTTCAGGCCGTCACGCATGATGACCCCGGCACCCAGGAAGCCGACCCCGGTGACGATGCCCTGGATCACGCGCGTCGGGTCGACGACGGCCGCCGCAGCCTGCGTGCCGCCATACCAGGCGGCCGGGAAGCCGGCCATCGCCGTCACGCCCGCCGAGGCCATGCACACCAGCCCGTAGGTGCGCATGCCCGCGGCGCGGCCGTGGTACGAGCGCTCGTAGCCGACCAGCGAGCCCAGCACCAGCGCGCCGAGCAGGTTCAGGAACACCAGGCCGTTCGTGCCCAGCAATTGCGGCGACCAGTAGACCGCCAAGCCCTGCCACCACCCTGCGCTGCTCATGGCAACCCCTCCTGCCCAAGGCCAGTCCGCCGTGCGCGTCCACAGGGCGCGCCTCCTGGCCAGAGTGTGCACCGAGCGCCCGAAGTCGCACGCCAGGACAGGGACCGCGGAGTTGCGCATTTCCCCGCATCACCGGTGGGCCAGGATGCCGGGTGGCTGCTGGTCGGTGCGTGCCCAGGGCCTTCGAATTTCCTAGGCCCTGCCGTGAGGCCTCGCGCACTGAAGGTGGCCGTCCTTCAAATTCCTGAAACCAGGCTTGGTTCTTTCGGCGTGATTTCTCAACGGCTGCCGCTTCACTGCGCGGAACGCGCTTGTCATTCCTCGACTGCTGCGCACGGCGCCGGCTACGGCCCTGGGTCTACCGCGCCTCGAAATAATCCTTGATGGCCGCGGTGAAGCGCTGGTGCGCGTGCTGGCGGCGCTCCAGCAGGCCGACATGGCGCTGCACCGTCACGCGGTTCAGCCGCAGCACGCGCAATGAGCGGTCGCGTGACCAGTCGACATTGCGCAGCTGCGGCACGATGGACACGCCGAAGCCCTGACGCACCAGCGCCAGGATGGCCTCGACCGAGTTCAATTCCAGCTCGTCGCGCACCGTGGCGCCGCACTGCGCCAGCACGCGGTCGACCAGCACGCCGGTCCAGGTGCCGTGGTCGAAGCGCAGGAAGGGCGCGCGGCGCAAGATCTCCAAGGGTTGCGTGGACATGCTGAAGTGCGGCTTGCGCGGCACCACCAGCACCATGGGCTCGGTGTAGAGCGGGCTCCACAGCAGCGCGCCGTTCAGGCGTGCGGGCGGCTGGGTGACGATGGCGGCATCGAGCTCGCCACGCTCGACCTTGGTCGCGAAGTCAGCCGACAAGCCCGCAAAGAGGCGCACTTCCAGCCGCGGGTGCAGGCGCTTCAGCACCCACAAGGCATCGGCGAACTCGCCCATCAGCGCCGACACCAGCGCCCCCACTTGCAGCGAACCTGTGAGCCCGGCGTCGTCTTCGCGCAGATCGGCCAGCGCCGTGTAGCGCGCCACCAGGTCCTCGATGGGCGCCACCATCGCGCGGCCCGCGGCGTTCAAGGCCACGGCGCGCGCGCCGCGGTCGAAGAGCGGGCGGTTCAGTTCTTCCTCGAGCGCGCGCATCTGCTGGCCCACCGCCGCTGCGGTCAGCCCGGCCTGCAGGCCCGCGGCTGCAAAGCTGCCGCCGCGGGCCACGGCCAGAAAGATGTTGAGCGTGCGGATCGAGGGCATGAGATAAAACTTTACTTTATGTCGACCTAAGGAAAAATGGCTTTTGCTTGCGCTCTTGCAGTGGCAGCATCGGGCCCCGGAGGACGATGGTGACGACAACGAGCGATGTGCTGAAGGTCTCGGTGTGGCGCGGCCGCGAAAGCGGCGCCTACACCAGCTACGACGTGCCGCGCCAGGCCAGCCAGACTGTGCTGGACGTGGTGACGCACATCCAGCGCCGGCTCGAGCCCACGCTGGCCTACCGCTTTGCCTGTCGCGTGGGCATGTGCGGGTCTTGCGCCATGACCGTCAACGGGGTGGCGCGCTGGACCTGCCGCACCCACGTCAGCAAGGTGGTGGCGGCCGACGGCCGCTTGCAGATCGGCCCGCTGGCCAATCTGCCGGTCATCCGCGACCTCAGCACCGACATGAGCGGCTTCTTCGACAAGTGGGCGCGCGCACAGGGCCAGTTCCAGGGTGAGCGCACGCGCCACGACGACTTTGCCGTGGTTCAGCCCGCCACGCCCAAACGCCGCGCCGCCGACGCCGGCATCGAGTGCATAGGCTGCGCCGTCTGCTATGCCTCTTGCGACGTCGTGGCCTGGCGGCCTGATTACCTCGGCCCGGCAGCGCTGAACCGCGCCTGGACGCTGGTGAACGACGTGCGCGACACCGCCGGCGACGAGCGTTTGCGCGCCGTGGCGGGCGATGCCGGTTGCCACGCCTGCCATACGCAGGGCGGCTGCACGCTGCGCTGCCCCAAGCAGCTGGCCCCCACGGCGGGCATTGCCGGGCTGAAGCGCCTGGTCGGCCGCGCCGCAGCCAAAGGCCGGCTGTGAGTGCAGCCATCGCACAGGCGCGCCGCTGGTACTGGCAGCGCATCAGCGCGATGGTGCTGGCGCTGTGTGTGCTGGTGCACCTGGTGGTGATGGTCTACGCAGTGCGTGGCGGCCTGGACGGCGCCGAGATACTGGCGCGCACGCGCGGCAATCTGGGCTTCGGCGCCTTCTACACCGTGTTCGTGCTGGCCTGCGCGGTGCACGTGCCCACCGGCCTGGCCAACATCGCGGTGGAGTGGCTGCACTGGACCGAGGCGCGTGCCTTGTGGGCGGCGCGTGCGGCGGCCGTGCTGCTGGTGCTGACCGGCTTGCGCGCCGTCCATGCCGTGGTGTGGGCCGCATGAGCCGAACGCACGCCCTCGACGCGCGGGCGCGAAGCCACCCGGTGTACTGGGCCTTCCTGGTGCACCGCATCTCTGGCCTGCTGCTGGCGCTCTTTCTGCCGCTGCACTTCACGCTGCTGGCGCAGGCGCTGCAAGGTGCCGCGGGCCTGGACCGTGGCCTGGCGCTGACGCAACTGCCCGGTGTGCAGTTTGCCGAATGGGGCCTGGTGACGCTGCTCGCGCTGCACCTCACGGGCGGTGTGCGCCTGCTGCTCATCGAGTTCGCGCCCTGGCAGGGGCCGCGCCAGAACTGGATAGCCGTCGGTTTCGGCCTGGCCTTCGCGACCGGCCTGATTTTTGCCCTGGCCCTCACGGCCTGACCTCGCAGCGCATCTCGAACACCAACAAAGGAGACACACCATGCCCCGAGCCAACCGTCACCCGCAGCCCACGCGCCGCCTGCTCATCACCGCCGTGGCCACGCTGGCCCTGGGTGCTGCCTCCGGGGCCTGGGCCCAGGCCTGGCCGAGCAAGCCGGTGAAGGTCGTGGTGCCCTTCGCTGCGGGCGGTAGCACCGACGTCATCGCACGCATGGTGGGGCAGAAGCTTTCCGAGCTCTGGAACCAGCCGGTGATCATCGAGAACCGCGGCGGCGCCGGGGGTAACGTCGGCGCTGATGCAGTGGCCAAGGCGGCGCCTGACGGCTACACGCTGCTGATGGCCTCGGGCAGCATCACCATCAATCCCAGCATCTACGCCAAGATGCCCTTCGACACCCAGCGCGACCTGGTGCCCGTCACCAACGTGGCCAGCGGCCCGATGCTGGTGGTGGTGCAGGACAGCTCGCCCTACAAGTCGGTGAAGGACCTGATCGCGGCCGCCAAGGCCAAGCCGGGCAGCTTGAACTTCGGCTCGGCCGGCGTCGGCAGCCAGGTGCACCTGGCAGCCGAGAACTTCTCCGACGCCGCCGGCATCGAGATGCAGCACGTGCCCTACAAGGGTGAGGCCGTGGCCTACAACGACCTGCTCGGCGGCCAGATCCAGATGATGGTGGGCAACATCGCCGCCGCGAACGCGCTCTCGGGTCCGGGGCGCCTGCGCGCGCTGGCCGTCACCGGCAAGACACGCTCGGCCCTGCTGCCCGACGTGCCCACCGTCGCCGAAAGCGGCCTGCCCGGTTTCGAGAACACCGGCTGGTTCGGCCTGCTGGCGCCCGCGGGCACACCGCAGGCCGTCATCGACAAGGTGTATGCCGACACCGCTGCGGTACTCGGCGATACCCAGCTCAAGGCCCGGCTCTACGTGCTGGGCATGCAGCCTGTGGCCAGCAAGCCCAGCGAACTGGCGGCGCAGATGCGCGGCGAGCTGAAGCGCTGGGCCGAGGTCGTGAAGAGCCGCAAGCTGAGCGCCAACTGATGCAGGTTGTCGCGCAGGCGGTGGAAGAAGCCGCCAAAGAGCTGTACATCCGCGCGCTCAAGCAGCTGCCGCCCGATGTGAAGCAGGGCTTCGACCGCCTGGCCGCCAGCGAGACGGGGGCCACGGCGCGCAGCGTGCTCGGCACGATGATGACCAACATCCGCGTCGCCGAGGCCACCGACAACCTGTTGTGCCAGGACACCGGCGTGCCCATCTACCACCTGCGCATCGGCCGCGGCGTGCAGGTGGACGGCCACGCGCTGAAGCTGGCCATCCGCCGTGGCTGCGAGCGCGCCACGCGCGAGTACCCGCTGCGCAGCTCGGTGGTGCACCCGCTGACGCGCCGCAACGAGCAGACCAGCTGCGGCATCGAGGTGCCGGTGATCCACATCGACTTCAGTGACGTGCCTGGCGAGCTGGAACTGGAGATGGTGCCCAAGGGCAGCGGCTCCGAGAACAACAGCTTCCTGAAGATGGCGATCCCGGCCGAGGGCATGGACGCCATCAAGGCCTTCGTCATCGACTGCGTGCTGGCGGCTGGCGGCAAGACCTGCCCGCCCACCATCGTCGGCGTGGGCCTGGGCGGCACTTCCGACCTGGCCGTGGCGCTGGCCAAGCGCGCCGCCACGCGTGCACTGGGTACGGCCTGCGCCGACCCCGATGGCGCGGCGCTGGAGGCACAGCTGAGCGTGGCCGTCAACCAGCTCGGCGTGGGCCCGCAAGGGCTGGGCGGCGATTCCACTGCGTTTGCCGTGCACATCGAGCTGGCGGCCACGCACATCACGATGAACCCCATCGCCGTCAACATGCAATGCCATTCGGCACGCCGCGCGCGCGCCACGTTCACTGACGCAGGTGTGACCTATGGCTTCTAGACACCACGTGCTGCAGATGCCGGTGAGCGAGGCGCAGGTGCGCGAGCTGCGCGTCAACGACACCGTGACGCTGCAGCGCACCTTGTTCGGCATTCGCGACGCGACGCAGATCCACCTCTTCGACCGCGGCCGCAGCACCCACTTCGACCTGCGCGGCCATGCCGTCATCCACACCGCGCCCAACGTGAAGCGCGTGCCGCCCAGCGCCGAGCACCCGGCCGGCTACGCGCCGGTCTGCATCGGCACCACCACGTCTGACCGCATGGAGCGCTTCACGCGCCCGCTGATGCAGCAGCACGGCGTGCGCCTCGTCGTCGGCAAGGGCGGCCTGCGGGAAGCCTCGCAGCAGGCTTTCGCCGAGCTGGGCGGGGCCTATCTCGCCATCGTCGGCGGCACGGCGGCGCTGGAGACGACATGGATAGAGCGCATCGAGGCGGTTGACCTCGACGACCTCAACCCCGAATCGCTGTGGCACTTTTCGATCCGCGATTTCGGGCCGCTGCTGGTGGCCATGGACAGCCATGGCGGCAGCCTGTACCGCGAGGTCCAGGCCGAGGCCGCATCACGCCGCGCTGCGGTGCTGGCGGGGCTGGGAGTGAAGGCGTGAGCGCGGCGACGCCGGTGCGCCGCGTGCAGACCGACATCCTCATCCTGGGTTCCGGCGGTGCTGGCCTCTTTGCCGCGCTGCATGCGCACCAGGTCGCGCCAGAGCTGAAGATCACGGTGGCGGTGAAGGGTCTGCTCGGCAAGTGCGGCTGCACGCGCATGGTGCAGGGCGGCTACAACGTGGCACTGGCGCCGGGCGACTCGGTCGAGCGCCACTTCATGGACACCATCGAGGGCAGCAAGTGGCTGGCCGACCAGGAGCTGGCCTGGACGCTGTGCAGCACCGCGGTCGAGCGCGTGCGTGAACTCGAGAACGAGCTCGGCTGCTTCTTCGACCGCAACCCCGACGGCAGCGTGCACCAGAAGGCCTTCGCCGGCCAGACCTTCGACCGCACCGCCGGCATCGAGATCATCAACCGTCTCGCCGAGCAGGTGTGGGCGCGCGGCATCGAACGCCTGGAGGAGCACCGCGCCATCGAACTGGTGAAGACCGTCGACGGCAGCGCTCTGGCTGGCGTGCTGATGATCGACATGCGCAGCGGCGGCTTCGTCTTTGTGCAGGCCCGGGCCGTGCTGCTGGCCACCGGCGGCGGGCCGACGATGTACAAGTACCACACGCCCTCGGGCGACAAGAGCTGCGACGGTATGGCCATGGCGCTGCGCGCCGGCCTGCCGCTGCGTGACATGGAGATGGTGCAGTTCCATCCCACCGGCCTCTTGGCCGGCACCGGCACGCGCATGACCGGCACGGTGATCGAGGAAGGCCTGCGCGGCGCTGGCGGCCTGCTGCTGAATGGCGATGGCGAGCGCTTCATGGCGCGCTACGACGAACGCGCCGAACGCGCCACGCGCGACATCGTCTCGCGCGGCATCTTTGCCGAGATGCGCGCCGGCCGCACCACGCCCAATGGCGGGGTCTACATCGCGATGTCGCACCTGGGCGCGGACAACGTGCGCCGGCAGTTCAAGGGCATGGTCGAACGCTGCGCCGATTGCGGTTTTGACCTCGCCGGCGGCCGCGTGGAGGTGGTGCCCACCGCGCACTACATGATGGGCGGCGTGGTCTTCGCGCCTGACTGCAGCACCGCGCTGCCGGCGCTCTTTGCCGCTGGCGAGGACACCGGCGGCGTGCATGGCGCCAACCGCCTGGGCGGCAACGGCGTGGCCAACTCCACCGTCTTCGGCGGCATTGCCGGCGACCGCATGGCGCACTGGGTGCGCGAGGAAGGCGCCTGGCGTGCCCCCGACGAGGCCGTGATCCAGCGCAGCATCGACGAGCACACGGCGCCCTTCAAGGGCACGGCCGGGAGTGCCGACCTCGAAGTCGTGCGCGAGGCGCTGTTCGACTGCATGTGGGAAGACGTCGGCATCCTGCGCGACGCCGCTGGCCTGCAGCGCGCCCTATCCCGCCTGGACACGCTGGCGCAGGACTTGGCCGCCTGCGTCGTCGACGGCAGCGACCGGGGCTACCACCTCGGCTGGCACGACTGGCTGAACTTGCGCAACCTGATCGCGGTCAGCCGCGTCATCGCGCAGTCGGCGCTGGCGCGCGAAGACTCGCGCGGCGCGCACTTCCGCGAAGACTTCCCCACGGCCGGCGCGATGGAGCAATCGGCCTGCATCGTGGTGCAGGCCGGGCCCGACGGCGCGCTGGCGCTGCGCCGCCAGCCGGTGCGCTTTTCGCGTGTGCGACCGGGCCAGAGCCTGGTCACGGACTGAGCCTTGCCGCCGCCCGATGACGGGCCCGGCCGCCGTCGCGCATGAGCGAGACCTTGCTGCTCAGCGTGGGGGCGCTGCTGGCCGCCACGGTCTCGGGGGCCACGGGCTTCGGCTTCGCGCTGGTGGCCACCGCGCTGTGGAGCCACCTGCTCGAGCCGCGCCTGGTCACGGTGCTGGCGCTGGTCTACATGCTGGGGCTCAACATCGCCTACCTTCCCATCTTCTGGCGCCAGATTCCGTGGCGGCGTCTCGCACCGTTTGCGGCCGGCGGCGTGCTGGGCGTGCCGCTGGGTGCGTGGGCATTGGATGTGCTGCCGGCCTCGCAACTGAGGCCGGCCCTGGGCGCGCTGTTGGCCGCCTATGGTGTCTTCATGCTGGTGCGGCGGCGGCCGACCGAGATGGTGATGGCGCCGCGCTGGGCACTCTGGTGTGACGCTGCGATCGGCTTTGTCGGTGGAATCCTCGGCGGGCTGGCGGGGCTGTCGGGCTTCCTGCCGACGATCTGGTGCGCACTGCGCGGCGGCGACAAGCTCTCGAACCGCGCGCTGGTGCAGGCCTACATCCTGCTCACCGGCGTGCTGGGCCTGGCCTGGGTGAACGGGCTGGTGGGCATAGACGCGCCGACGCGCGCCCACATCCTCTTCGGTCTGCCCTTCGTGGCGGCGGGCGGCGCCCTGGGGCTGCTCATCTTTTCCCGCCTCGACACCGCACGCTTCAACCGGCTGGTGCTGTGCTTGCTGGCGATGTGCGGTGCAGTTCTCGTGGTGCGCGGCTAGCGGTCGAAGCCCGGCTTTCAACGCCTGATCGGCCCGCGCAGGCGACGGCAGGGCCTATCTGCCCCGCAGCGGCGATTCGACCCGCGAGCCTTCTTTTCCTGATCTGCTCGACGCTGTACGGGTGGACCGTCAGCGCCAGCGGCACCTCACCCGAGACGGTGAGGTTGGTCAGAGGATAGGCTTTTCAATCGCCCCTTATCCTCTCTGCACACCTCCCTGCCGAACCCTCAGGCACGCACCCAAGTGGTTGTTCGGCGCGGCCCCAGCCCGTTGAACACGGATCGGTCTTCTTGGGCAGCGGGTCCAGGCCAAACGTCATCTGATCCATGCCCCGCATCGTCCTACCTCCTCACGCGATGGGGCAGTCGGAATGACGAGAGGTTTTGCGGACCTTCCATAGGTAATCCCGCGCGCCGGACAAGAAAAAGGCCCCGTTCTTCGACGGGGCCTCGTTGCTTCCCGACCAGCACCAGCGGGGCCGACCGGACCGGCAGGGTCAGCCGCGTTGCGCGCTGACGCGGCGCATGGCGAAAGCACCCAGACCCATGGCCATCAGCAGGTAGGTGGCGGGCTCTGGCACCGCCGTGATGCTGAAGGTGTCGATGCCGATGTAATCCGAGTTGGTGCCGTCGGGACCACCGCTGGTCACGAAGTAGCGAAACGCCACTGCACCCGAGGTCGGACCCGACAACCCCGAAATCGTGGCGCTGTACTGGGTCCAGACGTTCGGGAAACCGGTTACGGTCAGCGTCGGGTTGACCGACAGCAGCAACGCGAAACTGCCGACGCTGGTGGGCGTGGAGCCGACGTCGATGCCGCCGACATTGCTGAAGCGCAGTTCCAGGCGGTCGGCGAAGAACCGGTTGTCAACGGTCCGGGTCCAGAACGACACGACGTCGCCGTTGTTGAAGGTCAGCGTGGGCGCGATCAGCCAGTTGCTGATCGTGTTGTCCCCGGTCGTGTTGTTGAAATTGGCGCCGATGTAGGAGTTGGTTGAGCCGGACTGCGCATCGAAGACTTGCGTGTTGCCCTGGAACCAGCCCGTCGAGCCGATGGTGGCGCTGTTGTTGACGGCAGTCCAGCCGGGCAGCGGAGTCCCCGTATTCGAGACGACGAACTCAAACCCTTCGGTGAGGCTGGCAGCGTAGGCCGTGCTTGACAGCAGGCCGCCGACGACGGCCAGGGCCGCGAGCTTGGGGACAGAGAGGTGCAGGGTGGTGTTCATCAGGATGGGCCTTGAGGCAATGGGTGGTGGGTGTCAGAAGGCGCCGTCAACATGGATCACGAACACCATCTGTCAAACGTTAATGACTGCGAATGCGGTTTTAGCCTCTGATCTGGTCTCGACAAGCCCGCATTTCAGGGGTGCGTCGCCGGTTCGACGGCGGAATCTCGCTCGGCGGATGGTGCCGACCCGTGCGGGCACCCCCGCGCCAGGCACAGTGCTGATTCTCAGCGTGAGCCTCGCCCGCCATCAGCTGCTGCAAGACATGCGACAGTGACAGCCGCCCGGCCAGCTCCGCGGCCGCGGCGTCGGTGATTGGCATCTCTACGCCCCGTTCTGCCGCTCGTTCGCGGACGGTGGCGGCGCTCTAGGAGTCCGCGCGGCAGAAGCCGCGCGGACTCCTAGCCTACGGCTTTACGCACGGCTCCCCCGAGCCCCCTCCGTGAGGGAGCTCCAGCATG
>LNFM01010517.1_pt1 | contig 12991 bp, 6 predicted proteins | sample 596031 | NCBI WGS metagenome assembly LNFM01 (sample SAMN04254537, study PRJNA301005) | activated carbon metagenome | isolation source: dual media filters at the Ann Arbor, Michigan drinking water treatment plant | place: USA: Ann Arbor
CCGGGCCGGGCGTCCACCGGCGTGGCCGGCACGCGCTGGCCGCGGAAGATGTCGCCCCACAGCCGCAGCAGCCGCTGCCCGTGGGCGCCGCACTGGAACAGCGAGCGCATGCGCGTGTGCCCGTTGGGCAGCACTTCGCCCAGCGCGCCGGGGGCGCGGCGCAGCACCTCGTAGGACTGCCGGTAGCCGGTGCGCCGCCCGTACTCGGCGGCTGCCGCCAGTGCTGCCGCCATCGCGCCCACCGACGTGCCGCCAATGTTGCGCAGCTGGAAGTGGCGCGCAATCTCGACGATGGCCCACGGGTAGACGACGCCGCTGGCCACGCCGCCGGTCATCACCAGGTCGCACGAGCGATCGGGGGGAGGTTCGTGGTCGTCCAGCGGCGGTGGAACCGGGACTTCGTCTTCGCCGGGTGAGGGCTCCATCAGTCACCTGTGCCTTTTGCTGTCGTGCTCGTAGCCGTGGTCGGGGTTGTGGTCGTCGTCGTCGTCGACCGCGCCCCACAGCTGCTGGTCGGCCATGCCGGCCAGCGTGTGCAGGCTGGGGTAGAACAGGTAGGCCGTACCGCGGTTTCGCGTGAACGGCTTGAAGCCCCACAGCCGCAGGGCGTCCCGCCCCTCGCGTTCGATCCGGAAGGGGCCGTCGCCGGGCGCGTGTGCGCCCATCAGCGGGTCGCGCGCGCCACCGCGGTCGGGGCTGCCCAGCGGCACGATGTCGGCCCACTGGCCCACCAGGTGCTCGAACTGGTCTTCGATGCTGGCGCAGAAGAAGTGTCCCCACAGGCCGCGCGACTGGCCGTCGTCGCGGCCTTCCCAGGCCGGCCCGTATGGCATGCCGCGGCGCAGCAGCGGGCGCTGGCGCGCGTCATGCGCCAGCCGGTCGTTGCGCGGGTTCATGCGCCGCACGTGGCTGCCGAAAGGGCAGCGGTGGCCTTCGGTGTCGGCTGCATAGTCGAAGTCGTCTTCGGGCCGGTTGCCGGGGGCGGCAAGCGGCACGCCGGCCGTGGTGCGGCCGCACAGCTTGGCCTTCAGCTCACCTTCTGTCAGGCCCAGGATCCGTGCCTTCTCGGTGACGAAACCCTCGAAGGCGGGCACGTCCTGTTCCAGCTGCTGCAGTACGCCGAAGCTGCCGTTGGCGAAGAAGTCGCGCACGGCCTGCGGCCAGATGCGCCGGCCCGGGCCGGCAATCCACGGGTTGGGCCCAGCATTCTGCGCGTGGCCCAGCAGGAACTCGCCCGCGGCGTGACGCGACCCGTCCCTGTCGCCTGGCGCGCGACCGTTGCCCGGCCAGCCCTCGATGACCACGCGCGACAGCCCGTCGCGGTAGCCGAAGTGCATCCACTGCGCGCCCGGGACTTCCACCTCCGCCGCGGGCGTGGGCAGCCGCTGCCCGGGCAGGGGCAGCACCGCCGTCACACCACAGCGGGCAGCCAGCTGTTGCACGTCTTGCAGGACCGAGCGCAGGCATTCCCGGGTGTCGGCATGCACGCTCAGCACCGCGCCCACGGCCTGGTGCTGGAAGGCTCCATCCCACGAGGGCGGCGCATCGGGGCCGGCGGCGCCCAGGTGGCGGCCGGCGCGCAGTGCCGCGCCGGCCCAGAAGGCGGGCGCTTTCAGCGCAAAGCGGCCCAGCACCTGCGGCGGCACCTGCAGGTCCTCCAGCCCCAGGCGGCTGAAGCCCAGGCTGAACTGCAGCCGCGAGTGCGGGCGGTGGCCGGGCGTGGGCCACAAGTGCTGCCGTTGCAGCAACTGCAGCAGCCGCAGTCCTTGCGCGCCGGGCGGAAAGCCCAGCACAACGTGCTGGCAGGTCAACCAGGCGCCGCCCTTCAGCACGATGCGCTGCACTTGGTCAACCGGCGGCCTGGTGAACGCTGACACGGGGGGGACTTCGTGCTGCGGACGGAGATGTGGGTGTTCGCTCATGGGCGGGCCCATTCGTCGCGCAGGATGGCGGCCACGCTGCTCTTCGGATAGGCGCTGAAGAAGTAGCCCATCGCCGGCCGGCGGTCATAACGCTGCAGGTGGGCGACAAACTCGGTGGGGAACAGGTCCACCGGCATCGGCGGCGGGTCCTCGATGCATTCGAACAGCAGGTCGAACAGCACGCCCACTTTCAGCGCAAAGTCCTGCAGGTAGGCCTCGAAGGGTCCATCGTAAACGGTGTGCAGCACCAGCACGGTGTCGCTTTCAACAAGCTCGAACCAGGCGAAGTGCACGTGGCGCGACTCGCGCAGCGCCTGTTCGATGCGCGGCGCGCCCGATTGGATGACCTCACGCACGCGGTCAGCGTTGTCCTTCACCGGCGACTTCACCCGCATCGCCACGTTCAGGCTGGACTGCATCACCAGGCGGTCGCGCCGGTGCGTCAGCGGGTAGCTCTCGCAAGCGAAGCCCCAGCGCTTTTTCAGGCCGATCACGCTGGCGTCCTCGGCGTCCAGCCGTTCTTCCAAGTTGGGCAGCGCCATCACCTGGCGCACGATCTCGCAGATCAGCGGCCAGGCCAGTGCCTGGCCGGCGCACCAGTGCGTGCCGCCGGTCGCCAGGCCCCACACCAGCGGGTCGTCCACGTCGTCTTTGCCCAGCGTCGCACCGCCCAACGCCAGCAGCAGTTCTTTGCCCGGGTTGGCGGCCAGCCCTCGCGAATCCAGTTCCAGCCGTGGCAGGAAGGGGATGGGCGGGTTTTTCTGCAGCAGGCCCTGGATCAGCGTCTTCCATTCGTTCAGCTGCAAGGAGTCGAGGGCATCCGCCGGAGGCACTTTCAGGGCCAGCCTGCGCGCCCTCGTCCACAGGCTGTCGCCAGCGCTCGCCACCGCCACCGGGCGGCTGGGCTGGCTGGCAAACAGGGCTTGCACGGCGATGCAGGCGGCGGCCTGCACATTGCCGACCGTGCCCACGGCCGCGCCCACCGCGATGACGGCGCGCTGCTCGCCGTTCAGGTCGTCGTCCATTTCGCCCAGCTTCTGCAGCACCGGCTTGTTGAAACCGGCTGGCAGGTCGGTGTCGCGGCAGCGCTTGATGACATCTTCGTCGGCGCGCCCATAAGCGTCGATCAGCGCGCTGGTGCGCTTCAGCAACTGGCCCATCGCCAGCTTGCTTTGCTGGACGGCTAGCGGGTCGGTCACGAAGTGCCGGCCTAGCACCTGGTACACCAGCGCTTGGTAGGCAGTGCGCAGGCTGCTTTCCAGCAGCGTGTAGTTGGCCAGCCCATAACCCATCAGCTTCTGGCAGTAGCGCACGGCGGCCTGTTCGGCGTAGACCGCCAGGTCGAAGTCGGCTGCGCGCAGCGCGGAGACAGCGGCGGCGCGGCAGGCGCGGTGGCTCAAGTCCGCCAGCAAGTTGGTGTCGTGCGGGAACGAAGCAAGGAAGGCAGCTCGCTGCGCCGGGTGCGCCACGGCGCGCTTCGGGTCCAGCGCCAGCATGAAGCTGCCGCCACCCAGTTCGGCGTAAAGGCGGTTGGAATAACGACTGCCGTCGTCCTTCAGGATCTCGGTGATGCGATTGCGGTCGGTGACGATCTCGACGTCCCGGTGCCCCACTTGGGGAAGCGGGCCGGGGTGCTGCGGACCGTCGCAATCGCAGGGGCGCTCCCACGCGTCGCGGCTGGGGAAGGTCAGCTTGCCGCCGTCGTGGTTGATCAATCTGAATAGCGTGGCGCGGTGCGCGTCGTCGTCCAGCCAGTCCAACAGCAGGCGGTTCTGCTTGCCCTTGGCCGCGCCCCTGTAGTGCTGCAGATCGGGTGGCGTGACGGCTTTTTTCTTCATGTTCGCTCCCTGGAGCCCCGGTGGGGCGGGTGGTTGTCGTGGTTCTGGTGACGGGTGTGCTCGCGGCGGTCTTCGGGCTCCAGGCGCGGCGGATGGCGTGCGTCGTTCGGCAGCCCGACCGCCAGTTCGGCGCACAGACGCGTCGCCGCCTGCACGTCGCGCGTGCCCAGCCCCTCCTGCCAGCGCGCCCGCAGCGGCGCCAGCAGGCGGTGCGCGCGCGGGCCGCGCCCCTGGCCGGCCCACAGCCGCGCCAGCGACGTGGCCGCGCGCAGCGCAAAGCCCAGCCGGTGTTGGCGCAGCGCCAGCGCATAGGCCTGCTTCAGCCGCTGTTCTGCCTGCGGCGTGTCGCCGCGCTGCAGCGCCAATTCGCCGGCCAGCCGGCACAGCTCGGCCTGCAGCTGCCTTTCGCCGTAACGTTCGGTAATGGCCAGTCCCTGGTCCACGCAGGCCTGCGCCGCGGTGGCGTCGCCAGCCAGCATCAGGCCTTCGGCCTGCAGCGCCAGGTACAGCGGCTGCGACACCATGGCGCCAGTGGCCAGCCACTGCGCGTAGCCGGCACGCATTTCCTGCAGGCCTTCTTCGTAGTGCCCGCGTTCGCACAGTACGCGCCCGCGCATACAGCGCGTGATGGCCAGCCAGACCGGGAAGCCGGCGTCGTCGCAGACGGCGATGCAGCGCTCGGCGCGCAGGCCGGCGGCGTCGAATTCGCCGCGCAGCAGTTCGATGCTGACGCCATAGGCCAGTGCCACCGCCTGGCTGAACTTGTGCTGGAAGCCGTCGGCCAGCGCCACCGCCTGGTTGATGCGCGCCAGCGCGGCATCGGGGCGCGCCAGTTCCCACAGGCCCCAGGACGAATAGGCCATGCACATCACGCCCGGGTCCTGGATGCCGAAAAGCGCGTGCAGCCTCGGCGTGTAGGCGGCCAGCGCGGCTTCCATCTCGCGCATGGTGGCGCGCAGTTGGCCCTGGTGGAACAGCGTGCAGGCCAACCCCCAGTGCGCGTGCAGCTTCTGCTTGATGTCGCCGGTGCGGCTGGCGATGGTAGCCGCGCGGCGGCCGTGTTCCAGTGCCGGCGGGAAGTCGGCGCGCATGAAGCGGTAGGCCTCCTGACCCATCTCGACCTTGAAGCGCACCGACTCGTCACCCAGCTGGTCGGCCAGCCGCTCAGCTTCCTCGTAGGCCACGCGCACGGTATCGGCGCCGTAGCCTTCGGTGGCAATCAGCCGCGCGGCCAGCAGCAGCTGCAGCCGCAGCGCGGTGCGCGCCTGCGCCGGGCCGGCTTCGATGCGCGCCAGCACCGCTAGCGCGCGGCGCAGGTGGCTGATGGCCTCCAGCTCCGCCGACCGCGCGGCGGCATTGCTGGCCGCCAGTTCCCACTGCGCCAGCGCTTCGGCGTGCAGCCCGGCTTCGGTCAGGTGCAGCGCCAGCAGTTCGGGTGGCGGCCCGGCGCCGCCGTGTTGCTGCTGGCGCAGCAGTTCCACCACGCGCGCATGCAGCCAGTGGCGGTCGCGCGCCCACAGCGAGCCGTAGGCGGCGTCGCGTATCAGCGCATGGCGAAAGGCGTACTGCCCGCGTGCCTCGGCGCTGACCAGCCCCGACTGCACCAGCGTCTGCAGCCGTTCGGCCAGTGTGTCAGCGTCCAGCGCGTAGGGCCCCGACGTCATCAGTTCGGTCAGCAGCTCGAGCGAAAATTCGCGCCCCAGCACGGCCGCCACCTGCGCCACGAGCTTGGCCGCGCCCAGCCCGTCCAGTCGCGCCATCAGCAGGTCGTGCAGCGACGAAGGCACGCCGTGCTCGCTGCCCAGCGCCGCGTCGGGGCCCTGCGCGCGCAGCTCCAGCGCCATGCGCGCGGCTTCTTCCAGGAACAGCGGCACGCCGTCGCCGCGCAGCGCCAGCGACCGCAGCAGCCAAGCAGGCAGCGCCGCTCCCGCGCACACCTGGCCCACCAGCTCGCGCGCCTCGTCGTCGCCCAGGCCGGCCAGCTCGATCAGCTGGCTGTGCTCGAAACCGGCCGGAGCCGGCATGCCGTTACCGCGGATGGTGACCACCACCAGCAGCCCGGGCCCGCGCCCGCGGCGCGCCAGGTGCTCGATGAACTCGCGCATCGACGGGTCTACCCAGTGCCAGTCCTCCACCACCAGGCAACAGGGTCGGTCGGCTGCGAAGACGACGAACCAGTGCAGCAGCAGCGCCAGCAGCCGCTGGCGCAGGCCCCCCGAGGGTGCTGCCGGCGGCGCTGCCAGGCCCAGGAAGGCGGCCAGCACCGGCAGTGCATCGGGCTGGTTGCCGGCGTCGGGCAGCGCGGCAACCAGCTTGGCCAGCGCCTGCTCCGGTGTCGTGCGCGGGCCAATGTCCAGCCAGCGCCGCAGCGCCTCGGCCAGAGTCAGGTAGGGGCTGGCGCTGGCGTCTGCGCGGCAGCGGCATTCCAGCACCTTCACACCCTGCTGCACCAACGCCTGGCGAAAATGTCGCACCAGGCGCGACTTGCCCATGCCCGCGTCGCCGCGCACCACCGTCAGCTGGATCAGGCCTTCGCAAGCCTGTTGCCAGCCCGCCTGCAGCCGCGCAGTTTCGGCTTGGCGGCCGATCAGCGGCGTCTGTCGGGCCTGGTGCTCCTGCCGCTGGCGCGTACCTTCGTGCGCCGGCCGCAGCACCCGGTGCAGATCGCCCAGTTCGTCGATGCCCTTCAGCGAAGGCCGCGCCGCCAGCGGCTTCATCTCGAAGGCGGCCTGCACCAGCTTGTGGGTGGCGGCCGAGACCAGCACGGTGCCGGGCTGCGCCGCCTGCTGCAGCCGCGCCGCCAGGTGGATGCTCAGGCCCACCGGCTGGCCGGCCTTGATGGCCACCAGCCCGGTGGCCACGCCCACGCGCACCGACACGCCCAGGTCCGCCACCGTCTGCACGATCTGCAGCGCCGCGTGCACGGCGCGCTCCGCGGCGTCTTCCAGCGCCGTCGGGTGGCCGAAGTAGCACATCACGCCATCGTCGCCCTGCGGGTCGTCGGGCTGGCCGCCCAGGCGCCGCACGACTTCCGTGCAGCGCGCGTGCAGGCGATCCAGCATTTCGGCGTAGTCCTCGTCGCCCAGGCGCTGCAACACGGTGGTGGAACCGACGAGGTCGAACGACAGGCTGGTGATCTGCCGGCGCGACTGCGGCGGCTGCGCGCGCACGAAGCGAAGCAGCGGCTCGCCGTACAGGCGCGGCGCCTGCTGCAGGGCCGACGAACGGCGCTGCAGCGCGCGCACCGCGTCGCCCACCGCGGCGCCACCGGCCAGCTGCTGCAGCAGCATCTCGAGCGGGCTGTCGCGCGGGCCACCGGCCACCTCCAGCACCAGCACCGCGGCGCCGCTGTCCAGTGCCGCCGCCAGTGCCGCGGTGGGTGGCGTGCCGCGCACCACCAGCAGGCGCTGCCACGGCGGCTGTGGGTCGTGCTGCAGCCATGCACCCAGCGCCTGGGCCGGCATCACCACCACGTGAGCGGTGGTGAAGCCGGCCGCCGACGGCAGCTCCAACGCGGCGGCTGCCGCGGTGTCGGGCCCGGCTGTGGCGCCAGCGCTGCCGCCGACCGGCCAGCCCACGGCGCACAGCTCGTCGGCCAGCGGCGCCGGCGGCGGAGCTTCACTGTCGGCGTCGCTGAGCAACTGGCGGCTCAGCACAAAGTGCTCGGCCAGGCGGCCCGCGCCAAGCGCCAGATGTTCCCAGTCGACGGTGTCCAGCGCGGCTTCGTACTGCACCACCAGCAACCGCGGCTCGCTCTGCGCCAGGTGCGCCGCCAGCGCCGGCCCCAGCACGTCGGTCACCGAATGCGCTGCCGTGGCCTGCAGCACCGCGGCAGCCGGCCGGCGCGCACGCCAAGCAAGGCGGCGGCCGTCACCTAGCACGAACTCGACCGAGTCGTCGTGCAGGCGCGCGCCCAAGGTCCATGGCGACAAGCGGAGCATCTGTCCCTTTCGTCTACTGGCTGCGGGTTCAAGGGCCCCACTGCTGAGGCCCAAGCGGTGCGTACGCTATCGCAAAGTGACTGCGGCGCGTGCAGCCTTGTGGCGTCGCACCGTAGCCCGGCCGCAGCCGACCGGCTTCTTTGCGCAAGCCATCCACAACGAGAGTGACCGAGCTGGCCAGTCCTTAACGTCAGCAGGCCGATGGCCGGTACGGGGCTGCGACCCAGTACTTTGGCCACGAGTGGTCTGTCGACTACAGCAAGGTCGCAATCGACGTAGATGGGGACCGCCGCAATCCTTCCACAAGTCCGGGTTGGTGAATTCGGAGCAGGACAGTCCAGGCAGCTAACCCTGCGGTCCGGTAGAAAGCCCGTGACGCTGGCGGACCTGAACGGTGATGGCCGGCTGGATGTCGTGGTGGCCGCGCGCGGAGCGGCCGGCGTGTGGACGACTTTTCGTCGGGGCTTGAGTGCGGCGGTGGTGCGTCTGCCCGCAGAGCGCGTGCTTTCCCCGTTGCTGGACGAGGCAAAGATGCCTTCGAGTCCGCATGCGTGCCGCCGGGAGTTTGGCGCCACCTGGGCAACGATTTTGGCGTCGATACCAGGGAACTGGCCTCAGTGCGGTTGCTTTACGGCCGCAGCCGCACCCTCTTCGACCACCAGCGTTCGCCTGCGAAGCCCGCGGCGGCCCCCCGAATCAGCTCACCCAGCGTACCGCCTTGCCCTGTGGGCAGACGCTTGTCGTTCGCGCACTCCGGGCGAAGCAGATCGGCCAGGGTCCGGCCAGGCTTGTCCCGGAATCGCTCGCCGCTGACGGCGAGCTCTTCGATGCGATCGACGCGGAAGTTGCGGAACTCCCCGCGCATCTCGCACCAGGCGCCCAGCACCCACACGGCGTCCCAGTAGAAGCAGCCGAGCGGGCGCACGGTGCGCCGGCTGGTCCGCAGCGCCAGATCGCGGTACTGCAGACGCAGCTTGCATCTGCCCTCGATGGCCTGGCGCAGCGTCTGCAGCCGCAAGCGCGTGCCGCAGGTCGAGGCCGTGGGCAGCCAGCGCGACACCCAGATTCCGGAAGGCCTGGCGCACTTGCTCGGACAAGTCGGCCGTGATCACGCTGCCGTCTGCTCCCGAACCATACTGCCCTGCGACCAGCACCAGTTCCGTGCCCGCTGGAATGCGGGCCGTGTGGCTGTAGCCGAAAGGCCTGGGGTCGTGGAGACCGACGGGGTTGACGATGGTGTGTGGCATGGGTTCGTTCCTTGGTTGGCGAGCGGAAGCCACCGAGTTTGCCCAGGGGATGCTGACAGCGTTGTGGCAGGAGCCTGGGCCGGCGTCCGGTCGATCGAGCGCGGCACGTCGAGCACGGCCATGCGGCCGTCCGGCGCCATACACACGGCGGGCGCGGCGCTTTCCCGCACGTCCTGCTGCGGGTAGTCGCGCACCTGGTAACTGCGAAACGCGTAGAGCACGGACTGCGTCTGCGGGCCTGCCGGGAACAGGGCCGGGTGGGTCCGTTCGGCCCAGGCGAACCAGTCGCCGGCGGTGAAGGGCACCAGCGGCGCCGTCGAGGCCAGCGGCCTGGCGCGGCCTTCGGTCGAGCGCCTGCCTTGCCTGGGCGGCCTCGGCCATGGCCGAGGCGAAGGCCCGCGTGCCCGCGCCCTCGTCCGCCCCGCCGCCGCGGCCCACCACGGCCAGCAGCGATCGGCGCGGTCGGGCGGTCGGGCGGCCGGCCGGCCGGTTCAGAGCGTGGAGCGCAGGGAGCATGAAACGGTTCCTTGGATGGGAAATGGCGCAAGTCTGGACGACCGGGCCCCTGCAGCGCAAGCGGCCCCTTGGGGCAGGTGCGCCTCGAATACCGGAACCGGACAACGCCGCGGCAACGCCGCCCGCCACCCGCTGCAGGCGCTGCAGGCGCTGCAGGCGCTGCAGGCGCTGCAGGCGCTGCAGGCTCTGCCGGGATGCTGGTGCCCGGCCGCAAGGCACACTCAGCGCCTCGACGAGCCATGTCGCCTGCCGCACCCAAGCCCCACATTCTCGTGGTCGAAGACCACGCGCCGCTGCGCGAGCAGATCGTGGCGCTGCTGCTGCACGCTGGCTGCCGCGTCGACGAGGCCGCCGACGGCCGGCTGGCCTTGCGCAGCCTGCTGGCGCAGCCGCCCGACCTGCTGCTGCTGGACCTGGGCTTGCCCGGCCTGGACGGCGTAAGCCTGTGCGAGCAACTGCGCCGACAGGCCCCGCGGCACGTGCCGGTGCTGATGCTGACGGCCCACGACTCGCTGGCCGACAAGCGCCAGGGCTTTGCCGCCGGGGCCGATGACTACCTCGTCAAGCCCTTCGCCAGCGAAGAGCTGATGATGCGCGTGCAGGCCCTGCTGCGCCGCAGGACGGCTGGGCAGGACTACCTGTTGCGCATCGGCAGCCTGCAGATCGACCGCCGCGCCCAGGAGGCCCACCGCGACGGTCGGCGCCTGGTGCTGCCGCCCACGGCCTTCGCCATCCTGCTGTTGCTGGCCGAAGCGTGGCCGAGGGCGCTCACACGCTCCGCCATCATCCACCGGCTGTGGGACGACGAAGCGCCCGACTCCGACCCCCTGCGCAGCCACCTCTACGTGCTGCGCCAGCAACTCGACCGGCCCTTTGCCAGGCCCATGCTGCTGACGGTGCACGGCGTGGGCTTCCGGCTGCAGGCCGACACCCCGGACAGCCAAGCCGCACAAGCCAGACCGGCCCCGTGAAGCAAACGCTGCAACGCCGGCTGATGTGGTCGCTGGGGGCCTTCACCCTGGGCGTGAGCGCGCTCTTCGGCCTGTTCGCGATGGCCTTCGTCTACACAGTGGAAGACCGGTTCATGGAGCGGCTGCTCGAGCAGGAGGCCGCCCGCCAGCAGGCCCACTTTGCACAGCATGGCGGCTGGGGACCCACGGGCAGCGAGTTCATCACGCTGCACACCGAGACCGCCAGCCTGCCCGCCGTGCTGCGCACCCTGCTGAGCGAAGACCCCCGGCGGCGCGAAGCCGCGGGTGACCGCGGGCGCCACTACCACCTGTGGCCGCTGCAGCGGCCGGACGGCCCGCCCTGGCGAAAGGTCGAGGCCAGCCCCGGCGGCCCGCCCTGGCTGGTGGCCGAGGTGAGCCAGCAGCTGATCGTGCGGCCCATGCGCCAGGAACTGCTGGGCTGGCTGATCGGCGGGGGCCTGGCGATGGCAGGCCTGTCGCTGGGCCTGGCGCGGCTGCTCGCACGGCGCATCAGTGCGCCGCTGGCGCGGTTGGCGGCCGCGGTCGAACAGGCGGCACCCGGGCAGCTGCCTCAGCGCCTGGCGGCAGGCACGGTGGACGACGAGGTGGGCTCGCTCGCCCGCACCTTCGACGCCTTGTTCGACCGCACTCGCGCCTTCATCGGCCGCGAGCAGGCCTTCACGCGCGATGCCAGCCATGAGCTGCGCACGCCGCTGGCGGTTCTGCGCATGGCCATCGAGCGCCTGCAGCGAGACACCAGCACACCCGCCGCGGTGCATCAGCAGCTGGCGCCCATGCATGCCGCCACGCTGCTGATGGAGCAGACCGTCAACACGCTGCTGCTCCTGGCGCGCGAAGCCGACACGAATTCCCGCCCCGCAGCACCCACCCGCGTGCTGCCCCTGGTGGAGCAATGGGTGCTGGCCCACGCCGACTGGCTCGATGCGCAGGGTCTGACGCTGGACCTGCGACTGCCGCGTCACGCCACGCTGGCACTGCCGGCGCCGGTGCTGCAACTGGCGCTGTCCAGCCTGCTGGGCAACGCCGTCACGCACAGCGCGCGCGGCAGCACGGTGCAGGTGCTGCTGGATGACGCCGGCCTGCTGGTGCGCAATCCCAGCGCGCCGCTGCCGCCCGGTGCAGGAGAGGCCTTCGTCAAGGGCGAAGGCAGCGGCGGTTTCGGGCTCGGGCTGGCGATCGTGCGCCGGCTGCTCGAAAGCCATGGCTGCCGCCTCGAACTGGCGCACGCCGACGGGTGCACGCAGGCCCGCATCGGCGCTCCGGCGGGCGCCTCACCGACGCCGTGAGCCGTGCCCGGGGCGGTCCGGGCCGTCTTGATGCGGCCTTCACAAGGATGGGCCACGCTTCCGGCCTTGCTGTGATTCCGGCTGCCGGCCGGGCCTGCCGATGTCCTCTCTCCTTGTCCTGCTCCGCCTGGCCGCGCTCGCAGCGGCCTGCTGTGCACTGCCCGCCGGGGCCGCCGACCCCACGCTCACTCGCGATCTGCAAGACCTGCTGCAAAAGCAAGGGCTGACGGGAGCGGTGGTGGCCACGGTCAACGGCCCGCGGACCGAGCGGCTCGGGCTGGGCGTGTTTCATGCAGGCACGCGTCAGCCCCTCCAGGCAGATCATCGCGTGCAGGTGGGGTCGATCGCCAAGACCGTGCTGTCGCTGGCCGTGCTGCGACTGGTGTCGCAAGGCCGTGTGGACCTGGACGCCCCGTTGTCGGCGCTGCTGCCGGCGCTGCAGCTGGACAACCCCTGGGCCGCCCGCAGCCCGGTGCGGCTGCGTCACCTGCTGGACATGACCTCGGGCCTGCCCGACCTTCAGTTGTGGCACATGTTCAACCAGGGCCACACAGCGCAGCAGCCACTGGCGTGGGCGCTGCGTGCCGAGATGGGGCCGATCCGGCTGCGCAGCGAACCCGGCCGGCAGTTCTCGTACTCGAACCTCGGCTTCACGCTGGCGGGCATGGTGATCGAAGCCGTCACCGGTGAACGCTACGAGACCTGGGCCGATCGCGAGTTGCTGAAGCCGCTGGGCATGAGCCGCAGCACTTTCGAGTTTCGCCGCCAGGGTGACGACCCCGAGCTGGCCTGGGGCCACCTCGACGATGGCAGGCCCATCGCCGACTGGCCGGTCGCCGTGCGGCCGGCCGCGCACTTCACGACCACCGCCGCCGACATGGCCCGTCTCATCGGCTTCCTGCTCGGCGACGGTCGACTGGACCAGCAAGCCTTCGTGCGCAGCGAGCTGATGGACGGCCTCGGTGCGTCGCCCGGCACCGACAACGCTCGAGCCGGTCTGCGGTCGGGCTACGGACTGGGCTTGTTCACGCGAGACCGCCACGGTGCGGTGGGTCTGTGCCACGGCGGCAGCGTGGCGGGCTGGCGCGCGATGTTCTGCGTCTACCGGGCCACGCAGCAGGGCTTCTTCATGGCCCTGAACCACGACCGCGAAACGGCAGACCACACGCTCGTCGAAGGCCTTCTGGTGCGCCACCTCGGTCCGGCGGCAGCTCGGCCCGCGGTCCCGCCGGTCGTCCCGTCGACGGCA
>LNFM01010518.1_pt1 | contig 12991 bp, 11 predicted proteins | sample 596031 | NCBI WGS metagenome assembly LNFM01 (sample SAMN04254537, study PRJNA301005) | activated carbon metagenome | isolation source: dual media filters at the Ann Arbor, Michigan drinking water treatment plant | place: USA: Ann Arbor
CGACGGCGGCGAGCCCAAGGCGCTCGCCTTCGTCGAGGAGATCATGGCCTATCCCGACGTGCCGGCCTCGTTCCGCAAGCTGCGCTTCGAGGAGAGGCCGGCGCCGGTGCTGACGGTCGACTACATGGTCGGCGGCAAGTCGCTGTCGGTGTTCACCACCATCGCCACCCTGGGAACGCCGCAGGACATCACCCTGCAGGAAGTGCGCATCGAATGCTTCTTCCCCGCCGACGACCGCAGCGACGCACTGTTCAAGAGCCTCGCCGCGAGGAACTGACGCGACGCCGATGGGCGGGCCCAACTTTTGAAATTTGGCCCAACTCGACATACAGAAATCGGGCTCTCCAGCCGCCTGGAAGCCAGCAAATTCAATCTTTTCCCGCCCTCGGCGGGCCCACCTGAAACGTGGGAGTGTTGGGCCCGAAGTTGGGCCCGGACCTGTCCCCGATTGGGGGCCTCTATCTCTTCTGTCGTTCCTTGCGATCGGCCGTCATCCCCGACCGGAAGCCTGCCTGCTGCGCCGGATGGCCGGCGTCATTCGTGCGTCTCCCTGACGGCCGACCGGAGGGGCCGGGTGGGAAGGAGGCGCGGGCGTGTTCTTATGTCTGTCCACGGGTCAGGACCCGCGGCGGCGACCTTGTGCTTCAAGCACGAACCCGCGGGCGGCCGCGGGCAGGTCTTTGCCGGAATGAAAAGGCCGGCGCATCTGGCGCCAGCCTACCAGAAAAATAGCTCTAAACTTGCTGAAATGTCAACTTTATGAGCGGCCTCAGATGAGCGCGCAGGTGCGGAAGCCGGCCAGGACGTCGTTACGGTCCGGCGTGAAGAAATTGCGGTAGGCCGGCCGGGCGATGCGCGCGCTGGTCGCCCAGCACCCGCCGCGCAGGACCTTGCGCGTGCCGAACCAGGGCTGCGAATAGTCCTTGTAGGGATCGGCGACGAAACCCGCGAAGGGCAGGAAGTCCGACGCCGTCCATTCCCAGACATTGCCGATCATCTGGCGACAGCCGAAGGCGCTGTCGCCATCGGCGCAGGCGGCGACGTCGACCGGCCCGTCGAATGCGTAATCTAGATTGGCACGGGCAGGCGTGGGCGGCGTCTCGCCCCAAGGCCAGCGACGACGCGCATCGGCCAGACGTGCGTTGTCCGACGTCGGCTCCCCGATGGCAGCGGCTTCCCACTCGGCTTCGCTCGGCAGGCGGCGCCCGACCCAGCGGCACCAGGCCTCGGCCTCGAACCAGGTGACGAACACGACCGGCTGATGCGGCGCCAGCTCCTCGATCGCGCGATAGCGCCGGGCCGACCAGACGCCGTCGCGCTTGGGCAGCCAATAGACCGGGCGCTCGGCGTTGCGGCTCTGCCTCCATGCCCAGCCGGCATCGCTCCAGAACTCGCGAGCACCATAACCGCCGGCTTCGACGAAGGCCGCGAACTCCGCGTTGGTGACGGGCGCACGGGCGATGCGGAAAGGCGCCAGTGCCGTTTCGTGCGCCCATTTCTCGTTGTCGAACACGAAGCCGTCGGCCGCGGTCGATCCCAGCCGCCAGGTCCCGCCCGGCACGGCGACATCACCCGGCAAGGCTCCCGCCGTCGGACGCCGTGCATCGCCGAGTTCCTGCGGCGATGCGTAGGAAAGCGTCTGGCGCGAATAGGTCAGCGCCTCGACATGCATGTCCTCATGACGCAGCGCCAGCTCGTAGAAATACCGCGCGTCCTCGTCGATCGTGCCGCCGAGCCGATCCTCCTGGCGCGCCAGCACGTCGGCCAGGTAGCTAAAAGTGCCGGCACGGTCCGGCAGGTCGAGCTGCCAGCGCGTGGCGTGCGCCACCGCGCTTGAATCCCACAGCCGGTCGCCACGCTCGATCAGCGGCGCGCGGCCATGGACATGGCGCAGCGTCCAGTATTCGTGGAACCAGCCGACGTGGCCGATCTCCCAGAGCACGGGATTGACGATGGCGATCTGCGGTCCCATCAATTCCCGCGATGACAGTTCTTCCGTCAAGCGCCGGGTGCGATGACGGGCCTCGCGCAGTTGCGCCACCAGTTCGGCCGCGGACACTCCGCTGGTCGGGCGCTGCTCATGGGTCCGATCCTGAGGGGTATGGTCCATGAGGATCGTCCTTATCACACCCGAGGGTCCGACTTCACGCACCGGCAACCGCGTCGCCGCCTCGCGCTGGGCCCGCATCCTGCGCCATCTCGGCCATCGCGTGCGGCTCGCCGCGGACTATGACGGCCAGCCCGCCGATCTGATGGTGGCCGTGCACGCCTGGCGAAGCGCCGCGGCGATCGAGCGGTTCAAGACAAAGTTCCCCGAGCGACCGGTGGTCCTGCAACTGAGCGGCACCGACATCTACCAGTACATCGACAGCGATCCCGTGCCGACGCTGCGCTCGATGGAGCTGGCCGACCGGCTGGTGGCGCTGAACGATCTGGCCTGGCGCGCTGTCCCCAAGCGGCTCCGCCCGCGTCTTGGCGTCATCCATCAGTCTGCAGATCGTTTGCCCCATCCGAGACGGCCCAGCGCGCGCGCCGTCATCGTCTCCGTGATCGGCCATTTGCGCGACGTAAAGGATCCGCTGCGTGCGGCCGCGGCGGCGCGTCTGCTGCCGGCCACGAGCAGCGTGCGCATCGAACAGGTCGGCCGTGCCTATACGCCGGCATGGGCGGCCCGCGCGCGCGCCGAGATGGAAACCAACCCGCGCTACCTCTGGCGCGGTGACGTGCCGTCCGCCGCCGTCCGCCGCCTGCTGGCGCGGAGCCATGCCATGGTCATCTCGTCGCTGAGCGAGGGCGGCGCCAACGTGATCTCGGAGGCCGCCGTCGCCGGCGTGCCGGTGCTGGCGTCGCGCATCGACGGCAATGTCGGCCTGCTTGGCGCAGATTATCCCGGCTATTTCCCGGTCGGAAACACCGAGTCACTCGCCCGCCTGCTGCGGAAGCTGGAACGCGAGCCGCGCTTCGCCGCGCGGCTGGGCAAGGCGTTGGCCCGGCGTGCCCCGCTGTTTCGGCCGGCGCGCGAGATCGCCGCGTGGCGCGGCCTGCTCGTCACGGTGAGGGAACCATGACCGATCGCCACGACCACTGGGAGAAGGTCTACGCGACCAAGGCGGCAACCGATGTGAGCTGGTACCAGGCGCATGCCCGGCGTTCGTTGGAATTTATCCACGCCGCCGCGCCGGACCACTCGGCGCCCATCATCGACATCGGCGGCGGGGCTTCAACGCTGGTCGACGACCTGCTCGCCGACGGCTATGTCGACCTTTCCATCCTCGACATTTCGGAGGCCGCCCTGGCGCAAGCCAAGACGCGGCTGGGGGCAACGCGGGCGGACAAGGTCACCTGGATCGCGGCCGACATCGCCGCCTGGACGCCGCCGCGCCGATGGGCAGTGTGGCACGATCGCGCCGTGTTCCATTTCCTCCTCGAGAAGCCTCAGCAGGATGCCTATCTCGCGGCGCTCACCGCAGCGACGGCGCCCGGCGCGACGGCGATTTTCGCGACCTTCGCCCTCGACGGGCCGGACAAATGCAGCGGCCTGGCGGTACAGCGCTACAGCCCGCACCTGCTGGCCGAACGGCTGGGCCCCTCCTTTCGACTCGTGTCCGAGGCCGCCGAGCACCACCACACGCCATGGGGCGCCGACCAGAGTTTCGCGTGGACCGTGCTTGAGCGACGCTAGAACTCAAGACACCTGGCGATAAGGGTCAGCAGTCGCGTCACAACAATCGAGGGCATGAAGCCAACGGGGAGAAGGTGGCGCGACGGCGGCGAAATGCTAAGCACGCTGGCGACCATGACCAGCCCGGACTTCCTCGTCACTCTCGACATCGCGTTGCGCGGCGGCGCCATCGCGCTGCTGCTGATCGTCGCTGTCGCGACCCTGCGGCGCGGCCGCGGCCGGCCGGCGGCCTGGCTCGGCGCCCTGCTGGCGGTGGGCGCTGCCGCCTACATGATCTGCTCGTCGCCGGGGCCCCATGGCGATCCTCCGCTCTGGTTCGCGCCGGTGCTGGTGTTGTGCACCGGCAATGCCGCCGTCTTCTGGCTCTTCGCGCGCGCCCTGTTCGACGATTCCTTCCGGCTAAAACCCTGGCATGCGCTGGTCTGGCTCGGCCTGGCCGTCTGGCCCGTGGCCCACCTGTTCGGCGCCGGCATCACGACGCATTGGCTGGTGGGCGTGGCGGTGCGCGTCGCGGTGATCGTGCTCGCGTTGCTGGCGCTGGTGCAGACGGTGCGCGGCTGGGGCAGCGACCTGGTCGAGGGACGGCGGCGCCTGCGCCTGTTCATCCTGATCGCCGTGGCGCTCCATATCGCCGTCACCGTCACGGTCGAGCTCGTCTTCGGCCACGACCACGTGCCAATGGGATTGCATATGCTCAACTCGGCGGCATTGGCGGCGATCGCCGCCATCATCGCGGTCCTGCTGCTGCAGGCCGACCTCGACTCCGTGCTGCCGGCCCCCGTCGTCGCGGAGGCGGTGGCACCCGGAGCCGCGCTCGCGGAGGACGAGCCGGTCGACCCCGGCCTGCTCGCCACGCTGGAACGGCTGATGACTGTCGACCGGCTCTACCGGCAGGAAGGCCTCACCATCGGCGTGCTGGCGGGCAAGCTCGGCCTGCCGGAATACCGGCTGCGCCGCGCCATCAACCGGGGGCTGGGGTACCGGAACTTCAACGAATACCTGAACCGCCACCGGCTGGCCGACGCCAAGCAGGCGCTGGCCGATCCCAGCCAGGCCGAGGTCCCGATCCTCACCATCGCCCTCGATTCGGGCTTCCAGTCGCTGGGACCCTTCAACCGGGCCTTCAAGACCGACACCGGTGTGACCCCGACGGAGTACCGCCGGACGGCAACGGGCCGCAACGGCACCTGATTCCTCGCCGATTCCGGAAACGGCGAGCCGTTTTCCAAGGATACCGGCCGATTTTCACCTTCGGCGCGATCCGGCGGCCGCATCCCCCTAGGCAGGGAGCACGCCTGCTGGAGGGGCGACCGATGAACGAAGCAATTCAAGTCTACCTGTCTGCCTGGCCCACGGTCTGGGCCATGGATACCGCCCGCTATCTCGTGGCCGCCACGCTGATGGCCACGATCCTGGCCCTGTTCTGGAAGGCGGGGCTCGGCCGCCGCAAGCTGCAGGCCCGCGACCCCGCCACAGGCCAAAGGCGGCGTGAGTTCCTGGCCTCGCTGCGCACCGCCTTCATCTTCTCGCTGCTGGGCGCGATCGTCGCGGTCGGCGACCATCAGGGCTGGATCACGATCTACAAGGGCTTCCAACAGGCAGGGCCGCTCTATCTCGTGGGCTCGCTGGCCGTGATGCTGGTGGCCCACGACACTTATTTCTACTGGGTCCACCGCGCGATGCATCATCGGCGCCTGTTCGCGCTGTTCCATCGCACGCACCATCTGTCGCGCGCGCCGACGCCGTGGGCGGCCTATTCCTTCGCCGTGCCGGAGGCCATCGTGCATGCCGCCTTCGTGCCGCTGTTTCTCCTGCTCGTGCCGATGCACGGCCTGGGCCTGCTCGCCTTCGGCATCGTGCAGATCCTGCGCAACGTCATGGGACATGCCGGGGCCGAAGTGCATTCCGCCGCCTTCGGGCCGGGCCGGTGGCTGGGCTGGAACAACACCACGACCCATCACGATCTCCACCACGAGGCCGGGCGCTGCAACTACGGCCTCTACTTCCGCTGGTGGGACAAGCTGATGGGCACCGAGCACCCCGACTATCAGCACAAGTTCGAGGCGATCATCGCGCCTCAGGCCAAGACCACGTCGCCCGCGATCGCCGGCCGTGTCCTCGTGCGGACGATTGGCGCGCTCCTGCTGGCTGGCGGGCTGATCGTCGCGGCCGAACCCGTGCGGGCCAATGACGGCACGAGCGGGGGCCCGGTCGGGCGCTGGGTGACACCCGGCGCCTCTGCCGTCGTCGAACTCGCGCCCTGCGCGGACACGTCAGGCCTCTGCGGCACGATCCGCTGGCTGTGGGACGCCACCGACGAGAAGGGCCGGCCGCGCCTCGACACCCAGAATGCCGACACCGGTTTGCGCGCAAGACCGCTGATCGGGCTGTCGATCCTTTCCGGGCTGACGCCGTCGTCGAAAGGCGGCTGGGAGGGCCGCATCTACAACCCCGAAGACGGTCAGACCTACCGCGCGACGTTGCGCCAGACCGCCGCCGATACGCTCGCGATCGAAGGTTGCGTGCTGTTCATCTGCCAGAAGCAGGTGTGGCGGAGTGCGTCAGCGCTCACCGCCGCGCTACGGTGACTTGATCAGACCGATCGACATCCCGAAGCTCTCCGTTGCGCCCGGCATGATCGCGATCATGCCGGGCTTGTCGGCGAGCTCACCGTCGAAACCCTCGGGGCTGGCATGGCCCTGCCACGGTTCTATGCAGACATAGCCCGCGCCGGGCTTGGTCCAGATGCCGAGATGCGGCATGTGCGGGAATGCCACGCGCAGAGCATCGCCATAGACGAGGCTGCGGCTGGCGAGCCGGTCGAAGACGAGGGCGCCGTCCTCGAACAACCCGTCGTGCAGTACCAGGCGACGATCGCGCACCGGCGTCGGATACGCCGCAGAGCTCAGCAGGCCATCGACGGGTCGCCGGATCGGCGCGGGCTCGTCGTGCTCGAAGACGATCTCATGGACCGCCCGCGGCATTCCGTAGGGCAACGGCCAGCGCAGGGCCGGATGAAAGCCGAAGGACGCAGGCATCGGCGCCTCGCCGCGGTTCGACACCTCGGCCGTCATCTGCAGCGCGGCCCCCTCGATCCGATAGGTGACGTCGAGGCGGAACGCGAACGGATACTGCCGGCGCGTCTCCTCGCTCGCGTCGAGGCGCCAGGTGCAGCGCGCGGCCTCGGACGCGACCAGCGCGAAGCGCGCGGCGCGGGCAAAGCCGTGCCGCCCGATCTCGTAATGTGCGCCCGCAACCGTGATCCGGTTGTCCTTCACCTCGCCGACGATGGGGAACAGCAGCGGCGAACGGCCGGTCCAGAAGGCGGGATCGCCGTCCCACAGCAGGTCCCGCCCACCGCCGTCCTGCAGACGCACGAGCTCGGCACCCGATGCGGAGATCCGGGCGCTGAGCGAGGAAGTGGAAATCGAGACGGTTTCGGTCATGCGCCACCATAGCAGCGATCAGCGGGCGGCGGCCTAGTGAGCAGCGCGCACAGCATCCTCTATGCGGGGCAGATAGCGGACCTGGGGGCGGCGGGCGCCGGCTTGCAGCAGCATGCGGCGCACCCCCGGCACGGCGCCGGTGATGTAAACGCGCACGCCGTGGCGCTCGGCCCTGCGGCCGACGCCGGCGATGACATTCGCCGCCGTCGAATCGACGAAGGGCACGGCGGAGAAGTCGAGGACGAAGGCGCGGCGCTCGTCGGCAATGCGGTCGAGCACCGCCCCCACCGTCGAAGCCGTGCCGAAGAAGAACGCCCCGGAAATGCGGTAGACGACGACTTGGCGATCGGTCGCCAGGGTGGGATCGTAGGGCAGGTGCGCGTCGGCCTGGTCCTCGGTCACCCGGGGGGCATGCTCCTGGATGCCGGTGGTTGCGGCCATGCGATGGATGAACAACAGGGCGCCCAGCGCAAAGCCCACGACGATGCCCTCGGTGAGATCGCGGAACACCGTCAGCAGGAACGTCGCCAGCAGCACGACGGCATCGCCGCGCGAGGAGCGCAGCAGGGTCGCGAACTCGTGCTTCTCGGCCATGTTCCAGGCCACGATCGTGAGCACGCCGGCCAGCGCCGCCAGCGGGATATAGGCGGCAAGCGGCGCCGCCAGCAGCATGAAGCCCAGCAGGAACGCCGAATGCAGCATGCCGGCCACGGGCCCGCGTGCGCCGGCGCGGACGTTGGTGGCGGTGCGCGCGATGGTGCCAGTGGCGCAGATGCCGCCGAACAGGGCCGAGCCGATATTGGCCACGCCCTGAGCCACCAGCTCGCAGTTGGAGCGATGGCGGCGGCCGGTCATGCCGTCGGCCACGACGGCCGAGAGCAGCGATTCGATGGCGCCGAGCAGCGCGAAGGCCACGGCGTCGGGCAGCACCGCCTGCATCTTCGCGAAAGTGATGTCGGGCAGACTGGGCGCGGGCAGCATCGACGGGATACCGCCGAAGCGCGTGCCGATGGTCTCGACCGGCAGGCCGAAGGCCCAGGTCGCGGCCGACGCCGCGGCAACGGCGACCAGCATGCCCGGCCAGTGCGGCCGCAGCCTCTTCAAGCCGGCAATGAGGCCGATCGTCAGCACCGCGAGGCCGACGGTCGCGGGATTCACCGTGTCGAAGGCCGGCGCCAGGGCTTCCAGCTTGGCGATGAACTCGCCGGGCTCCTTGCCCTCCACGTGGAGGCCGAACAGGTCCTTGAGCTGGCTGGCGAAAATGATGACGGCGATGCCGGCGGTAAAACCCACGGTCACCGGATAGGGAATGAACTTGATGAAGTCGCCCAGCCGCAGGAAGCCCGCCGCCATCAGAAAGACACCGGCCATCATGGTGGCGAGCAGCACGCCGTCGATGCCGTGTCGCGCCACGGCCGCGGCCACCAGCACGATGAAGGCGCCCGCGGGTCCGCCGACCTGGAAGCGGCTGCCGCCCAGTGCCGAGATGAGGAAGCCACCGACGATGGCAGTATAGAGCCCGCGTTCGGGCGCGGCGCCCGACGCAATCGCGATCGCCATCGACAGCGGCAGGGCCACGATGGCGACCGTAAGGCCTGCCATCGCGTCGGCGCGAAACGCCGCCAGCCCATAACCTTCGCGCAGCACCGAGACCAGCTTCGGCACAAAGAGCGCACCGAAGCTCGGGCGTTCGACGAGAGGCGAAGAAGGAACTTCGACGGTCATTTGACTAAAATATTGTGTATTATAATAGCCAAGTTGGATTGCCGTCACAACCACGACGCAACTTCCACACCAGGCGCGGCGCCGAGTGCGTTTTCTGGCCTCTCTTGCCGATCCCATGCATAGTCGCGGCGAAGGCTCGCCGGCCGTTGGCTAGAAGCGAGACCTCTTGGAGGAAACATCGATGAAGCGCAGAACCCTTGTCGGCGCCCTCGCGGCGTCCGCCGTCGCCGCCCCGTTTGTCCGCAATGCGGGCGCCCAGGCGCCGATCACCCTGAACGGTGCCGTTCAGTTCAACGACGACCACGCCTTCAACAAGGCGCTGCTCAGGTTCGAGGAGCTGGTGAAGAAATACTACGGCAAGCCAGTCAACTTCGTCCTGCACCGCAACTCGGCGCTCGGCCTCGAGAAGCAGTATTTCGAGTACATGGCGCAGGGCAAGGCGGTGGACTACGGCATCGTCTCGCCGGCCCACATGTCGACCTTCTCGAAGGCGGCGCCGTTCATCGACGCGCCGTTCCTGTTCCGCGACCTCACGCACTGGAACAAGGTGCTCGACGCCGACCTCCTGAAGCCGGTGGCCGACGAAATCGCGACCAAGGCCGACGTCATGCTGATCGGCTATGCCGGCGGCGGCACGCGCAACATCTTCATCAACAAGCCGATGAGCACGCTGGCCGAGATCAAGGGCCTGAAAGTCCGCGTCCAGGGTGCGCCGATATGGTCCAAGACCTTCGCTGCGGCCGGCATGTCGCCCACCGTCATCGCCTACAACGAGGTCTACAACGCCATCCAGAACAACGTGATCGCCGCCGGCGAGAACGAGGCGGCGGGCGTCGAGACGATGAAGTTCTATGAAGTGGCGCCCAATCTCGCCATGACCGAGCACGCCATCACGATTCGGCCGATCTGTTTCTCGGGCAAGACCTTCAAGACCCTGCCCAAGGACCTGCAGGATGCGATCGTCAAGGCGGGCAAGGAAGCCGGCGCCTACGGCCGCCAGGTCGAGAGCTCGGAGGACACGCAGAAGCTCGAGACGATGGAAAAGGCCGGCAAGCTGAAGCGCATCGCGTTCAAGGACCGGGCACCCATGAAGAAGATGGTCGATCCGGTGATGGAAGCCTACGCCAAGGAAATCGGCGCCGACGCGATCTTCGTCAAGATCGTGAACCTGAACTGAACCGGGTCCGCGCAGCGGGCGCGTCGCCTGCTGCGCGCCTTCCCTAGCGTATTTCCACTCCGCGACTTCCCCTCACGGTTCTCAGATGTCCCTCTCAGTTGCTCCGACGCCGAGCCTCTGGCGCCGGTTCACGGCCGCCTATGCCCAGACCCTGACCGCGCTCCTGGCACTGTCGGTGGCGATCCTCGTCATTCCCGTCACGCTGCAGATCATCTCGCGCTACACCGCGCTGATCCCGTCCTATATCTGGACCGAGGAGATGGCGCGCTTCCTGTTCATCTGGATGATCATGATCGGCGCCATGGTCGGCGTGCGCGAAAGCGCGCATTTCGAGGTCGACGTCTGGCCCCAGCTCCCGCGACGCGGCGAGGCGGCGGTGCGCATTGCGGCCCGGCTCGGCATCCTGGCGATGGCGATGATCTTTGTCTGGGGCGGCATAGAGTTCACCCGATTCGCCTGGTACCGGACGTCGGAGCTGGCCGAGCTGCCGTTGTGGCTGATCCATATCGCCTGGCCGGTCGCCGGCGTCACCTGGATCGTCTTTCTCGGCGAGCAGTTCGTCGATGAGGCCCGGATCCTGCTGGGCAGGACCGCGCCATGAGCAGCGCGGCGGTATTCACCTCGGGCGAGGCGGCGGCGATCCTGTTCGGCGTCTTCTTCACGCTGTTGATCCTGCGCGTGCCGGTGGCCTTTGCGCTGGGCCTCGCCTGCCTGCCGCTGTTCTACTTCGAGCCGCGGCTCGGGACCATGATGCTCGCGCAGGAGACCTTCAACGCCTACAATTCCTTCATCCTGCTCGCGGTGCCGTTCTTTCTGCTCACGGCCAACCTGATGAGCGTGGGCGGCATCACCGACCGGCTGGTGACGCTCTCGCGCGCCTTGGTCGGCAGCTGGCCGGGCTCGCTGGCCCAGATCAACGTCGTGCTCTCGGTGTTCTTCGCCGGCATCTCCGGCTCCTCGACGGCGGATGCCGCCAGCCAGAGCAAGATCTTCATCGATGCCCAGACCAAGGAGGGCTACGACCTCTCCTTCTCGATCGCCATCACCGCCGTATCGGCCGTTCTGGCGGTGGTCATTCCGCCCTCGATCCTGATGATCGTCTGGGGCGGCCTGATCTCGACCTCGATCGGCGCACTCTACCTCGCCGGCGTCGTTCCCGGCCTGCTGATCGCGGGCGCCCAGATGGCGACCGTCCACGTCTATGCCGTGCGGCGCGGGTACCCGACCTATCCGCGCTCGTCCTTCCGCCAGCTCCTGTGCGCGCTCTGGGTGTCGATCCCGGCCCTGATGACGCCGTTCATCATCGTGGGCGGCATCCTGCTGGGCTGGTTCACCGCTACGGAATCGGCCTGCGTGGCGGTGCTCTATTCGGCGGTTCTGTCGATCGTGGTCTATCGCGAGATGGGGGCACGCGGCCTCTACAACGCGCTGCTCGACACCGGGCGCCTCGCCTCCGTGGCGCTGTTCTGCATCGGCACGGCCAGCGCCTTCGGCTGGCTGCTGGCCTACTACAAGATCCCGCAGGAGCTGCTGGCCAACGTCTCGACCTGGGGCATGGGCGCGATCGGCGTCGGCTTCTTCATTGCCTTCGTGTTCCTGGTGGTCGGCTGCTTCCTCGATGCGATCCCGGCCATCATCATCGTCGGCACGGTGCTGGAGCCGCTCGCCAAGTCGGCCGACATGCATCCCGTCCACTTCGCCATCGTCTCGATCGTGTCGCTGGCTTTCGGCCTGGTGACGCCGCCTTATGGACTCTGCCTGATGATCTCCTGCGCCGTGGCCGGCGTGCCGCTGCGCTTTGCGCTCAAGGACACGATGATCATGCTGGTGCCGATGATGCTGGTGCTGGCGGCGATGATCATATGGCCGGACGTCGCTCTCTTCTTGCCCCGCCTGATCGTGCCGGAGCTGCTGAAGTAACGCTCAGAATCCGCCGGCATGCGAGCGCTCTCCCTGCTGCTTGCGGATGGCGTGGAAGCCCTCGACAGTTCGACCGATGATGTCGGCCACCGGCAGGACCTCGTGGATCAGGCCGACGGTCTGGCCAGCGAGTGCCAGCGAAGCCTCCATATCGCCGCCGAAATAGACGTCGCGAACATTGCCGAACAGGGATCTGTCGAACGAGCCTTCGCGATCGATCGTCTTGGCGCGCTCGGTCTTGAGCGCTCGCACGCAAGGGCTGGACTTGCGGTTGAGCATCACCGTGCCGGTGTCGTCGGCGTCGACGATGGCCTGTTTGTAGTTCATGTGCACCGGGCTTTCGGCGGCGCTCACGAACCGCGTGCCCATCTGGATGCCCTCGGCACCCAGCGCAAAGGCCGCGGCCATGCCGCGCCCATCACAGATGCCGCCGGCGGCGATGATCGGCACATCGGTCTGTTCGCGCACCGCCTGCAACAGAACGAGGGTCGAGACATCGTCGGGATTCTTGAAGCCGCCGCCTTCGCCACCCTCGACGATCAACCCGTCGACGCCCGCGTCGACCGCCTTCAGGGCCGCGGAGAGGTTGGGCACGACGTGATAGACGATGAGGCCAGCCGCCTTCAGCACCGGCAGCAGCTTGGCCGGCGATCCGGCCGAGGTGCTGACGAACGTCACGCCGCTCCTGGCCACGAGGTCGACGACGCGCGGTTCCTTGATGAACAGGATCGGCAGGTTGACACCGAACGGCTTGTCGGTGAGCTGCTTCATCTTCTCGATCTCGGCCAGGCAGGCATCGACTTCGCCGCTCGACGTCTCGATGATGCCGAGACCGCCGGCGTTGGAGACCGCCGAGGCGAGCTGGCTGCGGGCGATCCAGCCCATCGGCGCCTGCACGATCGGATACTTCACGCCGGTATGGGCGAGCACGCGGTTCATTCGTTCTGCTCCTCGGCGCCTTACGGCAGGTTGCGGGCGCGCTCGTAGGCGGCGGTGAAGTTGGGCGGCGTATCGGCCCGGCAGGGCAGCGCCCGCTTGGGG
>LNFM01010519.1_pt1 | contig 12990 bp, 9 predicted proteins | sample 596031 | NCBI WGS metagenome assembly LNFM01 (sample SAMN04254537, study PRJNA301005) | activated carbon metagenome | isolation source: dual media filters at the Ann Arbor, Michigan drinking water treatment plant | place: USA: Ann Arbor
CTCCACGCGGTGCCATTCGTGTCGCGCCACCCAGGGATAGGTGGCGATGTCGGCGATGGAGTACTCCTCGGCCAGGTACGCCGCCTGCTGCAGGCGCTTGTCGAGCACGCCGTAGAGGCGCCTGGCCTCGGCGCCGTAGCGCTCGCTGCCGTAGGGAATCTCGTCCTTCTTCGCGCGCATGAAATGATGCGCCTGGCCGAACATCGGGCCCACCCCGCCCATCTGGAACATCAGCCATTGCAGCGCGATGTACTTGCCGCGGTCGCTTGCGGGGAGGAAGCGGCCGCCGGCCTTGCCTGAGAGGTAGACCAGGATCGCGCCCGATTCGAACAGGGGCAGCGGCTTGCCATCCGGGCCCTCGGGATCGACGATCGCCGGGATGCGGTTGTTGGGATTGATGGCGAGGAACGCCGGCTTGAACTGCTCGTCCTTGCCGATGTTCACCGGGTGCACGCGGTAGGGCAGGCCGCATTCCTCCAGCATGATGGAAACCTTGCGGCCGTTGGGCGTGGTCCAGGTGTACAGGTCGATCATCGGGGCTCCAGGGTGCGTCCGGGAAATGGGGCGGCGCAGTTTATAGCGCGGCGAGGGCGTCCGCTATGGCCTTTTCACGCGCCGCATCGATGAGGACCGGGATCCGCGACGGGTCGGGCGCGGCCTGCGCCACCGCGCCGCCGTCCACGTCCAGCGCCGCGGCCAGCGCGCGCTCCAGGCGCAGCGCGGCGCGCTGCATGCGCTCGGACGAATCGGCCGCCTGCGCCACCGACAGCAGCTGCAGGAAACGCTCTGCGCGGCGCAGCGCGTCGGCCGATTTCAGGATCCAGAGCAGGGCTTTCGGATCCGCCTCCCCGGCCGCCTCGATGCGCGCGCGCAGCCGGCAGGCGAGCAGCGCGAGGTCGCGCTCGTCGTTGGGCACGCGGACGCGCTCGCACAGCGCCTTCATGCCCGCCTCGGCCGCGGCGCCGCGGAACCAGGCAAGCACGCCAAAGCGCACCGTGGACGAGTAGCGCGCGGCGGCGGCGCGGCGCAGGGCCGCGAGCGCCTCGGGGCCGGGATCAATCTCGGGAAGGAGCCGCGCGGCGGCGCCGCAGGCCGCGAGGACCTCGAACATGCGGTCCGGGTACGGCTCCGAGAGGCCGCGCTCCAGTTCCTGCCAGACGCGCTCGGCGACCAGGTGCTCGACCTCGCCCAGCTCCACCATGCGGCGCATCAGCGCCATCGTCTCGTCGGCGATGCGGAACGGGTAGCGCGCGCTGAAGCGCGCCACGCGCAGGATCCGCACCGGATCCTCCTCGAAGGCGGCGCTGACATGGCGCAGGACGCCGGCGCGCAGGTCGCGCTCGCCGCCGAAGGGATCCACCAGGACGCCGTCGTCGCCGCGCGCCATGGCGTTGATGGTGAGGTCGCGCCGCGACAGGTCGTCCTCCAGCGTGACCTCGGGCGCGCAGTACACCGTGAAGCCCTTGTAGCCGCGGCCGCTCTTCCTCTCGGTGCGCGCGAGCGCGTACTCCTCGTGCGTCTGCGGATGCAGGAACACCGGGAAATCCTTGCCCACCGGCCGAAAGCCGGCGGCGGTCATCTCCTCCGGGGTGGCGCCCACCACGACCCAGTCGCGGTCCACCACGGCCTCGCCGAGCAGTTCGTCGCGAACCGCGCCACCGACGACGTAGGCCTTCACCGCGGAATCAGCGACGCGCGCGCCAGCGCAGGACCGGGTAGCGCTCGCGCGGGCCGGCGGGCGCGAGCCAGGACGGCGCCGCGGCCTCCAGCGCGGTGGGCGCAAGGCCGAAGGGCAGCGGGCTGGCGGTGACGTTCGGCACCTGCATCGAGCGCAGGTTGTCGCGCGTGATGAGCGGGCCCGGCAGCCGCTCCATCACCGCCGCCTGCAGCCAGGCCGCCCAATCCGGCAGCCCGATCACCAGCCGCGTGCGTCCGGTAGCCCTGCAGACGTACTTCACCAGCTCGCGCAGCGTGTATTCCTTCGGCCCGCCGAGGTCGTAGCTGCCACGCCCATCGCGGCTGCCGAGCGCGGCGAGGAAGGCCGCCACCACGTCGCCGACGTACACCGGCTGGAAGCGCGCCTCCGGGCAGGCAAGGGGCAGCACAGGCGCGAGGCTGGCGAGCGTCGCGAACAGGTTCAGGAAATGGTCGTCCGGGCCGAAAATCACCGAGGGCCGGAAGACGCAGCCGGAAAGATCATCGGCGTCCAGCACCGCGCGCTCGCCCACGCCCTTGGAACGCAGGTACTCCGAGGGCGCCGAGGGCGAGGCACCCAGCGCGCTCATGTGCAGCAGGCGCCGCACGCCGGCCTCGCGGCAGGCAGAGACCAGCGCCAGCGGCAGCTCGACGTGGGCGGCGGCGAAGTCAGGGCCGTAGTCGTTGGGCCCGCGCACGCGGCCGCGCCGGCTGTGCAGCACTCCGACCAGGTTGATCACGGCGTCTCGCCCGCGCGCCAGGCGCGCCAGGGCATGCCCGTCGCGCGCGTCGCACTCCAGCACCTCCACCGTGGGCAGCAGGATCAGGTGCTTGGCGCGCTCGCGCCGCCGCGTGGGCACGGTGACGCGCGCGCCGCGCGCGGCGAGCGCGGCGACCAGGTGGCGGCCGACGAAGCCGCCGCCGCCGAGCACCAGGAAATTCGCGTTCTTCATCCGGGTTCCGTTCTATCGAGCCGGAATTATGGACTAGGGCAGGTCTTCGTTGAAGCGCTCCGTGGCGGCCCTGGCCGGGATGATGCCCATGCGCTCCTTGAGCGGCACCGGCTTGCCGCCGTAGAGATGGGCGTAGAACATGGTATTCGCCATCACGCGCTTGACGTAGTCCCGCGTCTCGTTGAACGGAATCGACTCGGCGTAGATCGCGCCCTCGAGCGGTTTGGAATCGCGCCAGCGCCGCGCCCGGCTGGGGCCGGCGTTGTAGGCGGCCGAGGCGAGCACCGGATGGCCGAGGTCATCGAGCACCATCCTGAGGTAGCGCGTGCCGAGCACGACGTTGGTGTCCACCTCGACCACGCGCGCCGGGCTGTAGTTGAGCCCGATGCGACTGGCCACCCAGCGCGCGGTGGCGGGCATGAGCTGCATCAGGCCCTGCGCCCCGGCGGAGGACTTCGCATTGACGATGAAGCGGCTCTCCTGGCGCACCAGGCCCAGCACCCAGGCCTCCTCGATGTCGAACGCGCGAGACTGCTCGCGGAACACTTCGCGGTAGGGCGCGAGGTACCGGTACTTGAAATTGTGCGTGAGGGCGGTGCGGTCCGCGGTGTTGATGACGCGGTCGTGGATGTCGTGGCGCCGCGCCAGTTCCGCGGCGGCGAGCAGCTGCGAATCGTCCATGGCGCGGATGGTGAAGAACCACTCGCGCGTGCCTTCGGTGCGCAGCCCCAGGCGGTACAGCTCCAGCGCGCGCACGAGGCCCGGGTTGCGCGCCGCCGCCGCCACTTCATCCGCGGTGGCGACATGGAACGGCTCCGGCGGCGCCGGGACGTAGCCGAGTTCCTCGGCGGCGAGCAGGCCGTAGAAGTTCGGCTGCCCGGAGATGCGCGTGTAATAGGCGCGCGCGCCTTCGGCGTTTCCCTGCGCGCCGAGGGCACGGCCGTACCAGTAGCTCCAGGTCGGGTCCTGCCGCGCCGGCGCCGACATCGGGTCGATGGCGCCGCGCACCGCCTGCCAGTCCGCGGCGCGCAATGCGGCGCGCGCCTTCCAGGCCAGCTGCTCGTCGGACATCGCGGCATCCCCCGCCTGCTTGAACCACGCCAGGCCCTCGGGCTGCAGGCGCCGCGACGCCTCGTAGCCGATGCGGCCCCAGAGATGGCGCCGGTCCGCGTCCGACAGCCGCGCGCCGGCCTGCCCGCGCAGCGCTTCGGCCGCGGCCTGCGGGTCGCTGCGCGCGAGCCGGGCGAAGGCGAACAACACCATCTCGCGCACCGCCCGGCGCTCCATCGCGCGGGGCGGGCTGGCGAGGAACTTCTGCGGCGCGGCGGCCGCCTGCGACAGCAGCCGCTCGTCGGGCGCCTCGCCGGCGGGCAGGTTCGCGAACCCGCGCCGCGCCGCGCCCACCTGCCCGTTCTCCAGCAGCAGCCGCAGGCGCTGCCAGACCACCTCGGGGGCGGCCTCGCCGGCGCCCACCTTGCGGCCGGCGAGCGCCACGCAGCCTTCGGGCAGGTCCTTCGGCTCGCTCCAGATCACGCGCGCTTCCTCGAAGGCAGTGGCGTCGCCACGCTCCAGGCGCGCGATCCAGCTGTAGCAGCGGATATCCAGGTCGTCGGTGACCAGGGGCCCGAGCTCGCGCTCGAAGGCCTGCCACTCGCCGCGCTTGCCGAGGACCTTCAGCCAGTCCGCGCGCAGGCGGTCGGCAAGATAACTGCCCGCCTGCGACCGCAGGAAGGACTGGATCTCCGCCTGCGGCATCTCCTCCAGCCGCAGCTGCAGGCGCCAGTACTCCAGGTACGGCGCCAGCACGTGCCGTTCCATCCCGGCAGAGGCGCGCGCCAGTTTCATCGCGTCGCCGGCGCGGAACGCGGCGTGCGCGGCTAACATGGCGTCGTCCGGCGCGGCGGACTTCGCCGCGCGTTTGCCTTGCGCAAAGCCCGGCGCGGCAAGACCGGCCAGCAGCAGCAGGACCAGGAAGCGAGGCAGGAAACGTCTAAAAATCATGAGCTAAGCATACACCGCGGATGGTAGGAAAAGAACTCATCGAGTGGCGCAAGACCGAGCGGCGGCGCCTCATCGCGGCGCGCGAGGCGCTCGATGCGGCGACACTGGAGCGCTTGCGCCAAAGGATTGACGCCGCGCTGGAGCGATCGTTCCCCGGGCTGGCCGCGGCGAGACTCGCGTTCTGCTGGCCGATCAGGGGCGAGTACGACGCAAGGCACCTCGCAAGAACGCTGCGCGCGCGAGGTGCGTTGACAGCCCTGCCGGTCGTGGTGGCGCCGAAGCAGCCCCTGGTCTTCCGCGAGTGGCATCCGGGCGTCGAACTGGCCATGGGCCCGCTCGACATCCCGTATCCGAAGGCCTCGGCCGAAGTGACGCCGACCGCAGTGCTCCTGCCGATGAACGGCTGGGATCGCGCCGGGTACCGGCTGGGCTATGGCGGCGGCTTCTTCGACAGGACGCTGGCGGCGCTCGCCGCAGGTTCCGGGCGAAAGCCGGCGGTCATCGGCATCAGCTACGAACTGGGGCGCATGGACACGATCCATCCACAGCCCTGGGACGTCCCGGTAGACTGGGTCGTGACCGAGCGGGGCGTGTACCGCCGCGATCGGGAAGGGCTGGCATTCCTTGGCGCGCCGATCGAAGGCGAACCCAGCGCCCTCGCCTCTCCGGTCTGCTACGCAGGCGAAGTCGCACCCGGGTATTTTGGTGAATCCGGGAACTGAAGACCGCGCCCTCGGGCTGCTGAACACGGTCTTCGGCTTCCCCGCCTTCCGCGGCGCGCAGGCGGAGATCGTGCGCCACGTCGCCGGCGGCGGCGATGCGCTGGTGCTGATGCCCACCGGCGGCGGCAAGTCGCTGTGCTACCAGCTGCCGGCGCTGCTGCGGCCGGGCACGGCGGTGGTGGTCTCGCCGCTCATCGCGCTGATGCAGGACCAGGTCGCGGCGCTGCGCCAGCTGGGCGTGCGCGCCGCGTTCCTCAACTCCACGCTGGAGGGGCGCGAAGCGAACGCGGTCGAGCGCGCGCTGCGCGAAGGCGAACTGGACCTCCTCTACGTCGCCCCCGAGCGCCTGACCATGCCGCGCATGCTGGAGCTGCTGGAGGAGTCGCAGCTGGCGCTGTTCGCCATCGACGAAGCGCATTGCGTGTCGCAGTGGGGCCACGATTTCCGCCCGGAGTACCTGCAGCTCTCGCTGCTGCACGAGCGCTTCCCGGCGGTGCCGCGCATCGCGCTCACCGCCACCGCCGACCCGCAGACGCGCGCCGAGATCATCCGCCGCCTGGCCCTCGATGACGCGCGCGTCTTCATCTCCAGCTTCGACCGCCCGAACATCCGCTACGCCATCGTCGACAAGCAGGACGCGCGCGCGCAACTGCTCGCCTTCGTGCGCGAGGCGCATCCGGGCGAGGCCGGCATCGTCTACTGCCTGTCGCGCAAGAAGGTGGACGAGACCGCGGCCTGGCTCGCCGGCCAGGGCCTGCGCGCCCTGCCCTACCACGCCGGAATGGACTCCTCGGCCCGCGGCGCCAACCAGGAGCGTTTCCAGCGCGAGGACGGCGTAGTCATGGTCGCCACCATCGCCTTCGGCATGGGCATCGACAAGCCCGACGTGCGCTTCGTCGCGCACCTGGACCTGCCCAAGAGCATCGAGGGCTACTACCAGGAGACCGGGCGCGCCGGGCGCGACGGCCTGCCGGCGGACGCCTGGATGAGCTACGGCCTGGCCGACGTGGTGCAGTTGCGGCGCATGATCGAGCAGGGCGAAGGAGGCGAGGATTTCCGCCGCGTCTCCTTCGCCAAGCTCGATGCGCTGCTCGGGCTGTGCGAGACCGCCGGCTGCCGGCGCGTGCGGCTGCTGGGCTATTTCGGCGAAGCGAGCGAGCCTTGCGGCAACTGCGACACCTGCCTCGATCCGCCGCAGACCTGGGACGCCACCGAGGCGGCGAGGAAGGCGCTGTCCTGCATCTACCGCACCGGGCAGCGCTTTGGCGCGGTGCACCTGATGGATGTGCTGCGCGGCAAGGCCACCGACCGCGTGACGCAGTGGAACCACGACCAGCTGAACGTGTTCGGCGCCGGCGCCGACCTGGACGAGGCGACCTGGCGCAGCGTGTTTCGCCAGCTGGTGGCGCTGGGCTACGCCAGCCCCGACCACGACGCCTACGGCGGGCTGCGCCTGACCGAGGCTGCGCGCGCCGTGCTGAAGGGCGAAGAGAGAGTGGAGATGCGGCGCGCCGCGCCGGGAAAGGGCCGCAAGCCGAAGGCGCGGGCGCCCTCCGGGATCCCGGGCGGGGACGAGGCGCTGTTGGCGCGCCTCAAGGCATGGCGCAGCGGCGAGGCTCGCGCGCAGTCGGTGCCGCCCTACGTGGTGTTCCACGACCGCACGCTGGCGGAGATCGCCGCGGCGCGGCCCGGGAGCCTGGATGCGCTGGGCGGGATCCCGGGAATCGGGGCGAAGAAGCTGGAACGCTACGGGCCGGCGCTGCTCGATCTGCTGCGCGGCGCCTGAACTCAGCGCACCGCGGTAAAGGCGAAGGTCCGCGTCTCGTTGCCGTCGCTGGCGCGAAGCTCGCCCGTGATGCGCTCGCCCTGCACCGTGCCGGTGAAGACGTTGCGCCACGCGCGCCGGCCGACGATGCCGTTGGTCACCAGCGACAGCTCCGCGCCGCGCAGGCGCACGCCCGGCACCACGAAGTCGCGCCCGCCCGTGGCCGCGACCTCCACATCCAGCAGCTGGTAGCGCTGCGCGATGCGCAGCGTCCAGCGCCCGCCGTGCTCCGGCAGCTCGAGGCTCCAGTTGCCCGCGACGCGCGCCGGCACCACCCACAGCTCGACGCGGGAGAAGCCGTCGCCCACCGGCTTGTCGGGCACGCGCAGTTCCAGCCGTTCGTCGAAGGGCCAGTCGCCGATGCCGGCGTCGTGCGAGACGATGCGGGTCCCGGGCCTGAGCGCGAGCAGCTTCGGCAGCAGCTTCGCGTTCAGCTCCGGCAGCAGGTAGATCGTCACCACGGTCGCGGCCGAAAGGTCGGCCGTGAACAGGTCCATGGCCTCGAAGCGCGCGCGGTCGGCGACGCCCGCGGCACGAGCATTCTCCGCGGCCGCCGCGACCAGGGACTTGTCCAGCTCAAGCCCCAAGCCCCGCGCGCCGCGCCTGGCCGCCTCGATGACGATGCGCCCGTCGCCCGAGCCGAGGTCGATGACGGTGTCGCCCGGCCCGACCTCGGCCAGCTGCAGCATGCGCGAGACGACCTCCATCGGCGTCACCACGAAGGGCACGCTGCCGTCGTCCCAGGTGTAGGCCGGCATCTGCGCCCGCGCCGCGGCGGGCCCGAGCAGGACCGCGAGGCCCGCGCCCAGCAGCCGCCGGCGGTTCATCGCCGCAGTGTCACCGGAGAAAAAGCCGGTACGCCGGGTTGCGCGACTCGTCGGCCCAGGGATAGCCCAGGCGCGCGAGGAACCTGCGGAAGTCGCCCATCTCGGGGCGCGGCACCTGCATGCCCACCAGCACGCTGCCGTAGTCGGCGCCGTGGTTGCGGTAGTGGAACAGGCTGATGTTCCAGGACGGGTTCATGGCGCGCAGGAACTTCATCAGCGCGCCCTGGCGCTCGGGGAACTCGAAGCGGTAGAGCAGCTCGTTGCGCACCATGGCGGAGGGCCCTCCCACCATGTGGCGCACGTGGGCCTTGGCAATGTCGTTGTCCGAGAGGTCCAGGGTGTGGCAGCCGGCGCGCTCCAGCCGCCGCGCCAGGCGCGCCGTCTCCTCGCGCCCCGTCACGCCGACCCCGACGAAAATGTGTGCGCTGCTCTCGCCCGACATGCGGTAGTTGAACTCGGTGACGTTGCGGTTGCCGAGCGCCTCGAGGAAGCGGCGGAAGCTGCCGCGCTTCTCCGGCACGGTCACCGCCAGCACCGCCTCGCGGTGCTCCCCCAGCTCGGCCTGCTCGGCGACGAAGCGCAGGCGGTCGAAGTTGGTGTTGGCGCCCGAGGCGATCGCGACCAGCGTCCTGCCCTTCACCTTGCGCTTCTCCACCCAGGCCTTGGCGCCGGCGATCGCCAGCGCGCCGGCGGGCTCCAGCACCACGCGGGTGTCCTCGAACACATCCTTGATCGCGGCGCACATCTCGTCGGTATCCACCAGCACGACGTCGTCCACGTACTTCTTCGCCAGGCGGAAGGTCTCCCGGCCGACTTCCTTGACCGCGACGCCGTCGGCAAACAGCCCCACCTGCTCCAGCTTCACGCGCCGGCCGGCCTTGAGCGAGCGCGCCATCGCGTCGGCATCGGAGGGCTCGACGCCGATCACCTTCACCGACGGGCGCAGGCGCTTGATGTAGGCCGCGATGCCGCTGATCAGGCCGCCGCCGCCGACGGGAACGAACACGGCGTCGATCGGGCGCGCGCTCTGGCGCAGGATCTCCATGCCGATGGTGCCCTGGCCGGCGATCACGTCCGGATCGTCGAACGGATGCACGAAGGTGAGGCCGGCGCGGCGCCGCATGCGGTTGGCCTGCTGGAACGCCTCGGCGACGGTATCCCCGTGCAGCACCACCTTCGCGCCGCGGGCCGCTACGGCATCGACCTTGATCCTGGGCGTGGTCACCGGCATCACGATGGTGGCCCGGCAGCCCAGCTTCTGCGCCGCCAGCGCCACGCCCTGGGCGTGGTTGCCGGCGCTGGCGGCGATGACGCCGCGAGCCAGCTTCGCCGCCGGCAGCTTCGCCATCTTGTTGTACGCGCCGCGCAGCTTGAACGAGAATACCGGCTGCAGGTCCTCGCGCTTGAGCAGCAGCCGGTTGCCCAGGCGGCGCGAGAGGGCGGGCGCCAGCTCGAGCGGCGTCTGCTGCGCGACGTCGTAGACGCGCGCGGCGAGAATGCGCTCGAGATAGTCTTTGCCCTTCATCGAAAAAGCCTAACACATTGAACGTGTTGCTGACCCCCGAGGGCGGGCTCGCCGGCGTCTTCCTGTCGGCGTTCCTCGCCGCGACCGTGGTGCCGTTCTCCTCGGAGGCGGTGCTGTTCGCGTACCTGCGCCTGCATCCGGAGCAATCGGTCGCGGCGATCGCGCTGGCGACGCTCGGCAACACCGCGGGCGGCATGACGAGCTACGCCATCGGGCGTTTCCTGCCGGCGAAGGTGCAGCAGAAGCTGGAGCCGCGGGCGCTGGGCTGGCTGCGGCGCTACGGCGCGGCGGCGACGCTGCTCGCGTGGCTGCCGGTGATCGGCGATGCGCTATGCGTCGCGGCGGGCTGGCTGCGGATCGCGTGGCTCCCGGCGCTCCTGTTCATGGCCGCGGGGCGCCTCGCGCGCTATCTCGTGGTGGCCGCGATCTAGGAGATCAGGCCGCCTGCAGCTTGGCCACCGCCACCGCGAGCCACTTGATGCCCTGGCGGCCGAAGTTCACCTGCACCCGCGCGTCGCCGCCCATGCCCTCGGCATCCAGGATGACGCCGGGCCCGAACTTGGCGTGGACCACGTTCTGGCCGATGCGGAAGCCGCCGACCTCCTTCGCCTTCGCGAACGAGGGTTCCTTCCTCGGCGCCGCGCCGAAGGCCATCGGCGAGGGCCGCGCGTAGCGTGGCGTCAGCCACTTCATCAGGCCCTCGGGAATCTCCTGCAGGAAGCGCGACGGCAGGTTGTAGCGGGTCTGCCCGTGCAGCATCCGCGTCTGCGCGTGGCACAGGTACAGGCGGTGGCGCGCGCGGGTGATGGCGACGTAGGCGAGGCGCCGCTCCTCCTCCAGGCCGTCCTTCTCCACCAGCGCCTGCTCGTGCGGGAACAGGCCCTCCTCCAGACCGCAGATGAACACCGCCTCGAACTCCAGGCCCTTGGCCGAGTGCACCGTCATCATCTGCAGCGCGTCCTGGCCTTCGCCCGCCTGGTGCTCGCCCGCCTCCAGCGCGGCGTGCGTCAGGAACGCGGTGAGCGGGTCCATCACCACCCCGTCCTCGTCGCCCTCGCCGCTCACCAGGCCGGTGCTGCGGTCCTCCATGGTGAACGCGGCGGCGGCGTTGACCAGTTCGCCCAGGTTCTCGATGCGGTCGGCACCCTCGCGCTCGTTCTTGTAGTGCTCGATCAAGCCGCTCCTGCCAACCACGTGCTCAACCTTCTCCGGCAGCGGCAGGGTCGCGGTTTCCTCCTGCAGGCTGCGGATCAGGTCGCGGAACGCGGCCACCGACTGCGCCGAGCGCCCGGCGAGGCCGTCCAGCGCCGCCCAGAGGCTGGAACCGCGCGCTTTCGCCGCGTCCTGCAATCCCTCCACCGAGCGCGCGCCGATGCCGCGCGGCGGGAAGTTGATCACCCGCAGCAGGGAATTGTCGTCCTCGGGCGTGGCCACCAGGCGCAGGTAGGCGAGCGCGTGCTTCACCTCGGCGCGCTCGAAGAAACGCAGGCCGCCGTAGACGCGGTAGGCGATGCCGGCGCCGAACAGGGCATGCTCGATCACCCGCGACTGGGCGTTGGACCGGTACAGCACCGCGATGGAAGCGAGCTTGCGCCCCTCCCGCTGCAGCGCCTTCGCCTCGTCGGCGATGAAGCGCGCCTCCTCCGAATCGCTCTCTCCTTCGTACACGCGCAGCGGCTCTCCGGTGCCGTCCGCGGTCCACAGGTTCTTGCCCAGGCGGTTGCGGTTGTGCGCGATGAGCGCGTTGGCGGCATCGAGGATGTTGCCCTGCGAGCGGTAGTTCTGCTCCAGCCGCACCACCTTCGCGATGCGGAACTCGCGCTCGAAGTCGGCCATGTTGCCGACGTTGGCGCCGCGGAAGGAATAGATGCTCTGGTCGTCGTCCCCCACCGCGAAGATGCGGCTGTGCGCGCCCGCGAGCAGCTTCAGCCAGCGGTACTGCAGGCGGTTGGTGTCCTGGAACTCGTCCACCAGGATGTGGCGGAAGCGCGCCTGGTAGTGATGGCGCAGGATCTCGTTGCGCGCCAGCAGCTCGAAGCTCCTCAACAGCAGTTCCGGGAAGTCCACCACGCCCTCGCGGCGGCACTGCTCGTCGTAGGCGGCGAAGAGCTCCACCTGGCGCCGCGTCACCTCGTCCGGAGCGTGGATCTCGCCAGCGCGCTGGCCTTCCTCCTTGCGCGCGTTGATGAAGTACTGCAGCTCGCGCGGCGGGAAGCGGTCCTCGTCCACGTTGAGCGACCTCGCCAGGCGCTTCACCGCCGCCAGCTGGTCCTGCGTGTCCAGGATCTGGAACTCGCGCGGCAGCCCCGCTTCCTGGTGGTGCGCCCGCAGCATGCGGTTGCACAGGCCGTGGAAGGTGCCGACCCACATGCCGCGCGGGTTCACCGGCAGCATCGCGGTGAGGCGCGTGAACATCTCGCGCGCCGCCTTGTTGGTGAAGGTGACCGCGAGCAGGCCGCCGGGGGAAACCTTGCCCGACTTGATCAGCCAGGCGATGCGCGTGGTGAGCACGCGCGTCTTGCCGCTGCCGGCGCCGGCGAGCACGAGCATGTGCTCGTCCCCGGCGGTGACGGCGGCGAGCTGTTCCGGGTTGAGGTGTTCGAGGTGCAGCGACAAGGCGCCGGGATTTTACCGCGCCCGCATCCTCGTCACACGGCTCAATCGACGCGCAGCCTCAGTTCCTTCGTCAAGCGGCCGAACTTCTCGTAGTCGCGCTTGAGGACCGCGCCCAGCTGCTCCGGACTGCCGCCCACGGGCTCCAGCGCCGCGGTGGCGTAGCGATCGCGGATCGCAGGCATGGCGAGCGCCTTCACGATCTCCGCGTTCATGCGCATGACGGCCTCGCGCGGCGTGCCGGCGGGCGCGAACACCGCCAGCCACTGGTCCATCTCCAGGTCCACGCCCTGCTCGCGATAGGTCGGCACGTCGGGCAGAGATGGCGCGCGCCTGGCGTTGGACTGGGCCAGGATTTTCAGCTTGCCCGCCTTGTGGTGCGGAATCACCGGCGTGGAGCCCAGCGACCCGACCTTCACCTGCCCGCCCACCAGGTCCGTGATGGCCTGGCCGCCGCCCTTGTAAGGCACGTGGTTGAGCGTCACGCCAACCGTCTTCGCGAACCATTCCGCCGTGAAGTGCTGCTGCGTTCCGGCGCCGGAGGTGGCGTAGCTCGTGTTGGGCGCCTTCTTCAGCGCCTCGATCAGCTCCTTGAGGTTGCCCACGCCGAGCGACGGGTGCACCGCCAGCACCACCGGCTGCAGCGTGAGCTGGACCACCGGCGCGAGATCCTTGAGCGGATCGAAGTTGAGCTTGAACAGGTGCGGCGTCGAGGCCAGCGAGTCGGCGGATGCAAGGAACGTGTAGCCGTCGGCGCCGGCGCGGATCACCGCCTCGGCGGCCACCGAGCCGGAGGCGCCCGGCCGGTTCTCGATCACCACCGGCTGGC
>LNFM01010520.1_pt1 | contig 12990 bp, 9 predicted proteins | sample 596031 | NCBI WGS metagenome assembly LNFM01 (sample SAMN04254537, study PRJNA301005) | activated carbon metagenome | isolation source: dual media filters at the Ann Arbor, Michigan drinking water treatment plant | place: USA: Ann Arbor
AAGGCTTTCCCAACATGCTGATGCTGATGGGGCCGCACACCGCGCTGGGCAACATCCCGCGCAGCATCGAATACAACGTCGAGTGGGTGACGGGACTGATCCGTCACATGCGCGCAAACGACCTCACCCGCGTCGATGCCCGGCCCGAGGGCGTGAAGTCGTGGACCAACCACGTGATCGCGCTGGGCGAGGGCATGCTGTCCAACGAAGTCGATTCATGGATGACCGGCATCAACCGAAACGTCGATGGCAAGCAGGTCCGCACGGTCGCGCGCTACAGCGGCAGCGCGCCCGCCTACCGCGCGCGCTGCGACGCGGTGGCGGCCGATGGCTATCGGGAACTGGCGCTGGCGTAGACAGCGGCGCAGCACGCGTGCGTGGGGGAATCATGATGGTTCGTCGACCCACACGCCCAACGGGCAGAGACCCCGCTATGCTTTTGGAATGCGAATTTTCTGCCCCGGGTAGATGAGATTCGCGTCCTTGATGACTTCCCGGTTGGCCTCGAAGATTTTGGGATACTGGTTTGCATCCCCATAAAACTGCTTGGCGACCGCCGACAACGTGTCGCCGGCCTTGATTTCGTAATACTGCGTTCCGTCCTCGAGCGAGGCCGCGACGGCTTGATCGACATTGACCTTCGTCACGCCGAGCACGTTGCCCGCCATCAGAATGGCCTTCTGAAGCGCCGCGGCCGGACCGCTTCCTGTCAGTGCGATGACGCCGTCTTTGAAACTTACGCCCAGATCCTTCACGCCCGGATTGTCGCCCTCGATCATCGCCTTGATCTTCGCCGCGGGATCGTCGCCGTCGCCGAAGAGTTTCTTGCCGATGGATTTCGCAAAGTCGAAAAGTCCACTCATTCCCGTCTCCCGCTCGCTCGTTCAGTGATTGCCACGAGAGCTGAACGGTTGCCCGGAGGTAAAGTTCCTCGCCGTGCAATCAAGTCATGTGGTGCGATGGCGACGCCTTCTTGTTGCTGGCCGGACGCAACCTTGTGTAACGCGGTCCTGGCCCATTACATCGAGCGACCGACGATCGGGACGTTACCTAGTGGATCGAATCCAACGGAAGGTACCGTGTCTAGAAGCGCGTGCTTCGCGGCCCAAGACCCGAGGATGAGCGCGCAGGATGCGCGCGGTCCGGAAAACTCATGATCTTCTGGACCGCGCGCATCCTGCGCGCTCATGGAACTCTTGTGTCTGATTTCAACCACTAGCCACCGTGGCCAACGCACGACCGTGCTTCTTGCGACGCAGATCGCTCTTGCAACGTTCCGAACAGGTTTTGACGTCGTCCCAATGGCGTGCCCATTTCTTGCGCCAGGCGAACGGTCTGCCGCAGGCCCCGCATGTTTTCTCGGGCAGATTGGATTTGGTGTAGCGCTTTCCGGTCACAGGCTTGCCAGAAACTCGGCGCTGCTGGCGCCGATGCGCTGCTGCTCCGCCGCGGTGAATTTGTCGTACGCGCGAACCATCTGCGCCATGCGCGGGTTTTGGCCGATCTTGTCGCGATCCCGGGCAATGAAATCCCAGAACAGCGCATTGAAGGGGCAGGCCCGAGGCCCCGTCCTCTGCTTCACGTCGTAGCGACACGATCCGCAATAGTCGGACATGCGGTCGATATAGGCGCCGCTGGCCGCATAGGGCTTGGAGGCGAGCAGGCCGCCATCGGCAAACTGGCTCATGCCCACGGTGTTGGGCAGCTCCACCCATTCATAGGCGTCGGCATAGACGCTCAGATACCATTCATGCAGCTCGTGCGGATCGATCCCGGCCAGCATCGCGAAATTGCCGGTGACCATCAGGCGCTGGATGTGATGGGCATAGGCCTGCTCCCTGGTCTGGGTCACGGCCGCCTTGACGCAGGCCATGCCGGTTTCCGCGGTCCAGTAGAAGCCCGGCAGCGGCCGGGTATGACCGAAGAAGTTGCTGCGCTCGTAGCCGGGCATTTTCAGCCAGTAGATGCCGCGGACATATTCGCGCCAGCCGATGATCTGGCGGATGAATCCTTCCACGGCGTTCAGCGGCGCCTTGCCGGCGCGATGCGCCGCCTCGGCCCGACGACAGACCCGCAGCGGGTCGAGCAGCCCGCAGTTGAGGTATTGCGCGATGACGGAATGATACAGGAACGGCTGGCCCTCCAGCATCGCATCCTGATAGTCGCCGAAAAACGGCAGGGCGAGGTCGACAAAGGCCGCGAATGCGGCCTCGGCCTCCGCGCGGGTGACGGCGAACCAGAAGGGCGCGAGGTCGCCGAAATGATCGCCGAATCTCGCCTCGACCAGCGCCAGAACCTCCTGCGTGACGGCGTCGGGCAAACAGGCTTTCGGACGGGGCATGAAAAGATCGCCGTCCGCCGCCTTCCGGTTCTCGCTGTCGAAATTCCATTTGCCGCCGACCGGCCGATCGCCGTCCATGAGAAGCCCGGTCCGGCGACGCATGTCGCGGTAGAAATACTCCATGCGCAACTGCTTGCGGCCCGCCGCCCAGGCCTCGAAAGCGCCGTGCGAACACAGAAAGCGATCGTCGGGCAGAATGGCGACCGGAATCGAAAACAGGTTCTGCCAACTCTCGATCATCTGCGACACGCGCCACTCGGCGGCCTCGGTGACGACGATTCCCCGTGGCCGGTGTTCGGCGATGGCCGCGGCGAGCTGCCCGGTGAAGCCGGCGCGATTGGCAGGGTCTTCGAGCTTCACATAGTCGACGGTCCATCCCGCCGCGCGCAACTCTTCGGCAAAATGGCGCATGGCGGAAAAGACAAAGGCGATCTTCTTCTTGTGATGCCGCACATAGCTCGCCTCGTCGTGAAGCTCGGCCATCAGCACGCGATCCCGCGACGGATCCGCGGCGGCAAGGCTGGACAGGGCGGGCGTCAGTTGATCGCCGAGCACGAGGACTAGGTTGCGAACGGCGGTCATCGGAAATCCAACGCCAGGGCCAAACTCCCGTGAATCCGTCGAAATCGGAATCGGCTGCCGATGGTGCCCCCGGTCGGACTCGAACCAACACTCCCTGGGGAACCTGATTTTGAGGGGCGATGGACCGCTTATCCTGTCTGTAGCCGGCGGTACGCCACAGTACGATAAGCGCCCGATCCATCTGGCATTTCCACATCGTATCGTGAACCAATCCTAGCCGGTCGTACGCCACGGTTGGATTTCTGGCTGCACCTATTCTGCACCTGGGATCTGGCCCTCGCCGGAGGATAGGCATGCCAAGACTGAAACTCACTAAGACCGTCGTGGACACTGCTCAGCCCGAGAAGGAGCCCTACGAACTCCGCGACTCCGCGATACCGGGGTTCCTGCTCAAGGTCACGCCGACCGGCCGCAAGGTCTTCATGGTGGCCTATGTCGCCAACAACGGGCAACGCCGCAAGCCTGCTATCGGCCGCTTTGGCGAGATCACGGTCGAGCAGGCCCGAGCCATCGCCCAGGATTGGTTGGCTGACGTCCGCAAAGGCAATGATCCGAGTGCAGAGAAAAGCGCCGCGCGCCTGGCGCCCACAGTGAAGGAGCTCTTTGAGCGCTTCATCACCGACTACTCCGAGCCTCGTAACAAGCCCTCCACGGTCGACGCCAACCGTGGCTACGGCAAGCTCTACATCATCCCTCATCTCGGCCGAACCAAAGTCTCCGACGTCACGCGCGCGGACATCTCAAGCCTTATGAAGAAGATGTCGAACTTCCCGACGAACGCCAATCGGGTGCTCTCGGCAGTGCGCAAGATGTTTAACATGGCGGAGGTCTGGGGACTGCGCCCAGACGGATCGAACCCATGCCGCCACGTTCCAAAGTTTCCGGAACGCGGAAAGACCCGGCTGATCACCGATGCGGAGCTGAAGCGATTGTACGCCTATTTGAGCAAGGCGGAAATCGAAGGCTTAGAACACCCGTTCATCCTCCTCGCCGTCCGGCTTCAGTTCGAGTTTGCCGCTCGGATGTCTGAGATCCTCAAGCTCGAATGGTCCTGGGTCGATCTCGACAATCGCCGCGTCGCATGGCCCGACAGCAAGACCGGCGGCATGTCGAAACCGATGAGCGCCGAGAGCGTCCGCCTGCTCGAGGCAGCGCCGCGTCTGGAAAAGTCGCCCTACGTCTGCCCCTCCATCTTCGATCCCAACCGGCCGATGTCGAAGCACACCTACTACAAGGGCTGGCGGCGCATCCTCGGGCGTGCCGGGCTGGCGCTCATCGGCACGCACGGCATCCGGCATCGCTCGGCGACGGATATCGCAAACTCGGGAATCCCCGTGAAGGTCGGCATGGCGCTCACGGCGCACAAGACGGTCACGATGTTCATGCGCTACGTCCACACCGAGGATGATCCAGTGAGGGCAGCGGCCGATGCCGTGGCGTTTCGACGTCTGGGCCTGATCGGCGGTGCCGTGGTGGTCGCCGCCACCAAGCCAACTCCCGCGCCGATCATCGCGCCCGAGACAGCGGCGGAATCGACGGCAGAAGGAGACAAGCCGCTCGGCTTTGACGACGGCAACTACAGATCTCGGACCAGGCTCAGAAACTATCGACCGTTTCGTCACCGTCGCGGCCTAAACCGGACTGTTCCCCCTGATACTAAGCGGACCGCGCATGAGGCGAAGGAGGCGGCCGATGCCCGATAGGTCTGGACCAAGTGGGTTGTGGTACTTCCCTCTTGGGATGGTGCCAGATGAGGATAACCGGCATATCGATGTGATGTGCGACAGTTGGGTGGCCCACCCGAATTTCAACAAACCTCTACGAAGATTCACACTCACGCCTGATCAGGAGGCTTCCTTCGCCAAGATGCGAGAAGCGACGGTGATGTATTTGCGACCCGCTTCCTCGGCCAAGCGAACAGCCTCCACAATCGGCCGATCTCGGACGCTGGCGAGCTTCACGAGCATTGGCAGGTTGACGCCGGCCAGCACCTCGATGCGGGCCTGTTCCATTATCGAGATGGTGAGGTTGCAAGGCGTGCCGCCGAACATGTCGGTGAGCAGGATGGTGCCGTCACCGGTATCGCAGGCACGCGCACTTTCCAGGATTGTGCGACGCCGCTCTTCCATATCATCGTCATTGCCGATGCAGACCGTCGACACAAATTGTTGAGGGCCCACGACATGTTCCAGTACGGCCAAAAGCTCAAGCGCCAGATTGCCATGAGTCACAATTACAATGCCGAACATCGTTCTTTCCAGCCCATGCGTTTCCAGTCCGATCGAAATCACCCAAAGGTCGTGAGCGGCTTGAATCGGACCTTTGCCCGTTGCCTGATTTGAGCAACCAGCTCCGCCAGCGCCCGTATCGGAACAGCCTCCAGACGCGGGTGCAGTCGTCGAAGGTCGTCGATGCTTGCGTCGGGATGCGCGTTCACCAACCGTTCAAGTGATTCATTCAAGTCTCGTGTCGGCGAGATCACCGGCCCCGGGATGTGCACCATGGTCTTCCCCGCTCCCTGGTATCCGCCTCCTGCGCGACGCCGGAACAGCGTACGAATGGGCGGACGTTGGACGCTTAGTGCCTGGAATTCTCCCACTGCCCCGCAGTCTGCAGCGGGGGCCACCGCCAGGAAGCGCCGAAGCGATTCCGCTCTAACGTGGCGTGGGAGCCCGGATACTAAGACAGAGTTTTCACACGATGTGAAGCAGGAAATGCCATGTTGCCGACAAGCGAATCACATGACCGCAACGGCCGCTGCCGCGTGACATTCCCAAAACGGAAGTACCAATGTCGCGTGGGGACGGCTGTCACCTGAACAGCAGCACCGGGATCTTGCAGGCGCGGATCATCTCCGTCGTCGTCGAGCCGATGATGAGGCTGCGGACACGCGAATGGCCGTAAGCGCCCATGACCAGCAGGTCGATGCCACCCCGTTCGACCACGGCGGCGATCGCCTTGTCCGACGGGCCGGGCTCGATCGTCGCCTCGACCGCGAGACCGCCGCCACGCAACTGTGCCGCGGCGGAGTCGAGCCGGTTGCGCACCGCCGGCTCGTCGCGGCCCGCCGTCACCAACGTCACCGCGAGCCCGGCGAACATCGGCGAGCGCGAGACGTGATCGACGGCCTTGAGGGCGCTCGGACCGCCGTCGAAGGCAATCAGCACCTTGGCGATCGGCCGGAAGGCGCGCGAGGCGATAAGGATCGGCCGGTTGAGACTGCGCACCACGCGTTCGATGTTGGAGCCGAGGTGCAGCTTGGCGAAATCCGCCGCTTCGCCGCGCTTGCCGATCACGACCAGATCGGCGGTGGCCTCGCGCTCGGCCAGCGTCTCCAGAAGATCGCCATTGCGCAGGCTGACAGTGACCTGGGCGACACCGGCCTGCAGCAGGCGCGCCTTGGCCTCCTCGAGCACCATGCGGCCCCGCTTTTGCAGAAGCTTCGCCCTCTGGGCATCGAGGGTGGCCAGCTCCGACAGCAGGCTCTGCTGCATATCGACGGTGAGGTTTCCACTGAGATCGGCGGAGGAAGCCTCACGGCGTCCCAGCACCTGCAGCAGTTCGACGGCGCCCGGCAGCCGTATGGCCGCCCAGGCCGCATGGTCGGCGACACTGTGGGAGTAGATCGAACCGTCGATGCAGGCGACGATGGTCGTCATGTGCGCGGTTTCCCCCACTTCAGTGCGCCCGGAGCTTGTCGAGCGCCCCGGGTTCGTCGTGAATGGCGAGCCGGTCGACAATGGTTTCGCTGGCCGCGTTGAGGCCGATCAGCTCCACTTCCGCACCCTCGCGACGGAACTTCAGCACGACCATGTCGAGCGCGGCAACGCTGGAGATATCCCAGATGTGGGCGCCGCTGAGGTCGATCGTGACCTTCTCCAGCGCCTCCTTGAAGTCGAATGCGGCCGCGAAGTCTTCGGCCGAGGCGAAGAAGAGCTGGCCCTCGACCTTGTAGGTCCGGCTCGCGCCGTCTTCGGAAGCGACCGAGGTGACGCGAAAGAGCTGGGCGATCTTCCAAGCGAAGAAGATGCCCGACAGCAGCACGCCCAGCACCACGCCGACGGCGAGATTGTGGGTGAAGACCACGCCGGCCACCGTGGCCAGCATCACGATGCTCGACGAGCGCGGATGGCTTTTCAGGTTCCTGATCGAGACCCAGCTGAAGGTGCCGATCGAGACCATGATCATGACCGCGACCAGGGCCGGCATCGGCATCTGCTTCACCCACGGCCCCAGGGCCACGATCAGGAACAGCAGGAAGATGCCGGCGCAGAAGGTCGACAGCCGCCCGCGCCCGCCCGCTTTCACGTTGATGACGGACTGGCCGATCATGGCGCAGCCCGCCATGCCGCCGATGAAGCCCGTCGCCATGTTGGCCATGCCCTGGCCGACGCATTCGCGGTTCTTGTCGCTGGTGGTGTCTGTCAGTTCATCGACGATCTGCGCCGTCATCAGCGATTCGAGCAGGCCGACGGCCGCCACCGCCACGGAATAGGGCAGCACGATCAGCAGGGTCTGGAGGGTGAGCGGAACGTCAGGCAGCAGGAACACAGGCAGGGTCGAGGGCAGCTCGCCCATGTCACCCACCGTGCGGACGTCGATACCCAGCACCATGGCAGCAGCCGTCAGCACGACGATGCAGACCAGCGGCGAAGGTATCGCCTTGGTGAGGCGCGGCAGCCCGTAAATGATGGCGAGGCCGGCGGCGACCATCACGTAGGTCATCCATTTCACGCCGATCAGTTCAGGGAGCTGCGCCATGAAGATCAGGATCGCCAGCGCGTTGACGAAGCCCGTCATCACCGACTTCGACACGAAGCGCATGACATAGCCCAGCCGAAGAAAGCCCGCCGCGACCTGCAGCATGCCGGCCAGCACCGTCGCCACCAGCAGGTATTGCAGCCCGTGTTCCTTCACGAGGGTCACCATCAGCACGGCGGTGGCGGCCGTTGCTGCGGAGATCATGCCCGGCCGGCCGCCGACGATGGCGGTGATGACCGCGATCGAGAACGAGGCATAGAGGCCGACCTTGGGATCGACACCTGCGATGATGGAGAAGGCAATGGCTTCGGGGATGAGGGCGAGAGCCACGACCAGGCCGGACAGCAGGTCGCCCTTGATGTTGCCGAGCCAGTCGGTGCGCAAGCGCGACAGGGATGTTTTGAACAATGAAGACTCTCCATGACGCCGCGAGTCGCGAAACCCGGGTCGAGTGGCAAGCTCAAAAAAGGGAAAAGGATCAAAACAGGCATCGACACCGCGCCTGCGTGGGCGCGGTCTGAATTTGCGACGGCTGGATCAGGGCGGCGACATGTTGCGTTGCAGTGCAACATCCATGCCGAAAGAGCAACGACCATTTCGCCGCAAGGTGCTGGCAATGGGAACCCTTAGGCGGTGGCTACAATCGCCACTTCAGGCCCGGCTCTCAGTCCCGCGCCTGTTGGTGTTGATATCCCGATACGTGATCCGTTCAGGAATTCGAATTGCTAGTGACGCGGGCGGGCGGATCAACCCGAGACTTTAGGACCAGAGCAGGATTTGGAGTCCAGCGCATCGACCAGTTCCGCCACGCACGCTTAATCCGTCGTCCTTCGCCCTTTCAATCGCTCCTGAATGAACGTGACGGCATTGGCCACTCCACGCTCGTGCCCGATGGCTGTTGCTATTGCGGCCGCACGCTCGCGAAACGCCGGTTCAAAGATCGCACTCTTGATAGTGGCCGCCAGCCGATCGGCCGTGAGATCCCGGTGCGGGATGGGCGGTGGCCCCGCCCCCAGGGCGTGAACCCTGTGAGCCCAGAAAGGCTGGTCGCCAAAGGCCGGGCAGACAATCGAAGGGCGGCCTGCACGCAGGCCCGCGGCGGTGGTCCCCGCTCCGCCGTGATGAACGACGGCCGCCATGCGTGGAAACAACCAGTCGTGCGGAGCGGAGTCGATGATGCAGACGTGAGGGAGCGTCTGCCGCATACCGAGCCCGCCCCATCCTGTTGCCAGCACGCCGCGCTGGTTGGACTTCGTCAGAGCGTTCACCACCAGGCGCGTCATGTGTTCGCCATCCGCGGAAGGCAAGCTCCCGAAGCCCACGTAGACAGGAGGGCGACCGCTTTCGAGGAAGGCCGCCAGTTCCGGCGGCGGCTGCCACGCTGCGGCTTCCTTCAGAAACCAATAGCCGGTCACGACGGCACTCTCGTCCCAATCATCGGGCACCGGCACGACGGCCCGGCTGTAGGCATATAGCCTGGGGACCGGCCTTCCACGCAGGGTCAACCAATTGGAACGACCGGACAGGCCCAACACCTCTTCTCGCCATCGCCTGACGGGCTTGCGAAAAACCAGATCGCCAAACCGGGTAACGAGCAGATGAGATGCCCAATTGAGCGGCCCCAGGTCCGCAAACGGCAGCATCGGACTTGGAAAGTCTTTTGTCGGCGACAGGCCCGGCAAGGGCAGCGCCACAAACGCCGGAATCCCAAGCTTCTCCGCGATGGAAACACCTCCGATCGCCTTTGGATGATAGACGATGGCATCCGCGCCCTGGGCCGCCGCCCACTGCGCCGCGACGAGGCGTTCGAACATGGGACGAATCTTGCGAAGAAGGCGAAAGGTCGAGACAAGTTTGTGGCGCCCGGAAAGTGCTGCTTTGCCAAGCGGCGTCTGAACGAGGTCAACGATGTCACCCGGCAGGGGCTCGAAGGTGATCCCATGCTGCGTGACGAAAGCCTCGAACTGCGGCGAGGTCGCAAGCGACACAACGAATCCGGCTTCCTGCAGACCGAGCGCGAGCGCGATATACGGCTGCACATCGCCCCGCGTCCCCAACGTCTGTATGGCGATTCGCATCGGCATCGTCGCTATCCTAAGAATGGGTGAGCTGGCGGTCTGCGACGAGCGAAGGGCCCCGGACAAAGTCTGCACGGCCCATACCATCACCGAAAGAGGGCGAGCCATGGACCGCAAGCCGTCCACATTCATTCCAGAGCGGATCGGCATTGGCCTGTCCACCCTCTTGTTCGGCATCCCGGCGTTGCTTCTCTGGGTTGCCACGGATAGTGGCGTGCCACACCTCGTGGCAAGAGGATGGGATCCGCTGCTGGCGTGGTTCCTGGCGGGAGCGCTGGTCTTCGTTCCGCTCCTCGTTGCTGCCGTCGTGGGCGCGAGCGTGGCGCTTTCGACAGCGTCGCCCACAGCGATCCTGGAGCATCTGCGCGTTCGCCCCCTGAGCCTCGCCGAGTGGCAGTTGACGGCATTGACGCTTGCCGCGACGGCGGCGGCCATCGCCGGATTGACCTTGCTCAACACGAAGGTCTTGCCGGGTCTATCGATGGAACCATCGTTCATGGCCGTCCGCACCCTCGTCCCCGAACAATACTACCTCCTTGCGTTCTGGCTGCCGTTCTTCGCCGTCAACATCATCGGCGAGGAGCTGTGGTGGCGGGGATTCATCCAGCCCCGCCAGGAGCCGGTGTTCGGCCGCAGCACCTGGATCGTGCAGGGCTTTCTTCACGCGGCCTTTCACGTGAGCTTCGGTCCCGGCGTGATGTTCATTCTTTGGCCCGTCCTGTTCAGCATGCCCTGGCTTGTGCAACGATTGCGAAACACGTCGGCCGGAATGGTGGTCCACGCCGGAATTAATGGGATGGGCTTCCTGACGGTCAATCTCGGCCTGCTTCCCACCCAGATTACTTAGCGTCTCTTGTGGGGAGCGAAGCGCAGAACGAGCATCCTTAACAAGGCCGAGACGACGGAACCTGTCAGCACGCCCACCTTGACGGCGTACTGAAGTTCCGGCGACGCCGGGAACTTGCCGCCATCAGTCCGATGGCGGCAACAACCATCAAAACGACGCCACCGGCTGCCTCGCTCTTCATAAAGGCGCGAAGTGTCGATGGAGGAAAGATGGTGCCAAACTGGGTGCATGCTATTCCCAAGAAGTGCTTCGTCGCTTTAACTCAAGCCGGGGATCGGCTCGCTCACGAGCCTTCCTTGGCCAGGAGACGCGACGCGACGATGACATTCTTTCGGCCCGCTTCCAGAGCCATGCGCACGGCTTCGGCGACGGCCAGCGCTTTGAGCGCCGCGAGGATACCCTTGCGTACGCGACCTTCGCGGATCTTAATAATATGTACGCATGAGGACCAACATCTGACGCGTGCACAGCGGATCGCTCTCCCTTTTTGGAGGGTGTAAGTGCGTCTCCCTGCGATTTTTCCATAAACTCGAGTTGAGCGACTTATGAGCTTGCTGCGCTGGTCAATGCCCCCGCCCCACTTTTGCTCCGATGGCTGACCGCTCCGGAATTTATGTGCTCAATTGCCGCCTGGATCGTCCTCAGCAAAGTGATTGCGCGACCTTGAGACGAAACGCAGAACATCGGAAGCACAAAGGTGCCGCGCCACAGGACTATTCTAATTTCCAACGTTCCAGTGCCACCCAATTGTCCATCCTCTTCAATGCTCCACTTCGTTACTTCGTCGATGGGAATAATGAGCGGGCGGTTCAATTTGAAGGGTAGATCAAGCTCCTGAAATCGAAAAGAACGCCGAAAGTACTTCCAAGTCGGCGGAGACTGAGTTTCCCAGACAATAAATTCCCGGGCGATGATGAGGCTGTTGAAGCGCAATGACCGCCGATAAAGAGTGATATAGCCAATCACCGTCGCGCCGAGCGCGAAGACCATGATCGCCCACTTTGGATCCTGGTTGAGTAGCCGCATTGTAGTCCGATAGCGCGCGGTCAGTATGACCGAGCGCATCAAGTGCCACTCCTCGCCGATACAACGCCATGGCATCGGGTGCTTCGGGATCGATCACGTTGTCGTAGTACTTGAGGGCTTCCTGGTAGTCGACGCTGGCCATGCTCTTGTCGCCCATTTCCATACGGGCTACTCCTCGATTGATACGAGCAACTGCTACCTCACTGGCCGTTAGCTTGTGGGACTGGAGTGCTTTAGAACAGTCAGTCACCCGCTGCTTGGCGCTCGCGCGAACGAGTTGAAGAGTACCAACAAGGCAATTGTCGGCCGACACGGCTTGGGAAGTCGTTTCCTGTTCGGGGTCGGCGGAAACAGGTGTGGGCGTCTTTGCTGCCGAGAAATTCTTCTTGATGGATGGGGCGTACAGCAACGCTGCTGCGACAACGAGCGCCGTCGCGCAGAACACAACAACCCGACCTATCGAAAAAGCCCTGGCCATCTCGTTGCTCCAGATTTTTTCACTTCGCCACGCAAATCGAAGCTGAATTCGTCGAAGCTTTCGTTCGTAAGTAACCAGCATACCTTTGGACTTGTCTTGAAGGTTTGCGTTGTATCAATTGCCTTCGGTGTCTTCCAACCTGGGGACAGGCCAATTGGTCGAATTCCGACGGGCAGGCCGATTCTACTTCGAGACCATGCAGAAGATCGCAATCTTGTTCTTGTCTAGATCCCGAAAATACGTGCCATAAAAGCGCGCGCCCGTATTTCATCGCCTCTTGCAACGATGGTCTTTCTAACTCACTCACCAACGTCGTTCATAGTGGGAACCTTGTCTGATTATTCGTGAACGCTAGCATTTTACCGGGCTCCCAATCCGAAGGTATCATGCGTATCGAGACGGCCGTCCCGCAGCTGATAGATGCGGTCGAAGCGATCGAATATCTTCTCATCATGCGTGACGGCGATGATGGCGGCCTCTTGATCGACCGCGAGCTTCCGCAACAGGTCCATGACGATGCCCGCGCGCTTCGAGTCGAGTGCCGCGGTCGGTTCGTCGGCCAGGATGATGCGCGGCCGATTGGCGAGCGCACGCGCAATGGCGACCCGTTGCGCCTCGCCGCCCGAAAGCTTGGCTGGGAAGGCGTTTCTCCGGTTGCCGACCTCCAGATAGTCCAGCAGATCGACCGCCCGTTTACGTGCTTCGCCACCATCTAGGCCGGCGAGATTGAGTACGATGGCCACGTTGTCGGTGGCGTCGAGGAATGGCAGGAGGTTGTGGAACTGGAAGATGAAGCCGATCTTGTCGAGCCTCAACCGTCGCAAGTCGGAGCGGAGCCACCGACCATCGTAAACGACGTCACCGTCGAGTTCCATCC
>LNFM01010521.1_pt1 | contig 12989 bp, 13 predicted proteins | sample 596031 | NCBI WGS metagenome assembly LNFM01 (sample SAMN04254537, study PRJNA301005) | activated carbon metagenome | isolation source: dual media filters at the Ann Arbor, Michigan drinking water treatment plant | place: USA: Ann Arbor
TATTTCGCAGCGAAGGCCGATGTGGAAGGCCAGAACGACGTAGCCGCGGTTTTCCGTTCGACCGCCGAAGGCGAAACCGGCCACGCCCACGGCCACCTCGAGTACCTCGAGGCTGTCGGCGATCCGGCCACCGGACTGCCGATCGGCAAGTCGCGCGATAACCTCAAGGCTGCGATCCACGGCGAGACCCACGAGTACACCGACATGTACCCGGGCATGGCAAAGACTGCCCGCGACGAGGGTTTTGACGAGATCGCCGACTGGTTCGAGACCCTGGCGAAAGCCGAGCGCTCACATGCCAACCGCTTCCAGAAAGCCCTGGACGCGCTGGCAGACTAAGTAGCAAGGCGGAAGGATAAAGGCGGAGGGCGGAAAGCAGGCCTCCGCCTTCTTCTTCACCCCTCACCCCCTCACCTCTTACCCCAAAATCATGACCGTTCGTGAAGGCAGCCTGGAAGCACCGACGAGGCATCCCATCGACTGGAAGTCCAAGGACTTCTACGACGAAACCAGGCTCTTCGACGAGCTGCACCGGAGTTTCGACATCTGCCACGGCTGTCGCCGTTGCGTGAGCCTCTGCACCTCTTTTCCTACATTGTTCGACCTGATCGACGAAGGCAAGACCGGCGAACTTGACGGGGTCGAGAAGCAGGACTTCTGGAAAGTGGTGGACAAGTGTTACCTGTGCGACATGTGCTACATGACCAAATGTCCGTACGTGCCGCCGCACCCCTGGAACCTCGACTTCCCGCACCTGATGCTGCGTGCCAAGGCGGTGAAGTTCAGGAAGGGCGAAACCAGCTTTCGCGACAAGCTGCTCTCCAGTACCGATGCAGTAGGCAAACTGGCATCGATCCCGGTGGTGGTGCAGATGGTCAATGCAGTGAACCGTACTCCCGCCACCCGCAAGTTGATGGAGTCGACGATAGGTGTGCACAGGGACCGGAAGCTGCCGGAGTACAGCAGCGCGAAGTTCCGCAGCCACGCCCGTCCGGATTCGTCATTTCCGGTCCGGGACGGCGCAAAGACACCCGGAAAAGTAGCGATCTTTTCCACCTGCTACGTGAATTACAACGAACCGGGCATCGGCCACGATCTGTTGAAGATCCTGGCCCATAACGAGGTGCCGGCCATCGTCGTCGAGAAGGAAGCGTGCTGCGGGATGCCCAAGCTTGAGCTGGGCGACCTGGAGGCGGTCAGGAAGCTGAAGGAAACCAACATTCCGGTGCTGGCGAAGCTCGCCCGGGAAGGCTACGCAATCCTTACCGCAGTGCCGTCCTGCACCTTGATGTTCAAGCAGGAACTGCCGCTGATGTTCCCGGACGACGCGAACGTAAAGTTGGTGCAGGAAGCGATGTTCGATCCTTTTGAATATCTGGTCCTGCGCAACAAGGATGGCATGCTCAAAAAGGACTTCAAGAAACCTCTGGGGAAGGTTTCGTACCACGTTCCCTGTCACCTGCGGGTGCAGAACATGGGCCAGAAGACCCGCGAGATGTTCGAACTGGTTCCCGGGACCGAGGTCAATACCGTCGAGCGGTGTGCCGGGCACGACGGCACCTGGGGCGTGAAGAAGGAATACTTTGACGACTCGATGAAGATCGGCCGGCCGGTATTCCGCCAGATGGCCTCGACCGGGCCGGATTACGTGAGTTCGGATTGCGCCATCGCCGGCCGCCACATCAAGCAGGGCATGGGCGATGGCGGGCTGGATGCGGGCGACGCCGAGAAGCAGCACCCGCTCACCCTGATTCGCATTGCCTACGATTTATAGGAACGCAACGTGTTGACGACTGAAACCACCAAGAGGACGGATATGGCTGTCATAACCGCCGAAAGCCTGATGTCGCTTGAGCAGTACTCGAAATCCCGCAAGGAGTTTCGCGCCAAGGTGCTGGCACACAAGAAGCACCGTACGGTCATGCTCGGCGAGCACATTACGCTGGTATTCGAGGACGAGATGACCATGCGCTACCAGATCCAGGAAATGCTGCGGGTCGAGCGCATTTTCGAGGAAGAAGGTATCCAGGACGAACTGAATGCCTACAATCCGCTGGTGCCGGACGGCAGTAACTGGAAGGCGACCATGCTGATCCAGTACCCGGACACCGAGGAGCGCCGCTTGGCGCTCGCCGGACTGCTCGGCGTCGAGGACCGCGTATGGGTCCAGGTCGGGGGCCATCCGCGCGTGCACCCGATCGCTGACGAGGATCTGGAACGTGAAACCGAAGAAAAGACCTCCTCGGTGCATTTTCTGCGCTTCGAGCTGACGGCGCCGATGAAACAGGCGTTGAAGCAGGGCGCCAGCCTGTCGGTCGGGGTCGCCCATCCGAATTACACTGCGGCAATCGAGCCGGTACCGGTGCAGGTACGGGATGCCTTGCTGGCGGATCTGGCTTTTTAGTTCTCGGTTTGCTGCAGGAAGTACAATAACGGTGGCCGATGGCTGCCGTTTGTTTTTGATCCTTGCGCTGGTTCGACTGGCTCGACTGACCGGAGGAACGAGATGCTCGAAATTCCCATTATCGGCATGCTCGAGGCCCGCATGAAGCGCCTCAACCTGCCCTTGAGCCTCACGCTCTGGAACGGCAGGACCATCAAATCCGGAGAGCGGACCTTGGTCCGGCTTACCGTGCGCTCGCTCCAGGCGTTGATGTCGCTGGCCCGCCCAAGCCTGGGAAAGATTGCCCGCAGCTATGTCGAGGGCGACCTGGACCTTCACGGCGATATTCGCGAAACGGTGCGTGTCGGAGAGCAACTGGTCTCAGACGATGCCACGGTGTATCGCAAGCATTCCAGAGCGTGGAAGTGGTGGCGCCATACCAAGCCCGCCGATCGCCGTAACATTCAGCACCATTACGACGTCGGCAACGAGTTTTACGCGCTCTGGCTCGATCGCAACCGGGTGTACTCCTGCGCCTACTTCAAGACGCCGGACGATTCACTCGACCTGGCCCAGGAACAGAAGCTCGCGCATATTTGCCGCAAGCTCGATCTGCGCGAGGGTGAGCGCTTCCTGGATGTCGGGTGCGGCTGGGGCGGATTGATCGTCTGGGCCGCGCAGCATTTTGGCGTCAACGCCCTGGGCATCACCCTGTCAGAAGAGCAGCACGCGTTTGCAACCGCGCGGATAAAGGCGCTCGGACTGGAGGATCGTTGCCAGGTCAGGTTGGTGGACTACCGGGACGTTCCGGAGGATGTGCAGTTCGACAAGATCGCAAGCGTCGGCATGTTCGAACATGTGGGCAAGCGCAATCTGCCGGCCTACTTTGGCAAGATCAACCGCCTGCTCAAGCCGGGCGGCCTGGTGATGAACCATGGCATCACCACCAATTCGCTGGAGGACGGCGCGCTGGGCAGCGACATCGGCGAATTCGTCGATCAGTATGTGTTTCCGGGCGGAGAACTGCTGCACCTGTCCCACGTGCTTGAGGAGATGTCGAAACAGGGCCTGGAAACCTGGGATACGGAATGCCTGCGCCCGCACTATGCACGCACGCTCTGGCATTGGGTCGGCCGCCTGGATGCCCGCCAGGAGGAGGCGCGCAAGATTGTCGGGGAGCGGATGTTCCGCATCTGGCGCATCTACATGGCCGGTTCAGCGCATGCATTCGAGCGCGGCTGGATTTCGATTTTTCAGATCCTTGCGGTCAAACCAATGGTGGGCGGCGTGGTCAAGTATCCGCCGACCCGGGAACATGTTTACAAGTGAGCGCGGAAGGATTTCGTTGATGTGGAATGCCAGTAGCAGCAAGCGGACTGGGCTGTGCCTGCCAGTCGTCGTTCCGGGCGTGGTGGCGCTGATCATCTGGGCTGCTTCGGCAAATGCGCAGAGGGGCAATCCCGAAGATATCGGCGGAGTGCCCGAAGAAAAGGAATTCAGCGAAATCGAGATGGTCTTGCCGGCGTACCCGCGGGAAAAGGATCTGGTGGAGTTCCAGCCGCGGGGCGGATCCAGGAACCGTTTTTACATCGACGCCAGGTCGGTGTCGATCGGCGAGGACCGGGTCGTGCGCTATACCGCGGTGATCCGGTCGCCGTCGGGTGCGACCAACGTCAGTCATGAGGGCCTGCGCTGCCTGACGGCGGAGTACAAGGTTTATGCCTTCGGGACCAAGGGCGAAGAATGGTCGCCGGCCAGGGCGCCGAAATGGCAGCCGATCGGCCCCCTGGATGCGAACTACCGGCACGGGCTCTACAAGGACTACCTTTGCTACAGTGAGTCGATCGCCGGACGCAATGCTCAAGACCTCGTCGCGAATCTCAAGGGCGACACCTTCCACAATCCCAACGAACGCAACCGGTAAGCGCCGCCTTCTGTTCCGAGTGCGTCAGACCAGCACCAGATTATAGTTCCGGCCATCCTTCGGACTTAACTTGCGGACGCAAGTTAGCCTGCACTGCAATCTGGTTCTGCTAAAGCAGAACCAGATTGTGGCTCCCACGTAACGCGGCACACCCGCATTAGTGTCCGCCGTAACTGATTCCTGCTCTGATCGGGTCAGAGCAGGACTAAGTTATCCCGGTGGATGAGTTCGGGCTCGTCGATGTAGCCGAGCCGCGACTCGATTTCCTGGCTGGGCGTCTTGAGGATCTTTCGCGTCTCCGCGGAGTTGTAGTTCACCAAGCCCCGGGCGATCTCTCTGCCGGTGGCGTCCAGGCAGCTCACCACTTCGCCGCGATCGAATTCGCCCGAAAGTTCGAATACGCCGATCGGCAGCAGGCTTTTGCCGTCGACTTTCAGCGCCTTTACCGCGCCGTCGTCCAGCCTGAGTTTGCCTTTCACCTGGAGGTGGTCCGCCAGCCATTGCTTACGTGCCGCCAGTGTCATGGTTTCAGCGACCAGTACCGTGCCGATTGATTCTCCCGCAACCATGCGTATCAGCACATCGGGTTCTTTCCCGGAAGCGATGATGGTGTCCGCACCGCTGCGCGCAGCCCGGCGAGCGGCGAGCACTTTGGTGAGCATGCCACCACTGCCGACGTGACTGCCGACGCCGCCCGCCATTTTTTCGAGTGTGGGGTCGCCGGCCTTCGCTTCGCGGATGAACTCGGCATCGGTGTGCCGGCGCGGATCCTTGTTGTAAAGGCCGGGTTGGTCGGTCAGGATGATCAGTACGTCGGCTTCGATCAGGTTGGTGACCAGTGCCGCCAGGGTGTCGTTGTCGCCGAAGCGGATCTCGTCGGTGGCAACCGTGTCGTTCTCGTTGATGACCGGGATGACCCCCAGTCCGAGCAGCGTTCGCAGCGTGGACCGGGCGTTGAGGTAGCGTTTGCGATCGGCCATGTCTTCATGCGTGAGAAGGATCTGGGCGGTGCGCATCTCGTGTTTGCGAAAGCAGGATTCGTAGGCCTCAACCAGACCCATCTGCCCGACCGCGGCGGCGGCCTGCAGTTCGTGCAACGCGTGTGGGCGGCGTTTCCAGCCCAGGCGCTGCATGCCTTCGGCGACCGCACCGCTGGACACCAGTACGATCTGCTTGCCGCCGCGCTTGAGCGCGGCAATCTGTCCGGCCCAGCGGCCGAGCGCTTCATGATCCAGCCCCTGGCCATCATTGGTGACCAGACTGCTGCCGACCTTCACCACCAGGCGCCGGGCTTGGGCGGCGACGGATTTCATGGGGGATGTCCGAAAGAATCTATGTCGATTGGTCGGTGTCGTCCGGCGCGTCGTCGGACGCGTCGTCGCCTTCAGCGCGGGCATGGAGTTGCAGATGCGCCATGATCGCGAACGTCAGTTCCCGGCAGCCCTCGCCGGTGAGCGCCGAGATGATAAAGCTTTTCTCCGGCACGGCAACGCTGCGCGCGTAGCTCTCCAGGAAGGTCTGAATCCTGTTGTCGCGCTGGTCGGGCGGCAGCAGGTCGACCTTGTTCAGGACCAGCCAGCGCGGCTTGCGGTAGAGCCCTTCGTCGTACTTGCGCAATTCCTCGACGATTGCCCGTGCGTCGTGAACCGGATCGGCGTCTTCGTCGAAAGGGGCGACATCGACCAGATGCAACAGCAGACGGGTGCGCTGCAGATGGCGCAGGAACTGGTGTCCGAGCCCGGCGCCTTCGGACGCGCCCTCAATCAGCCCGGGAATGTCCGCAATGACGAAACTGCGGTTCTCGTCCACCCGCACCACGCCCAGGTTCGGATGCAGGGTGGTGAACGGATAGTCGGCGACCTTGGGGCGCGCTGCGGACACCGATCGGATAAAGGTGGACTTGCCGGCATTGGGCAGGCCCAGCAGGCCAACGTCGGCGAGCACCTTGAGTTCGAGTTTGAGCTTGCGGCTTTCCCCCGGGGCGCCGGGCGTGAACTGGCGCGGCGCACGGTTGGTGCTCGACTTGAAATGGATGTTTCCCAGCCCGCCCACGCCACCCTTGGCAAGGGTCGCGGTCTGGCTGTCACCGGAAAGGTCTGCCAGGACTTCACCGCTGTCCAGATCGCTGATCACTGTGCCGACCGGCACCCGCAGGGTGATGTCGTCGGCGGCTTTGCCATAGCAATCGGCACCGCGGCCGGCTTCGCCGTTCCTGGCGCGATGGATCCGTGCGTAACGAAACTCCACCAGGGTGTTGATGTTGCGGTCGGCAATCACATGAATGCTGCCGCCCCGGCCGCCATCCCCGCCGTCGGGCCCACCGCGCGGCACGAATTTCTCGCGCCGGAACGAGGCGCTGCCGTCCCCGCCCTTGCCGGCATGTACTTCAATGGTGGCTTCGTCTACGAATTTCATATAAGGATCAGTTTAGCCACAGAGAACACGGAGAAGAGGAAAAATAAAAAATACCAGCAGCGGGGAAAAATTCCTGGTCGCACAACCGAGGCCACGTCAATCAGCCGGCGGAAATTTCCGCCGTCATCGCGCAGTTTGCACGTTGGATTTCCTCTGTGATCTAAATGGGTACTCCACGCTAACGCGAGGGTATCTATGTCCTCTGTGGCCAGGCAAGAAACAAAAAAGCCCTACCGGAACCGATAGGGCTTCTTGCAGAAGCGGGAAACCTTACGCCGGAAGAACGCTGACGACCTTTCTCTTCTTCGGGCCCTTGGCGGCAAACAGTACCTTGCCGTCAATCTTGGCAAACAGGGTGTGATCCTTGCCCATGCCCACGTTCTCGCCCGGATGCACCTGGGTACCGCGCTGACGCACGATGATACTGCCTGCGGAGATCGCTTCCCCGCCGTAGCGCTTTACGCCGAGGCGCTTGGACTGTGAGTCGCGGCCGTTGCGTGAACTGCCGCCTGCTTTTTTGTGTGCCATCTGATCTGCTCCTTAAGCCGAGATCTCGCCGATCTGGATCTCGGTGTAATTCTGCCGATGACCGCCATGCTTCTGGTAGTGCTTGCGGCGACGCATCTTGAAAATTAGAACCTTGTCGTGCCGCCCATGGGAGACGACGGTCGCCTTGACCATGGCGCCAGCCACCAGAGGTGCCCCCACGGAGACATTGTCGCCATCGGCGACCATCAGAACCTGATCCAGGGTGATCTGACTGCCAACGTCTGCAGGTATCTGTTCTACCTTGATTTTTTCGCCAGAAGACACGCGATACTGCTTGCCTCCGGTTTTTATGACCGCATACATGATGGAGCCCTCGATACGCTTTTGAGGAAAGCCGCGCATACTACATAAAAAGAAGGGCTTGGTAAAGTCGCGCGAAGGCCCGTCCCGGACCGTGAGTCGCCCCTTCGCCGTCACTCCCTGTAGATGAAGGATTCCTTGACACTTTCGGTGCGCGCTTTCTACCATCGCGCACCTTTCCGTCAACGCCGCTTCCGTGACACCCGAACCGATCAATACCCTGATTGCCGACGACATGCGAGCGGTGGATGAAGTAATCCGCCAGCGACTGCATTCCGGGGTCGTCTTGGTCCGTCAGGTGGCGGATCATATTATTGGTGGCGGCGGCAAAAGGTTGCGGCCGGCGCTGGTCATACTGTCGGCACGCGCCTGCGGCTACGGTGGGGCCCATCAGCACCAGATCGCGGCGGTGGTCGAGTTCATTCACACCGCCACGCTGCTTCATGACGACGTAGTGGACGATTCCCGGATGCGCCGGGGCCGTGCCACCGCCAACTCCGCATTTGGCAATGCGGCCCCGGTGCTGGTGGGGGACTTCCTGTATTCACGCGCATTCCAGATGGTGGTGGAGGTCCAGAATATGCGGGTTATGGAAGTGTTGGCCGACGCGACCAACACCATTGCAGAAGGCGAGGTGATGCAGCTTCTGCAGGCGCGAAATGCCGAGGTGCGGGAGGAGGATTATCTCCACGTGATTCGCTCGAAGACGGCCAAGTTGTTCGAGGCGGCAGGCCGGTTGGGCGCAATTCTCGGCGGCGTGCCCGCATCCCACGAGACGGCGCTGGCCGATTACGGCATGCATCTGGGAACCGCGTTCCAGTTGATCGATGACCTCCTCGACTATTCCGGTGACCAGGCGCAGACCGGCAAGAATGTCGGCGACGATCTGGCCGAGGGCAAAGCCACGTTGCCTCTGCTGTTCGCCATGCGCAATGGCAACCCGACCCAGAACGCGCTGATCCGCGAGGCCATCGCCGGCGGCGGTCTGGGCGAATTCGCGGCGGTCATGGATGCCGTCCGCCAGACCGGGGCTCTCGATTACACGCGCGAACGGGCGGAGGCTTCGGCCCGGCAGGCAAGTGAAACGATATCCGTGCTGCCGAATTCAAAATATAAGGATTGTTTGTTAGAATTGGCGTCCTTTGCGGTGGCGCGGAACTACTGAAGCGTTGCCGAAACTCGCCGTCGGGGTGTAGCTCAGCCTGGTAGAGTACTGCGTTCGGGACGCAGGAGTCGGAGGTTCGAATCCTCTCACCCCGACCAAGCCCTTGTTACCCCACCGATCACTCCACCGCGGAGCAAGCGTGACAAAGTACCTCCTCGTCATCGCCGTAATCATCGCGGTGTACCTGATAGTCCGCAGCGGCAGGAAAAAATCCGACGAAATACCACCCCCCACCGCGACTCGGGGCGAAGACATGGTGCGTTGCCGGGTGTGCGGAGTGCATCTGCCCAAGAGCGAAGCCCTGTCCTCGCGAAGCGATTTCTACTGTACCGAGGAACATCTGCGGATCTCCCGTGGAGACCGTGGGTGATCCGGACAGAGTTGCGGGCACATGAACAGCGTCCTTCCCTTCCGGGATAGTGTTTCCGCAGAGCGCCGCCAGTATGGCGAGATGTTCTGGCGCTCGTTGCTGTACTTCAACGTTTACCGCCTCAGCGTCGCGCTGATCCTGCTGGTAGCTGTGATCACTCTGGGCGAAAACCTGCCGATCGGTTCCCACAGTCGGAGCACCTATCTTTACGCCAATGTCGGCTATTTGCTGTTCAGCCTGCTGGCGTTTGCCTTCATCGTTTCGCGCAAGCCGCAATTCACGCTACAGCTCTCCGCCCAGATATGCGGCGACATTTTTTTCATCGTCCTGATGATGTACGCAAGCGGCGGGATCGGCAGCGGACTGGGACTGCTGTTGCTGGCATCCCTTGCGGCGGCCAGTCTGATCAGCCGCGGACGGTTGACACTGTTTTTCGCCGCACTCGCCACCATAGGCGTGCTCGCCGAGCACACTTACGAAGTCGCATTTCTTTACGGTTCAACGGCTCTTTACCTCCAGGCGGGCTTGCTCAGCATTGGCTACTTTGCCACCGCCTGGGTGGCGCATTCCCTGGCCAAGCGAGCCGTCCAGATCGAGGCGATCGCCGCGCAACAGGAGGTGGACCTCGCCAATCTGGCGCAAGTGAACCAACTGGTGATCCAGGACATGCAGGACGGCGTGCTGGTGGTGGACGAGGAAGGTGCGATTCGCCAGATCAACGCCAAGGCCGAGGCCTTACTCGGCCCATTGCCGAGTTCACGCAAGGACGTCCAGCTGCAGGACTATGCGCCGATACTGGCGGCGCGGCTTGGGCAATGGCGACGCGAGCCCAGATCAAGTTTCGATCCTTTGCGCACTGTCCGGACCCAGAAACCGACCGCGGCCCGTTTTGTTCCGGTCGGCATCAGTCGCAACGTCGGAGTGGTGATTTTCCTCGAGGATCTCACGCGCATCCAGCAGCAGGCCCAGCAGCTCAAGCTGGCCTCATTGGGGAGGCTCACCGCCAACATTGCCCACGAAATAAGGAACCCGCTGTCGGCGATCAATCATGCCACCGAGCTCCTGATGGAGGAAACCGGTCAGCGCAATGCCTCCCAGACCAGGATGCTGCAGATCATCCACGACAACACTAAACGGCTCGACAGCATGGTCCAGGATGTGTTGAAGCTCAACCGCAGGGACCAGGCACACAAGGAACAGTTCGACCTTGTCGACTACCTGCGGACATTCTCCGGGGAGTTTTGCGGCATCGAAAAAATGCCGGAAGACCTGATCGCGATCGAGGCCGAAATCGGGGCTGTCGTCATCTTTGACCGCAGTCACCTGAACCAGGTGATGTGGAACCTGTGCCGCAACGCGCTGCGTTACTGCCAGCGCAAGCCGGGAAGCATAGTACTGAACTTGCGCGCGGGCGCGCGGCAGGGTGCGATAGAATTAAGCGTCGTGGATGACGGGGCGGGTGTGGCCGAGGAGTTGCGAGGCCATTTGTTCGAACCCTTCTTCACCACGGCTTCGAGCGGAACCGGTCTCGGCCTCTATATTTCAAGGGAGATCTGCGAAGCCAACGGGGCTTCTCTTGACTACGTCGATCGGCCGGTTGGAGCGCAATTCACCCTGGTCTTCAAAGGAGCGCGAGCGTGAAACGCAAGGATCAGAGCGCGGGAGCTCCCTCCCGCTCCGTACTCATCGTCGACGATGAGGAGGACATCCTCGAACTCATCGAGCTGACGCTCCTGCGAATGGGCCTGGATGTGGAGCGCGCCACCAACGTCAAGAGCGCGATCGAGAAAGTCCAGGCCGGGCACTATGACCTCTGCCTGACGGACATGCGCCTTCCGGATGGCGAGGGCCTGGAGCTGGTGCAGTTCATTACGGACAATATCGCGGACCTGCCGGTCGCCGTCATTACCGCCCACGGAAACACCGAAAACGCGGTAGCTGCCCTCAAGGCCGGCGCCTTCGATTATCTCGCCAAGCCGGTTTCCCTGGAGCAATTGCGCACCCTGGTGAAGTCCGCGCTGTCGCTGCCCCAGGCTTCGGCTTCGGTCAAGTCCCCCGCCGAGCACCGGCTCCTTGGTGAATCACCCGCCATTCAGCAAGTGCGGGACCTGATCGAGAAACTTGCCCGCAGCGAGGCGCCGGTCCACATCAGCGGCGAGTCCGGTAGCGGCAAGGAACTTGCCGCCAGGCTGATTCACGAGAAAAGTGCGCGCCGTACCCAACCCTTCATGCCTGTCAATTGCGGCGCGATCCCCGAAAATCTGATGGAGTCCGAGTTTTTTGGCTACCGGAAGGGCGCCTTTACCGGTGCCGATGCCGAACGGGACGGATTCTTTCAGGCCGCCAGCGGCGGGACGCTTTTTCTGGACGAAGTTGCCGACCTGCCTCTGGCAATGCAGGTGAAGCTTTTGCGCGCGATCCAGGAAAAGAAGGTGCGCAAGGTCGGGGCCACCCAGGAAGATCCTGTCGACGTCCGCATCATCAGCGCCACTCACCAGAAGTTGGCCGAGTGCGTCGAGGCCGGCAAGTTCAGGCACGACCTATACTACCGGCTCAACGTTATTGAACTGCGCATGCCGGCCTTGCGGGAGATGCACGACGATGTACCCCATTTTGTAACCGCTCTCCTGGACAAGCTGGCGCGCAATGCGGGGACGACCAGGCCCGAAGTCACCCCGGAGGCCCTGGAGGAGCTGAAGCGTTACGATTTTCCGGGCAATGTGCGCGAGCTGGAAAACGTGCTTGAGCGGGCGATGGCCCTTTGCGCGGAAGGCAAGGTCACCGCCGACGACCTGCAGCTCACGCCGGAACACGTCGCTGAGCATTCGGTTTCCGCCGGCGGGGACAGCAAGGCGCCGCTGCAGGATTACCTCGACCGGGTCGAAAAGGAAGCGATCCTTGAGGCGCTGGAAAAGACCCGTTACAACCGTACCGCCGCCGCGAAGCTGCTCGGTATCACTTTCCGCTCCATGCGTTACCGGATGGAGCGCCTGGGCCTGAATTGAAGCCGGATCCGGTGGCAAGCGGCGGGAAGCAGGCGCCGGGCGCGGGCACCAGGGCCTGGTCGCTCGACTCGCGCGGCATCCTCGACAGCGCCCATCAGGTTCCTTCACCGAATTTCGATGAGCGGCCGGCGGGCGCGGCAATCGAACTGCTGGTGATCCATAACATCAGTTTGCCCCCCGGACAATTCGGCGGACCCGGAATAGTTCGCTTGTTCACCAACCGGCTCGACCCGGATGCCCATCCGTATTTTCGCGAGATCGCCGGCCTCCGGGTCTCCAGTCATTTCCTGATCCGGCGCGACGGCGAGTTGATTCAGTTTGTGCCATGCACAATGCGAGCCTGGCATGCTGGCGAATCGCAGTGGCGCCAGTGCAGCCGCTGCAATGATTTCTCGATCGGTGTCGAACTCGAGGGCGCGGACGACCAGCCGTTCGAGGATGGGCAGTACGTCGCGCTGGCCAATCTGACCCGACTGCTTCTGCGCAGTTACCCGATCCGCGACTGCGTCGGCCACTCCGATATTTCGCCGGGTCGCAAGACCGATCCCGGGCCTCACTTCGACTGGGTGCGCTTTCGCCGCCTGCTTGAAAAGCCGTGACGCCCGTGACGGCGTGACGGTCGTGACGGTTAGTACCCCGAGATCACGCGAGGGTCGGGGTTTGCAGTCCAGAATCCAGGTTCATCCTTACCGAGACGGCTTAACTTCTGCGTAACGATCGTCACGTCGTCACGCATCACGGCATTTGTGAAGATCTTCTATACCGACCACTACGTGTTGCCGCTGCCGGCCGGTCACCGCTTCCCGATGGAGAAGTACGCACTGCTGCGGCGGCGCGTCGAGGCGGTCGGGCTGACCAGTGCCGGCGCGCTTCGGGAT
>LNFM01010522.1_pt1 | contig 12988 bp, 13 predicted proteins | sample 596031 | NCBI WGS metagenome assembly LNFM01 (sample SAMN04254537, study PRJNA301005) | activated carbon metagenome | isolation source: dual media filters at the Ann Arbor, Michigan drinking water treatment plant | place: USA: Ann Arbor
TTCCGCAGGAACCCCCAACAACACGCGGGAACTGGCGCAAATAGACAAGAAAAAACCCCAACCGAGAACGGTTGGGGTTTCATTATTGGTGGTGGAACACGGAACCGAACCCGCGTCCGCATTCCGACAAGGATAGCAACGTTTCGGCCTTGAGGGCGTGGTTTCGATGATTTGTCCAGGCTGACCACTTGCTCAGACACAAGCAGTGGCGCATAATGTCATCACTTTGATGATATTAAAGGTCGTGGAATGAGCAATCAATCAGTGTTTTTCGGTCTTATCGTCGCTTCTTGTGGATGAGGAGCGCTTGACCATGCACCCCCAACGTGTCGAGAGCCTGAGCCACGCCCAGCGGGAGCGTCTGGCCTACGTTGAGTTCCGTCTTTACTTCATGGGCGAGATCGGTCGGCCTGATCTGGCTGGCCGATTTGGCGTTGCCCCGGCTGGTGCAACCCGGGATTTGGCTCTGTATCGGGAGATCGCCCCTCACAACATCGAGTTCGACGGTAGCAGCAAGGTTTACCGCATTGGCAAAGCCTTTTCCCCAATTTTTGAGCACGCGCCGCAGCGTGTCTTGTCGGCGCTGTCGCTGGGGTTTGGTGACGGGGTAGATGGCGAGACGAAGCCATTGCTTCCCTGTGAATCCCCTGCTGCCTTGAGCAACCCGCAAATGGAAGTCCTGGCCCCAATCTGTCGAGCCATCCACGCCAAGCGTCCGGTGGCAATTCACTACCACTCAATGAGCAGTGGCAAGTCCGAACGGGTCATCGTGCCGTTTGCATTGGTGGATACAGGTTTGCGCTGGCACCTTCGTGCATTTGATCGGAAGTCCGGCGAGTTCCGTGATTTCGTCATTACACGGATTGAGCAACCGACCGTGCTCAACGAAGAGCCTCTGTCGCACGAACGGCCGGAAAACGACATCCAGTGGACACGAATAGTTGAGCTCGATCTGGTTCCGCATCCCCGCCTCGGTCGTCCAGAAATTATCCGGATGGATTACGGGATGGCGGATGGCTCGCTACGGATGCGCGTTCGTGCTGCAGTCGCGGGCTACATGCTGTTGCGCTGGAGCGTAGATGCTTCGCCGGATCACAGCCTCAAAGAAGAACAGTACCGGTTATGGCTCAGCGATCCGCTGGCTTTGTACGGTGTGGAAAACGCAAAGCTCGCGCCGGGGTATCAAGCTCCTGCGGCCAAAACAATACGCAAATAGGACAAAACACGATGGCAACTAACGACACAAGCAAGAACGGCGGCAATCTCGGCTTCGAGGCCGATATGTTCAAAGCAGCCGACAAGCTGCGCGGCAATATGGAGCCGTCCGACTACAAGCACGTTGCGCTTGGGCTCATCTTCCTGAAGTACATCTCGGACGCATTCGAGGCAAGGCACAAAGCGCTGCTGGCAGAAGACCCGCAGGCCGCCGAAGACAAAGACGAGTACCTTGCCGACAACGTGTTCTGGGTTCCCAAGGATGCCCGTTGGTCTCACCTTCAGGCCAACGCCAAGCTCCCGACAATCGGCACGTTGATCGATGACGCAATGCGCGCCATCGAAAAAGATAACGAGTCCCTCAAGGGCGTGCTGCCCAAGGACTACGCACGGCCTGCGCTCAACAAGGTGATGCTCGGCGAGCTGATCGACCTGATCTCTGGCATTGCGCTCAATGAAGAAGGCCACGCATCCCGCGACATCCTTGGCCGCGTCTACGAATACTTTCTCGGCCAGTTCGCCGGTGCCGAAGGCAAGCGCGGCGGCGAGTTCTACACGCCACGTTCAGTGGTTCGCGTACTGGTGGAAATGCTGGAGCCCTACCAAGGCCGCATCTATGACCCGTGCTGCGGCTCGGGCGGTATGTTTGTCCAGTCCGAGAAGTTTGTGCAGGAGCACGGCGGCCGAATTGGTGACATCGCCATCTACGGGCAGGAATCGAACTACGTGACGTGGCGTCTGGCCAAGATGAACCTCGCTGTGCGCGGCATCGACTCCGACATCCGCTGGAACAATGAGGGCAGCTTTCACAAGGACGAGCTGCGCGACCTCAAGGCCGACTACATCCTCGCCAATCCACCGTTCAACATTTCCGACTGGGGTGGCGACCGTCTGCGAGAGGACGTGCGCTGGAAGTTCGGCGCGCCGCCTGTGGGCAACGCCAACTACGCGTGGCTTCAGCACATCTACCACCACCTCGCGCCCAATGGCACGGCAGGCGTAGTGCTGGCCAACGGCTCGATGAGTTCCAACCAGTCCGGCGAAGGCGACATCCGCAAGGCGATGCTCGAGGCCGACGCAGTGGATTGCATGCTGGCGCTACCCGGGCAGCTCTTTTACTCCACGCAGATTCCCGCCTGTCTGTGGTTCCTGGCTCGCAACAAGAACCCCGGCAAGGGCCTGCGCGACCGGCGTGGGCAAGTGCTGTTCATCGACGCCCGCAAGCTGGGCGTGCTGGTAGATCGCACCCGGCGTGAACTCACCGATGAGGAAGTCCAGAAGATCGCTGACACCTACCACGCCTGGCGCGGGGAAGAAGGCGCGGGAGAGTACGCAGACGTGGCGGGTTTCTGCAAGTCTGCATCAATGGATGACATCCGTAAGCACGGCCATGTACTGACGCCCGGGCGCTATGTTGGGACTGTAGACCTCGTCAAGGACGACGAGTCATTTGAAGAACGAATGACTCGACTCGCGACTGAACTTGGGGAGCAGCTTGTGGAGTCCGCAGGCCTTCAAGCGACCATGCGAGAGCAACTAAAGCTCATTGGATTCCCAATCGTGGAGCTTGAGCAATGAAGCTATCCGATTTGATCGATTTCAACCCAAAGCGTCCGCTCGAAAAGGGTGCCATTGCGCCCTTCATTGAGATGGCGGATTTACCCGAGGGAGAGCGAGACGTCTCAGGAATTGGCAACCGCATTTTCAATGGTGGTGGCAGCAAATTCAAGAACGGCGACACGCTATTCGCCCGGATTACACCTTGCCTCGAAAACGGCAAAACCGCGAAGGTGAGCGGTTTGCCTAGCAACGCGGTTAGTCATGGCTCGACCGAATTCATCGTCATGGCCGCGAAAGACCGAAGCATCGATGAAGCTTTTGTCTATTACGTTGCGAGGCATCCCGACTTTCGAGCCTATGCGAAGGGTCGGATGGAAGGAACCTCTGGGCGACAAAGGGTCTCTTGGCAAGCCATCGCAGATTACGAGATTCCTGACTTTTCCAGCCTCGAGCGAAGTGGAATCGGAAGTGTTTTGTCTTCGATGGACAACCTCATATCCAACAATCGCCGGGTCAATCAAGCGCTGGAGGCGATGGCACGCACCTTGTTCAAGGCGTGGTTCGTGGACTTTGAGCCGGTGCGCGCCAAGTTGGAAGGCCGCTGGCAGCGTGGCCAATCGCTGCCGGGCCTACCCGCGCACCTCTACGACGTCTTTCCCGACCGGCTTATCGACTCGGAGTTGGGGGAGATTCCAGAGGGCTGGCGTCATTCGACAATCGGCGAAGAGGTGACGGTCTGCGGCGGGTCCACTCCCAGTACCAAGGAACCCGAGTTTTGGGAAGGTGGGCACCACTGCTGGGCCACGCCCAAAGATCTGTCAGCCCTTATGTTTCCCGTTTTGCTGGACACGGATCGAAAGATCACGGATGCCGGTCTTGCAAAGATCAGCTCTGGCCTGTTACCTGTCGGCACTGTATTGCTCTCGTCCCGCGCACCAATCGGCTATTTGGCGATTGCCGAGGTTCCAACAGCGATCAACCAAGGTTTCATCGCTATGAAATGTGACGGTGCTCTGCCAAATGCGTTCGTGCTGCCGTGGTGCCGGGAAAGCATGGATGCAATCGTTGGCAACGCCAACGGCTCGACGTTTCAAGAGATCAGCAAAAGCAATTTCAGACCACTTCCCGTCGTAGTTCCTTCCGACCCCGTGTTGACGAGTTTTACAAAGTCGGCAGACTCCCTTTATCGACAGCTTGTGGAAAACGAACGAGAGTCCAGCTCCCTCGCCCAACTGCGCGACACCCTGCTGCCCAAGCTGATCTCCGGCGAACTGCGCGTTCCGGATGCCGAGCACATCGTCGGAGCGGCGGTATGACCTTGGATTGGTGCCCCGGCATCCGCGAGGCCTGCGGGCATTGGCGCGATGCGCCGATGTTGCAGCAGACCTTCGAGGCGATGGAGCGCAATCTGGAGCAGAACAACGATGCGTGCATCGACTGCGCTAAGACCGTCGTCGAGGTGGTCTGTCGCGTGGTCGTAGAGAGTTTCCACACCCAACAAGCCCCGCTCAAGCCGACGCAGGAGACGCCCTCGCTGTCAGACTGGCTGACGGCAGCGATTCGCGCACTCAAACTGGGCGATGTCCGTGATGACCGGTTCAAGAAGCTGGTGTCCAGTCATCACAAGTTGGCCGACGCACTGAACGACCTGCGCAACAAGGCGGGCCCCTCTAGCCACGGCAAAGACCCGTATCTGGCGCGGTTGGCAGAACACCATCGCCGCAGCGCGGTGTTGTCGGCTGATGCCATCGTGGCCTTTCTGCACAAGGCCTATCTGGACGCACTACTCGATCCAATCAGCTCCCGCGAGCCGTGGGAGCGATTTGCCGAAGACAACGCGCTGATTGACGCGCATGTTGGGTTGGCTGTGGACGCAGAAAACGGCGACTCGCCGACCTTGCGTTTCCTGCTGCCGGGCGGCGACGAGCTACCGATCACTATCGAAGTCAGCCGCTTGCTTTACCAGCTGGATCGGGACGCCTATGTCGAGGCGTTGAACGCTGCGCGAGGGGCTCCTGCTCCTGTGGTGGAGCAAGACGTAGAACAAGGAGAAGAATGATGGCGTTTTTGTCGGAGGCAGCCGTTGAGCTGGCACTACTAGAGCAACTGCGAGGTCTGGGCTACAGCATCGAGCAAGAAGAAAACATCGGCCCAGATGGTCATCGTCCTGAGCGTGACAGTCACGATGTGGTCGTGCTGAAGAAGCGCTTGGAGGACGCCGTTGCGTTGCTCAATCCAGGAATGCCCTTGGATGCGCGTCAGGATGCGATCCGTAAGGTGATGCAGTCCGAGCTGCCGTCAATGCTTGAAGAGAACCGCCGTATTCACAAACTGATGACTGAGGGCGTCGACGTCGAGTATTACGCCGACGACGGCACACTGACCGCAGGCAAGGTTTCCATCATTAACTTCGAGCGTCCAGAGCAGAACGATTGGTTGGTGGTGAGCCAGTTCGTGGTGATCGCCGGGCAATACAACCGCCGCCCAGACGTGGTGGTGTTCGTTAATGGCCTGCCGCTGGGCGTGATCGAGCTGAAGGCTCCCGGCAGCGGCAACGCAACACTGGTCGGGGCTTTCAACCAGCTGCAGACCTACAAGAAGCAGATCCCGGCGCTATTCAATACCAACGCACTGCTAGTGACATCGGATGGGATTACCGCCCGCGTCGGCTCGCTGTCTGCCGACCTGGAGCGGTTCATGCCGTGGCGCACGACCGACGGCAAAGACGTTGCACCGAAAGGTGCGCCCGAACTCTCGACGTTGATTGAAGGCGTTTTCGAGCAGCGCCGCTTGCTCGACATGCTGTGCCACTTTACGGTCTTCGGTGAGACGGGCTCGGGCTTGGCGAAGATCATTGCGGGCTATCACCAGTTTCACGCAGTTCAGCACGCGGTCAACAGTACCGTAACGGCGTCCGCCCCTGGTGGCAATCAGCGGGTCGGCGTGATCTGGCACACCCAGGGCTCAGGCAAGAGTCTGCTGATGGCGTTCTACGCCGGGCAGCTGGTCAAACATCCTGCGATGGCCAATCCAACGCTCGTGGTGCTGACCGACCGCAATGACCTCGACGACCAGCTTTTCACCACCTTCTCGATGTGCCGCGATCTCATTCGACAGACACCGGTACAGGCTGATAGCCGCGAAGACTTGCAGAAGCTTTTGGCGCGTGCATCTGGTGGTGTGATTTTCACAACCTTGCAAAAATTTGGCGAGACAAGTCAAGCGCTGACCGACCGCCGCAATGTGGTCGTGATCGCTGATGAGGCGCACCGCAGCCAATATGGCTTTCGGGCCAAAGTGGATGCCAAAACGGGTGAGATTTCCTACGGGTTCGCCAAGTATCTGCGCGATGCGCTGCCCAACGCATCGTTCATTGGCTTTACGGGCACGCCCATTGAGGCCGATGATGTGAACACCCCGGCGGTGTTCGGAAATTACATCGACGTTTACGATATCAGCCGAGCAGTCGAGGACGGCGCGACGGTGCCGATCTACTACGAGTCGCGGCTCGCTCGCATTGAACTTGATGAGGACGAGAAGCCGAAGATCGATGCCGAGGTCAACGAACTCACGGAGGACGATCCGGAGGTTGAGCAGGAACGCTTCAAGCGCAAATGGTCGACAGTAGAAGCCTTGGTGGGCAGCGATAAGCGCCTCGCGCTGGTTGCGCAGGACATGGTCACCCATTTCGAGGATCGCGTTGCTGCGCTGGACGGAAAAGCGATGGTGGTGTGCATGAGCCGTCGCATCTGCGTGAAGCTGTATGACGAGATCGTGAAGCTCCGTCCGGACTGGCACAGTGCCGATGACAATGCGGGGGCGGTCAAGATTGTGATGACGGGCGCTGCCAGCGACCCTGAAGAATGGCAACAGCACATCGGCAACAAGGCCCGCCGCGATCTGCTGGCCAAGCGCGCACGCGGCGCCAAAGACCCGCTCAAATTGGTGATCGTGCGAGATATGTGGCTTACCGGGTTTGATGCGCCCTGCATGCACACGATGTACGTAGACAAGCCAATGCAGGGGCACGGCTTGATGCAGGCGATTGCGCGGGTGAATCGCGTGTTTCGCGACAAGCCTGCTGGATTGATCGTCGACTACATCGGTATCGCCCAGAACCTGAAATCTGCGCTTCAGCAATATTCGGAGAACGACCAGGAGAACACCGGCGTCGACGAGTCGCAGGCCATCGCCGTGCTGATGGAAAAGTACGAAGTCGTGCGCGACATGTACCACGGCTTCGACTACGCCTCAGCGATGGGCGGAACACCTCAAGAACGCTTGGCAATGATGGCCGGTGCAATTGAGTGGATTCTCGACATGCAGCAAAAGTTGGCGGCGAAGGAGAAAACCAAGGACGGAAAAAAGGATGCGCATCGCCGCTATCAGGATGCCGTGCTTGCGTTGTCCAAGGCGTTCTCCCTTGCATCGGCATCCGACGAGGCCCGCGAAATCCGAGAGGAAGTGGGCTTCTTCCAGGCAATTCGCGCGGCGCTGGTAAAGAGCAGTACCGGGTCGGGCGTGACTCAGCAGGAGCGCGAACTGGCAATCCAGCAGATCGTGAGTCGCGCTGTAGTTTCCACGGAGATTGTCGACATCCTCGCTGCCGCCGGGATCAAGAGCCCGGACATCTCGATCTTGTCCGACGAGTTCTTGGCAGAAGTTCAGCAGATGGAGCGCAAGAACCTCGCTCTCGAAGCGTTGAGGAAGTTGATCAACGACGGCATCCGCTCCCGCAGCAAATCTAACGTCGTGCAGACCAAGGCATTTTCGGAGCGGTTGGAAGATGCGGTCGCGCGATATCACGCCAATGCGATCACCACCGCTGAGGTTTTGCAGGAGTTGATCGATCTCGCCAAGGATATTCGGGCAGCGCGCCAGCGGGGTGAAGAGCAAGGCCTATCTGAGGATGAAATTGCCTTCTACGACGCGCTGGCCGAGAACGAAAGCGCCATTCAAATGCTGGGTGACGACAAACTGAAACTCATCGCACACGAGTTGTTGGTCAGCCTGCGCGAAAACGTATCTGTGGATTGGGCGCATCGTGATTCTGCCCGCGCACGGATGCGAGTTCTGGTGAAGCGCATTCTGCGCAAGTATGGCTACCCGCCTGATCTGCAGGACGCGGCCGTGCAAACAGTACTGCAGCAGGCTGAGGCGTTGTCGTCGACGTGGAGCATGCCGAGGCCTGGTAGCGGAGGTGGCAATGGCTGATGTGTTCATCTCTCACGCGGCAGCAGACTCGCATCTCGCAGAATTTCTACACCGTCACCTCACGCAGGAGGGTCTGAGCGTGTATTTGGCCTCGGTTTCCATGCCGCCTGGGGAGCGTTGGTTGCCGCACATTATGGACAACCTACGCGGCTCAACTTGGGTACTTTGCCTAGCGAGTCGTGCTGCTTGTGCCTCGCCATGGGTGATGCAGGAAATGGGGGCTGCAGTTGCTGGCAATAAAAAACTGGTGCCGATCATCTGGGATCAGCCGCCTGATTCACTGCCGGGATGGATGAAGCAATACCAGGCTGTAAATCTGGCTGGTAGCGGGCAGGAAGAGGCAATGGTTGCCGTTGGGCGAGTTGCGGAGGCCATCAAGGCCGAGAAACAGAAAGGCCTGCTTATTCTCGGATTGATCTTCGCTGGGTTGCTCGCCTTCGGGAAATGACATGAGCGGTTTTTACGTCGATCAGAATTTGAACGGTCTGTTGGCTGCGCTGATGAAGCCAACACGGCGGAAGGTGTTCGTCAGTTATCACCACGGTGGCGATCAAGCGTATTACGACGAATTCTCTCGCTTCTTTCACGATCAGTATGAGGCAATTCGGGATAACTCGTTGGAGCGCCTGATCCAGAGCGACAACACTGAATACGTGATGCAACAGATCCGGGATAAATACATTACCGGCACATCCTGCACAATTATTCTGATCGGCGCGCAGAGCCACCAGCGCAAGTATTTGGATTGGGAGATCAAGGCGACCCTGGACAAATGCCACGGCCTGATTGGGATCGTCTTACCCACCCATACCAAGAACCCGGCTGGCGAAATTGTGGTGCCTGATCGGTTTCTTGACAACTGCAAGAGCGGGTACGCGGCTTGGGCCCACTGGGGTGAGCTTACGGCTCAACGATTGACCCAATTGATCGACACCGCTATCGCGAAGCCGCAGTGGCAGATCGACAACTCACGACCGATGCGTCAGCGAAACGGATAGGAGCTAAATATGGCAGTAATGAAGAAGGGCAACTTTTCGATAGATATTGGCTTTCTCAAGCTGGGTGCCGATTTTGAGGAAAGTGACCGACAGTGCGCCTGGGAGCTGTATACCGAGCTGGCGACGAGAATTGCTGTTACCGGAAAATCCAAGGATCGCGACTGCACGGATTTTTCTGGGGAGGTCTATGCTGAAAGCCTTTCATCGTTACACACGTTTTTCGGTGAGGCGCGAAAGATCATGCGCCAGTTTCCTGTCTGCTCGACTTATGTGAAGCCGAGAAAGCTTCTCGGCATTCGCACGGGTGCCGGTATCGAAAATCACCTTGGTGCGTTGATTCATCGCGCAATGCGAGATGTGCTTCGGCCATTTCTTGAGACGTGGCAAGCCGACTATCGCTTTTGGTGGGAGAACACCAGCGACAAAACACTGCCCCCTTTCGAGCGTCAAAAGGCCTATCCGAAACTAAACGACATGATTTCTCAGTGGAGCGACGTTCGAGCAATCATGCGTGCCATCCAAGATGAATTGGTAAGCATGTACAAGCTGGTCGACGTAACCAAGTTGGCTTGACTACTGGCATCAACCATTCAGACGAACATTAAAAAGGAATATAAATGCCCGTATTCATCTCACACAAAAGCGTCGATAAGCCAGCAGCACTTGAGATAGCCAGCTACCTGCGTGCGCGCGGCGTTCAGTCATATGTTGATGTCCTTGACCCGCAACTGCAGTCAACCGATGACATTACCTCGGTGATTGTGACGCGAGTCCGCCAATGCACCCACCTGATGGCAGTCACCTCTGCCAATACTATTTCTTCCTGGTGGGTACCCTTTGAAATCGGAGTAGCGACTGATCAGGACAGGCGAATCAGCACTTACACGCTTGAGGCGACGAATTTGCCGGATTACCTGAAGAAGTGGCCTGTTTTGAAGAGCAAGGCACATCTGGATCAATTCATCGATCTTTACCAACGAGACAAGGTTGTAGCTCTTAGTGAGAGTGCGGCAGTCCGAACTGTCACATCGGCCGACAACTTCCACCAGAGTCTGAAAAGCCGGATCGGCCAGTGACCCAAATTATTTAGAACGAGGCCGCCATGCAACCCTTTTCGATCACTCTTTTTGCGACCACCGGCGACCCCGAAGGGATACGCCACGTCGACAAGTCCAACTGGTCTGGCTACGGTGTGGTCTTTACCAAAGAGCTGTTCAGCATCCTCAAACAGGAGCCCGGGTTCTCGCAGGCCGGTCTCTATATTTTGGTAGGCAATGCTGCCGAGGAAACGATCTACATTGGTGAGGCTGATCCAGTGGGAGATCGGCTCAAGAACCACGTTGCCAATAAAGAGGGTTGGGTCTGGGGCGTCTACTTTTTTGATCGCAATCACAAGATCGGGAAAACGGAGGTTCAGTACTTGGAGTCTGCCCTGGTGGCGCTTGCCAAGAAATATGACCGCGCGATTCTGCTGAACAAGAACAATCCCTCTGCACCAACAATGGCTCCAGCGGCAAAGGCGACGGCGCAAGCCTTCTTGGCCGATATGCTTCTCATTCTGCCGATGCTTGGGATCAATGCCTTCACGCTACCCAAGCAAGAAGATCCCAACGAACAGGTGCAACCGGTCGGTTCAGAGAACGACAAGTTCGACACCATCGTTGTTCCCGCGCGTGAGGAAGGGTTCAAGCAGCGTTTTCTGAATGAGAACTGCTGGTTCGCCGTGAGGATCAATGCGAAGCACATCTCGAAGCTGAAATTCATCGCCGCCTATCAAGTCGCCCCCGTCGCGGCCATCACCCATATCGCCGAGATCGATGCCATCGTCCCATACAACGATACGGGGAAGTACATGATCAAGTTCAAAGGTGCGGCAACGGCGATTGTTCCCATTCCGAGGCCGGACAATAGCGAAGTCAATATGCAGTCATCACGCTACGCACTGCGCGAAAAACTGCTAGCCGCAAAAAATCTGGACGAGGTTTGGAGCTGACCAGAATATTTTGCATCTGTGTGCGATTGGGCGGTAAAAAGAGGGAGTGTGGATGGCATCGCAAGTTGAAAAAATACTAATCCTAGCCAAGACCTATCCGTCGCCGAGCGCGCAGCACGTCGAAACCTCGTGCGTTGCGGGCATCAATGAGCAAGGGGCGATGCGACGTTTGTACCCGGTGCCATTTCGCTTGATCGAGGAAGGTCAGAAGTTCAAGAAGTGGCAGTGGATTGAGGTGCGCGTCGAAAAGGCAAACAAGGATCATCGGACAGAAAGCCACAAGCTCTACGTCGATACAATCGCCTGCGGGGACGTGATCGACACCAAAAAACAGTGGGATGCTCGCTGGCCGTGGATCGACAAGCTCCCTGCCTTCACCAGTTTTGATGAGCTTGAGGTGGATCGTCTCGAAACGGGCCTGTCGCTGGCATTGATGCGCCCGAAGCAGGTGTTGAGCTTGGAAATCACCGAAGCCAGAAACGCCGAGTGGACTGACGACGAGCGCGAAAAATTACTGCGCTACGAGATGCAGGGCCAACTTTTCAGCGATACCGAGGTCAAGAAAATGGCCCAGACGCTTCGGAAGGTGCCGTTCGATTTCTACTACCGATACACCTGTGAAACGCCGGAGGGCGACAAGGTTTTCAAACACAAGATCGTCGATTGGGAGGCCGGTGTGCTGTTCTGGCATTGTCGCCAGAGTCATGGCGTCGAATGGGAAAAACCCTTCCGAGCCAAACTCGAACAGGATTTAACGGGAAAAGACTTGATGTTCCTGATGGGCAATCAGCACCGGTTCCAAGACCAGTGGCTGATCATCAGTCTAATTTACCCGCCTAAGCGAAAGCCAGTTGAAGTGACGCCACAGGGCTCGCTTTTTTAGCGGAAGCCTTGATGTGCGTGACACGCGCACCGCAATAGTCCTTGACGGCGCTTGCCACCATTGAGCGGTGGCAAAAATTCGAGTCGGCCTCGTAGCAAAGCAACGCACAGTTTGCCGATGCGGCCAACGCTGACAGCTCGGCGATGGCATCGTCTTGCGTCTTGAGGTGCTTCAGGAAGCCTTCGGTGTAGCGCTTCCAGTTCCCATCTTCGCGATAGCGGTCACGCACCAGCTTCGGGCAGCCCAGATCCACCATGTGGACGTACTCGCGACCGGAGAGATTCAGCACGCTGGCAAGGGACTTCTTTGAGAAGCCGGGCTTGCGCGACAGGGGAAGCTCGCGGACGTCGACAATCGTGTCAATGCCGTGCTCGGTGAGCAGCGACAGAAACGCGTCGATATCAAGTCCTTCGTAGCCTATTGTGAAAACATTCATTCAGTGCCCCTCTAACCCGTCATTTTAACTGAGGTTCGCGATGCTGACGAGCCCTGATATCATCAAGGGTTGTCCATTTTCGTCGTCCTGTTGACAACGAAACATCGCTTTGCGTTCCAATGCGCCAACGCGGTGCATTTCGGTTCAGGTTCGCTGCAGCAGAACAGCTTCTGCCTGCCGTCGAGTCACCAGCCCCGGCAAGACTTTTCCGCCTCCATAGACCCACCGCTGCAGCTCCTGTGCAGCGCTCGACCAGTCCATTTGGTTGATCCGCCGTCGGAGCGTCGATGTCTGGAGCCGACCTGCGCCAAGGTTGAATGTGAAGTCGACGATGGCTGCCAGTCGCTGTTCCGACACGGTGGCCAGCACCGGGCAGTATCGCAACGTGGCGCTCAACGCTTTCACGAGGTCTTGTGCCAGATAGGCTTCGGCCTCGTCCTGAGTGATTGGCGGGTGATCCTGCGCACAAAGGTGGCCGTAACCAATCGTCCAGAATCCTGCCGGGCAGACGTAGGGGACGGCGGCAATCTCCGTGCCGCGCTTCACTCGCTTTTCAAAGCCCTCAAAGCGCTTGGCCAGTTCGATTGCAGACTGCGGCACCATCACGACCGCACCCGGTCGAACACGCGCCCCAGGAACCAGAAATTCAGCACCCCGGCCCATAAGGCTTGGTCGGCCTCCGTCCACGC
>LNFM01010525.1_pt1 | contig 12985 bp, 9 predicted proteins | sample 596031 | NCBI WGS metagenome assembly LNFM01 (sample SAMN04254537, study PRJNA301005) | activated carbon metagenome | isolation source: dual media filters at the Ann Arbor, Michigan drinking water treatment plant | place: USA: Ann Arbor
GTCGGCCCGAACCCACCCCAGGAGCATCCCCAGATGCACGTCAGGACCCGTCACCTGCGCCTCGCCGGGGCCGTCGCGATCGCCGGGGGCCTGCTGGCACCCGCGGCGATCGCGACCCCGCCGGGCGCATCCCCGCTCGACATCAGCCCCGTCGGCACCTACTCGACCGGCCTCGGTGAGGCCTCGGCCGAGACGGCCGCCCTCCAGGGCAAGCGCCTGTACGTCACCAACAGCGATGCGAACTCACTGGACATCGTCGACGCCTCGAGGGTGTCCGCGCCGAAGCTGATCACGCGCATCGACCTCTCCCCGTACGGCGGGAACCCCACCAGCGTGGACGCCGACGGCGATCTGGTCGCCGTCGCCGTCGCGGCCGACCCCGGCCACCTGCCCGGCAAGGTGGTGCTGTTCCGGCCGAACGGCACCTTCGTCGCCGCGCTCGGCGTCGGCAGCCTGCCGGACATGCTCACGTTCACGCCCGACGGGAAGCGCATCCTCGTCGCGAACGAGGGACAGCCCAGCAGTTACGGCGAGGCGGGTTCCGTGGACCCCAACGGGTCGGTGAGCATCATCATGACCGCCCCGTTCCGCACGCCGCCGCCGAAGCGGCCGGGCGCCACGCCGGGCGCCAAGCCGGGTGCGAAGCCGGGGGTGAAGCCGGGCGCCAGGGCGGGCGGGAAGAAGGCCACGCGGAAGAAGGTCGCGCGGAAGAAGGCCGGCCGGAAGATCGTCCGGAAGCCCGTCGTCCGGGTGCAGCGCCGCACGGTCGTGCGCGCCCGCTCGGTGACGCGTGCGAAGGCGGTCCAGACGGTCTCGTTCACCGCGTTCAACGCCGGTGCCCCCCGCCACCGCGAGCTGCCCGCCGGCATCCGGCTCAACGGTCCCGGCGCGAGCGTCGCCCAAGACCTGGAGCCGGAGTTCATCACGGTCGGGCCGGACGGCACCGCCTACGTGACCCTGCAGGAGAACAACGCGATCGCCGTCATCGACATCGCGGCCGCGCGCGCCACGAGGATCGTCGCCCTCGGGACCAAGGACCACTCCCTCCCCGGGATGGGCCTCGACGCCAGTGACCGCGACCGTCAGATCAACATCGCGAACTGGCCGGTCAAGGGCCTCTACATGCCCGACGCCATCGCGACCTTCACCGTCCGGGGCAAGACGTACCTGGTCTCCGCCAACGAGGGTGACGCCCGCGACTACGACGGCTTCGTGGACGAGTCGCGCGTGAAGGACCTCACGCTCGACCCCGCCGCGTTCCCGAACGCCGCGGACCTGCGGAAGGACGCCAACCTCGGCCGCCTCAACGTCTCGGCGACCGACGGACGGAACGCCGCGGGCGCCCACACCGCGCTCTACTCGTACGGCGCGCGCTCAGCGACGGTCTGGACGACCTCCGGCCGCGTCGTCTGGGACAGCGGCGACACGTTCGAGCGGATCACCGCCGACGTCATCCCCGGCGCGTTCAACGCCAGCAATGACAACAACAACTTCGACGACCGGAGCGACAACAAGGGCCCGGAGCCGGAGGGTGTCACCACCGGCGTCATCAGCGGCCGCACCTACGCCTTCGTGGGCCTGGAGCGCACCGGCGGGTTCATGGTGGTCGACGTCACCAACCCGAACGCCCCCGGCGTCGTGCAGTGGGCGAACAACCGGGACTTCACCGCGGACCCGGTCGGTCCCGACAGCGGCCCCGAGGTGCTGAAGTTCATCCCGGCCAAGGACAGCCCCACCGGCAGGCCGCTGGTGATGGTCGCCAACGAGATCAGCGGCACCGTCACGTTCCACGAGGCGAAGCCCCGGTCCGACGCGGGCGTCCTCACCCTCCTCCACAACAACGACGGCGAGTCCTCCCTGCTGCCGATCGCCAACACCACGCCCTCCGGGGCCGTGGCCACCGGCGGGGTCTCGGCGTTCAAGACGCTCACCGACCGGCAGATCACCGCGGCCCGGGCGAACCGGAACTCGGTGCTCAACGTGTACGCTGGCGACTCGTTCCTGGCGAGCTCGACCCTGGCGTGCAGCCTCCCGCCGAACCCGGACACCACCCCGGTGTACGACGCGGTGGCCCAGCGCCAGATCGCCTACGACGCGCACGTGTTCGGGAACCACGAGTTCGACTTCGGCCCGGACTTCCTGCTGCGGTACGTCAAGGGCTTCACCCAGAACGGCGTGCTCGACCAGCCGTTCCTGTCGGCGAACCTCGACTTCTCGGGTGAGCCCGCCTGGAGCGGCCTGCTGGACGCCGACGGCCTCATCGTCGGCAGCACCACCGAGGGTCGGGTCGTGGCCCGCTCGCTCATCCACGTCGACCCGGCCACCGGCCAGGCGTTCGGCGTGGTCGGCGCCACCACCCCGAGCCTCCCGACGATCTCGTCCCCGCGGAACGTGAAGGTCACGGCCGACCTCCCGGCGACCGCCAGGGCGGTGCAGACCGAGATCGACCGGCTGCGCTGGAGCACGGGCGTGCGCCGCATCATCCTCGTGAGCCACCTGCAGGACGTGGCGAACGACCGGGCGCTGATCGCCCTGCTGAAGGGCGTCGACATCGCGGTCGCCGGCGGCGGCGACGAGCTGCTCGCCAACAGCCCCGCCGAGCTGCTGCCCGGCGAGGCGGCCCCGATCGTGGGCGCCTACCCGGTGAACACGCCGGACGCCGACGGCCGCCAGGTCCCGATCGTCACGACGGCCGGGAACTACAAGTACCTCGGCCGGCTGGACGTCCGCTTCAACGCGGCCGGTGAGGTCGCCGAGGTCATCACCGCGACCAGCGGTCCGAAGCGGGTGATCCCACAGGCACAGACCGTGCCCGGGATCCTCGGCACCCTCGGCGTCACCGACGCCGTGCCGGCCAACGCCGGAATCGACCAGACCGTGACCACCCCGGTGACGGACTGCCTGGCCGCGCTGGCGCAGCCGATCCTCGGCACGGAGGTCCAGCTCGACACCTCCCGTCCGAGCAACCGGAGCGTGGAGACCAACACCGGGAACACCATCACGGACGCCTACCTGGCCTCCTACGACCGCTACGGTCCCGCCGCCGGCCTGCCGGCGCGCGGCCCGGGCAACCCCGTGGTCGCCGTCCAGAACGGCGGCGGCATCCGCCAGAACGCCGGTGACATCCTGCCGGCGGGTGGCGTGCCCGGCACGATCTCGCGTCAGAACACCCTGGACGTGCTGGCGTTCCTCACGAACTCGATGACCGTGGTCCGGAACGTCACGCCCGCCGACCTGAAGGCCATCCTCGAGCGCTCGGGTGCGAGCCTGCCCGGCCAGGGCGGCCAGTTCCTGCAGGTCGGCGGCTTCACGGTGACGTTCAGCACGGCCTTCCCGGCGCAGTCGACGCCGGCGGCCGACGGGAGCGTCACCACGCCGGGCGCGCGCGTCCGCACCGTGACGCTCGCCGACGGCACGAAGATCGTCGAGAACGGGGCCGTCGTCCCCGGCGCGCCGAACGTCGCGCTGGTGACCAACAGCTTCACCGCCGACGGCGGGGACAACTACCCGTGGCTGAAGGCCAACACCGCAAGGGTGAACCTTCCGGCGACGTACGAGCAGGCGTGGGTCGAGTACCTGCTCGGCCTGCCGGCGACCACGATCGGCGGGACCGCGTTCCCGACGATCTCGGCGTCGAACCCGGACTACGCGACCGGGACCCCGGCGCGGCGCATCACCATCACCGCCGCCCCGTGAGCTGAGCGGGTCCGGGCCGGGGGCGCCGCGCCCCCGGCCCGGCCGTGCTCAGTCGTTGACCAGCAGGGGGTTCGCGTCCGCGTCGTAGATGCGGACGCAGTTCCTGCCCGCCGACTTCGCGGTGTACAGCGCCTCGTCGGCGTGCAGCATCAGGTCCGAGGGGTGCAGCGCGTGCTCCGGCATGGAGGCCACCCCCAGGGAGCTGGTCACCCCACCGCCGGGGATCACGCCCTCGGCCGCGTCACGGATCGCCTCGCGGATGCGCTCGGCGACGTGCGCCCCGCCCGCGCCGTCGGCATCCGGCGCGAGCACCACGAACTCGTCGCCACCGAGCCGGCACAGGACGTCGCCGGCGCGGATGACGCCCGAGGCGGCATGGGACACCGCCGCCAGGAGGTCGTCGCCCGCCCCGTGGCCGAACGTGTCGTTGACGGCCTTGAAGCGGTCCAGGTCGAACGAGATGACCGCGAGCGGCTCGCCGCTGCGCATGGCGCGCGCCGAGGCGCGGGCCAGCTCCGCCTCGAAGAACCGGCGGTTGTGGACGCCGGTGAGCGGGTCGGTCACCAGCAGGCGGTCCCGCTCCTCGATGAGGCGCTGGTTGATGCGCATGGTCTCGACGATGCGGAGCCCCGCCAGGCACCACACGGCGCCGGCCACCAGGCCGAGCACCGCGGAGCCGGACAGGAACGCGGCGAACTGCACCGCGCCGGCGCCGATGAACGGCAGCGCGCGGCTCCACGCGGGCGGGGCGCTGTGCAGACCCGGCTGCCACGACCGCTCGTGACGGGCCATGCGCCGGCGTGCCGCCGACACCCACATGAGCGAGGCCATGACGTAGGCGGCCGCGGTGACCGGGTCGGCGACGGAGGAGATCCCCAGGATGGCGCCCTCCAGGGCCGCGATGCCCGCGACCGCCTGGCAGGCCAGGGCGGCGACGATCCACCGCAGCCAGTCCGGCGTGTTGCGCCCGTGCCGCAGCAGCACCCAGCCCAGGCCGATGCAGGAGAGCAGGTCGAGGGCCGGGTAGAGCACGGCGACCGTGAGGTCCCGGGTGTCGGTGATCCCGGACGTCGCGGGCCGCAGCAGGGTCACCCAGGCCAGGCAGCAGATGCCGATGACCAGTGCGTGGGCGTCGAGCAGCCCCTGCCAGCCACGCTCCGGGCGCAGCCGGCCGTAGAGGAGGACCACTCCGGTCAGGACCAGCGGGTAGAACGCGAGCCAGCCGATGTCGAGCGGGCCGATGACCGGCAGCTCGTGGCCGCGGGCCACGAGGACACCGGCGATGATGTCCGTGACGGCCCAGATGGCCAGACCGGTGCCGAACAGCGCCCAGACGACGCGGGCACGCCCGCGGACGTGGCGTGCGGTGAGCAGGCATGCGGTCGCGGCGGCGATCTCGGCGAGCCCCTGCAGGAGCGGGCCGGTGGCCGCCCACGGGCCCGTGCGGGGCAGCAGGGCGAACAGCAGGACGAGCAAGCCTGCGCTGGGAAGCACCCAGCGCGGGCCGATGCGGGGAATCGGCATGTGGGAGGCGGGGTCGGTTGCGGGGGAGGTGGTGCGGCGTTCGATTGGTCTATCGGACCGCGCCGCGGTCACCTCAACCCAATGCGTCCGTTTTTCTCAGGTTCACGGTCGCACGGCCTCGATGTTGAGCCGCCAGTGGTCGAGCGTGAACGGCTCCGCATCACCGGCGCTGAGGGCGATCACCGCCTCGAGCAGCGCTTCGCGGGCCGCGTCGTCCGGCAGCCGCGCCAGATGGGAGCGCAGCGTCACCGTGCGCAGGTGCGCCCGCATGCGGTCCGCATCCCCCAGCCGGACGGGCGACGCCTCGACCCAGGTTCGCACCGCCCGGAACCCCGCGCCGCGCAACCGTGCGGCGGTGGTGGGGGCGTCGGCGAACTCCCAGGGGCCCGGCCAGTCCTCGAGCGCCGCCAGCCGGGGGCTCGTCCGCGCGGCGCGCTGGACGATGCCGCGGATGCCGGCGAGGTTCGGGCCGCCACCGCATTGGGCGACCAGTCGTCCCCCGGGGCGCATGCAGCGCAGCATCGCGGCGAACAGCGCCTGGTGGTCGTGGATGTGATGGAAGACCGCGGCGCTGAACACCAGGTCCACCGGTTCGGGGATCCGGAGCTCCAGCAGGTCGGCGACCTCGACGCGCACCCGGTCGCCGAGCGGCGCCAGATGCCGCCGGGCCGCCTCGACCATCCGCACCGAGGCGTCCACCGCGAGCACGGTGCCGTCGGGGACGACGGCCGCCAGTTCCGCGGTGAGCCTGCCGCTGCCACACCCCGCGTCCAGCACCGACTCGTCGCCGTGGGCCCGCAGGCGCGGCAGCACGCGGCGCCCCCACTCCAGCTGCGGCTCCGAGATGCGGTGGTAGGTCTCGGCGTCCCATTCGCGGTGTCCCTCGCTCATGGCGCCGTGCCCAGGATCTCGTCGACCCGGGCGGCCCAGCCACCGCCCGCGACGGCGTGCAGGGCGGACATGCCGAGCGAGCGGGCCGTCGCGACGGCCTGCGGCCGGTCGTCCACATAGAGGATGCGCGCGGCGGGCGTCCCCAGCCCGGTGAGCTGCTCGAACGCCGCGGGCTCGGGCTTCAGGAGCCCGGTCACGCTGGAGATGAACACGGGGTCCAGGACCTCCAGGAGCCCCGCCCGTCGCAGCGAGGGGAGCACCCACTCGGCGCGCTGGTTCGAGAGCACGCCCACCGGAACCCGCCGTGCCCACCGCCGCACGGCATCCGCGGGGACGAGGAGGGGCAGGCGCTCGAGCGTCCCCTCCGTCCGCCACCGCCCGGGGGCGCCCGGCACGCCCGCGTGGACGGTGAAGTCCCCCCAGAACGCGTCGAGCGACATCGCGCCGCTCCAGAAGGGACGGAACAGGGTCCGGTTGAAGTACCGCCACAGCGACTGCTCGCTGCGGCCGGACCGCTCGGCGAGCTCCGCCACGACCTGGGGCATCGCCGATGTCAGCACCACGCCGCCGAGATCCAGCACCAGCCGGTCGACCGCCCCGTCCGCGTGTGATCCGGCCCCGGACATGGCGCGGGAGTCTAGTCGCGCCACCCGGGGGTCCCGCGCCGGTCGCGCGCCGACCGGGCCGTCGCCTAGATTGCGCATCGTGAGCAGATCGCCGGAGGAGCTGCGCCAGCGCCGCAGCGCGGCGCGCCGCCGTGCGATTCGTCGACGCCGGGCGGTCGCCGCGGTGGTGGCCGGCGTGCTCGTCGCCGGTGGGATCGCCATCGGCACCGGCGGCCGGGATGGCGACGAGGCCCCCACCGCCCAGGCGCAGGCCGGCACCACGACCACCCGGACGCCCGCACCCGCCCCGCCGCCGCCCCGGACCCCGGTCGCACCCGCCCAGTCGATCCGGATCAGCGCCGTCGGCGACATCATGATGGGCACCTCGCAGTTCGGCCTGCCGCCCGAGCAGGGCCGGCGCCTCTTCGCCGGGGTGGCCTCCCTGCTCACCGGCGACGTGGTCCTCGGCAACCTCGAAGGGGCCCTCACCGCGCGCGGCACGTCCAAGTGCGGTGCCGCCGCGAGCCCCAACTGCTACGCCTTCCGCTCGCCGCCGTCCTACGTGCGGAACCTCGCCGACGCGGGGTTCACGGTGATGAACCTCGCCAACAACCACCTCGCGGACTTCGGGGACGTCGGGGTGAGCGACACGGTGGCCGCGCTCCGCCGGGCGCGCCTGGCCGAGACGGGCCGGCCGGGCCGCTACGCGGTGCTCACCGTCGGCGCGTCGAAGGTGGCGGTGCTGGGCTTCGCGACGTACGCGTGGGGCAACCGGATGACCGACCCCGCCGAGGTCCGCCGGCTCGTCCGCCGCGCCGCCGCCGAGGCCGACGTCGTGATCGTCACCATGCACGCCGGGGCTGAGGGCCGCGACGCGACCCGTGTGCGTCCCGGGACCGAGGTGTTCCTCGGCGAGGACCGGGGCGACGTGAAGGCCTTCTCCCGGCAGGTCATCGATGACGGCGCCGACCTGGTGGTGGGCCACGGCCCCCACGTGCTGCGCGGCATGGAGTTCTACAAGGGGCGGCTCATCGCCTACAGCCTCGGGAACTTCGTGGGCTGGGAGGGCTTCAACATCAGCGGTGCGAACGGGGTCAGCGGGGTGCTGCAGGTGACCCTGCGCGGCGACGGGACCTACGTGTCCGGGCGGTTCCGGCCGGCGCGGCTGGTGGGCGGCGGCGCCCCGGTGGCCGGCGGTGACGGGATCACCCGGGTGGCGCAGCTCTCGCGTCAGGACTTCGGCGCGGCGGCCGCGCGGGTCGGCCGGAGGGGGGCGATCCTCCCGCCCGTGTCCTCCACGGGTTGAGAGGAGGGCGACGACGCCCCCGTGCCGTCGCCCTCCAGGTCCATCCGTGGTGAGCGGGCGTCGGCCTCCGGTGCCCCGCGGAGCCGATGCCCGACCCGCATCCTGCGGGTTGAAGGGCATGATGAGGCCTGCGGCCCGCCGTGGACATGGGCAGCTCATCTAGTGCCCGGGGATCCACCCCGGCGGCGGTCGACTAGGCTGCGGCCATGACCCAGGACCGCGTGAAGGTCGGCGACATCCGCCTCTCGGTGACCCAGGAGGGCCACGGGGAACCGGTCATCCTGCTCCACGGGTTCCCGGAGCTCGCGTACTCGTGGCGGCACCAGATCCCCGCGCTCGCGGCGGCCGGCCACCGGGTCGTCGCACCCGACCTCCGGGGCTACGGCGGGTCGGACCGCCCGGTCCGCGTGGAGGACTACGGCATCCAGGCGCTCACCGGTGACGTCATCGGGCTCATGGATGCGCTCGGGCTGGAGCGCGCGCACGTGGTCGGCCATGACTGGGGTGGGAGCCTCGCCTGGGTGTCGGCGGCGCTGCGCCCCGAGCGGCTCTCATCGCTGGTCATCCTGAACTCGCCGCATCCGGTGGCGTCGGCGGAGGCCCGCAACGAGGACCCCGAGCAGCGCGCCAAGAGCTGGTACATGCTGCTGTTCCAGTTCCCCGGGGTCGCGGAGGCGTGGCTGTCGGGCGACGACTTCCACAACCTGCGGGACATGCTGTTCCGGAACGCCGCGCCGGGCACGTTCGGCCCGGAGGACGAGGCGGTGTTCCTGGAGGCGTTCGGCAGGGAGGGCGCCCTCACCGCCGCGCTCAACTACTACCGGGCCAACATGCCGGCCGCCGCCTGGCTCCGGCCGCCCCCGCAGCTGCCGCCGGTCACCGTCCCGACGATGATCGTGTGGGGCGAGGCGGACACCTACCTCGGCCTCGGTCTCCTCGAGCGCTCCATCACGAAGGTGGAGGGCCCCCTGCGCGTGGAGCGCCTGCCGGGCGTGAGCCACTGGGTGCAGCAGGAGGCCCCGGACGCGGTGAACCGGCTCCTGCTGGACTGGTTCGGGAACGTGCCCACCGCCTGAGTCAGCGGCGGCGCTGGTCCTCGGGCAGCTGGAACCCCACCCGCAGCTCCTGCGGGGCCTCCACCAGGATCTGCAGGCTGCGGATGTCGGCGATGCGGACGATGAGCTGCGTGGGGGTCACCCAGCTGCCGGGGGCCGATTCCACGAGCTCGTCGAGGTCATCGGGGATCGGTGAGAGGGTGATCATCCCGCCGCCCGGCTCCGGTTCCATGGCGGCCAGCAGGAAGTTCTCCCCGTTGCCGAGGGTGACGCGCACGGCCGGCGTCTCGCAGTCGCGGGTGGCCGCGAACGTGCGCACGCGTTCGGAGACCGCCGCGATGAACATCCGCTCTCCGCTGACATCCACGTTCATGCCGACGACCTCCCGTGGTCGCGTCGCAGGGACCTGCGGTCCAGTTTGCCGGACGGAAGCCGGGGCAGTGCCTCGAGGAACGTCACCGACCGGGGGGCCATGTGGGGCGCGAGGCCGTGCGCGACGTGCCGGCGCAGCTGGGCGTCGAGGCCCGCCGGGGCGTCCCCGGCGGGAACGATCCACGCGTGCACCCGCATCAGCCCCGCCGTTCCGGGGACGCCGGCGACCGCCGCCTCGCGCACGGCCGGGTGGCCCAGCAGGCACGCCTCCACCTCGGCCGGGCTCACCCACCGGCCGTCGACCTTGAACAGGTCGTCGACCCGCCCGACGTGCCGGTACACCTCGCCCTCGCGCACGAGCACGTCCCCCATCCGGATCCACTCGCCGTGCACGAGGTCCCGGGTGAGCTCCGACCGGCGCCAGTAGCCGGACGTATTGGACGCGCTGCGGATCCACAGCCGCCCCGGTTCGCCGTCGCCGGTGACCCGCCCGTCCGGGTCGCGCAACTCGACCTCCACGCCGGGCACCACGCGGCCGAGGGTGCCCCCGCCGCGCTCGCCGGGGCGCGTCGAGATGAGCACGTTCGAGCACTCCGAGCATCCGAGGCCCTCGAGGATGCGCAGCCCGGTCAGCTCCTCCAGGCGGTCCGCGACGGGGGCCGGCAGGCTGTCGCCGGACGCCACCGCGAGCCGCACGGAGTCCAGGGCGCCCGGTCGCGGGTGCCGCGCGAGGAACTCCGCGAGCTGCGACCAGAACGTCGGCACCCCGGTGAGCACCGTGACCCCGCGGGACGCGACCAACTCCAGCGTGCCGCGCGGGTTGGGGCGGGTGCCGCTGAGGACCGCCGTGGCACCCGACCCGAGCACCCGGAAGAAGCCGTTCCCGAACCCGAGCGACGTGAACAGCCGGGCCGCCGAATGGCAGCGGTCCTGCGGCCGCAGGCCGAGGACGTGGCGGGCGTAGGTCTCGATGCCGGCGCGCATGTCCCGGTGGGCGTGCATCGCGCCCTTCGGCCGGCCCGTGGAGCCCGAGGAGTACACGAGGTAGGCCAGGTCGTCGGGGTGCACCGCGGCGAGGGGGCGTTCCGCGCCGTCGTCCAGCAGGCCCGCCGGTGCCGACCGCCAGCCGCCGGTGTCGACCTCCGGCTCGGCGAGGGTGAGCGCCGGCTCGCAGTCGTCCAGGATGCTGCGCAGATGGTCGGCCGGGCCGGCCGGATCAACCGGCACCGCGACCGCGCCCACCCACGCGGCCCCCAGGAACCCCGCCATCCACGGCCGGCCGTCGCGGAGTGCGATCGCGACGCGGTCGCCCCGCCGCACACCCGCCGCGGTGAGCGCGCCGCCCGCTCGCGCGGCCGCGGCGGCGAGGGCGTCGTAGGTCCACTCCCCGGCGTCGTCCTCCACCGCGGTGCGGGCTCCGGCGCCCGCCTCCCGGTGCCGCTGCACCAGCAGCTCCACCAGGTTGTCGCGGGGCGAGACGTCCGGAACCGGCGTGGACGGCGCCGCGGGCGGCGGCGCGGCCGCCAGCGCCTCGGCGAGCGCGTCGAACGCCGCCACGGGCACGCGTGACGGCAGCGCGAGGATCACCTCGCCCGCGCCCGCCGCCGCATGCGCGCGCAGCACCTCGCGCACCTCGCCGGGGGTGCCGACGATGCCGCCGCGGGCGCGCAGCCAGCGCAGCACCGCCGCCGGCGTGGCGTCCAGGGCGGCCGCCTCGTCCGCGAGCCACCCCTGCAGCTCCGACTCGGACTCCCCGATCAGGCAGAACGTGTAGAGCGCGGCCGCGGGCGGGGGCCGCCCCGCGGCCTCCGCGGCGTCGTTGGCGATCGCGATGCGCCCGGCCAGCGTCTCCGGGTCGGTCCAGGCGGACACGATGCCGTAGGCCTCGCGGCCCGCCAGCCGCAGCAGCACCGGGCCGTGCGCGGCGAGCCACACCGGCAGGCCCGCCGGGTTCGCCGCGGCCGGGCGGTTGGGGGCTCCGCGGAGGACGTCCTCCGCGTCCGCGCCGTCGGGTGAGGCGCCCATGGCCCGGACCACCCGCAGCGCATGCCGCACGCCGGCCGTGCGCTCCGCCGGGGTGCCCATGGGGAACCCGAAGGCGGCATGCTCGGCCCGGTCCGAGCCGGTGCCGAGGCCCAGGATCATCCGGCCCCCGGAGATCACGTCCAGCACCGTCGCCATCTTCGCGGCGAGCTGCGGCGGCCGGTAGGTGGCGCTCGCGACCGCCACCCCCAGGCGCGCGTGCGTGGTGATCTGCGCGACGGCCGCGAGCGTGGTGAACGCCTCGAAGGTGGGCTCGCGCTTGATGCGGCCGGGGGACTGCAGGTGGTCGTTCACCCACAGGGCGTCGACGCCGCGGCGATCCAGTCGCCGCGCGACCTCGCGCAGCGTCGCCCAGTCGCCCCCGTACTGGGGAAGCCGGACCCCGATGCGCATGTGCGGCGTCGCCTAGCCGGGACCCAGCACGACGACCACGTCGACCTCGGCCGGCGCGGCCGTGAAGACCGGCCCGCTGGCCGGGAGCGCCCGGACCTGCGGGAAGCCGAGGTCGGTCGCCACCCGCTGCGCCGCGGGGCGCTTGCCGGCCCGGAAGTACACGACCGTCGGTCCCGGCTGGGTGGGGGCGTTGCCCGAGACCGGGTTCGGGTAGCCGAGGCCCTGCGCGCGGGTCGCCGTCTGGGCGGCGAGTCCCGTGACGTTGGTCCCGTTCAGCACGGCCAGCCTGATGTCCGCCGGTGCGATCGCGGCGGGCGCCACCGGCGGTGCCGCCGTGGTGGTGCGGGCGGTGGTGGCGGGCACGACCGGCGCCTCGACGGCCGGGAGCACCGTGGCGTCGCCGCCGTCGCCGCGGGTGAGCCACCCCACCATGAAGCCGCCGACCAGGCAGGCGACCCCGACGGCGATGAACAGTGGCAGGGCGAAGGGCGGCTTGCGCCCGGCGGGTTCCGGGTTCGTCGACATCGGTGGCGATCGTAACCAAGGGCGCGGTCGGCGCCCCGTCCGGGGCCCCGCACCGCCCGGCGACGGCGGATCCCGGCCCGCACCGTTTCCCCCCACGGGAGTTCACGACGCCGAACGGCGTGGTAACGTGCCAATCGGTCGCCCGTTCTGGACGACGCCCTGCTCCGACATTCCCCCCTGAGCAGGCGTCACGCTCGCGACCCGAGGCGGAACTCTCGCCCTCGCCTGACCACGACTACCTGCCGCGTCAGCAATGGGCGGCGGGACTCGGACTGGATGCCGGAAGGACTGCATTCCACGACCGAAGTCAGTGCCCCGACGTCGCCGGCCGACGCGCTTCGCGCTGCCCTCGACGACCCGGCGGCAGCCTGGGCCGACGTCGTCCTGCGCCCCCACCAGCTGGAGGCCCTCGACGAGCTCGCGGTGCGCCTGTCGCACGGCGTGCAGCGCACCTGGGTCGACTCGCCCACGGGCTCCGGCAAGACGGTCATGTTCTCCGCCCTCGCGGCCGCCATCGGCGGGTCGGCGTGCGTGCTGGTGCCCCGTCGCAACCTGGCGGAGCAGACGATCGAGCA
>LNFM01013492.1_pt1 | contig 12984 bp, 6 predicted proteins | sample 596031 | NCBI WGS metagenome assembly LNFM01 (sample SAMN04254537, study PRJNA301005) | activated carbon metagenome | isolation source: dual media filters at the Ann Arbor, Michigan drinking water treatment plant | place: USA: Ann Arbor
CGTGCGGCGAGTGGTCATAGCAGATGTTGGCCGGGGTGTGCAGCCCCGATCGTCGCGAAGCGCGTATTGTCCCTCGAAAACGCCGCGCCTTGCACTGCCCGTGCACATGGGCGAGTGCCGTGCCGGCCCTTCGTTCGGGTGGGTGTGCGGCGCAGGCGCGCCGGGCAAGGCTTCAGCGCCGGGCGGCGAAGTCAGGCACACGCACCGTGCAGACGATGCCGCGCGGCTGGTTTTCACCCCAGGCAACCTCGCCGCCCAGCAGTTTGACGCGCTTGCGCACGCCGCCCAGGCCCAGGCCGTGCGCCCAGGCCTCGGGGGCGCGGCCTTCGCCATCGTCAGCCACCTGCAGCCGCAGCAGCGGGCCTTCAAGGCGGAAGTTCACCTCCACGTGGGTGGCGTGGCCGTGGTACAGCGCGTTGCTCACCAGCTCGCGCAGCACACGCGTCAGCGCCGACCACTGCACGACCGTCAGGCGGCGGTCGTGATCAACCTGGAACACCCAGTCCAGCGTGGCCTGCGCCACAGTCAGGCGCTGGGTGAGGTCGGCTTTCCACTCACCGGCGGCGTGTGACAGCCTGTGCTCGGCCGCGGCCAGACCGCGCGTCAGCGTCTTCAGGTCTTGCAGGGTGTGGCGGATGTAATCCTCCATCTCGCGCGTCTGCGCCTGGTACATCAGCGTGAGCAGGCGCGCGCCAATGTCGTCATGCAGGTCCTGGGCGATGCGCTGGCGCTCTTCGAGGCGGCCGCGTTCCACCGCCGCGTCGTAGGCCACGGCGCGGCGCAACTGGTCGACGACACGGTCGGCCAGGCGTGCGTCGTCCACCGTGAACAGGCGCTGACCGCGCTGGGCGTGGCGCAGCACCAGGGCTCGGCTGGGTGCCGTGGCGGCGCTGGTTTCGTCGTCGCCGTGGCGCATCGGCACCACCAGGGCCGAGCCGCCGCCGAGCAGGCGCGCGCGCACCGGCACGCGGTCGACGGCTTGCGTTTCCAGCGGTTCGAAGAGCTCGTGCATCAATTGCGCCAGCAGCTGCGGGTAGCGCTGCGGGTGGGCCTGCAGTTCGCGGGCGGCGCGGTAGAGGTGGTCGAAGGTGCGCTCGGTGCTGAGCACGCTGGTGCCTATCAGGTGCTGCAGCGCCCACTGGCGGACCGCGGCATACAGGCCGAGGCCGATGAACACCGCCACGGCCAGCGAGGTGAAGGCGCTGAGCGAGAAGAGGGCGACAAACAGCAGGTCCAGCGAGGTCACGACCGTGGTCACGCCGGCCAGCAGCGCAAACTCTCGCAGCAGCTGGCGGCGTCGCGCCAAGAATGGCGTGAGCAGCAGCAGCGAAGCCAGGAACAGGTACCAGGTGGCCGAAGCGGCAGCTGCCACCGCCGGGGTTGCGACACCTGCCCCGGGTGCCAACGCCACGGCCAGTGTCACCAGCGCCAGCGTGGCCACCGCGGCGGTGGTCATGCGGCGCAGCAGCAGGCCGTGCGCATCAGGCTGCCTGCGCTGGTTCTGGTGCGCCACCGCCAGCGCGATGGCGCCCAGCCCGAGGCAGCTGCCCTGGGCCAGCCACCACAGTGGCAAGGCTGTGCCTGGCGCGCTGCCGAACACCGTGCCAGCCGCGTCGCCCAGCAGCACCGCCGCGCCCCACAGCGGCAGCGTGGCCCAGGCCAGCCCGGCCACCAGCGGAAAGCGCGGCGGGCCGGTCTCGCCAGCCAGGCGGACCGGGCCCGCCGGACGCAGGGCAAAGGCATGCACCGCGGCTGCGGCAGTGCACAGGTCGAGTGCCACGCGCACCGGCAGGTCACTGGGCAGGGTGCCCGCTGGCAGGCCCAGGCCGTGCACGCTTTCCAGCGCGATGAAAGCCAGGTTGCCGGCCTGGCACAGGGCCATCACGACAAAGAGCGCATTGCGCGGCTGCGGCCGCGACAGCAGCAGCACCACCGCGAACAGGTACAGCACCAGCGCCAGGCCGCTGAAGGGCCAGAACAGCCCACCCAGCCCGCCATAGCCTCGTGCGGCCACCGTGACCTCGCGCAGTGAGCCATCGGCCAGATGCAGCAGCACCCTGCGTTCACTGCGCGCCAGCAATTGCGACAGGCCCTCGTGCTGTTGCAGCTGGCGAACACGCAGGGTGTCGTCGGCCTGCCAGCGCGGCCAGCGGTGCAGCAGCAGGGCATCCACGGCCAGCGCCGGCTCGCCGCGGTGGCCCATGGCCACCACGGTGACAGCCCGCGGCGCGCCGTCGCGCTGGTGCAGCTGCAGGACCAGCGCGCCGCCGGGCCCCGCCGACCACTCGCCACCGAGCTGCGGTGTGCCCGCCAGCCAGCGCGCCAGCACGAACACCGCCAGACAGCCCAGCACGGCAGCCAGCACCAGGGCCTGGCGTCGCCAGCCGAAGCCGGTGCCGCCGGCCTCGGCGTTGTGCTCGAAGGTGCCGGCTTCGAACAGCGAGTCCCGGGCGGCGCGCCGCGTGTTCGGGATGCTCGGGCTGAGAGGCTCGCCCATGGCGGGTGGGCCGCGGGGCTCAGCCGGCCGTGTGCCGCCCGCTCACACCAGACCCTGCTTGCTCGCCAGCACCGCGGCCTCGGCGCGGCTGCTGACGTTGAGCTTCTTGTAGATGGACTTGATGTGGTCGTTGACGGTGAACCACTTGATGCCCATCAGGCTGGCGATTTCCTTGATCGTGAAGCCCTTGCTCATGAGGCGCTCGTGATCGAGGGCCTTCTCCATGGGCACCGGCCGGCTGGTGGTGAAGGGCGTGGCCATGAAGCCCGAATCGGGCGCCGAGCTGTCGCCGCCGCCGGGCCGGAAGTGCGTGAGCAGGCGCCGCGCGATGGCCGGTGAGAGCGGCGGCTGGCCGCGCACGATCTTCTGCAGTTCTTCCACCAGCACTTCAAACCGGTCTTCCTTGAGCAGGTAGCCGTCGGCGCCGCATTGCAGGGCCGGGAAGAGGTGGTCGTCGTCGCTGTACAGCGTGGTGACGATCTTGGTGGCCGGGTAGTGGGTCAGCTCGGCCAGCAGTTCCATGCCGTTGCCGTCAGGCAGTTCCAGGTCGACCATGATCAGCTTGAACGGGTCGACGCCGTGCAGGCCCTGCGAGCCGCCAGTGAGGCTGATGTGGCGACGAGCGGTCTCCAGGTCACCGGCTTCGGTGATGGTGATGGCGTCGCTGAAACTCTCGCGCACCACGCGGCAGAGAAAGCTGCGCGCCACCGGGTTGTCTTCGAGGATCAACACCTTGACGGCCATCTCGTGTTCTCCTGCGTGGCAAGCCCGGCATGCTAGCGCTTAAAGCGCGCCGTGCAGAGGCTTCGTGACTCCCCCTTACGGGTTGACCAGCAGCAGTTTGCCCAGCACCTGGCGTGAACCCATGCGTGCGTAAGCGGCCTTCAGCTCGCTCATCGGCAGGGTCTGGTCAACCACCGGTTTGATCTTGCCTTCGGCGTACCAGCCGGCCAGCTGCTGCAGGGCCTTCTGGCTGGACTTGGGTTCGCGGCGCACGAAGTCGCCCCAGAACACGCCCACCACCGAGGCGCCTTTCAGCAGCGCCAGATTCCAGGGCAGGGCAGGAATGGCGCCACCGGCAAAGCCCACCACGAGGTAGCGGCCGCGCCAGGCGATGCTGCGGAATGCGGGTTCTGCGAGTTCGCCACCGACCGGGTCGTAGATCACGTCGGGGCCTTTGCCGCCTGTCAGTTCCTTCAGCCGGTCGCGCAGACCGGCGAGCTTGTCGCCGCCGTAGTCCAGTGTCGCGTCGGCCCCCAGTTCGGCCAGCCGGGCGCACTTCTCGGCGCTGGACGCGGCGGCGATCACCCTCGCGCCTGCGGCCTTGGCGATCTGCAGCGCGGCCGTGCCCACACCGCCGCCAGCGCCCAGCACCAGCACGGTTTCGCCGGGCTGCAGCTGCGCGCGGTCCATCAGCGCGTGGTGCGAGGTGCCGTAGGTGAAGGCAAAGGCCGCGCCGTCATGGACGGCAAAACCCGGAGGCAGCGGAATGACGCTGGCGGCGGCCACCACGGCATGCGTGGCAAAACCGCCGTGGCTGCCGATGGCGGCGACGTTCATGCCTGGCTTCAGGTGCAGCACCCCGTCGCCCACGGCCTCCACCGTGCCGGCAAACTCCGAGCCCGGCGCAAAGGGCAGCGGCGGCTTGACCTGGTACTTGCCCTGAACGGTCAGCAGGTCGGGGAAGTTCAGGCTGGCGGCGCGGATGGCAATGCGCACTTCGCCCGCCTTGGGCTCGGGCGTCGGCAGTTCCTGCCAGCTCAGCGCATCAACGCCGTCGAGGGTGGTGCAGAGCCAGGCGTGCATGGGCGGTTCTCCGTGTGGGCCCGGGCGGCATGCCGCAGGCGCGCGGATCATAAGCAGCACGACACGCCGGGCAAGTCGCCCGCGCGACGCCACCGGCGCCGCAGCGCGCTGGCGACCTCCGGGCCTACAAGCCCTGCCGCTGCAGCGGTGCGGCCAGGGCCTGGCGCAGCGTGTCGATGCTGTCGGCCAGATGGATGCCGGTGTCACTGTCGGCGCGGCCACTGCGCCCCTGCGCCGCTTCCAGCCGTGCCAGCAGCCGGCGTGCATGCACACGCGTCAGGCCGCGCGCATCGGCACGCGCCAACGGCGAGGTGCGCAGCAGCGCCACCGCCAGCCGGTTGACGTGGCTGCGTTGCAGTTCACGCCGCTCGGGGCGGATGGCACCGCCAGACGGGCCGCCCTTGCCGAGCTCGCTCCAGACATCGTCGCTCAGGCGCTGGTACAGCTCGGCCAGCTGGAAGGCGTCGGCCGCCTTGTCCACCTTCGTCGCGCTGTCCAGCACCCGTGCCGCCAGGCCATCGCTCATCAGGAAGTTCAGCAGGGCCTGCTGCAGGCCCAGCAGGCGCTGCGGCAGCGCGAAGTCGGTGGGCTCGCCGACAAACTCGGCGCGGTCCAGGTAGTCGGGCGCCAGCCGGCGTTGCAGGGCGGGTGTCAGGTTCAGGCCGTCGGCGGACAGCACGGCGCGTGCCATCAGGTCCAGCGACTGCCTCTGCACCGTGGCGCTCACCGGCAGCAGCGGGTCACGCCCGCTGCCGGGGAAGTCGCGCAGCGTGCGCACGCCGCCGATCTGCCGCGCCAGCACGCCGACGGCGCGCGCCACGTCGCCAATGGCATAGCCCAGCGAGCGGCGCAGCGCGGCGTAGTCACGGTCGGGCGGCAGCTCACGCGATTCCTGGCGTTTGAAGAGGTCGCGCGCGATCTCCAGGCGCTTGGAGGCGAAGGCCAGCGGGTCGGCGCCGAGGTCGCCCTGGATGATTTCGGGGTCGAGTCCGAAGAAGATGTCTTCGTCGGTGCCGAAGGCCAGCTGCGGCTCCTTGCCGCGCTCGGCGATCTTCTGCAGCTCGGCCCTCACTTCTTCGGGCTTGGCGCCGGCCGCCATGGGCTTGTAGGCGTACTCCACGGCCCAGTAGTCGTAGGGGCCCAGCGTGGTCTGGAAAGGCAGGCCGCCGGTCTGGCCCGGGCGCGGCAGGTTCACCGCGTTGTATTCCATCACCGAGCCAGTGGTGCCGTAGGCGCGCGTGAATTCAGCGTCGGCCAGCTGCGCCTCGGTGTAGGCACGCGACGCGCGGAAGTTGTGGCGCAGGCCCAGGGCGTGACCCACCTCGTGCATCAGCGCTTCCTTCACGTAGTCCTGCACGAACTGCTGCGCCACCGGGCTGTCGGGCTCGAGTTCGCCGCGCGCTTCCAGCACATCCATCGCGTAGCTCACCTGCTCGGCCATGAAGGCGCCGTGGCTGCAGCGGGCCAGCTCGGGTGGCAGCACGCCTTGGGCCGCAAATTCGGCCAGTTCCGCAGGCGGCTCGAACACGCGTGCAAAGCTCTGCGCTGGTGTTGTGGCGCCGGCCGCACGCGGCGCGCCCAGCACCTGCGCGCGCAGTCCGCGCACGCCGCGCGTGGTGATGCCTTCGAAGGCGATGTCGGCGTCGAGAATCTCGCCCGTGCGCGGGTCGATGTGCGAAGGGCCGATGGCGCCGAAGCTGGGCTCGGCATTCATCATCCAGCGCACCGAGGCGTAGCCGTAATCCAGGGTGTCGAACTTGGCGTCGTCGGGCTGCTGTTCCACCCTCAAGGCGCCGCGGATGCCGATCTTCTCGAAAGCCTTGTTCCACTCCAGCACCGCCGCGCGCACCGTCTCGCGGTAGGCCAGCGGCACATTGCGGTCTATCCAGAAGGTGACGGGCTTGACGGGGTCGGACAGCGCCTCGGCGGGGGCTTTTTTCTCCAGCCGCCAGCGCGTCACGTAGCGCTGGCGCGGCGTGCGTGCCAGTTCGTCGCTGAAGTCGAGCACCGTGGTGGTGAACAGGCCCACACGCGGGTCGGCGCGCCGTGTGGCCATCGGCGTTTCGGGCAGTGGCGCCAGCGAGTAGCTCAGGCTCACGAGCAGGCTGCGGGCGTCGGGCAGGAACCGGGGGATGGCCGGCACCGGCGCCCCGGGCGGCGCGCCCGGGCCGGGCAGCGCCACGCCGCCGGTGAAGAAGTGCGCCTGTGTTTCCAGCGTCGTGGCCACGGGCGAGCCACGCACTGCGGTGATCACCGAGTTGTTGCGGTCCAGCGCATAACCCTGGCGCAGGCCACGTTGCAGCATCATGCCGATGCCCAGCATGTCGCCCAGGAAGATGCCATTGGCTTCGACCAGCACGCTCTTGCGGTCGGGGTGGGGCTGGCTCACCACCGGCACCGAGGCCAGCAGGCTGTTCGAATAACTGTCGGCCACGGCACGCGCCTCGGGCGAGCCCGCGGCGGCCATCACGTCGGTGTTGCGCGCCTGCAGCCGCATCTGGTTGTTGACGCGCACGAACTCCACCACCTGCGCGCCACCCGAACCGTTCACGGGCAACGCCATCAGACCGCCCAGCACCCAGGCCTCGCTGATGCCGCTCTTGATCTTGGGCGACAGCAGGAAGGGCTGGCCCAGCTGTGCGGGCAGCAGTTCGATCCAGACCTTGTCCTCCTTCTGCCACATCACCAGCGGGCCGTCGATGCGGCGCGCGTCCTTGATGACGGTGGCAAAGGGGGGCGGGCCGCCGGGCGGCCCCGCCGGCGCAGCCCCGGGGCCTGCCAGCCGCGCGGCCGTGCCGCCCGGAGGCGTGGCCGCGGTGGTGGGTGTGGCGCTGGGTGTGGCGCTGGGTGTCGCGCTGGATGAGGTGGTCGGTGCGCTGGCCGCCGCCGCAGCCGCAGCCGCCGCCACCTTTTCGGTCGCCGCAGGCTTGGCCGTGTCGTCCTTGGGCAGTTGCGCGCAGGCGCCCAGCAGGACGCTGGTGGCAGCGGTCAGCGCGGCGCGGCGGGTGGTGGGGCGTAGGCGCATGGCAGCTGCAGGCGCAAGGCGCCATAAAGATGACCGAACATTGTCGGCCAAAGCCCATCGTCCCGCTGCCGCCGCACGGCTTTGACCCGGCTTGCCGCGCCCCTGGCGGCAGCCCTGGCCCGGGCTGGGTCAGCGGATGGGCTTGAAGCGCACGCGCTTGGGCCTGGCGCCTTCTTCACCGAGGCGTTTTTTCTTGTCGGCTTCGTACTCCTGGTAGTTGCCGTTGTAGAAGAACCATTGGCTGTCGCCTTCGCAGGCCAGGATGTGCGTGCAGATGCGGTCGAGGAACCAGCGGTCGTGGCTGATGACCATGGCGGAGCCGGCGAACTCGAGCAGCGCCTCTTCCAGCGCGCGCAGGGTCTCGACGTCGAGGTCGTTCGACGGTTCGTCGAGCATCAGCACGTTGCCGCCCTTGGCCAGCGTCTTGGCCAGGTGCAGGCGGCCGCGCTCGCCGCCCGACAGCGAGCCGACGCGCTTCTGCTGGTCGTTGCCCTTGAAGTTGAAGCGGCCCAGGTAGGCACGGCTGGGCATCACGAACTTGCCGACGATGATGTTGTCCAGGCCGCCGGAGACGTCTTCCCACACCGTCTTGTCGTTCTCCAGGCTCTCGCGGCTCTGGTCGACGAAGGCCAGGTGCGCCGTCTTGCCGATGATCACCTTGCCGCTGTCGGGCTGCTCCACGCCCTGCAGCATGCGGAACAGCGTCGACTTGCCGGCACCGTTGGGACCGATGATGCCGACGATGGCGCCCGCAGGCACCTTGAAGCTGAGGTTGTCGATGAGCAGGCGGTCGCCGAAGCTCTTGCTGACGCCGTCGAACTCGATGACCTCGTTGCCCAGGCGCTCGGCCACCGGGATGAAGATCTCGTTGGTGACGTTGCGCTGCTGGTACTCGACGTCGCTCAGTTCCTCGAAGCGCGCCAGCCGCGCCTTGCTCTTGGTCTGCCGCGCCTTGGCGTTCGAACGAACCCACTTGAGTTCCTCCTTCATCGCCTTCATGCGCGCGTCTTCGGTCTTCTGCTCCTGCTCCAGGCGCGTTTCCTTCTGGTCCAGCCAGTCGGAGTAGTTGCCCTTCCAGGGGATGCCGGCGCCGCGGTCGAGTTCGAGTATCCACTCGGCCGCGTTGTCGAGGAAGTAGCGGTCGTGGGTGATGGCCACCACCGTGCCCGGGAAGCGCTGCAGGAAGTGCTCCAGCCACTCCACGCTCTCGGCGTCCAGGTGGTTGGTGGGCTCGTCCAGCAGCAGCATGTCGGGCTTGCTCAGCAGCAGGCGGCACAGCGCGACGCGGCGCTTTTCACCGCCCGACAGCAGGCCGATCTTGGCTTCCCAGGGCGGCAGGCGCAAAGCGTCGGCCGCCAGCTCGAGCTGCAGGTCGGTGTTTTCGCTGCCGGCCGCAGCGATGATGGCTTCCAGCTCGGCCTGTTCGGCGGCGAGCTTGTCGAAGTCGGCGTTTTCGTCGGCGTATTCGGCGTAGACCTCGTCCAGGCGTTTCTTCGCCGCCAGCACGCCGCCTATGCCCTGCTCGACACATTCGCGCACCGTCAGGTCGGGCGGCAGCAGCGGTTCCTGAGGCAGGTAGCCGATGTTCAGGCCGGGCATGGGCGTGGCCTCGCCCTCGATTTCCTTGTCCAGGCCGGCCATGATCTTCAGCAGCGTGCTCTTGCCGCTGCCGTTGACCCCCAGCACGCCGATCTTGGCGCCAGGGAAGAAGGACAGGTTGATGTTCTTCAGGATCTGCCGCTTCGGCGGCACGATCTTGCCGACGCGGTTCATGGTGAAGACGTATTGCGCCATGGCTTGGGGCTCTCGGGTAGGGAATGCGGAAAACCGCGAATTATCGACGACGGGCCCGCCGGCACCATGACGGCCGGCGCATCACGCTCCGGGTGCGCCGTCGTTTGCTGCAGTGCAGCTTACAATCCGGGCATCGTCGCGGCATCCAGTCATCGCGGCGGCGTCGGTTCCGACACCTCTCTTTTCTTTCGCGCCTACCCGACTGGTGCGCCCGCCATGGGCGACAGCAGGCAGCGAACCCCAGGCCCGCCACGGGCTCTCCACCACATGCTATTCACTGAACTCGGCCTTGCTGAGCCGCTGCTGCGTGCCGTCGCCGAACAAGGCTACGACACGCCCACCCCGATCCAGGCGCAAGCCATTCCGCAGGTGCTGAAAGGCGGCGACCTGCTGGCCGGTGCACAGACCGGCACCGGCAAGACCGCCGGCTTCGTGCTGCCGATGCTGCACCGCCTGATGCAGCAGCCGCAGAAGAAGGACGCGCGCGGCCGCGTCGCCATCCGCTGCCTGATCCTGACGCCCACGCGCGAACTCGCCGCCCAGGTGGAAGAGAGCGTGCGCACCTACGGCAAGCACGTGCCGCTCACCAGCATGGTGATGTTCGGCGGCGTCGGCATGCAGCCGCAGGTGGACCGCCTGCGCAAGGGCGTGGACATCCTCGTGGCCACGCCGGGCCGCCTGCTCGACCACCACCAGAACCGCACGCTGGACCTGAGCCACGTCGAGATCTTCGTGCTCGACGAGGCCGACCGCATGCTGGACATGGGCTTCATCCACGACATCAAGAAGGTGCTGGCCATCGTGCCGGCCAAGAAGCAGAGCCTGCTCTTCTCGGCGACTTTCAGCGACGAGATCAAGGCCCTGGCCGACAAGCTGCTGAACGCGCCCGCGCTCATCGAGGTGGCGCGCCGCAACCAGACCAACGAGTCCATCGCGCAGAAGCTGCACCCGGTGGGCCGCGAGCGCAAGAAGGAGCTGCTGGCGCACCTCATCAAGCAGGGCGACTGGCACCAGGTGCTGGTGTTCACGCGCATGAAACACGGCGCCAACCGGCTGACGGAGTTCCTGAACGAGCAGGGCATCAGCGCGATGGCCATCCACGGCAACAAGAGCCAGACGGCGCGCACCAAGGCGCTGGCCGATTTCAAGGCCGGTGAACTGGCGGTGCTGGTGGCCACCGACATCGCGGCGCGCGGCATCGACATCGACCAGTTGCCGCACGTCGTGAACTTCGAGCTGCCCAACGTGCCGGAAGACTATGTGCACCGCATCGGCCGCACCGGCCGTGCCGGCGCGCAGGGCGAGGCCATATCGCTGGTGTGCGTGGACGAGGAGATCTTCCTCAAGGACATCGAACGCCTGATCAAGCGCAGCATCCCGCGCGAAGAGGTGCCCGGCTTCGGCCCGGCGGCCAACGAGAAGGCCGAGCCCATCGTGCTGGGCCGCATGACCATCGGCGTCGGCGGCACCAAGCGCAACGCGGGTGGCGGCGGCGGTGGCCGTGGCGGTTATGCCGGCGGTGGCGGCGGCCGCAGCGGTGGTGGTGGCCGTCCCGGCACGGGCCGCCCCGGCGGCGGCGCGCCGGCCGGCCGTTCAGGTGCGCCTTCGGGTGGCCGTTCTGGCGGCGCTGGCGGTGGTGGCGGTGGTGGCCGTCCGGCTGGCGGCGGTGGTGGCGGTGGCCGCCCACCCGCCACGCGCGGCGGCCCGCCCAAGCGTTGAGCTGGCGCTGAGTCTGTCTTGAACCTGGCGCGCGGCCCTCAGCCGCGCGCCAGCTGCTTCAGGGCGTCCAGATTGCCGGCGCGCAGTTCTGCGCGTATCGGCGCCAGGTCCACGGGCTGCTGCAGCAGTTTGGTGAAAGCCTTGGCCGAGCCCGGCGGCCCCACGTACAGGCCGCCGGCCAGCTGGCCGTGGCGCACCACCAGCCGCCACCATGCCGCATCGCCTTCGCGCGCGTGGAAGTCTTCGTCGCCTTCCCTGGCGATGACGTCGCCCTGGCTGCGCAGGTCTATGCCTTCGCACTTCAGCTGCAGCACGATGCGCGGCGTGGCGTAGGGCACGGGCGCGCCCAGCATGGCCTCCACGGCCGTGGCCGCATGGGCCGCGCCGATGGGCCACAGGCCGCGCGGCGTGCCCTTGAGGTCGGCGACGTCGCCCACGGCGAAGATGTCGGGGTCGTCGGTCTGCATGTGGCGGTTGACGCGCACGCCGTTGTCGCCCAGCGCCAGCCCGGCCTGTTCGGCCAGGAAGGTGTTGGCCTGGATGCCGAGCGCCGCCACGAAGACGTCGGCCCGCACCCGCGGGCCGTGCGCGAGCTGCGCCACCTGCAGCTGCGGCTGGCCCTCGTAGCGCAGCACCGAGGCCCGGGTGACGACCTGGATGCCGATGCTTTCCAGGTAGGCCTGCAGCCGCGCCGCGCCGGCTTCGTCCAGCTGCGCGTTCATCAGCCGGTCGGCACGCTGCAGCAGCGTCACGCGCAGGCCCAGCTTGTGCAGCGCGTCGGCCGCTTCCACGCCCAGCACACCGCCGCCCACCACCAGCGCGCGCCTGGCGCCGCGGCGGTGCACGTAGTCGCGGATGGCACGCGCGTCGTCGGCGCTGCGCAGCACGAACGCATTCGGGTGGTTCAGGAACCCGGCGTCGGGCGGCGTGCTGCGTGCGCCGGTGGCCAGCACCAGCTTGTCGTAGAGCAGGCTGTCGCCGCTGGAGGTCATGAGCAGGCGCCTGCTGCGGTCGATGCGCGCCGCCACCGTGCCCGGCCAGACGGTGATGTCCTGCTTTGCAGCCCAGTCGTCGGGCACGAGCTTCAGCGCCTCCATGCCGTCGCTGTCGTGGATCAGCCGGCCGATGCCCATGCGGTTGTAGAAGGCGTGCGGCTCGTTGCCGACGATGTCGATCTTCACGCTGGGGCTGCAGCGCCGCAGCGCCTCGGCCACGCCCATGCCGGCCACGCCGTTGCCGACGATGACCACGCGGCGCAACGCCACGTTCAGTGCGCGGTCCACCTGCGGCACGCGGTGCACGGTGATGACTGCGGGCGCGGCGGCGGCATGCGGTGAATGGGGATCACGGTCGATCAGCACCGGCCCCTTCACCGTGCACATGCAGGCCAGGCGCGCGCGGCCCTCCAGGCCGAGGCGGCGCAGGGTGGCGAGTTCAGCGTCACCGGGCGGGGCCAGGTTGTCGTGACCTTCGCAGATGGCCACCGGGTCGGCGCCGCAGACACCGGCACGGCAGCCGTAGTTGATCTTCAGGCCCGCGCCTTCGATGGCTTCCAGCAGCGTGGCATCGGGCGCCACCTGGAAGCTGATGCCCGAGCCGCGGTCGGTGACTTCCGCCGCGTCGTGCTGTGCCAGGCGGTCTTTCAGCGCCTTGCCGCCGCCGATCTGCGTGCTCACCCGGCCGCTGTCCTGGCGCGCGCTGGCGCGCTGGGTGGCCAGCCAGCGGCGCTCGGCGCGCAGGCCGCTGGCGGCCAGCAGCGCCGCCAGCAGCAGGCCGCTGTAGCGCACCGGCTCCAGCAGCAGGGCCGGCGGCTCGGTGCCCAGCAGGCCGGCGACCGTGTGCACCACCAGGGGCCCGGCGAACCAGTAGAAGGCGCTGAGGGCCAGCACACCGAAGGCGAGTGCCACGCGGTAGGGGTTGGCGGGCGTGGCCGGCGTGGTGGACGCCGCAGGCAGGAAGGCCAGCACCAGCATGTACAGGCCCGCCGACGCGCAGCACGCGCCCAGCAACACCACCCCCTGCCACAGCGGGCCGTAGGCCGGCGCCGGCCCCTGCAGGAAATAGCCCAGCACCAGCCCCGGCAGCAGCGCCATGAAGAGGCGGCGCTGCGCGGCGTGGCGCGGGTCGTCGTCGTAGAGGTCGC
>LNFM01010528.1_pt1 | contig 12983 bp, 9 predicted proteins | sample 596031 | NCBI WGS metagenome assembly LNFM01 (sample SAMN04254537, study PRJNA301005) | activated carbon metagenome | isolation source: dual media filters at the Ann Arbor, Michigan drinking water treatment plant | place: USA: Ann Arbor
TCAGTAGTCCCGCCCCCAGAACCTGCAAGAATTCGCGGCGGTTCGGGTCGAGGTTGATGTCCGGGCCGTTGAACCGGAACTCCACCTTGTCGTAGGCTTCGTCGTAGTCGGCGTCGGCCGGACCGGGGTTCGTCGCGGCGAGGTCGTTCTTGCCGGTCATCGGGTCACCTCGCCATCCCGGTTCGCGGCCCGGCCGACGGCCTCGGCGATCTTCGCGTAGCTGCAACACCGGCAGAGGTTCCGGTTCATCCCCTGGGCGACCTCGTCCGGGGTCGGCCTCGGGTTCGCTTCGAGCAAGGCAACGGCGGCCATGATCATGCCCGGGGTGCAGTAGCCGCACTGGAAGGCCCCCTCGTCGAGGAAGGCCCGTTGCACGGGGTGCAGGCCGCCGCCGTCCGAGAGCCCCTCGACCGTCCGGACCGACTTGCCGTCGACCCGGCCGGCGGGGGTGACGCAGGAGAAGACCCGTCGGCCGTCGACCAGCACCGAGCAAGCGCCGCACTGGCCCTCCCCGCAGCCGTACTTCGCCCCGGTCAGCCCGAGGTCTTCGCGGAGGACGTCGAGTAGCGGCCTCTCCGGGTCGGTCGAGACCGCTCGGGGCGTCCCGTTCACCGTGAATGTCAAAGCGGCGAGTTCGTTCACGGTCAGTTCCCCCCGTTGATCGTGCGGCCCCGTCGAACGGCCCCCACTCAAAACTATGGCCTCGTGAAGTCCCGGACGCCAGCCCACAGTGTCGTTCGGGGGGAGCGGCGGAGGGTCCCGACCGGTCCGGCCGGGGCGGGGTCAAATCAGAGGGGGTCGAAGGCGTCGAGCGACCTGAGGTTCTGAAGGTTCAGCCAGTACTTCCGGTCGCGTTCGCGCTCGACCTCCGACAGCGGCCGGTCGCCGTAGTCGTAGAGCCCCCGGCCCGACCGGGCGCCCTGGCGGCCCTCGGCGACCAGGGCCTCGAAGTAGCCGGCGTCCCGGCCGCAGTTGCGGAGAATCCGCGCGAAGAGTTCCAGGCCGGTGAAGTCGAGCGTCTGGGCGACGCCGACGATCGGCAGGCGGACGCCCAGCGAGCACTTCACGGCCAGGTCGATCTCCTCGGCCGTCGCCGCCCCCTCGGCCAGAAGCTCGGCGGCCACCGCCCCCAGCGCGACCTGGAAGCTATTCACGATGAAGTTCGGGCGGTACTTCCTCAGCACGACAGGCGTCCGGCCCAACACTTTCATCAAGCCCACCGACAACTCCAACGCCGCCGGCGACGTCTCGGGGCCGCCGACGACCTCCACCAGCGGGACGACCGTGGCCGGGAGGAAGTAGTGGTGGATCACCAGGTCGGCCAGCCGGCCGGGCACCACGTCGCGCAGGAGCGTGAACACGTCAAGGCCCGACGTATTGCTCGCGACGAGCGCGCCGGGGCGGAGCAAGGGGTCGAGCGTTTCGAAGAGGTCGCGCTTGGCCTGCGGGGCCTCGACGATCGCCTCGGTGACGACGTCGGCGGACGGGGCCGCCGCCGCCAGTTCGGTCGTGAGCCGGATCCGGGCCGCGATCGAGGGGACGTCCCCCGCCGGGAACGCGCCGAACGTCGCGAGGTTCTGGAGGCCCGAGCGGACCCGCCCGGCGGCCCGTTCAAGGGCGGCTGGGTCGTTGTCGTGAAGGTCCACGTCGTAGCCGGCGATCGCGTAGAGCTGGGCGATGTCGGGGCCCATCGTCCCCGCGCCGACCACCAGCGCCCGGCGGATCTCTTCGAGCTTCATGGCCGCGGCCCCTCTCCCCCGCCGCGGAGCGCGCGCCGGATCACCTTGTTCGACGCCGTCCTCGGCAGCGCCCCCGTCAGGACGACTTCGGCCAGGCGGAACAGTGGGTTCAATTGCGTGTTGATGAGTGACTGTAGCTCGGATCTGAGGGCGCCCGCGTCCACGTCGGGCAGGCCGGCGACGACGTGGGCGACGAGCCGGTCGGGCCCCCCCGCGCCCCGCCGGTCGGCGACGGCGGCGCACTCCCGGACGGCCGGGTGCCGGTTCAGGACGCACTCGATCTCGACGGCGGAGACCTTGATCCCCCCCAGGTTCATCGTGTCGTCCACCCGGCCGAGGACCTTGTAAAAACCGCCCGGGAGGCGTTCGACCCGGTCGCCGTGGCGTCGGAGGGCCTTGCCCCCCCCGGCCCCGGGGGTGCCGGCGAAGTAAGTCTCGTGGTGGTCTCGATTAAGCAACTCTGTGGAGAAGCCGACCGACGGCCCCACGAGGAACGCCTCGCCCCGGTCGGCCGGACGGCCTTCCTCGTCACGGACGTCGATCTCGGCCCCGTAAGCGACCGCGTTGAAGCAGGACGGGGCGTTCGGCCGGAGCAGCGTGCTGGTGACGTAGCCGCCCCCCACCTCGGTGCCGCCGCAGTACTCGGCGACGGGACCGTAGCCGGCCCTCGCCATCAGGTAGAGCATGTCGGCGGGGTCGGAGCACTCGCCGGTCGAGCTGAAGAGCTTGACCCGGGTCCAGTCGTGGGCCTCGGGCCAGGCGTTCGCCCGCCAGGCGGCGACGAGGCTCGGCACGACGCCCAGGGTCGTGACGCCCGCCTTTTCGACGAACCCGCAGAAGCCCTCCGTGCCGGGGTGGCCGTCGTAGAGGGCGATCGTCCCCTGGTTGATGAGCGTGGCGAAGACGAGCCAGGGGCCCATCATCCAGCCCGGGCTCGTCGGCCAGGCGACCACGTCCCCGGGGCCGATGTCCTGGTAGAGCAGGCCGTCGGCCGCCGCCTTGATCGGGGTCGTCTGCGTCCAGGGGATCGCCTTGGGCTCGCCGGTCGTCCCCGACGAGAAGAGGATCATGACGTGCGACGACGGCTCGCGGGCGACCGGGCCGAACGGCGCGTCCGGCCCCAGGAAGTCGGCCCAGAGCCGGTCCCCGGGCCGCAAGGTGACGGGTTCGGGGCCGGCCGGGACCACGACGGCGGGGAGGTCCGTCGCGTCCCCGAGCCTCGAATAGAGTGGCAGCGACGCCCCCCGGCGGCGGACGGCCGACTGGGTGATCACCAGCCGGGCGTTGCCCAGCCGGAGCCTCAGGCCGATCTCCGGCGGGGCGAAGCTCTCGGCCACCCCCACCGCCACGCAGCCGGCCCGGACGACCCCCAGCATCGCCGCGACCGCCTCGACGGTCATCGGCAACAACAGGCCGACGGCGTCGCCGGGGGCCGGCCCGGCGGCGGCCAGACCCGCGGCGACCCGGTCGGCGAGTCGTTCCAGTTCGGCGTAGGTCAGCGCCCGGAGGCCCCCCCCTTCGGCGTACTCGACGACGGCGGTCGCGGCGGGGTCGGCCTGAAAGCAACTGTTCGTAATATTCAGCGACGATCCGGGGAACCAGTCGGGCCGTTCGGGGCCGCCCCCCGGTCCCAGCCCGGCGCGAGGGGGCCGGTCGAACCGGACCGGGAGTTCGCGGGCCATCGCCTCCCAGAAGCCGTTCCTGTCATCGACCGACCACGCCCGGAAGGCTTCCTCGTCCGCGAACCCCAGGCGGTCGATCAGCCGGCCGAGCCGGCACGCCTGCCGGATCCCTTCGGGGGGGACCCAGGCCGGGGCCGGCGGATCGCCGGGGCCCCGGTCGTGGTAGACGTCGTCGAAGACCGCCTCGTGGACCGCGGCGGGGTGGCCCGGACGAAGGACGTTCCGGCTGACGTGTGCCCAACGGTCGGCGTCGGTGGGGATACTCGCCGCGGCCCGCAGGCCCGCCACGAGTTCGGTCGCGTCGGCCGGGGAGAGTCCCAGGCGTTCAAGGTCATCGGCGGAGAGGGGCACGACAAGGTCCCGGGTTCTATAAGCTGCGGAAGAAGGCGGTCGCCGACGCCACGGGTCTACTGCATGTGCCAGCCGTGGCTGACCAGCAGCGACTGGCCGGTCAGCGCGGCGGTCGGGAAGGCGCAGAAGAAGAGGGCGACCTCCGCCACATCCTCCATGGTCGTGAACTCGCCATCAACGGTCTGCCGGAGCATCACGTCGCGGACGACCGCCTCCTCGGAGATCCCCAGGGTCCGGGCCTGCTGGGGGATCTGGGCCTCGACCAGCGGGGTCCGCACGAACCCCGGGCAGATCACGTTGGCCCGGATGCCGTGCGGGGCCCCTTCCTTGGCGACCAGCCGGGCCAGGCCGAGCAGGCCGTGCTTGGCGGCGACATAGGGGGCCTTGAGTGGCGACGCCTCGACGGAGTGGACCGACCCCGTGTAAACGATCGAGCCCCCCCGGCCCTGCGGGATCATCAGGCGGAGGCAGGCCCGGGTCGTGAGGAACGCGCCGTCGAGGTGGACGGAGAGGACCCGCCGCCAGTCGGCCAGCGACAGGTCGACCAGCGGTGCGATGTGCTGGATGCCCGCGTTGCTCACGAGGATGTCGACGCCGCCGAGCCGGCCGGCGGCCCCGGCGATCCCGGCGTCGACGGCCGCCTCGTCGGAGACGTCCATCACGACCGGGACAGCGACCCCGCCGGCTTTTTCGATCTCGGAGGCCGTCCGGCGGGCGCCCTCGGCGTCGCGGTCGGCGACGGCGACCTTCGCCCCCTCGCCGGCGAACCGGAGGGCGATTTCTCTGCCGATCCCGCCGCCCGACCCCGTGACGACCGCGACCCGGTCTTTCAGACGCATCGTGAAGCTCCAGTACGTTGACCGGGAAGGGCCTGCCGGCCCGGTTCGCCGTGTTGCGGGGGGCCGGCCCTTCGTGCAGAGTAGTCGGCGGCTTCCGAAAATCGAAGGGGGGAGGGTCGGGCGATGGGGACTGAGGTGTTCGCGATCGTGGCGGCGCTGGGATTGTTGATGGCGGTCGCCTACCGGGGGCTCCCCGTGATCCTCTTCGCGCCGGTCTGTGCCTTGCTGGCCGCCGGGCTCTCCGGCGTCCCCCTTTTGCCGAGTTACACCGAGACGTTCATGGGGGGCGCGGCCGACTACACCCGCGCCTTCTTCCCGATCTTCCTCCTTGGCGCGGTCTTCGGCAAGCTAATGGAGTCGACCGGGGCGGCGGCGGCGGTCGCGTCGGCGATCGTCCGGGCGCTGGGGCCTTCCCGGGCGCTGCCCGCGGTCGTGCTGGCCTGCGCGGTGCTGACCTACGGCGGGGTCTCGCTGTTCGTGGTGGCGTTCGCCGTTTACCCGTTCGGCGCGGAGCTGTTCCGGGCGGCGGGCATCCCCAAGCGGCTCTTACCGGGGGCGATCGCGCTGGGGGCGTTCACGTTCACGATGGACGCCCTGCCGGGGACGCCGCAGGTCCAGAACCTGATCCCGACCCGCTACTTCGGCACCGACGCTTACGCCGCGCCGGCGGCCGGCACGCTCGGCGGGGCGGCCGTTCTGGCGATGGGGCTGGCCTGGCTGGGACGGCGCCGGGCGAAGGCCGCCGCGTCGAGTGAGGGCTACGGCGACGGCCACCGCAACGAGCCCGAGCCGTACCCCGCGTCGGCCCTGCCGCACCTCGCCGTGGCCCTGCTGCCGCTGGCGGTCGTCCTGGCGACGAACCTCGTGCTGAGCCGTTCGCCGGTCGCGGTCGGCAATTGGTACGCCGAGGAGGCGCTGCGGCACGACTTCCCGAAGACCGACCTGAAGGCCGCGGCCCCGACCTGGGCGCTGATCGTGGCCCTGTCGGCCGGGATCGCCTCAACGCTGGCCTTGCACCCCCGCAGGGTCGCCGGCCGGCTTTCGCCGGCGCTCTCGGCGGCGACCACGGGGGCGCTGCTGGCGATCTTCAACACCGCGTCGGAGGTCGGGTTCGGTTCGGTGGTGCGGTCGCTGCCCGGTTTCGGGGTGATCCGGGGCTGGGTGCTGGGGGTCAGCCGGCACGTCCTGATCTCCGAGGCGGTGGCTGTCAACGTCCTGGCCGGCATCACCGGGTCGGCGTCGGGGGGGCTCTCGATCGCCCTGGAGGTGATGAGCGGCACGTACCTCGACTGGGCGAAGGCCCAGGGCGTCAGCCCCGAGATGCTGCACCGGGTGGCGTCGATGGCGTCGGGGGGGATGGACACCCTGCCGCACAACGGCGCGGTCATCACACTCCTGGCGATCACCGGGCTGACGCACAGGGAGTCGTACCCCGACATCTTCGCCATCACGGTGATCAAGACCCTGGCCGTCTTCGGGCTCGCGGCGCTGGCGTCGTTCGCGCCCTGATCAGGCGGGCCTCAGGCCAGGAGTCCGTTGACCACCTCGCCGTGGACGTCGGTCAGGCGGAAGTCGCGCCCCTGGTAGCGGTAGGTCAGCCGGGTGTGGTCGACCCCCAGGAGGCGGAGGACCGTGGCCTGGAGGTCGTGGACGTGGACCGGGTCGCGGACGACGTTGTAGCTGAAGTCGTCGGTCTCGCCGTACGAGGTCCCGGCCCTGACGCCGCCGCCGGCCATCCAGACGCTGAAGCAGCGGGGGTGGTGGTCGCGGCCGTAGTCGTCGGCGGTGAGTGTCCCCTGGCAATACGCGGTCCTGCCGAACTCGCCCCCCCAGACGACCAGCGTGTCGTCCAGGAGCCCCCGGCGCTTGAGGTCGGCGACGAGGGCCGCCGAGGGCTGGTCGGTGTCGCGGCACTGACCGGCGATCTGCTTCGGCAGGGCCGTGTGCTGGTCCCAGCCGCGGTGGAAGAGTTGCACGAACCGGACCCCTCGCTCCGAGAGCCGCCGGGCCAGCAGGCAATTCGCGGCGAAGGTGCCGGGCTTCCGGGAGTCGGGCCCGTAGAGGTCGAACACCTCGTCGGGCTCGTCGGAGACGTCGGTCAGTTCGGGGACGGACGTCTGCATCCGGAAGGCCAGCTCGAACTGGGAGACCCGCGTGGCGATCTCCGGGTCGCCGGTCTCGGCGAGCCGCCGGCCGTTGAGCCTGGCCAGGTCGTCGAGGACCCGGCGGCGGGTCTCCTTGCTCACGCCCGGCGGGTTCGAAAGGTGAAGGACCGGGTCGCCCACCGACCGGAACTTGACCCCCTGGTAGCGGGTCGGGAGGAACCCGCTCCCCCAGAGCCGGTCGTAAAGCGGCTGGTCGTTCGGGTTGCCGGTCCCCTGCGAGACCATCACCACGAAGGCGGGGAGGTCGGCGTTCTCGTTCCCCAGGCCGTAGGCGAGCCAGGCCCCGATGCTGGGCCGCCCGGCGAGTTGGGCCCCGGTCTGGAGGAAGGTCACGGCGGGGTCGTGGTTAATGGCTTCGGTCTGCAAAGAACGGACGACGCAGAGGTCGTCGGCCAACTTCGCGGTGTGGGGGAGTAGCTCGCTGAACCAGGTGCCCGACCGGCCGTGCCGGGCGAACCTGAACCGCGACGGCGCGACCGGGAACCGCTCCTGGCGGGAGGTCATCCCGGTGAGCCGCTGCCCCTTGCGGACGGACTCGGGGAGGTCCTCGCCGTGCCACCGCCTGAGGCCCGGCTTGGGGTCGAACAGGTCGAGTTGCGAAGGGGCCCCCGACTGGAAGAGCCAGATCACCCGCTTCGCCCGGGGCGCGGAGTGGGGGAGGCCCGCCGGCCGGTCGGCCGCGGCGAGGGGGTCCCCGCCGAGCATCGCAGCGAGCGCGGCGCCGCCGAGCCCGCCGGCGGCGAGGCCGAAGAGCCCGCGACGGGTTGTCGAGAGACCGTCAAGGTTCGTCGGGTCCAGGGGAGGCCTCGCTTTCCGATTCGGATCGGGACGTCACTCCTTGGTGATCGTCTCGTCCAGGCTGAGGATGAGGTTGGCGACCGCCGTGTACGCGGCGTGCTCGGCGGGGTCGAGCGAGCCGTCGCGCGGGCTCTCGCCGACGGCCAGCAGCGCGAGGGCGTCGGCGGGGCGGGCGCGGAACCCGTCGCGGTGGGCCCGCAGCGCCTCCCGGAGGATCGTGAGGTCTTCCGGGTCGGGGACCCGGGCGGTCGCCAGGCGGAAGGCCCGGGTCAGCCGGCCGTCATCGGTGGCGCCCCCCTCCCGGATCGCGCGGGCGGCCAGGGCGCGCGCGGCCTCGACGAAGGTCACGTCGTTCAGCACGGTGAGCGCCTGGAGCGGGGTGTCGGTCCTGGCCTGAAGGACCGAGCACGCCTCGCGCCCGGGGGCGTCGAAGGTCGCCATCAAGGGCGGGGGGACGGTCCGCTTCCAGAACGTGTAGAGGCTCCGGCGGTAGAGGTCCGCGCCGCGGCCCTGCTCGTAGTCGGTGTCGGAAAGCTCCTTCCAGAGCCCGGCCGGCTGGTACGGTTTCACCGACGGGCCGCCGAGCCGCTCGGCCAGCAGGCCGGCGGCCGCGAGTGCCCCGTCGCGGATCATCTCGGCGGGGAGCCTGAGCCGCGGCCCCCGGCCGAGGAGTCGGTTCTCGGGGTCGTGGCGGAGCACCGTGGGGGTCACCACGGACGACTGACGGTAGGTCGCGCTCGTGACGATCAGGCGCTGGAGGGCCTTGACGTCCCAGCCCGACCGGACGAACTCGCCGGCCAGCCAGTCGAGCAACTCGGGGTGGGTCGGCGGCGTCCCCTGCGTGCCGAAGTCCTCGGCCGTCCGGACCAGCCCCGCGCCGAAGTAGCGCTGCCAGTCGCGGTTGACCGCCACCCGGGCGGTGAGCGGGTGCGACGGGTCGACCAGCCACCGGGCGAACCCCAGCCGGTCGGCCTTCGCCCCCGGCGGCAGCGGCGGGAAGCAGGCGGGGACTCCCGGCGTGACCCGGTCGCCGGGCTTGTCGTACTCGCCCCGGTTCAGTACGAACGCCGGGCGAGTGGGGGACATCTCCCGCATCACCATTGTCGTCGGGAACCCCCCGACCAGCCGGTCGCGGTCGCCGCGCAGTGCGACCAGCCGCGCCCAGGCCGACCGGGCCGCGTCCGGGGCCAGGTTCGTCAGGTAATAGCGTGAAAGCTTCAATGCCTGTGCCGGGGTCCGGGACCCGGCCGGGACCCCGGCGATCGCGCCCGGGGCTTCGGGCACCGACAGGATCGCGACCTCGGTCGGGTCGAGGACGTCGCGATAGACCCTCACCTCGTCGATCCGGCCCCGGAACCGGGCCGTCCCCCCCGCCCCGACGAGGAACGGCGCCTTGATCTCGAACGTCTGGTTCAACTCGTCGAGGAGGACGCGGAGCGGCTCCTCCCTTCCGTCGACATGGACCTTCACGCCGTCGGCCGTCCGCGAGCCGTCGTAGGTCACGGCGAGGTGGTGCCAGCCCCCCTCTGGCAAGGGGCGGACCGTCTCGACCCGCAGGGCGTCGTCGAGCCAGCGCTTCGTCAGGTGGACCTGAACCTTCCCCCCTTCGACCACGACCGCGTAGCCGTCGGCGTGCTCGGCGGGCCCCATCCGGGAGACGACCGGGCCGCCGCCGCCCCCCTTGTCGGGGGCGACCCAGGCGGCGACCGTGAACCGGTCGTAGAAGCCGAACCCGCCGACGTCTCCGGCGTCCACATAAGTCGACCCGTCGAGGACGACCGACCGGCCGACGCGCCCCTCGGCGTGCCCCGGCCCCCCCTCGTCGAGCGGCAGCCGGGCGGCGAGCGCCCGGCCGACCGACCAGTCGGCCCCCTCGGGGGCCGCGGCCGTCGGCTCCCAGGCCCCCCTCGCGGCCTCGACCGAGGGGCGGAGGGCTTCGAGTTCGGCCTCGGCGTCGCGTATTTGCGCTTCGATCGCGGCGAGCCGCGCCTTCTGTTCGCGGGTGGGGGACGGGAAGACCGGCGGGGAGTTGCCGTACTTGACGGCCCGGCCGCGCTCCGGGACGTTGTTGAAGAGGGCGTAGACCTGGTAGAACTCGCGCTGGGTGATCGGGTCGAACTTGTGGTCGTGGCACCGGGCGCAGCCGAGGGTCAGGCCGAGCCAGACCGTCGCCGTCGTGTCCACGCGGTCCACGACGTACTCGACGGCGTACTCCTCGGGGATGATCCCCCCCTCGGCGTTCCCCCGGTGGTTCCGGTTGAACCCGGTCGCGATCACCTGGCCGTCGGTCGCGCCCGGGAGCATGTCGCCGGCGAGTTGTTCGACCGTGAATTGATCAAAGGGCATGTTGGCGTTATAGGCGTCGATCACCCAGTCGCGCCAGCGCCACATCGACCGCTCGCCGTCGCTCTGGTAGCCGTTGGTGTCGGCGTAGCGGGCGGCGTCGAGCCAGGGGGCCGCCATCCGTTCGCCGTACCGGGGGGACGCCAGCAGCCGGTCGACGGCCCGCTCGTAGGCGCCGGGGTTCCGGTCGGCGAGGAAGGCGTCGACCTCGGCCGGCGCCGGCGGCAGGCCGGTCAGGTCGAGCGTGACCCGCCGCAGGAGCGTGACCGGGTCGGCCTCGGGCGACGGCGCCAGCCCCCCGGACTCCAGGCGTCGCAGGACGAACCCGTCGATCGGGTTGCGGACCCATGCCGGGTTGTTCGATTGTGGGGTTTCGACAGATCTCGGCGGGAGGAACGCCCAGTGTGACTCCCAGGGCGCCCCCTGTTCGATCCAGCGCCTGAGCGTCGCGGCCTGTTCGGGCGTGACGGCCTTGCCGGTCCCGGGGGGGGGCATCACTTCGGTGGGGTCGTCGGACGTGACCCGCCGGAGGAGTTCGCTGGCGTCGGGGTCGCCGGCCACCACCGCCCGGTAGCCGCCCAGGTCGGCCCGGAGGCCCTCCTCGGTGTCGAGCCGGAGGTCGGCCTTGCGTCGGGCGGGGTCGGGGCCGTGGCACCTGAGGCAGAGGTCGGAGAGGACCGGGCGGACGTCGCGGTCGAACCGGACGGCCCCCGGCGGTTCCGCGGCACCGGCCGGCCGCGGGCCGGCCGCAAACCCCGACGCCCATGCGGCGAGCCCGCAGGCCAGTGCCGCGTTGAACTTCGTCCCGACGCCGAGAGGGCCGACCATGCACCACCTCTTGTGGAACGGAAACGGGAGGGCGGGGCGGCGGCCTTCGGGCCCTGTCCGCCCCGTTCATCCTACAACCAGGACGGCCCCCGCAATACGAGTACGGGCCCCCTCGCGCGGAGCGTCAGCGGTCGTTCGACGCGGGCCGCCTGTCCTCGACGGCGGTCGCCGCCTCGATCGCGTTCGCCCCGACGGTGACCGGCCCGACACTTTCCTCGACGAGAATACCGACCGTCTGGGTACGCGAGCCGCCGTCGCGGGTGTCGCGGATCACGTTCCCCTCGAAGACCAGCCCGGAAGGTTCCCCCCGGACCCGGATGCCGGCGGTGCCCGGTTCCCGGCCGTTGTCCACGATCCGGTTCCCGGTCAGACGGTTCCGGTGCGGCGACATCCCCTCGGCCTCGTTGCGGAAGAAGACGCCGTTGGAGCCGTTGCGCAAGACGTCGTTGTCGGCCAGAAGGTTGTCGGAGTCCTTGTGGCCGATCGAGATTCCGAACCGGCCGTTCTCCTCCAGGCGGTTCCCCTCGAACACCCCGTGGCGGACCCGCCAGCAGAGGAACAGGCCGTCGGTCCCGTTGCCGCGGGCCAGGCAGTTCTTCACGACGGGGCGCTGCGAGCCGCTGCCGGGGTGCAGGCCGAGGTCGGCGTTGCCCTCACTGACGCAGTCGAGGACCGTCACGTCGTTCGACTGCTGGAAGCTGATCCCGTCGCCGTGGTAGTTCCGCACGACGCAGTCGCGGATGACGGTTCCGAAACCCCGGTAGAGGTAGATCCCCGCCCCCCGGCAGCCGTTGAGCGCGACGTTCCCCTGCCTGTTCCCCTCGATGACGAGCCCCTCGACGCGGGCCCCCTGGACGTTCGTGCCGCTGACGACGGGGAAGACGGTGGCCGCTTTCGCGTGGTTGGCGACCATGCAGTCGGCCATCAGCGGGGCGTCGAACGAGAAGGTGTCACCGCGCCGGCCGGTGATCCGCCCGACGGTGGTGTGGAACCCGCCCGCGTTGTCGTCCCAGACCGCGACGCCGGCCCCGACCTCGAACCCGGACGGGTCTTCAAGGGTGATTTGTTGCTCGCCGAAGTCGCCGTCGATGGCCAGGAGCGAGACGGCCCCGTCGGCCTTGCGGAGGACCGTCTTCCCCTTCGTCCCCCTGACGGTCACGTTCGACCGGAGGTGGAGCGAGTCGCGCATGAGGAACTCGCCCTCGCCGATTTCGACGGTCCCGCCCCCCAGGCCCGCAACGTAGTCGACGGCCGCCTGGAGGACCCGGTTGTCGGCCCCGTTGAGGTCGGCCCCGGCCCTCCCCACGGTGACCGTCGGCCGGTCGGACATCTCGGAGTGCATCGCGAGCGGGAGTTGCCGCTCGTCGGGCGGGGGCCCCTGGCCGTCGGCCGGGGGGGGGCCCGCGGCGGCGGCGAGGAGGGTCAGGGCGGCGGCGAGCCGGCGGGCGGGTGCGTGACGGAACGTCCTGGTCATGGGTGCCCTCCCCGGGCGTCTGGTCTGATCGCGGAAAGCATCGTGCTTGTCTGATCGGTCCGGTCGGGCCCCCCGGCCGTGGGCGACCGGGGTCCGGGCGCGGCGGGCGACTCAAGTCTCGCGCCGACGCGACGGCCGGTCAAGCGCGAAGCCGGCGGCGCGTGGCGGCTCGCCGTGGGGGTGGGGCGGCTTCAGCCCGGACGGAGGGCGCGTTCGATGGCGACGGCGAGCGCGTCGGGGCGCTGGCTGCCCAGGAGGATCACGCCGCCGTCGGCCAGTTCGAGGCGGACGCCCCGGTTGCCGCGGGCGGTCAGCGCGCGGTCGCCGTCGCGGCCGGACCGGATGCCCCAGCCGAAGTAGTCGCGGAGCGGGCGGTAGGTCACGACCTCGATCTTCTGGATCTGGCCGACGGCGATGAACCGTCGGTAAGTGGGCACCCAGCCGAACCAGACCCGGACGTCGGTCGGCGTGACCTCGGTCGTCATCCGGAGGAAGCCGACGGTCACGAACATCGGGGAGGTCAGGCCCGCCAGCGCGAACAGCGAGAGGGCCATGCCGCGCAGGCCGTCCTCGGCCAGCGGGTCGTGGCCCCGCTGGTAGAAGTAGAAGAGGGTCAAGGAGACCACGACCTCGACCAGGACCATCAGCGCGTAGGCCCGCCAGTCGAAGTTCTGTTCTTCGCGGAAGACCATCGCCGCGGGCTGGAAGGAGGCCACCGCCACGCTCAGTGTCCTCCCGCCGTTGCGGTGCCGGTGCCGGTGTCG
>LNFM01016375.1_pt1 | contig 12982 bp, 15 predicted proteins | sample 596031 | NCBI WGS metagenome assembly LNFM01 (sample SAMN04254537, study PRJNA301005) | activated carbon metagenome | isolation source: dual media filters at the Ann Arbor, Michigan drinking water treatment plant | place: USA: Ann Arbor
TTTGCTTCATTTTTAGTGTTAACTTCTATTTTTTATCAACTACAATTGCGCTTAATATCCACGAAATAATGCTGTAAACAATCGCGCCAATAATGCCTGCTGTAACAGTTTTTACATCAAAGCCTTGAAGGAAATAACCCGCCAACCAAAATAGCAGACCATTAATCACGAATATAAATAAACCCAGCGTGATAATCGTCACTGGTAGCGTCAGAATTAATAAAATCGGTTTAATCAGTATATTAGCCAAACCAATAACCGCTGCCGCGATTAAGGCAGACATAAAGCTAGACACATGAATGCCAGGTACAAGATATGCCACGGCCAATAAAGCCAGTGCGCTTAACAACCATCCAATCAACAATTTCATGTGTCTGCTCCCTAATTAATGATTAATAACGATAAGTTTCTGGTTTAAACGGGCCGTCTTGCGACACGCCAATATAAGCTGCTTGCATTTCAGATAAGCGAGTCAATTGCGCGTTTAATTTTTTCAATTGCAACACCGCCACTTTTTCATCCAAGTGTTTAGGCAAAGTATAAACGCCTACTGGATATTTTGCTTGCTGCGTAAACAACTCAATTTGCGCAATGGTTTGATTGGCAAAGCTAGAGCTCATGACATAGCTTGGGTGACCAGTGCCGCAACCTAAGTTTACCAAACGGCCTTTGGCTAAAAGGATAATCTTTTTACCATTTGGGAAAATCACATGGTCCACTTGTGGCTTGATTTCATCCCACTCGTATTTTTCGAGGCTTGCAACATCGATTTCATTATCAAAGTGGCCGATATTACATACAATGGCTTGGTCTTTCATTTTCGCCATATGGTCATGCGTAATCACGTGATAGTTACCTGTTGCCGTGACAAAAATATCGGCATGTTCTGCTGCGTAGTCCATTGTCACCACGCGATAGCCTTCCATCGCCGCTTGCAATGCGCAAATTGGGTCAATTTCTGTTACCCACACTTGAGCAGATAACGCACGTAAAGCTTGCGCAGAACCTTTACCCACATCGCCGTAACCAGCTACCACAGCGACTTTGCCGGCAATCATCACATCGGTTGCGCGTTTAATCGCATCTACCAATGATTCACGGCAGCCGTATAAGTTATCGAATTTTGATTTAGTGACTGAATCGTTTACGTTAATCGCTGGAAACGCTAATTTGCCTTCTTTGTGCATTTGATACAAACGATGAACGCCAGTGGTTGTTTCTTCAGTTACGCCAATGATTTTGCTTAAGCGGGTTGAATACCAAGTTGGGTCTGTTTTTAGTTTGGCTTTAATCGCATCAAACAAGCAGATTTCCTCTTCTGAAGTCGGGTTAGCCACTACTGATAAATCTTTTTCGGCACGTGTACCAAGATGCAATAGCAATGTCGCATCGCCGCCATCATCTAAAATCATATTGGTATAGCCGCCGTCAGTCCATTCAAAAATGCGGTGTGTGTAATCCCAATACTCAGTTAAGGTTTCGCCTTTGATCGCGAACACGGGTGTGCCACCAGCCGCAATCGCGGCAGCAGCGTGATCTTGAGTCGAATAGATATTGCATGAAGCCCAACGCACTTCTGCGCCTAAATCTTTCAGCGTTTCAATCAACACTGCTGTTTGAATGGTCATGTGCAATGAGCCAGTAATGCGTGCGCCTTTTAATGGCTGTGCAAGTGCAAACTCTTCGCGAATCGCCATTAAGCCTGGCATTTCGGTTTCAGCAATGGCGATTTCTTTGCGGCCAAAAGTCGCTAAATTGATATCAGCAACAATGTAATCTTTGAATGTTAAATCAGTCACGGTATTCATCGTTTTTCCTTAAACAATAATGAAATTTGGTGACCAGAGGGGATGAATTGAGAGAAACATATAACGTTGCCCACCTGCATCCCGTGTCTGGCACGGTTAGGTGAACGCCGTTCACAATAGTGATGATAACTTCACCAATATTGCTAACCGAGCCTAGGGTTTACATCGTTTTGATATTTCAAAACTGACGTAACCTCGCAACGTTCCTCGGTTATAAATTACTAAAAACGGGATTATAATGAAATCATGATTTTTGTAAAGCCATGATTTCATTAAATAATACGACTATAAGCCTGCAGCCGCTCTCAATGCTGCTGCCTTATCTGTCGCTTCCCAAGTAAACTCAGGCTCATCGCGACCAAAGTGGCCATAAGCTGCTGTTTTTGTGTAGATGGGACGTAATAAGTTCAACATTTTTACAATGCCTTTTGGGCGCAGGTCAAAATGCTCACGCACTAATTGCGTCAATACTTCGTTCGAAACTTTGCCTGTGCCATACGTTTCAACCATGACAGAAGTCGGTTGCGCCACACCAATTGCGTAACTCACTTGCACTAAACAACGTGACGCTAAACCAGCCGCCACAATATTTTTGGCTACATAACGGCCAGCATAAGCGGCGCTACGGTCAACTTTTGAAGGGTCTTTACCTGAAAACGCACCACCACCATGAGGGGCTGCGCCGCCGTAGGTATCTACAATGATTTTTCGGCCTGTTAAACCGCAATCACCTTGTGGGCCGCCGATGACAAAGCGACCAGTTGGATTTACTAGAAACTTGATGTCGCCTTTAATCAACTCTTTAGGCAACATTGGCTTAATAATTTCTTCAATGGTTGCTTCGCGTATGTCTTCTAAGCTGATATCGGGTGAGTGTTGCGTAGATACTAAAACCGTATCGATTTTGTAGGGCTTGCCATCCACATATTGCACCGTCACTTGGCTTTTCGCGTCTGGACGCAACCATGGCAAACGACCATCTTTACGCAAAGCCGCTTGACGTTCCATTAATTCATCCACGGCATAACCAAACATCAAACCTTGATCTCCTGCACCTTGGTCTAGCGGGTCGTCTTGTGCGCCATCTACACCTTGTGCGATGTCTGGCGATTGTTTGTCGTAAGCCACTAATACAGCGCAACCTTTGTAGTCTATGCCGTATTCTGTGTTGTCGTAGCCAATACGTTTAATGCAATCGCGCGCGACTTTAATGTAATCTACATTGGCTGTTGTGGTGATTTCGCCAGCCAGTACCACTAAACCAGTATTGGCTAAGGTTTCGGCGGCTACACGTGCGGTTGGGTCTTGCTCTAAAATAGCATCTAAAATACTGTCGGATACTTGGTCTGCGAGCTTGTCTGGATGGCCTTCAGAAACGGATTCTGAAGTAAAAAGAAATTCGTTCATTTATATGCGCCTTGAAAACTTAAATATTGATAAAAGAAAAAAACAATATCGACTAAAGGCTAAAGCAAATATTGTTAATTACTGTTGAATGGCGAATTGTACACGGTTAACCACTTGTAAACACTCAAATTTGGTAGAATAAAGCCTACTAAATGAGGTAAAAATGCAGCTAAAGTTCACAAAAATGCAGGGTGCAGGCAATGATTTCGTTGTTATTGATGGCTATTCAGAAAAAGTCACGCTTAGCGCAGGCCAAATTAAAAAAATCGCTAACCGCTATTTTGGGGTTGGATGCGATCAATTGTTAATGGTTGAGAAAAGCCAGTCAGCAGGTGTGGATTTTAAATACCGCATTTTTAATGCAGACGGTGGCGAAGTGGAGCAGTGCGGTAATGGCGCACGTTGCTTTGCAAAATTCGTCTCTAAAAAAGGGTTAAGTGCTAAACACGATATCACTGTTGAAACGGCCTGTGGCGTGATTGTGTTGCAATTACAAAGCGATGGGCAAGTCACTGTGAATATGGGTGCGCCAATTTTTGAGCCGGCACGCATTCCATTTTCGGCGGCTAATCAGCAAGCGCAATACACGCTTAATTTAAATGCAGAAACAGTGACGATTTCAGCTGTTTCAATGGGCAACCCGCATGCGGTTACTCTGGTAGATAATATAGAAACGGCTAATGTAGCCACACTTGGGTCACAAATTGAATCGCACATCAATTTTCCACAGCGGGTTAATGCAGGCTTTATGCAAATACTGAATACGCATGAAATCAATCTACGCGTTTACGAACGTGGCAGTGGTGAAACCCTATCTTGCGGCACAGGTGCTTGTGCTGCGGCAGTAAGCGGTATGCAATTAGGAATTTTGCAATCGCCAGTTTTAGTGAATACGCGTGGCGGCAAGCTGAGCATTGCTTGGGCTGGGGACAGTCAGCCCGTCATGATGACTGGGCCTGCAGAGTTTGTATTTGAAGGTCAGATTGAGATTTGATGCGTGATTTTTGGTTAAAATAAGTGGTTAACTCTAGTAATCTACTTAATATATTTGGGAACAATAATGTCGGAAATGCTACAAATGGACGAAATTAAGGCCTATTTAAAAAATCACCCTGAATTTTTTGAAGAAAATGCCGCTTTGTTGGCCGATATTCACTTGCCCAGCCCACATGGCGGCGGCACTATTTCGTTAGCGGAACGTCTCTGAGTTGGTTTTAAATGCGCAGCAAAACGACGCAATAGCGACCAAAATTCATGCATTTAATGTGAGATTGCATCAAGCAAAAAGCTTTGACGCGATTGAGCAATTAATTAGCCACGATTTATCTGAAATGTTTGACTTAAGCGATACGTGTTTGCGTATTTGGGTGCAACCTTTAGAGCAATCTAGCCAAGCAAATTTGGTGTTTAGCGAAACTTCTGAAGTCATTAAAACTTGGGTTGCTTCGCTCACACAAGCCTATTGCGGCAAACCACCTGCAATTGTGGGTGAAGATTGGTTTATAGAGCCAGCGGCGTCATTAGCGATTATTGGCTTACATCAACCTAGCCTTTATCAACCGAACCTATTTGGTTTTTTAGCGCTTGCCAGCGATAGTGATAGTCGATTTTATGAAGAGATGGGTACAGACTTTTTAAACAAAATGAGTGAGATCATTAGTGCAGCATTATCGCGACATTTGGCGTTGTCTTGATTAGTTAGTGATTTCTCAAAAGACAATATGTCAGCCGACTTTTCAGCAGAAAGCTTAATCGCCAAATATTTGGAGTTTTTGCGTTTTGAGCGGCGCTTAAGCCCGCTGACCTGCAAGAATTACGCAAGAGATTTAACGCAGCTTGCACAATTAAGTGATCAATTAAGCTTAAATGAGCTGCAGAATACGCATATAAAGCGTTTTGTGGCTGGTCTTCATGGCAAAGGTTTGGGCGGAAAAAGTATTGCGCGCTTATTATCTTGCTGGCGTGGCTTTTTTAATTTTTTGATTCAGCAACAAGGATACGCTCAAAACCCAGTATTAGGTTTGCGCGCACCAAAATCAGCACAAACACTGCCGCATGCGCTCTCTATTGAGCAAACAATTAAGCTGGTGGATATTAAAGAAGAAGACCTATTAAGTGTGCGTGACCATGCTGTTTTGGAATTATTTTATTCATCTGGTTTGCGTTTAAGCGAATTGGTGAATCTAAACATAGGCGCGCTGGATTTTACAGAAGGCACGATAACAGTAACGGGTAAAGGCAACAAAACCCGTATTGTACCGCTGGGTGAGTTTGCTGTAAAAGCGATTAAGCAATGGTTAAGCATGCGGCCAAAAGACACATCTTTTGATGGAAGTCCGCAAGATCAAGCCGTATTTGTGGGCAAACAGGGCAAGCGTTTAACCCCTAGAAATGTGCAATATCGCATTAAAGAGTGGTCGATTAAGCAAGGCATTCACACTTCAGTGCATCCGCATATGTTGCGGCACAGCTTTGCTTCGCATGTGTTGCAATCGAGTGGAGATTTGCGTGCGGTGCAAGAAATGCTAGGCCATGCCAATATTAGTACCACGCAAGTGTATACGCATCTAGATTTTCAGCATTTGAGTAAGGTGTACGATAACGCACATCCAAGGGCAAAAAAGACCAGTGTTTAGTACTAAAACGACCAAAATAAGCCAACTATAAATCAATAGGATTAGTATGCATTTATCTCAAAAAACACCTATTTTCAATATAAAAAATCTATTAATTTTAGCGATTTTGCTCAGGGTAATTTGGGCATGCTTGGTGCCTATGGTGCCAGTATCCGATTCATTTTTGTACGATGTGTTTGCACAAAGCATTGCTAATGGCAATGGTTATGCATTCCCTAACGGCGATATTACTGTTTACTGGCCTGTTGGTACTTCTGCCATTTATGCCGTTATTTACAAGATTTTCGGCATTTCGTTTTTACCCGTTGTGATGTTTAACATCGTGATTGGTACGTTAATTGTTTGGCTAACCTATGCAATTGCACAGCGCTATTTACACAAAAATGTCGCATTAACTGCAGCACTTTTAGTTGCAGTGTGGCCAATATTAATTCAGTTCACCACTATTTTGGCGAGTGAGCTAATTTTCATATTATTAATATTATTAGCAGTTTATGTATGGGGTTGTAAGCAATTATCACCAATTTTTCGAGCGGTGATTTGGGGCGCTTTGATTTGTGCAGCAACCTATGTGCGGCCAACTGCGCTACCGATGATTGTACTTTTGCCAATATTGGATTGGTTAACTAATAGAGATTGGCGGGCTTCAATCCAATCTTTGAGCATTGCCGCTGTGACTGCGGCAATGCTTTTTTCACCTTGGGTGTACCGCAATCATCAAGTATTTGGAGAATTTGTGTTGGTTTCTGCCAATGGAGGGGCCAATTTATGGATGGGTAATAATCCCAACTCAAACGGCGGCTATGCGGACTTAACCGATTTGCCGTTTGAAAATGAAGTGACGCGCGACAATTACTTTAAAAAAGAAGCGATAGATTTTATTGTGCATAATCCTTTGAGCTATGCACAATTAGCCTTAAAGCGTTCGTTAATTACCTATAAAGCAGAAACAATCGGTATCGTTTGGAACGGATATTTAGAAAAACGTTTTAGTAAGCCGATATTTATAGGGATGAAACTTATATCCAGTATATTTTGGTGGTTAATATTAGTATTTGCGAGCATGGGTGTTTACAAGCTGCTAAAAAAGCGTCAGTTAGCGCCTTTTAATGTGCTTTTTGTAGTGGCAGCATTTTTCTTTGTGTTTCCGATATTAACGGTTGCGCAAGACCGTTACCATTTGCCTATGAACCCATTTTTGGCCATCTTTGCTGCCTATGCATTGCAGCCTTTGTTGGCAAAATACAAATTAATCCGTGCAACTTACTAATATGGCAAAACTGATGAAAGTGAAACCAAAAATGAATCAATATTTAATCTTGCTGATTTTATGCAGCGTTTTGTTATCGTCAATCGCGCAGATTGTATTGAAAACGGGTATGAGCAATACATCAGTTTTGCATGCGATGCAGTCGCAATCTGCCTTGCAGGCATTTAGTGCAATTGCTACCAATGCATATGTGATTGGTGGATTAATGCTTTACTTTGCCAGCGCCGCAGTTTGGTTGCTGGTTTTAGCGCAGGTAGATGTGAGTTTTGCTTATCCCTTTGTTGGTTTGGGTTTTGTGGTGACCATGTTATTGGCTTTTTTTATAAATGGTGAAATGTTATCCACCACAAAAATAGTAGGTACGCTGTGTATTGCGCTAGGCGTAGCGATTATGGCGCAAGGATAAGTATGAATAAGCCGCTATGTATTGATTGTGACGGCACTTTAATTGCCACTGATTTGCTGTATGAAGCATTTTTCTTAATGCTAAAACAATATCCCTTGGGTTTGTTGCTGCTGCCTTTTTGGTTATTAAAAGGTAGGATTTATTTAAAAGAGTGTTTGGCACAACACGTTACTTTTAATTGGGATACATTGCCATATCGTACCGATGTGTTGAATTTAATCGTAACTGCGCGTGAACAAGGTCGGCATGTGGCGCTCGTGACTGCTTCACCTATGCAGTGGGCAACTGGTATCGCTTCACATTTAGGTTGTTTTGACCAAGTGCTCGCAACCGAAAAGGGCGTTAATCTTGCGGGTAAAAATAAGGCAAATCATTTAGTTAACTTATTTGGCGAGCGCAATTTTGATTATGCAGGTGATTCAAGTGTAGATTTGCATGTATGGGCACATGCCGCTAGTGCAATTGTGGTTTCATCGAGTAATGGCCTTGCGAATAGCGCATCAGAAAAAGTGAACGATGTGCAAACGATCAAAACGCCTAAAGCTAATTTTTTAGTTTATTTGCGTGCTTTGCGTGTGCATCAATGGCTTAAAAATCTACTCATCGTAGTACCTTTGCTGGCTGCTCATCAGTTAAACGCATTTGAGGGCATTATTCAGGTTTTCTACGCGTTCTTAGCGTTCAGCTTGTGTGCGTCATCGGTTTATGTTCTTAATGATTTGCTGGATTTAGAATCAGATAGACAACATATTCGTAAACGTAAACGTCCGTTTGCAGCCTGCACTATTCCGCTGTGGCATGGCATGTTAATGGTACCTTTGCTTTTGGGCGTAGCTTTTGTCGTATCTCTTTTGCTGCCAAGCCGTTTTATTTTATTGCTTGCCGCTTATTTTGTCATGACATTGGCATATTCAATTCGTTTAAAAAGGCAGGTGATTGTAGATGTGATGCTACTGGCTGGTTTGTATACTATGCGCATTATTGCGGGTGCAGCCGCCACTATGATTACGCCATCTTTCTGGTTATTGGCATTTTCTATGTTTATCTTTCTAAGCTTGGCCTTGGTCAAACGCTACTCAGAATTACTGATCACACTACAAAGCAACAAGCAAGAGGCGGCAGGCAGAGGATATTCAGTCAACGATTTACCTGTATTGATGTCTATTGGCGTAAGCTCGGGTTTGGGCTCAGTATTAATTTTGGCTTTATACCTTAATACCCCTGAAACCAAACTGATGTATCCGAGTACCATGTGGTTATGGTTGATGCCGCCACTGCTATTATACTGGGTGAGCAGAATGTGGATGAAAGCGCATCGCGGTCAAGTAGACGATGACCCCGTAGTATTTGCAGCAAGAGATTGGCAGAGCTTACTTGTATTATTGATTTCTGCCTGCATATTTATAGCAGCGCTTAAATTTTAGAATCAAGAGTTTTAATTAGTTAAGTTTTATACTTAGAAAAATAATCACTACAATAATTTTATCAATGTTAGGAAAACAGCATGGAACATACTTTACCCGCATTACCGTACGCCAGAACAGCATTGGCGCCGCATATTTCAGAAGAGACATTGGATTTTCACTACGGCAAACATCACCAAACTTATGTGACTAACTTAAACAATTTAATCAAAGGCACTGAGTTTGAGAGTTTGAGCTTAGAAGACATCATTAAAAAATCTTCTGCTGGTATTTACAACAACTCAGCACAAATTTGGAATCACACTTTTTTTTGGAATAGTATGAAGCCCAATGGCGGAGGCGCACCAACGGGTGCATTGGCAGATGCTATTAATGCAAAATGGGGCAGTTTTGATGAGTTTAAAAAAGCTTTTCAAGCATCAGCAGTTGGTAATTTTGGCTCTGGTTGGACATGGTTGGTTAAAAAAGCTGACGGCACTGTGGATATTGTCAATATGGGTGCTGCAGGCACACCATTAACCACTGGCGATAAGGCATTATTAACAATTGATGTATGGGAGCACGCGTATTACATCGATTATCGTAATGCTCGCCCTAAATTTGTAGAGACATTTTTAGCTTCATTAGCAAACTGGGATTTTGCGTCTGCAAATTTTGCTTAATCTTTAAACTTCAGCGTTATAAAGGCCGCTAATGCGGCCTTTTTTATAATTCTTGTGCTGAATATTCATAATTTCTGCTAATATTGCAACTATGTTGCATAGATTTTTTATTCATTTCAGCCTAGTTATTTTATTTGCGTTCACGCAAATGGGCATTGCCACGCATGAAATCAGCCATTTTTCTGATTTAATTCAGGATAGTCAGCCAGATTCAAAATCTAAGCAAGACAAACAAAGCCCTAATCACCAGTGTGAGCAATGTATTAGTCATGCGGATATTGGAAATGGTTTGGCAGAAAGTGCTTTTGTATTCGCTGTTAATCAATTTGTTTCGTTATCTGCAAATGAACTCTACTTTTGGTTTATTAATCTTCCTAACCGCACTTATTCTGCGCGCGCACCACCTCAAACTGCTCACAGTTAATAATGATTAGCCAATAGCTTAATACGCTGATTGGTGCATTTTGCATTTAGCTTTTTTTGAGGATTTCATCATGGTTCAGAGTCAACACTTTCCGGCGCGCGCTACGCAATTGCCGCATTTATTTAAAACAAAGCTTCAAACCAAGCCAATCATTCTGGCCTTAGCCACTTTATTCGTACAAAACGTTTATGCAGCAGAGCCTGCTCAAATCGATTTGCCCGCATTGCCTGTCACTGGCAATCCTTTGGGTGTTGCTTCAGATGAGTTGGTGGTGCCTGTGAGCGTGCTTAATGGCCGTGAGCTCAGTTTGCGCCGCGAGAGTACGCTGGGTGAAACGCTCAATGGCATTCCGGGCGTAACAGCAACACAATTCGGGCCGAATGCATCGCGCCCAGTGATTCGCGGTTTAGATGCAGAGCGCGTACGCATTTTACAAAATGGTGTAGGTATTTTAGATGCTTCATCACTCAGTTTTGACCACGCAGTTGGCGTAGACCCGCTAATTATTGAACAAATTGATGTGATTCGTGGCCCAGCATCATTGTTGTATGGTGGCAGCGCAGTGGGTGGTGTTGTCAATGCAATTGATCATCGTATTCCTAAAGAAAAACTAGATGGCATTACTGGCCGCGCCGAAACACGTTTTGGCGGCGCTGATAACACTCGAAATGGCGTAGCCGTGGTGGATGTCGGTAATGGTCAGTTTGCTATTCATGCAGATGTTTATAAGCGAGAAACCAGCGATTTAGATATTGACGGATTTGCATTATCGCGCCGTAGAAGTGAGGCAGATGGCACACCACGCGAAAATCGTGGCAGATTAGTGAACAGTGACGTAAGGAGCGATGGCGGTGCATTAGGTGCTTCGCTTACTTTTGATTCAGGCTATATTGGCACTTCTTTTTCTACGCTTAATAACAATTATGGCGTAGTCGCTGAAGAGACTGTTCGCATTGATATGAAAAGTGACCGCTGGGATGTGGCGAGTGAATTTACAGGATTTGAAAATACCGCGCTGGGTAATGTGATTAATCGCGTTAAATTCCGCATGGCACATACCGACTATGAACACGTTGAGTTAGATGATGGCGAACCAGCCACTCTGTTTACAAATCGAGGCTTAGAGGGCTCTTTAGAAGCAGGGCATGCACCAATTGAAACAAGTTTAGGCGTTTTAAATGGCGTTATTGGATTTCAGATTAGTAATAGCAATTTTGAAGCAATAGGTGACGAGGCGTTTGTACCTAAAGTGCAGTCACTCAGTCAGGCTTTGTATGTATATGAAGAATTGCCAATAGGTGCGCATAAAATTACAGCTGGCGGCCGCTTTGGGCACAACTCAGTTAACGCTGCAACCAGCGATAACCCCAATTTCGGTGAAGGTCAAGATGCCAGTTTTAATCCCAATAGCTTTGCGGTAGGCGGTATATATACTATCAACGACCAGTGGTCACTGGCTTCAAACTTATCGCACAATGAGCGCGCTCCTGCATACTTTGAACTATATGCCAACGGTCCTCATGTAGCGACTCAACAATTTGAAGTCGGTAACAGAAATTTTGATGTAGAACGTTCAAATGGTGTTGATGCCCAAATTCGCTGGAAAGAAGGCAAAAACTCATTCAGCATAGGTGCTTATTACACTCGATTTAGTAATTTTATTGGATTATTTGAAACAGGTAACGAGATTGAATTTGAACCTGGTGAGTTTTTGCCAGAGGCACAGTTTAGGCAAGTGCAGGCTGAGTTTCATGGTTTAGAGGCAGAGGGTAGGTTTAATATTGCCAATAATTTAGACTTAACTTTAACGGGCGACTATGTGCGCGCAAGAGAAAGCGATACCAATAGCGATTTGCCGCGTATTTCACCAGTGCGACTTGGCGCTGGTTTGCAATATCAGTTGAACGGGTTTAGCGCGCGCATCAATGTTTTGCATGCGTTTAAGCAAGACAGATTAACTGAATCAGAAATCGAATTACAAACCGACAGCTACACCAATGTGAGTGCGCTAGTGGCTTACAAATTGCCAACTAAAGTTAATTTAGAAGTATTTGCCAAAGCCAATAACTTGCTCAATGATGAGATTCGCGAGCATGCTTCGTTCTTAAAAGATATTTCACCAGCGGGTGAGCGCTCATTACAGGTGGGTTTGCGAGCAGATTTTTAGAAAAGCGAGTTTTAGAAAATTATTAAACTTTAAACGTGCTTAAGTTACTATTATTGGAACCAAATAAACGTAATATTGCTCATTACTTTTTTAAAATGAATTAAAGAGGTAGTGAGTATGAGCGCAACTAAATATGTTGTATTAGGATTAGTGTTTTTTGTAGCCGTTGCAGGCGCTTGGGTTACGCTACTAGAATACGCCGTTGATGCCAACGGTGTTCATGGATGGCACCTTAAAAAGTAGTTAAGTTTAATGATAAAGTTTGGTGTTTTATACTCAATTAAATAGTATTAAGCACCAAACTACCACCATAATCAGCAAGGCAATAAATACCGCCGCGCTACCAATGTCTTTGGCACGTTTGGCTAATTCGTGGCGCTCAATCGATACACGGTCAACTACTGCTTCTATCGCAGAATTCAACAGCTCTACAATCAACACCAGCAATACGCTGGCAATCATCAACGCTATTTCAATTGCGCTATTGCCTAAATAAAATGCCAGTGGTGTTAAAATGACAGACAACAAAACTTCTTGTCTGAAAGCATCTTCATGCTTGTAAGCCGCTTTAAAACCGTCTACTGAGTATCCAAAAGCATTCAATAATCGGCGCAAACCAGTTTTGCCTTTAAAAGGGCTTTCAGTATGAGGTTGTTTAGATTCAGTGGTCATTACACTTATCAATCATGAAAAATAATCGAATTATTTTAACATGCGTTATCATATTGTTTTGTAGTCTGTAATTTATTCAATAAAGGTTTTAAGATGGCACGCACAG
>LNFM01010532.1_pt1 | contig 12979 bp, 10 predicted proteins | sample 596031 | NCBI WGS metagenome assembly LNFM01 (sample SAMN04254537, study PRJNA301005) | activated carbon metagenome | isolation source: dual media filters at the Ann Arbor, Michigan drinking water treatment plant | place: USA: Ann Arbor
TCGAGATCTTCGCGCTCGCGGTGGCTACGCTCGGACTCGGCTCGCAGCCGACCGCGCGCTGGGCCGCTTGGTCGCCGCTCCTCCCTCCCGTACCCGTCGCCATCGCCATCGCCATGCCAGCCGACGGCCACGGCAAGCAGTCGGGGGTCTCGTCAGCGCTGTTCAACTCGTTGCGAAACATCAGTTCGAACGGTGCTCTGCCCGTGCCGATCATCCGTCGGTATCTGCACCGCATCGCTGTTCGGCTGCAGCATTGTTACGACGAGGTGCTCGAGCGACGACCGAACCTCGAAGGCAACGTGACCGTTGCGTTCACTCTCTCGAATCGCGGTCGGGTCGTTTCCATCGACGCGCGAGGCGTGTCGTCGGAGGTCTCTTCGTGTGTCGCCCGAACGACTAGCGCCGTCGAGTTTCCCGCGCCGCGCGGAGGCGGAATGGTGCAAGTGAACCTCACCCTCAATTTCCGTCCGAACAGTCCGCGGCGTTGAAGTTCTGACCGCGTTTCGACCGTGGATGCGGCGACGCGTCGATCGCTGCAGACCGCGTTGACTCACGCGGCTCCTTCGATGCCGGCCGCGTCAGCTGGGGCGGGGGTCCTCTTCATCGCTGGGGACGTACGCTTGCGCGCCGATCTCGAGCGCGGTGTGGGCGCGCTTGGATCGCAGCAGAGGAAACAGGATCTGGTGGGTCCAATGCTCGTCGCCGAACAGCTTGTCGTCGATCAGCCCCACTTCGGCCGGATACCTGCGGGTGATGTGCGCGGTCCCGAAGAGCACGTCCCAGAAGAACAGAAGGTTGCCGAAATTGCCCGTGTAGTGACCGACGCCGTCGTGGTTGGTGATCGCGTGATGCGCCCAGTGCGTCGCGGGCGTCGAGATCGTTCGCTCGAGCACCCACACGAGCGGCCGCAGCGCGCGAACTTTGTAGAGCGGCTCGTCCCAACGCCAGCTGCTGTGCGCGCCGAGGATCACCGTGAGCTTCACGACCATGTAGAGCGCGTAGACCATTCCCCCGATCCCGAGATACAGCAGCGCGCCGGCGATCCACAGCCCCGGCATCATGAGGTAGTAGAACAGATTGTTGCGAAAGGTCATGCGGATGCTCATGTACCGCGCCGAGTGGTGCGCGCGGTGCAGCGGCCAGAGCAGCCGACTGTGCGAGAGCCGGTGCCACCAGTACTGCGTGAGGTCGTCACCCAGCAGCAGGATCACGACCATGGCCCAGCTGGGCAGCCCCGCGAGGCGGCCTCGATAGCCGGGCGCGAGCCACCCGCCGAGCGCGTCGGTCACCAGCACCGCCACCGGCTGCGCGATCGCGAGCAGCGAGAGCAACATCACGAGCTCGAGCCGCGTGTCGTTGCCGGTGGCGCGCACCGTGCGCTGGTAGCGTCCGGTGAGCAGCTCCATGGCGCCGAAGCCCGTGATGGCACAGGCGGTCAGCAGGTTTCGCGTGAGGTCGGGGCTCAGCGTGATGTCCGCCATCACTTGCATCACAGCGCGAGCGAAGCTGCCCGGTCAATCGAAGGGCCAGCGTCCGTGCGCAGATCCGCAGCGCGCGGGTCCGCGTCTGCGCGGGCGCCGAGCGAACGAGCGAACGAGACATCGAGCGGGCTGTCTCGCGCCGCCACGACTCAGGCCCACAACTGTAAACGCTTCGCATGCACTCACGTATCGATCATATCGATTTACAGTTCTATTTTCGCGCTCATGATCTCCGTCATGAACGCACGGTGGCTGCTCCTCTTCGCACTCACGCTCGTCGCCTGCGCGCCCGCTGGCCTCGCGATGGACGGGTCGACGGCGTTCGACAGCGCCGCTTCACGCGACGGCGCGATCGACTCGTCGCCCGACGCCGCGCTGTTCGACGCGAACGGAGTCGACCCGCGCGCCGCGCCGGCGTTGGCGGTGATCGTCGAGACGTGCGGAGCGACGTACTGCCACCACGGCAGCGGAGCGACGGCGGCCTCTCGCGATCTGAGCGAGCAACACGTTCGCGAGACGCTCGCGCTTCGATCGCTGCAGGTTCCTCGGCTACGGCTCGTCGAGCCGGGACGTCCCGACGACAGCTATCTCGTCCACAAGCTGCTCGGGACGATGAGCACGCTCGCCGAGTGTCGGGCGGACGCCATGGCTTGCGGAACGCGAATGCCCTCGCCCACCCAGCCGCTCGACGCCCAGCAGATCGCGGTCGTTCGTCAATGGATCGCCGACGGAGCGCCTGGCTTGTGAGTGACCGAACGCGCCTGCTCACGCCGCTCCAGCGGCGCGTTTGTGTCTCTCGAGAATGTCTCCGTCGACGCCAGACCGCGACGCGATTCGCGTACGATCCCGACCCATCAACATGACCGAGGACCCACACAGCCTGCGTCGCGAGCTGGACAAAGCGCGACAAATGATCGCGCTCAACGAACGTATCGACGACCTGATCGAAGAGTCGCTGCAGGCGCGGAGATCGCTCGCCGACACCATGGCGCACGTGCTCCCCGCCATCTGCGCGATCGTCGGCGCGAAGGCCGCGTTTCTCCGAAGCTTCGGAGAAGACCTCTCGCTGATGACCGTGACGCACCCGAGAAACTCCGTGATTCCGTGCTTCGACGAGGTGCTCGCGAAGACCGACAAGGACGGAGACTCGACGATCTTCAGCCGCGGTGACGTCGTGATCGTCGCGCAGCCGCTCGACGTCGCCGGCGAGTGGTTCGGTCAAGCAGGCGTCGTCCTCGACAGCAGCTCGAGGGCGGCGCAAGACGCCGAACACGTCGCCTCCTTGCTCAACGTGATGTGCGAGGAGGTCGACAACTTCTTGTACTCCATCCGCGCAGCGCGCGAGCGGCACCAGGTCATGATGGCCCTCGGCGACGCGCTCAAGCACCGCGTGCTCGCAGAGGGGCTGCAGTCCGCGGTGAACGTGCTCGCAAAGAGCGTCCCGCTCGACCGCTTGCTGCTCGTCGTCGTCGCCGAAGAAGACGCGTCGAGCACCGTCCACGTCCAGGTGTTCGACAAGGGCGTGCTGCAGTTCGACACGATGGGATCGCTGCCGCCGCACCCAGACGAAGCCACGGTCCGCGCCGAAGCGCGCGCGCACCTGCAGAGCAAAGACCGGTCTCTGCTCGCTCGCTTCGGCTTCGAGCGCGCGCAAGAAGAAGTGCTCATCAACGGCGTGACCACCACCACGGTCGTGGGAAAGATCCTCGTGACCTCGTCGGTCGGCGCGTTCAACACGTGGGACCGCGAGCTCTTGTCGGGCTTCTCGGGCTTCATTCGCCAGCGCGTCGTCGACTTCAACAAAGAGTGGCGGACGCTTCATCGCTCGTTTCGCGCCGAGGACGTCGCGAGGCTGCTCATGGAAGACGGCTACGACCGGCGCTACCTCACGCCGCGCGAGGCCGAGGTGGGGATGGTGTTCATCGACATCTCGGGTTTCACCAAGCTGTCCGAGCAAGTGCTGAAGACCCCGAGCGCCGTCGCGGACCTCGTCGAGCGATGGTCCCACGAAGCCGTCGAGATCGTGTGGAAGCACGGCGGCGTGTTCGACAAGATGGTCGGCGACTGCGTCATCGCGCTGTTCGGGCCGCCGTTCTTCGACGCCGATCGATCGCATCGCGTCCGATCCGCAGTCGAGTGCGCCCGCGAGATCCGAGAGATGACTCGGCAATTTCCTGCGCGCGACGGCTTCGAGCACCTCCGCGAGTCCGGTCTCGCCGTGAGCACGGGAGTCAATTTCGCCCCGCTCTTCGTCGGCCGCTTCGGGCCGAACGACAACTACACAGGCTTCTCGAGCGGGATGAACAACACCGCTCGCCTCCAAGGGTGCGCGGACCGAGACGAGATCCTCGTGATGCGCCAGGCGATCGAGGCCCTCCCCGCGGGGCACGCGTTTTCGTTCGGACCCGAGCGAGACGCGAAGGTGAAGAACGTGGCGGAGCCGCTGCGGTTCGCGCCGCTGGTCGACTGAACAGCGTCGAAACACACGGCTCCTGCAACGTTGCGGACAGACGCCGCCGAGCTCTCGTATCGTAGAGGCGATGAGACCAGCGCTCACCTTCGCCGCGCTCTTCGTCGCGCTCAGCGCCGTTTTGATTTCATGTGCGACGCAGCAATCCGCGAACACAACCCAGCGAGCCGGGACGCAGGCCAACGCCGCGCTCGAGTCGACCTCGACCATCGCCTGCGCCAACGACGCAGACTGCGCGGTTTGCTATCGCGCCAACTCTTGCGGCGAGCCGATCGCCGCCAATGATCCGACGATCGACACGCCCGCCTGTCACGTGACGCCGGCGGCGTTTTGCATGCCTCGCCGCGGCCGCTGCGAAGAGCGTCGCTGCGTCGCGCGCTGAGCGACGCTCAATAGCGCGCCAATCGGCGCAGCTCTTCGACGATCTTCGCGCGATCGGGCAACAGCGTGGCTTCGAGCTTCTTGTTGTATGGCGCGGCGCGATCGGGATACGCGACGCGGCGAATCGGGCCGTCGAGGTGCTCGAAGCAGTGATCCGCGATGCGCGCGGCGAGCTCGGCGCCGAACCCGCCGGTCATCGTCGCCTCGTGAACGATCAGGATCTTTCCTGTCTTTCGCGCGCTGGCGAAGACCGTCTCTTCATCGAGCGGAACGAGCGTGCGCAGGTCGACCACCTCGACAGAGACGCCCTCTTTGGCGAGCTCTTCCGCTGCCGCGAGCGACTCGCCGACGCACCAGCCCCACGTCAGGATCGTCACGCCCGCCTCGTTGCCCATCCGGAGCACGCGCGCCTTGCCGAGCTCGACGCTGTACTCGTCGTTCGACGGAAGCACGTCTTTCTCGCGGCGATACAAGAATCGGTGCTCGAGAAAGAGCACCGGGTTGTCGTCGCGCACCGCGCGCTTGAACAAGCCGTACGCGTCCGCCGCGGTCGAAGGCGCCACGACCACGAGGCCCGGCGTGTGGGCGAACCACCCCTCGGGCGACTGCGAGTGAAACGGTCCCGCCCCGACGCCACCGCCGTACGGGAGCCGAATGACCACCGGCACAGGTCCGCGCCAGCGGTAGTAGGTCTTGGCGAGGTTGTTCACGATCTGGTTGAAGCCGCAGGACACGAAGTCTGCGAACTGCATCTCGATGATCGCGCGCTTGCCCGACAGCGCGAGGCCGAGCGCCATTCCGATGGTCCCGGACTCTTGCAGCGGGGTGTTGAACACCCGCAAGCGACCGAACTGCTCGAACAGCCCCTTCGTGCCGCGAAACGCCCCGCCGAATTGCGCGACGTCTTGCCCCATCACGACGACGCCAGCGTCTCGCTCCATCTCCTCGCGCGTCGCGCGGAGGATGCCGTCGAGGTACGTGGTCTCGACGCCGTCGCTCGCAGAGACGAAATCCGCGCTCCACAGGCTGGTCTTCGCTGAGCGCCCGGCGCTCGCGCGATGCTGGTTCGCCGCGACGTTGGCAGCGTCTCCTGGGGCGAACATCGATCGCATCGCGTTGGAGAGATCTGGCTCGGGGCACGCGAGCGCGCGCTCGAGGGCCTCTTCGACGATCGCGACCGCCGACGCTTGAACAGCTTCGATTCGCGCCGCGTCGATCACGCCCCGCTCGATGAGCGCCGCCTCGAGCTTCGGAAGTGGGTCTTGCTCGAGAAACGCCTGCCGGGCCGCAGGCGGAATGAGCTCGTAGCTGCCGTCCCCCTCCGCGTGGCCGCGCATCCTCGGCAACACCGCCTCGATGAGCGTCGCGCCTCGGCCCGCGCGCGCGTGCGCGTAGGCGCGCGACAGGGCGTCGTGCACGGCAAAGAGGTCCGTTCCATCGATGGTCTCGCCGTGGATGCCGTAGCCCGCGGCGCGATCGGCCAGAAATCGACACGCGAACTGCTCTTCGACCGGCGTCGAAAACGCGTACTGGTTGTTCTCGACGACGAGCACATACGGCAGCCTGGCCACGCCGGCGGTGTTGAGGGTCTCGTGGAAATCACCTTGCGAAGTGGCTCCTTCGCCGATGAACCCGAGCGTGACGTTCTTCGTCCCGTCGAGCAGCGAGGCCATCGCCATCCCGGCTCCCACAGGCAGCATCGCGCCGAGGTGAGAGATCATCCCGACGTGGCGAACGCCACGCTCGGGCAAGATCTGCCCGTAGTGAAATGACCGGTCGACGCCCTGCGTAAACCCGTCGCGTCTGCCGAGCAGCTGGCAGCACAAACGATAGACGAGCTCTCGCGGATCGTCGCGTCGCTCGTCCCACGCCGTGCGCTCGGCGGCGTCGAAGAGCGCAGGGGCGAGCCGAGGGACGTCGAGGTACGTGGCGAGGACCGCGCCGAGGTCACGGTGCACCGTCGACAAGCCGTCATTGGGCTCGAGCAACAGCGCCGCTCCGACGGTGGTCATTTCGTTGCCGACTGCGCTGTACCAGCGGCCGATCCGGCCCGTCCGCGCCATCGCTTCGAAGCGCATGTCCCACGCGCGCGATAGCCGCGCGAGAAAATGCGCGCGGCGCAGCCATGCGCGACTGGGGCGCTCCTCGCGCGGGGCGGGGGTCGAAACGGGGGTATCTGCCTCTGTGCTCTTCTTGGGGGTCTTGCTTCGGGCCATGAACGCGGCGCGGATGGTACCTTCTGCCCATGAGTGGACGCGAGCAAGGAAAGGCGCTGCTGAAGAACCTCTCGACGCAGGTGAAAGAGGCGCTCAACGACGACGGCGAGCTGATCGTGCACAAGCGAGGCGTCGAAGCGATGGTGGACCTCGCGACGGATCTGACCGGAGAAGACGCGCCGGTCGGGCTGATCGTTCAGCGCGACGGAGGGCTTCGCATCAAGCTCCTGCGCAAGGATCGGCCGGGGTTGATCACCATCGAGTGGCAGCGGCCGATCGGCGCGCTGGTCACCAGCTGGGAGCGCATGGACAAGACCGGCGGACCCTTCAAATTTGTCTGGCGCGACAGCGACGAGTCGTTCGTCGAAATGGGCCTGGGAACGGAGCTCTACACCTGGCTCACCGCGACGTTGGCCGACGTCTTGTACGCCGACGCGCGCAAGGGGTAGGCGCGTCGCGGCGGGCGTTCAGCGCCAGAAGACCAGGTACGTCGCGTGGTTGATGTTGCCGTAGTTGCGGCCGGCGGCCAGCGCGCTCGAGCCGAGCAACGCGCGGTAGGTGATCTCGTTCTCCGCGCCCATGCGTAGCTGCGGCGTGAGGTCGATCACGTGCGGTCGCACCTCCTGGCCGGGGCACCAACCGCCGCGCCCGAAGTACCAGGTGCCGTGCTGGTTGGGCACGACCCCTTCATTGACGCGGTCTGCGCAACCTTGCGTGGTCTGCGCCTCGGGAAAGCGAATGGAGTTGGGCGTCCCGCCGTTGAGCGCGAAATGGTGCGTGTGGTTGCAGAACTCCGCGCACTGGCCAGTCTCCGCGCCGTGTCCGGTGATCACGCTGTAGAGCTCGACTTTGCGCGTTCCCGCCGGGACCGTGAAGCGCTGCGGCGCGTGACGGCTGTCGTACATGCTGTCGAAGCGCTCTCCTTCGCTCGACCAGAGCGTGCGGAGCTCCGCCGGGCGCATCCCGCGGTTGCGATTGGAGAGCCGAAACGAAAGCGAGATGAAGTACGGAACCTCGCGCGGATCGAACTGGTGCTTGCTGTACCAGCGAAACGTGTGACGCCCGCCTCGCGCGATCAACGGAAGCATCTGCGAGATGTCCGTGACCCACCGTCCCTCGCGCCAGTACGGCGTGATCCATCGAGCGACCTCGCGATCACAGCCCGCTCGGCGCGGCCGAAACGTCTCGCCTGCGTCGGCGACGCCCGTGTCGGACACGCCAGCGTCGCTCTCGGAGCCGTCCATCGCCGCGTCCTCGGACATCGCCGCGCCGTCGCCCGAGTCATCGGCCGCTGCGTCTGCCGTGGACATCGCGTCGGGACTCGCGTCGGGGCTCGCGTCTGCGCCTGCGTCGGGCATGCCCGAGGGCTCTTCGCAGATGCGCAGGTCCGCGATGTAGTCCCAGGCGCCGCACTCGCCGTCGCGGCCGTTGGGACAGTGCATCGCGAAGTCGACCTCGAGCGTGTCGAATCGCGCCAACGTCGCCGGGTCGGGAAACATCGCGTCGCCGTACTGAACGGCGTCTCGCCAGTTGCGCGGTCCCTCCCAGTAGTCCACGCGCTGGTTGGACACCACCGGGATCACGGTCGCGTTCTGCATCCGCAGCCGCTCTTCGAGCTGCGCTTCGAACTCGTAGTAGCGCGGCTCGTTGGCGAGGTAGGTCAGGTCCGCCGAGAGCCCGGCGCGCGCGAGCTGTCCGAGCTGTCCGACCTCGCGCACGCGCTGGTTGCGGTCGATGGCGAACTGGTAGGGGTCGTAGCGCTTGTACGGCAGATTCGTGGAGATCCTGCGGCGGATCAGGTCGCCGATCCACCCTTGAAGCATGTTCGCCTGACGCGTGACGAAGTGAACGCGCGAGCGCCAGTGATCGCGATCCTCTGCTGCGAGGCCCTCGATCGTCGCTGCTGCGTTGGTGCGAAACTCGTTGAAGCCCGTCTCGTTACGGTTCCACAAGAAGAAGAAGTGCGTGTTGCGCGGCGCGCGCTCGAGCAAGCCGTCCATCGGGCCGTCGAACAGGGACTGCGAGAGGTCGCTTCCGTCCGAGAATCGAAAGGTGCCCGGGGTGTACACCAAGAACACGTAGTGATCTCGGCCTGTAAATTCGCGCTCGAACGTCCAGTCACCAGCGGTGGTCGGGACCGTAAACGCGCCCGCGAGCTCGCGCGGGTTGGTCCCGTACGGGCCCGGACGAAACGCTGCCGAATTGCACGCCCCGTCCGAGCAACTCGCGTCGCTCGCGTCCGCGACGGTGCTGTCCGCGACATCCGCAGGAGGGGTTGGAGACGGGCAGCCCGCGAGGGCGAGAAGGGATCCAATCGCAAGCGAACGCACGTTCATCGAGCCATCGAACATGGCGCAGATCGCCGCGCAGCGTCCAGCGATCGCGACTCATTTCATTTCGCTCAGGATCGAGCAGCGCTTCGCTTCGCTTCGCACACTCGCCGACCTCAGCGCCGACGGCGACCGCCCCGAGGCTGAGCGGAGTTGTCGGTTGGACGAGCGGCGGCAGCACGGGACGCGCTGCGGGCTCGGCATCGGCGCGAGGCGACCCACTCGTTCCACACGTCGGTGTAGCCGTCGTAGTGGATGTGATGAATCCCTCGGCGCTGTTCGAGGACGGTGGCTGGGTACCAAGAGCCGTTCCACTCGACGTCGATCTGCGATCCAGCTTGAAAAGTCTGCGGCGAAAACGCCCTACATCGATCGGCCCCGACCCACTCGTCCCAGTCCCGCGTATAGCCGATGTAGTGAACCCGGACCGCGCCGGGCCTCTCGCCTTCGATCTGCGCGCGATACCACTGGCCGCGGTAGAGCCCTTCGATGTGCTCGCCCTCGCGCGCACAAGCTCTCGCGCGTGCGGAGGCCAGCACCCAGCTCGGCGACCAGCCGTTGCGCGCAGTCCACGTCGCGAGCTGCTCTTCGGCGAAGGCCATCTGCGCGTCGGTGAAGCGACCCAAGTCCTCGAGCGTCACGCGTCCGTCTCGCGTCGCGTCGCACACGCCAGCGCCGTCGAGCCCAGCGAGAAGACACTCGGTGAACGTCCAGTTTCCAGTGCTCACGACGCTGGCCATCGACGAGGTGAGCGTCGCGATCGGACGCCCTGCTGTTCGAGCCTCGACCTCCCGCGTGAGAGCGCCGGAGTAACAGCAGTCCGCGGCGAGCAGCGCGCGGCCGCGAAACGTCGGCGCGGTCACCGAATCGACCAGCGCTTTCATGGACCATCCGCCGTCCTGCACCCGGCCGCTCGCCGCGTCGTACGGCACGAAGAAGGCCTGCCCATCATCGACGCGAGCGCCGTGACCGGCGTAGTAGACGAGCAGCATCTCGTCCGCTGCGGTCGCGGCGAGCGCAGCGGCGACGGAGCGCTCGATCGCGCCCTTCGTGGCCTCTCTGTCCCTCAAGAACGCGATGTTTCGCTCGGGCACGCCCCTGCGTCGCAAGGTCTCGACCAGCACCGCGTCCCGTCGTCCCTCCAGGGGAAATCCCCGAAATCGCGGGTCTTGCCACTGCAAGATCCCGACGACCACCGCGCGCGTCTTTGCGCCGTCGAAGCCCCGGGCAACGGTCAACGGCGCAGGGGCTACCGCGCGAATCGCGCTTGCCTCACGAGCACGCAAGATCCATGGAGCACTTCCGACCGCGGCGCCGAGGGCGAGCAGCGCTCGTCGCGTGAAGCCGTCGCGGTGGTTCATCTTTGTTCGCGCAAATGTACATTGTTCGAAAGGCACTCGAGCGGCCCCGATGAAGACCGAGCGAATCGTCGTCGATCCCAGCGCTCCCGACCCTCGCGCGATCGCGCGATGCGCGGACGTGCTGCTGCGCGGCGGGCTCGTCGCGTTCGCGACCGAGACGGTGTACGGGCTCGGCGCGCTGGCCGACGACGATCGCGCGGCGAGATCGATCTTCGTGGCCAAGGGCCGACCTCCACACAACCCGCTGATCTCGCACGTCGCGGACGTCGTCGCGGCAAGACGCCTCGCGCCCGTCTGGACCAAAAGTGCGGAGCTCCTCGCCTCGAAGTTCTGGCCGGGGCCCCTCACGTTGGTCGTGCAGAAGGCGCCCTCGATCGCATCCGTGGTGTGCGCAGGACTCGACGCGATGAGCCTTCGTGTTCCGGCGCACCCGACGGCGCAGGCGCTGTTGAAGGCCGTCGGTCGTCCGATCGCGGCGCCGAGCGCGAATCGTTCGAACGCTCTTTCGCCAACCAACGCCGAGCACGTCTTGCAACAGCTCGACGGCCGCATTCACATCGTGCTCGACGCGGGGCCATGCGCGGTCGGGCTCGAGTCGACGGTGATCGACCTCTGCTCATCGCCGCCCGTCATGCTTCGTCCAGGACGCATCACGATCGACGAGCTGCGCGCGGTGCTGGGCGCGGTCGACGCGAGGTCGGCGACGGTGGCGCACGGCGCCGCTCGGTCGTCGCCGGGACTCGACGCCAAACACTACGCGCCTCGCGCCCGTCTCGAGCTTCTTTCGCTGCAGGAGCTCCGGGCGATCGTGCGCGGCACGACCGCGAAGGTCGGGGTCGTATCCGTCGGAGACTGCGGAGTCGAAGCCGATGAGCACTGCGTGGTTCGCGCGCTCGCGTCGGAGCCCGAAGCATACGGCGCGGCGCTGTACGAGGCGCTTCACAGCCTCGACGACGCGGGCTGCGAGGTGATCTTGTGCGAGCGAGTTCCTCCGGGAGCGCCGTGGGACGCCGCTCGCGACCGACTCGCGCGCGCTAGCGCGAAGTGACGAAACAAGGTCGGGCTCATCGCAGCTCGTCAGAAATTCGCTCGCCCTCGTCGCCCGGTGTAGCGGCAAATGGATGAAGACGATGCGAAGCACGCCGGCGGTCGCGCTCGTGACCGTCGCGATTTCAGCGGCGATCGCGCCGACCGACTCTGAAGCGATCAACGGACGTTCCCCCGCGCGACCACGGGTGGCCATGGCTCGCGGCGCGGCGCCGCGCCCGGCGACGTCGGCGCCACGCGTGGCGCTGCAGCTCTCGGCGCTGCGCGTAAGCGAGGGCGTTTCGGCTCGCGCGATGGTGCACGCGATCGCGCGCGACGCGTGGCCGCAGCTCGTGGCGTGCGCAGCTGGCGACGGTCGAGGCGCGCGAGGCGTCGCGCGGGTGTTCGTCGCCGCCGAGGGGCGCGCGGTTCGAGTGACCGAGCTGTCCGGCGCTCCGGTGGCGCGCAACGCGGCGTTGCGTCAATGCGTGCGCGACGCGGTCGAGCGTGTCCATCCGCCAGCGCGCGAGGTGGCAGAGCTCACCGCGTCGTTCGAGCTCTACTTCGACCTCCCCGCGCTCTGACCGACGATCGCGGCGCCGCTTCGAGTTCGCGCCACGGTCGGTCGCGATGGTCGTCACTCGACGACGTCTGTGATCGAGCGCGCGGATCAACCGCTCGACGCGGCTGCTTCGTCGAACGTCACGATCACTGGCGCGTGATCGGACGCGCCCTCGCCCTTGCGCTCGTCGCGGTCGACGACCGCCGAAGTGAGCCTCCGCGCGAGCGGCGCTGTCGCGAGCACGTGATCGATTCGCAGGCCGTCGTCCTTGAAGAAGGCTCCACCGCGATAGTCCCACCACGTCAAGGGACCGCCCTCGGGGTGCCGAACGCGAACGAGGTCGACCAGGCCGAGCGACAAGAGCGACGCGTAGGCGCCGCGCACCGCTTCGTGGCACAACGTCGAGCCGCTCCACTCGGCCGGCACGCGAACGTCCTGGTCGTCGGGCGCGATGTTGTAGTCACCGCACAGCGCGAAGGGCTCGTCGGGCCTGACGTTGGCCCTAACCCACGAATTCAAGCGCTCGAGCCATCGCAGCTTGTACGCCCACTTGTCGCTCCCGACGAGGCTGCCGTTGGGGATGTACGCGCTCGCGACGCGGACGCCCATCGTCGCGACGCAGATGAAGCGCGACTGCGGGTCGTCCTCACCGTCGTCGAACGAGCGCGTCACGCTCTCGATGTCGCCGCGAGAGAGCACGGCGACGCCGTTGTAGGTCTTCTGCCCGAACAGCGCCGCGCCGTAACCGCGCGAGCGAAGGGCGTCTCTCGGAAACTGCGCGTCGACGCACTTCAGCTCTTGGAGGCAGAGAACATCGGGCGCAGCGCGGTCGACGAAGGCGAGCAGCCGATCGTGTCGGACGCGCACGGAGTTGACGTTCCAGGTGACGATCTTCATGGCGTTTGCAGGGAGTGGGGTGATCACGGCGTCGCGAGCAGCGCGCGAGTCAGCGTCGGCAGCGCGTCGGCGCGGTTGACGCTCGCGCGCGGGTCGAGGTCGAGGTCGAACAGCGCGACGTACCAGCGCGACGATTGCACGTGCAGCGCGTACCGCGCCGTATACACGGCGTCCAGAGAACGGGGCGATTGACCGATGCGCACGCGAACGGCTCGATCGAACCAGGCTCGCTCGCGCCTTGCCAGCTGCACGAGC
>LNFM01024773.1_pt1 | contig 12979 bp, 19 predicted proteins | sample 596031 | NCBI WGS metagenome assembly LNFM01 (sample SAMN04254537, study PRJNA301005) | activated carbon metagenome | isolation source: dual media filters at the Ann Arbor, Michigan drinking water treatment plant | place: USA: Ann Arbor
CAGCATGGCGGCGATGACGCCGGCGGCCGCGGCCGCGCTGAATATAGCCGTGAGATTGAGTCCCACCAAAGCCGCGGTTTTCCAGCCGCGGGTGTGCATTGTCGAGAGCATGGGGTAGGCCTTCAGGTGCGAGTGCCGGTCTCCGGCGGGATTAACTCGTCACTGATGCCGTGCGCGGCCTTGTACTCGGCCAGAAATGCCTGCAGCTCGTGGTGGATCAGGTCCATGCGGACCAGATCCTTGTCCGTCGGCTCGCTGCCGGGCTCGAGGATGTTCATGATGCTGGCGAACAGGTGATGCGCGCCGGCGAAGAAGGCAGCGCGGAGCTCCTTGCGCTGGAACTCCGGGCAGTGCTTGTAGGCCATGCTTTCAAGGCCGAGCCAGCCGGCCTCGATGAGCAGCCCCTTGTCGGAGGCCTCCTTGCCGATCGCCGTTGCGAGGCGCTCGATGGTGGCTTGGCGATCGCGGTTGCGGCGTTCTTCGCGGCCCATTATGGCGACCCCGGCGGCTCAATGTGCCAGTCGAGGCGGTTGCGAGAGAAATCGCACTGCACCGGCGTATGCTGGACTAGGCGGACGTAGAGGCGGCCGCTGATCAGAAGGCGCAGGCGGTCGGCTAGCGAGAACCGAAAGCGGTTCTCGGTGCACATCCAGCCCTGCAGTTTGTCGGCGTCGAGCGGGTCGTCGCCGAGATGGTAGCGGAAACCGAGTGCGCGCCACGCGCGCTGAGCGAACGACGGCTGCGCATGGAACGCGCCGTCATGAGCGCCCGACTGGGCGCCGGCCGGTAGGCCGTGCTGAGAAATTTCGCTCATACCGCGTGCCCCACGACGTCGGTCGGCGGCACATCAGGCGCCGGCGGCTTCTTCGCGTAGAGCTCCATCATGGTCTCGTAGAGCGCGACGACGCGCTCGCGCGCCTCGCCCTCGTGCTCGAGCAGGATCTCGAGGATGTTCGTCGCCGCGTCGATCTCGCGCACGGTCGCGACCGGCAGCGTGCTCGGCGGCGCGCCCGTGGCATCCTTGCGGAAGTCGCGCAGGTCCTCGGGCATGGGCGGCGGCTGAACAATCGGCGCGCGCCGAGCTGGCTGCGTCGTCACCTCGTCGGGATCGCGCAGGCGATGCACGTTCGTATGCTCGCCGCTCTCGCCGGCGGGCTCTCGCTTCATGAAGCTCGGCATCTGAAATCCAGACATGGTCCCTCCTGAAGTTGGCCGCTCACTCGGCAGCGGCAAAGCGATTGTTGAGAAGCTCGGCGGCCTCGATGATCTCGAGGTCGCCCTTGTTGCGGCGGCAATGCGCTCCTCGCGCGTGAGGTCCCTGTCCTGCAGGGCGTAGAGCTGCGCGCGGGACCAGGTGAGCGGCGACTTGCCGCCGTTGAGCGGATGCGGGATCTCGCGCCGCTTGGCCATCGCGCGGTGATGCTCGTATACGTAGCTCTCCGAGCGGCCGATCTCGTCGGCGAGCTCGCTGAGGGTGAGCGTGGGGCCGGGCATGTTTATTCTCCGGCCTGTTCGGCCGGCGCGCCTTGCGCGCTGGCTGCCGCGGGCAAAACGACGAGACTGTCCGGGTGGCAATCGCCTTCGTAACCATCGTCGAAAAGCACGCGGACGTATTGAGGATCGCCCTTGACGCCGCGGACGACGCCCTTCCCCCGATCGCCGTCGTACTCGGTGAACCAAACGCGCTGGCCGGCCTCGAAGTGCCTTCTATAAACGCGCGCTATGTAGGTGTAGGGCATAACGGCCTCCCGCTGGTTGCTGCGCACTTCGCGCGGGCCTCGGCTTCCTTGACGGCCTTCAGTACGCGCGTGGCGAAGCCCGCCTCGAAGTCCTTCTTGGCTGTCTCGCTAAGATGGGCGAGCGCCCATTCCAGGCTTTCCGAGAGCATCGTCACCGCGACTTTGCGGGCGGTCACCTCCTTGACCATGGCGTCTGAGCAGTCCGGATCGAACCGACTGACGTGCGAGGTGAAGTCGAACATCACGCCACCGCCTGTCCGCCGCGGTCGATCACCGACCAGTTGTGGCCGAACTCCATGGTCTCTTCGGCGCGCGTGAGCGGGCCGGGCGTGCCGAGCATCTCGTAGATGACCAGCGTGCGGCCGCGGTCCATGTCGATCGCCCGCGTGACCTCGCGCGCGAGCTGCCCCGTGCGCTTGTGGCGGTGCGTCGCCGTCCAGGGCCGCGGCTTCGGCGTGACGGTGGCCTTCAGGGCTTCGACCTGCTCGGCGATCATGTCGAGCCAAACAATCGGGGTGCGGTTGCGGGCGGCGAGCGCCTGGCGGGCGAGCTTCCTCGCCTCGCCCTCGAGCCATGCCTGGGCCTGGCCGATCGAGTAGAGCCGGTGCGGGGCCTTGATGATCTCGCGACCGAGCTGGTGGATGGCGGCCTCGTAGCGCTTCTGGCCGAGGCGGCGGACGACGTAGAGGCGTCCGCGATAGCCGGCGGCGTGCATCTTCGAGCCGCGGTAGCAGTGGAACTCGAGGAGCATCAGAGCGGCTCCTCGGTGTTCTGGATCGGCGCCGGCCGGCGGCGGAGGCGCTCGATGCCCGCGCTCGCGAGGCTGATGAGCCCGACGATCGCGGCGACCAGGCCGGTAGCGGCTGCCACGACGGCGAGAATGAGCAGCGCAATTGGCGCGGCTAGTTCGATGAACTTGAGAAGAAATTCGGCCATGCCCCGTCCCCCGGAAATGAGGTTTCGGGCCGGCGCATCCCCCTCGGGTGATCAGTGAAGGGGGAGGCCTCTACGCCGGCCCGTCAACGCCCTCTCTGAGCGCTGATCCAGCCTTAACCATGCAAAATTGCATTGTCTAGTGTTAATTTGCATATGCTAAATCACATGCACAGGCTTGCACGCGCGCTCATGTCGCGTGAACAAACATGCAATTGATCAACCGTTATCGGAAGTTAGGCCTTGGTGGGCCGGCGCACGCTGTCGGTGACGACGCCCATGATGATGACCCGGTCGTTGTCGACCAGGAGGGGCTTGCGGAGGCGATCGGCGAGCTCGGGACGGGTGGTCGCCGCGACGAGGTAGGGCGGCTCGTAGAGGCGGAAGATGGTCGCCGTGCGCCCGCGCCCCCATTGATGGTCCTGCGCGCAAACGATGTCGCCCGGCTCGGCTTTTCTGCCGAGATCAACGATCACGATATCGCCGGGCACATAGCCGAGCTGGCTCAGCGCCCACGTATTGAGCTCCCAGGGATCCGCGGTCTCGCGATCGCCGATTAACGCCAGTATTGCGCGCTCGAGATTGCTGTCTTCGGGCGCGGTGTAGTGGTGGCCCTCGGCGTCCTCGAGACCGGCTGGCCGCGATACCGGCGGGCTCGAGCTCGGCAGGATCTCGAACGGCGGCGTGGTGTTCGCCGCGTGCGCGAGCTTAGACAGCGTCCGCGTGCTCAGCATGGGCGCGTCGTCATTGGCGAGGAAGCGCGTCAGGGTTGATTGCGCAATGCCCGCGCGGCGAGCCCAGGCGGTCGGCTTTTCTTGCCGCTCCGCCATTATGGTCTTCAACCAGCTTATTATTTGTGCACGCGACGGCTCCATCGCGACGGACTAGGCTGATTTGCATTAAGCGGGATACATGCATTTTTGCACTTGACTGAATTCCTATCCTGCATATTGCATGTGCTCATGCATACTCACGAGCAAACGCCCATCGATGAGATGACCTTCCCGGAGCTGGAGGCGCTGCGCGCCGAGCTCGGCGTATCCAAATCCAGCGTGTGCCGGCAGAGCGAGCTCTGCCAGGGCACATACACCCGCTGGATGCGGTGGCTGCGCGGCGAGCCGAAGGGGTGCGAACCCCAGCCTCGGTCGCTGAAGGCGCTGCGCGAGACGCTCAAGCGTGAGAATGCCCGCCGCGCCCGTCGTGCGGCCAGCGCCCCCGGGCACCTGCCCGCCTAGTGCCCGCCCCGCTGTCGCGGGCTGTTCCCTGTTGCGTCCTCTGCGTTGCCACCCCTCGCCGCGATCCCGCGGCCCGAGACGGAGACGTTTATGGACATCCCTTCGCGCTCCATGACGGCCAGGCGCTGCCCGAGGAAGCCGAGAACGCGATCTTTCCGATCGCCGAGATCACGGACAAGGGCGAGCCTGCCGGCGCGCAGGGCTTCAAGCGTTTCATCTGCCGCGGCCCGGCCGGCCACTATCACGTGATCGATCTGCAGGGCAGCAACCCGCCGCGCGTTGTGGGCGCGCCGGTCACATTCAACGTCGCGCACGATATCGCGGCCGCGGTTCTCGCCGGCGACAGCCGCACCGAGACGCGGCCCGGCGTTACCAAGCTCCTTGCCCTCGCGTTTCTCGCGGCCCTCGCGGAAGCGCAGCGGCGAAAGGCTCGTGCCCAGACCCCGGGGCATGAATTGTCGGCCAGCGTCGCAGTGGCCAACACAGCCGCCCCGACGCCCCCCTCCCCCAGGTGGCGGCATGAGCAAGCCCATCCTCTGCGTCGACTTCGACGGCGTGATCCACAGCTACAAGAGCGGCTGGCAAGGGGCGACAGTGATCGCCGACGACGTCGTGCCTGGCTTCTTTGAGTGGCTCGACGAGGCAACGCGGCATTTCGAGATAGTGGTCTACAGCTCTCGCTCGAAGGAGCCGGGAGCCATCGACGCGATGATGCTTTGGCTCGCGGAGCAGCGCAAGAAGTGGCGCGACCAGGGCGGCAAGAGCCCGCATGAACTCGGCGGGCCTGTGGAACTGAAATTCGCGCACGAGAAGCCCGCCGCGTTCCTCACGATCGACGATCGCGCAATCTGTTTCGACGGCGACTGGTCGAAGCTCGCGCCGCAACGGCTGCGCGCGTTCCAGCCGTGGAACAAGCGCGCGGCAGCCAGCGCCCAAACGGGCGCCGGCGCAAGCGCCGGAGATCGACCATGAGCATGATCTCCCGCCTCGCCGCCCGCGCCGAGCGCGCCGTGAGCCAGCTCTCGCTCGAGGCCTCCGTGCACGTGGTCGCCGCGCGCCGCGGGCTCACGCCCGATGCCGTGCGCCAGGCGGGCGGCGCCGGCGAGGTCGTGCGCGACGCGACGAGCGGGCGCATTGCGAGGAAGCCCGGCGACGACATGCGCGCCAAGCAGGAGGCGCTCTACCTCACCGTGACGCATTTCGGCCGGCCCGTGCGCAGTGTCGCGCGCGCGGCGGGCCTGTCGGCGCCGGCGGTGCTCAAGGCTGTGCGCGCGGTCGAGGACCGCCGCGATGAAGGGGGCATGGATCGCATTCTCGACGAACTCGAGCTGGAGCTCATGCCCGGAGGCTCACCATGACGGCGACTGCGCAGAAGAAGAACATCATCGAGCTGTTCCACGACTTCCTGGCGACGGCCATCTTGTACGCCGTGCTGCTCTGCTGGGTGCTCGAGGCCAGCATGAACGCCATCTTCGGCTGGCGCTTCGCCGGCGGCGGCTTGAAGGGCCTGCCGCTCGCCGCGGTGTTCGTGGCGATCGCCGTGTTCGCCGCGTACTTCCCGCTCCGCTGGGACGACACGAAGGGCTGGGCGCGCAAGGCGGTGCTCGCCATGGCGATCGCGCTCTGCGTCGGCGTCAGCCAGTACGCGGGCTGGGCCAATCTCGGCACGCTGCTCGCGGATGGCGCCACGGTGCGTGACAGCCAGGCGACGACGCGATCGACAGCAGCCGACGACGTCAAGCGCCTGCGCGCCGAGCTCGCCGGCATGGTGCCGCCGAAAGAGACGGTCAAGAGCCTCGAGGCGGCGCTGAGCCTCGAAAAACGCAAGACCAGCAAACAGTACAAGGACGGCGATGGCCCCGAGGCCCTCAAGATCAAGCAGCAGATCGCGAATGCCGAGCGCTACCACGCGCTGCCGGGCCTGATCGACGAAGCGCAGAAGAAGCTCGCCGCGGCGCCGCAGGTGGCGGACGGCTCGGCCGAGACCGAGGTCGCGCGCGCCATCACCGGCGCATCATCCGAGCAGGTGCTGTTCTGGGCGCCGGTCGTACTGACCACGATCCTCGGCTTTCTCGCGAACTTCGGCTTGCGGCTGATCGGCGTGAAGGCGCCGCCGTTGACATCCTTCTTCGGCCATCATGCGCCGGCGCCGGCGGGCCCTGCAGGCCATCTGCCGCCGCCCGATATCTTCGACGCCTACAAGGGCTACGACGCCTATCACCCGCACGCGCGGCGCGCCTCGCCCTACGGCGGCGCGTACCGGCACGAGCAGCCGCGTCCTGAGTATCCGGGGCACGGGCCGACCTACACGACGGGGCACGATCCCTATGCCCCTCACGAGACTGCTGGCCGACCGGTTTCGCATGCCCAGCCGCAGCCGCCGACACACTCCCCGGAACACCATGCCAACAACAACCCGATCACGATCAACGTCGGCGGCGCGACGCAGCATGGCGCGCCTGGCGTCTCCGGTGCGGGGGCGGCCGGCCGGCGACTGGTGAAGCGCTCGTCTGGCGAGGGACAGACGGGCAATGCCAGTACGCCGGCCGGCCGTGATCTCGCGCCATCGCGTGGGACCTCGCCGTCGCCGGCGGCGGCTGAACGTCCCGTCGATCGTGATCACGTCAACCAGATCATCGACCATCTCGTCACATTCCACGCGGCGGAGATCATCGTCGACGACGGGGCGCTCGTGCCGCTCTCCGACATGGTCGCGCACTACCGCATGTGGGCGAAGGGGCGTGCAATCGACCCCTCGGCCTTCGTGACGATGTACCCGATGGTCGCGAACGTGCCGCTCGTCGACATCGGCGGCGTGCAGCACTTCTGGGGCGTGCGGCTGCGGCACTCTTTGAAGGTGGTCTCGGCCTGACGGCCGGCGGCCAGTCGGCCGCTCATGAAGTGGAGCACGTAATGTCGATCAGCGGCTATCGGAAATGGATACCCAACCCGAAGGCAGCGCCGCGCGGGCGATCCGATCGCGGCGCGGCCGCGCGGCAACGCAACGCCAAGGCGGCCAATGATCGCGCGCGGCTGCAGCGCATTGCTCGGCAGATGCGGGAGAAGATCGATGCCCGTGCTGGATGCTGAGGGCCGCGTCGAGATCGAGGGTCGCGTGCTCGTCAACACGGGCAAGGCGATCCTCTTCCTGCGCGACGACGATGAGAAGGGCGTATGGCTGCCGCTCAGCAAGATCACGCTCCTCGACAGCAACCGCGATGACCGCGCGGTGGTAACGCTGCCGCCCTGGCTGGCAAAGGAGAAGGGCTTCGTATGATCACGCCCTCCGACACCGCCCACATCAAATCCGAGCTGCAGGCGCGCATCGTCGACCTGGCGCGCGAGCTCGCCCGACGCGCGACGACCGCAACGGAGGTTCGTTTTGGATCACCATCATCGGTCCCGCCACTGGGGCCTGGCGCGACGAGGCGACCGGCGACAAGGGCGACGTCTTCGGGCTCATTCAGTATGTGCAGCGTTTCTCGCAATTCTCGGAGGCCAAGGTCTGGGCCAAGCGCTGGCTGAACTACGAGGACCTGCCGGCGCCGAAGCGTGCCGAAGCGGCCGCTGCCCGCGCACAGGCGAGCGGCGAACGCGAAGCCCAGGAAGCGCAGGAGATTGCCGAGCTCAGGAACAAGGCCTTCGCGCACTGGCTGCGCTGCGAGAACAAGCTCGAGGGTACGATCGCCGCCCGCTATCTCGAGACGCGCGGCATCGACCTTACGCAGCTCGCGCGCCGCCCGAGCGCGCTGCGCTTCGAGCCGGCCGCGCATCATGTCGAGACGGGTGAGAAGTTCCCGGCCATATGCGCGATGATCACGGGTGCCGACGGCAAATGCGTCGGCATCCACCGCACGTTTCTCGCGCGCGACGGGAGCGGCAAGGCGCCCGTTAAGGTCGTGCGCAAGATCTGGCCGCGCGGCTGGGCCGGCGGTTCGATCAAGCTGGCGCGCGGCGAGACGGGCCTCTCGCCGAATGACGCGGCCAAGCAGGGCCTCCTCGACACGCTGATCCTCTGCGAGGGCATCGAAGATGGGCTGAGCCTGGCGCTTGCTTGTCCGGAGCTGCGCGTGTGGGCGGCGTGCGCTGTCGGGAACCTGGCGCGCATCGCGCTGCCGGCGTGCTGCGCGGATGTGATCATCGCCGCCGACAACGACTGGGGCAAGCCTGGTGCGCAGGCACAATTGACGGCGGGCGTGCGCGCGCTCGCGGGGCAGAAGCGCTCGGTGCGCATTGCGCGCTCGCACACGGGCAAGGACGCGAACGACGCGCTCCGAAGTTAGCAACTGGAAGAGGGCAAAATGAGCTTGGAAGCATGGGGCGACGAAGGCGACTGCGACCCCCTCGAGGCCGCGAGAGACAAAGGCTGGATCGATCCGGTGGACGTCTCGAAGGCGATGCGCGACGTTTGGAACGAGCGCGATCGGCAGGTGAACGAAGAAGGCGCGACCGATGCCACGGACGACGCCTACGTGCGCGGTGAGCTGGTCGTCGCGGCCATGTGCTACGGCACGAATGCGGTCACGGTCGCACGGCTGATCGCGGATGGCGTGCCTCGCGAGCAGATCGATCGACTGTCCGAGCGCGCTGGCATGCCCGGCATGTGGCCGTGGTCGCGGGATTGGTGGAAGCCGAAGGGCGCGCGGCGCAATCTCGTGCGGGCGGCGGCTTTGATGATCGCTGAGATCGAGCGCCTCGATCGCGTGGCCGCAAAGGTAGCGGACGCATCCGACGCCGCGTAGCGGCGCCAGCAAATCAACTCAGTGCGGGCGCCAGCCCGCACGCCGATCCATCGTCACCTGCGTATGAGGGCAACGCTGCTGGGGAGCGGCAGCCAGGCGCCGACTGGCGCCCGGCCGGTAGGCCGTACTAGGGGGAAATTTGGGGAAGTCACCGAATGTCGCGGCCGTGCGGGCGCTGGTGGATGACGCCGAGCCCGTGCCCGAGCTCTATCGCGGCGATCCCGAGCCGGGTCAGCCGCTCATGGTCGCCGGCGAGGCCGTCAATCCCGGCAAGTGGGTGCCTGACGAGCTGGGCTTGCCGCCGCATTGCCCCGTCGTGCCGCTCGGCGTCGACGACAAGGTGAACTGGTTCCTCGATCCCATCGGCCAGCTCTACGCCTACCAGAAGCCCTACGGCCAGGCCGACACGCTCGAGCTCTTCCGCGGCCGCCACAAGTACCTCTATTGGGCTTGGCCGAAGTGGACCATGAAGGGCAAAGGCGAGGACGTGGAATTCATCGTCGACGCCTGGCGCAATGAGAAGGTCCGCGAGGCCGTTCTCGCCGCCTGCGCGGCCAAGGGGCCGTGGAATGCCGTCGACAAGGTGCGCGGCCGCGGCACCTGGCAGTCGCCCTCGGGCGAGCTCGTCATCCACTGCGGCCGCCACGTCATGCAGAGGGGCAAGAAGATCCCGCCGCATGAAATCGAGGGCTACGTCTACCCGACGCGCCCGACCATCCCCGGCCCCTGGCCCCAACCCGTCAGACAGGAAGAAAACCCGGCAAAGTTGCTGCGCCCATTGCTGAGATCCTGGAACTGGGTGCGCCCGGATGTAGACCCGCACCTGTTCTTCGGCGCGCTCGGCGTCGGCTTCCTTGGCGGCGCCCTGGCCTGGCGCTCGAACATCTACATCACCGGCGACGCCGGCATGGGCAAGAGCACGCTCCTCGCCCTCTACAAGGCCATCTACGGCGATTGGGCGCTCGATACCGCCAACACCACGGCCGCCGGCATCTACCAGCACGTCAAGCAGGACAGCACGCCCGTGTGGGTCGATGAATTCGAGGGCAAGGCGGACAACAACAAGGCCCTCGCCATCCTCGAGCTCGCGCGCCAGGCTTCGAGCGGTGCGCGTGGCCTCAGAGGCGGCGATCGCGGCACTGGCAGCGAGTTCTCGATCGCGAGCGCGTTCGTCTTCTCGAGCATCAACCCGCCGCCACTCAGGCCGCAGGATCTCTCGCGCTTCGCGCTGCTGCAGCTGCGCGCGCTGCCCAGGGATGCGCCGCCGCCCGATATCAATCCCGGCGTCCTCGGCGTCGTCGGGCGCTGCATCCTGCGCCGCCTGGTCGACGAGTGGCCGCGCTTTCACCAGACCTTCCAGGCCTTCCGCGGCGAGCTCGCGCGCGCCGGCATGGATGCACGCGGCCAGGACACGTTCGGCACGCTGCTCACATGCGCCGATCTCATCGAATTCGAGGGCTGGGATGAGGCCCGCCTCAGAACGCCCGTGGATGGCGACCTCGTGCCCTGGGCGCAGGTCCTGCGCACCGAGGGCATGATCGAATTCGAGGACCGCACGGCCAACTGGCGCGGCTGCCTCAATCATCTGCTGTCGGTTCCTGTGGATGCGTGGCGAAATGGCACCAGATCGGTCGTCGGACAGGTCCTCGAGGACTGGATGGGCAAGCACGACGACTTCGGCTCGGACATCAAGGCCGTGCGCAAGGTGCTCTCGCAGGCCGGCCTCGGGTTGCAGCGCGAGGTCGGCAAGCACGCCGGCGACTGGCTCGCGATCCCCAATCAGAACCCGCTCACACGCCGTCTCTTCGAGGGCTCGGACTGGGCTGGAATTGTTGGAACTTCCGTCTGGTCTGGTGCCCTGCGCCAGGCGCCCGAGACCATCTCCCGACCTGGCCAGTGCAAGGTCAATGGCGTCAAGGCCAGGTGCACGCTCGTCTCGCTCGAGGCGCTCTACGGGCCCGATGGCATCATGACCCAGGACGAGGATGTGACCACGGTTAACGCCCCCCGCCCCGACCCGATGATCAGCAAGGAAAGTCCGTGAGGTTGCTTGGCGGACATTTGGGCAGGGGCGAGGGCGCCTGCCATGCGGGTCGGGGGAAGCGTTCCCTGCGTTCCCTCAAGCGTTCCCTCGGGAACACAAGCACAATCAGAGGCTTAGTGATGGTTGGGAACAAGGGAACGCGGGAACGGCCGGAAGCCTCGCGTACGCGCGCGCGGGTGCGGGCGCGCGAGTATGACTTCACGCGCGCATGCGTACACGAGGAAGTTGAGCGTTCCCCCGTTCCCCTGTTCCCGAGGGATGAATTCAGTAAGAGCGTCAATCGGTTAGCGAGGGAACGCTTGAGGGAACGCCAAATCGGCGCCGTTCCCTCGCGTTCCCTCGCGATTTTAAATCGGGGTGATATTCGGTGAGCGGCCTCAAGACAGTGCTCGAGCAGGTCGCGGGTGAGCGCCCGGCGGACGACGACGGCCAGGACGGCCTGTTCGGCGACGAGCTGCCCATGCCTGTGACGCCCGTCGCGGCGCCGGGCGGCGCCGGCCGGCCGAAGGGCCGCCGCAACCGGTCGACCGAGGAGTGGCGCAAGCTGATCCTGGCGAAGCACTCGAGCCCGCTCGAGTTCCTAGCCGCCATGTGGTCGCGCACGCCAAAGCAGCTCGCCGAGGAGCTCGGGCTCTACGAGTGGGTCGACGTCGGCGAGGGCCGGCGCGAGCAGATGCTGGCCACGGGCGAGGCGTTCAAGCGCCAGGTCGAGGCCGCGACGGCGGCGCTCCCCTACCTGCACCAGAAGCAACCGCTGGCGCTGGATCTGCCGCCCAACACGCGCGGCCTGCTGATCCTCGGCAACCTCGATACCGAGGGCGCCGAGGACGTTCACGCGCTGCCGCTCGCACCTGAGCAAAATCAACAGGTTATCGAGCACGAACCGCAACAGTCTCACGACACACAGTCTCACGCCAAGCCCAACCCATTGAGGCACAACGATGATTAGACACGCGCCAGCTGATCGAAAATCAGCGGGTCGAGCCCGCGCGAGGGGGGGTGCCTTCGATCCAGCGCGCGGCCCGGGGGTGGCCTCCCGAAACCGCACGCGCCGCCCCCCCGGCCGGGGGTGGCTCCGCACCGTTTTCAGCCTCGGGACCTCCGTCGGTCGAAGGACGGACGTCGAGGGGGGCAGCTGGGTAGTGGGGGCGGGGGTTGGGGGTGTGGGCGGATGAGCACCCTCGCACGCTTCCGCCAGTTCAAGCCGCCTGGTCCGGTTGCCGCGAGCTTCATGTCGGACAAGACGCACTTCGTCCGATCGCTTCGCGGGCCGGTCGGCGGTGGCAAGACGGTGACGTGCATCTTCGATCACCTGCGCAACGCCTCGGAGATGCCGGTCTGCAACGACGGCGAGATCCACTTCCGCCTCGCGGTCGTGGGGGTCACGTACGGGCAGCTCGAGCGAAACCTCTATCGAACCTGGCAGGACTGGCTGCCCTACGACGGGGGCGACTGGACGAGCGCCAACTTCGTCGGTGGTGGCGGGCGCTCGGGCACGCATCGCATCGAATGGGACATCATCCGCGACGGCCGCCGCGTGAAGGTCAACTTCGAGGCGATCTTCGCGGCGATCGGCGAGCTCGCCGTCGAGCAGTTCATGCGCGGCTTCGAGCCGACGGCGTTCTGGCTGTTTGAAATGGACCTGCTGCCGAAGGCGGTGCTCGACACCGCGATCACGCGCCTTGGCCGCTACCCCAAGCGCGTCGATATCAAGGGCGACGTGCCGTACCGCAGTTACCTGGTCGGTGATCTCAACGCGCCGGACATCGACAGCTGGTACTACGAGACCTTCGAGGCGGATCTCCCGGAGGGGTTCAAGCAGTACAGCCAGCCCGGCGGCATGAGCCCGAAGGCCGAGAACCTGCACAACCTGCCGCGCGGCTATTACGACCGCCAGGTCGCGTCGCTGAAGAACAAGCACCTGGTGAAGCGCTTCGTGCACAACGAGTACGCGCCGAGCCTCGACGGCGAGCCGGTCTACGCCGAGGACTACAGCGACGACGTGCACTTCTCGAAGCAGCCGCTCGAGATCCTGCCGAACGTGCCGATCGAGATCGGCCTCGACGCCGGCGTCCAGCGTCCCGCCGGCGTCATCGGCCAGATGAGCTCCAAGGGCCAGTTCCGCGTGCTCGCGGAGTGCGTGCCGGGGCGCATGAACGCGCGGCGCTTCTGCGAGCGGGTGAAGCTGCTCCTCGAGGAGATTGCGCCGGGGCGCACGATCGAAAGCGGCTTCGTCGATCCGACGGCGTTCAACGGCGCCGACAAGGAGGGCGGCGACCTGGCGTG
>LNFM01009720.1_pt1 | contig 12978 bp, 8 predicted proteins | sample 596031 | NCBI WGS metagenome assembly LNFM01 (sample SAMN04254537, study PRJNA301005) | activated carbon metagenome | isolation source: dual media filters at the Ann Arbor, Michigan drinking water treatment plant | place: USA: Ann Arbor
GATGACGCCATCGTGGTGGTCGAGAACGTCGAGCGCATCATGAGCGAGGAGGGCCTGCCCCCGCTGGAGGCCACGCGCAAGGCCATGAAGCAGATCTCCGGCGCCATCATCGGCGTGACCGTGGTGCTGATTTCGGTTTTTGTGCCGCTGGCCTTTTTCACCGGGTCCACCGGCAACATCTACCGCCAGTTTTCGGCAGTGATGGTGGCATCGATCAGCTTTTCGGCCTTCCTGGCGCTGTCGCTGACGCCGGCCCTGTGCGCGACGCTGCTCAAGCCGGTCGAGGCCGGCCACCACCATGAAAAGCGCGGCTTTTTCGGCTGGTTCAACCGCGGTTTCTCGCGCACCGCCAAGGGCTATGAAAGCGTGGTGGCCCGGGTGCTCAAGCGGGCGGCGCGTTACCTGATCATTTACGTTGCCATCATCGCCGCCGTGGCGGTGGTTTACATGCGCCTGCCAACCTCCTTCCTGCCGGGCGAGGACCAGGGCAACATCCTGGTCAACGTGCAGCTGCCGCCGGGCGCGACGCAGGAGCGCACACTGTCGGTGATGAAACAGGTGGAGGGCTACCTGCTGAAGCAGCCCGAAGTGCAAAGCATGGTCAGTGTGCTGGGCTTCAGCTTTTCGGGGCAGGGCCAGAATGCGGCGCTGGCGTTTGTGACGCTCAAGGACTGGGGCGAACGCGAGGGTGCGGGCCAGTCTGCCGCGGGGCTGGCCGGCCGTGCCTTCGGCGCGCTGTCGGGTATCCGCGATGCCTTCATCTTCCCGCTGAGCCCGCCGCCGATTCCCGAACTCGGTACCGCCAGCGGTTTCACTTTCCGCCTGCAGGATCGCGGTGGTGCCGGGCATGACGCCTTGCTGGCGGCGCGCAACCAGTTGCTGGGCATGGCGGGCAAAAGCCCGGTGCTGACCCAGGTCCGCCCCGACGGCCTCGAGGACGGCCCGCAGTTGCAGATCGACATCGACCGCGACAAGGCCAATGCGCTCGGCGTCTCGTTTGATGCGATCAACAACACGCTGTCGACAGCGCTCGGCTCCAGTTATGTGAACGACTTCCCGAACCAGGGCCGTTTGCAGCGGGTGGTGGTGCAGGCCGATGCGCCGGCGCGCATGCAGCCTGACGATTTGCTGCAGCTCAATGCGAGCAATGCCCAGGGCCGGCCGGTGCCGCTGTCAGCCTTTGCGTCCACGCGCTGGGTCACCGGCGCGCAGCAGACCATACGCTACAACGGTTATCCCGCGATGCGCATCTCGGGCTCGGCGGCGCCCGGCTACAGCTCGGGCGCTGCGATGACCGAGATGGAAAACCTGGCCGCCCAACTGCCGGCAGGTTTTGGTTTCGAGTGGACCGGCCAGTCGCGTGAGGAAAAACTGGCCGGCTCGCAGGCGCTGATTCTTTACGGCTTCGCCATCCTGGCGGTGTTCCTGTGCCTGGCTGCACTGTATGAAAGCTGGAGCATCCCCCTGGCGGTGATCCTGGTCGTGCCATTGGGTGTGCTGGGCGTGCTGCTGGCGACCCTGCTGCGCGCCTACTCCAACGACGTTTATTTCCAGGTGGGTCTGATCACCATCATCGGCCTGTCGGCTAAAAACGCGATCCTGATCATCGAGTTTGCCAAGGACCTCGAGGCCCAGGGAAAAAGCGCGATCGAGTCGGCGTTGGCCGCGGCGCACATGCGCTTCCGGCCCATCGTCATGACCTCGCTGGCTTTCATGATGGGCGTGCTGCCGCTTGCGATCGCCACCGGCGCCGGTTCAGCCAGCCAGCGCGCCATCGGCACCGGTGTGATAGGCGGCATGGTCACCGGCACCGCGCTTGCGGTGATTTTTGTGCCGGTGTTTTTTGTGGTGGTGCGCGGGCTGTTCAAAAGCAGCGAGCGCCAGAAGAGGATGTATGCCGAGCATGCCCACGCGGCCGGTATCGACGGAGATGACACCCATGAAGCCAAACCCCATGCGTAAGACACCGCTGGTCCACCTGCTGTCGCTGGGCGCAGCCGCCGTGCTGGCCGGCTGCTCGATGGCGCCCACCTACGAGCGGCCCGCAGCGCCGATTGCCACCGACTGGCCCGGTCTGCGCCTGTCGACCTCACTCGCCAGTGTGCCGGTGGCTGCGTCGCCGGCGGTGCAGCGGGTCGCGGCCGCCGACATCGAGTGGCAGAGCTTTTTCAGCGACCCGAAGCTGCGCCTGCTGATAGATGCGTCCCTGCGCAACAACCGTGACCTGCGCATCGCTGCGCTCAACATCGAGCAGGCGCGCGCGCAGTTCCAGATCCGGCGTGCCGACCAGTTTCCGACGGTGGGCGCTTCGGCCACCGGCACGCGCCAGCCCGCCGCCGGCGGAAACATCTCGAGTGTTTACACGGCCGGCCTGGCCATGACCTCGTACGAGATTGACTTCTTCGGTCGTGTCGCCAGCCTCAAGGACGCCGCACTGGCGCAATATTTGGCCACCGAGGAAGGCCGCAAAACCACGCAGATCAGCCTGATTGCGACCGTGGCCAACACTTACTTGAGCCTGCTGGCCGACGAAGAGCTGCTCGCCATCACCGAGCAGACGCTGGCCACGCGCGAGGAGTCCCTCAAGCTGAGCCAGCTGCGTTTTGACAACGGGGTCACGTCCGAGCTCGATCTGCGCCAGGCCGAGTCCCTGGCCGAGGCCGCCCGCATCAGCCGGGCGCAACTGCAGCGCCAGCGCGCCCTCGACGAGAACCTGCTGACCCTACTGGTGGGCCAGCCCCTGAGCGGTGAGCTGGGGGCGGCCCTGCCGCGCGGCCAAGCACTGGCCGATGCACCGCTGATGGTGGACGTGCCTGCCGGCCTCCCGTCGGACCTGCTGATACATCGGCCCGACATCCGCCAGGCCGAGCAGCAATTGCTCTCGGCCAATGCCAACATCGGTGCTGCGCGGGCTGCGTTTTTTCCGCGCATTTCATTGACGGCTTCAGCCGGCAGCGTCAGCACCAGCCTGTCCGGCCTGTTTGAAAGCGGCAGCTACGGCTGGACGCTGGCGCCGCAGCTGTTTTTGCCGCTGTTCGACGCGGGTCGCAACCGCGCCGGGCTGGACTCGGCCAATGTGAATCGCGACATCGCGGTGGCGCAGTACGAAAAAGCCATCCAGACCGCCTTCCGCGAGGTGGCCGACGCGCTGGCCGGTCGCGCCACCCTGGGCGAGCAGCTGCGCGCGCAGCAGGCGCAGGCCGATGCCGAGGGTGTACGTTTCAAGCTGTCCGACCTGCGTTACCAGAACGGCATCGCCAGCCAGCTCGACCTGCTGGATGCCCAGCGTTCGCTTTTTGCGGCGCGCCAGGCGGTGGTGCAGACGCGCTTGCTGCAGCTGCAGAACCAGGTGACGCTGTACAAGACCCTTGGCGGCGGCTGGAAAGAGCCGGCAGCGACGCCCTGAACCGGGGCCCTAGGCGGCCTGCGCCTCTGCCCTGAGCTGGTCGGCAAAGGCGTGATTGACGTCGCGGTGGCCGGCCTCGTCGTCGCGCACCACCAGGATCACGTCACGCAGGCGCGCATCGGGCGCCAGCTTCCAGTAGTCGATGGCGATCTGCGGCGCCGGCACGTTTTCGTAGACGCCGCTGTCGATACCGGCCAGGTACTCGGTGTAGCTGTAGACCGCTTCTTCCTCGAAATAACCGACCAGCCGGTGCGCGGTGCGGGACGACACCAGGTAGAGCACAAAAAACAGGTTGTAGAAGATGCCCTGGGCCAGCATCACCATCCAGCGTTCGAGCCGGCTGGGTTTGGCGATGTGCACAAAGGTCATCAAATGCATGCGTTCGTTTTCGGCCTCGTCAAGCAACTGGCGTATCCAGCCCTCGTCGTCCTTCATGCTGCGCAGCGACTTCAGGTGAATCAGCGCGCCGCCGACCATGCCGGGCACGGCCGCGACAGTCTCCAGCACCACGGCCCGGTTGCCGTAGCGCCCGGCGAAAAAGGTGTCGGCCAGAAAGCGCAGGAAGCGCGTGGTGCGCCAGGCAAAACGGTCTGAAAGATCCGCCTGCGGGTGGTGGGGCGCCTGAGATGGCATGGGGTGGGGCATGGGGACGTCTCCTGAAACGACGCTGGGCACCTTGCTTCTGATCACGGTGCGACTGCGCCACGCCGAGGAATGCCAAGAGATGCAAATCCGGAACTGCCGCCCCCGCGGGCGGGAGCGCGTTTTCATTGGAACACGGATAGGGCGTCAACGCCTTTCCCGCCTTCAAACAAGTGTCATTGGGGGCGCCAGCCCATGACCGGCGGGCACAAACCGCTATCGAAAGCGTAGCAAGCCGGCACACCGGTCCAAGGGCCTAGCGCGCAGCGCCTGCTGACATCTGCATGCTTTATGCTGGGCCTCTTTTCAGGAGCTCGGCCATGGCCCTTTTTTCACAGGACGCCCTCAACCCCGGCGTGCGCAAGCGCGAGGTGTTCGGCTGGGCCATGTATGACTTCGCCAACTCCGGCTACACCACGGTGGTGATCACCGCCGTGTTTGCCGCCTATTTTGTCGGCGGCATCGCCCAGAAGGCCGAATGGGCCACCTTCGCCTGGACCGCGGCGCTCAGCGTGTCCTACGCCATTGTGATGCTGACCATGCCGAGCCTGGGCGCCTATGCCGACCTGCGCGCCGCCAAAAAGCGGCTGCTGATGATCACGACGGCGGGCTGCGTGGTGAGCACCGCCGCGCTGGCCCTGGCCGGGCCCAGCAGTGTGGCCTTCGCCATCGGACTGATCATCGTGTCCAACACCTTTTTTGCCTGGGGCGAATCGCTGACAGCCGCTTTCCTGCCGGAGCTGGCGCGTACCGAAGCCCTGGGCAAGGTCAGCGGCTGGGGCTGGGCCTTTGGTTATTTCGGCGGCATGCTGGCATTGGGCATCTGCCTGGGCTACGTCTTGTGGGCCCAGGCCAGGGGGATCCCGGCCGACCAGTTTGTGCCGGTCACCATGCTGATCACGGCGGTCATTTACGGCCTGGCGTCGCTGGTGACCTTCCGCCTGCTCAAGGAAAGGGCCAGGCCCAACCCGGTGGCCTTGCGCGAGGGCGGCTTCAAAGCCTCACTGGCGCAGCTGCACCAGACCTTTCGCCAGGCCAGGCGCTACAAGGACTTCATGTGGCTGCTGGGCTGCGCGGTGTTTTACCAGGGCGGGGTCGCCGTCGCGATCGCGCTGGCGGCCATCTACGCCGAGCAGGTGATCGGGTTTCAGCCGCAGGAAACCATGGTGCTGATTTTTGTTCTCAATTTTGCCGCCGCCGGTGGTGCGTTTGCTTTCGGCTACTTCCAGGACCGCATCGGCCATAAGCTGGCGCTGGGCATCACGCTGGTGGGTTGGGTCGTCACCTGCGTGGTTGCCGCCGTCACCACCACCAAAGGCGGCTTCTGGTACGCCGCTGCGCTGGCCGGGGTGTGCATGGGCTCCAGCCAGTCCGGCGGGCGCGCCATGGCCGGCATGTTGGCGCCCAAAAAGCAGCTCGCCGAGTTTTACGGCCTGTGGACGTTCGCCATCCGGCTGGCCAGCATCATCGGCCCGCTGAGCTACGGCGCCATCACCTGGATGACCGGGGGCGACCAGCGCACCGCCATTTTGTCAACGGCCGCGCTGTTCGCCGTGGGGCTGGTGCTGCTGATGCCGGTGAACATGCAGCGCGGGCGCCAGGCCGCACAAACGGCGGACGACCAGGGCTGAGCGCCCATCACTGGCGTCACAGCGCCAGCCGGGTTGCAGGGATATCCAGCGATAACCAGCGCTGCACGGCGCTTTGCAGGGCCAGCGGCTGGCCCGTGGAAAAGAGCTTGAGTTGCCCTGGTTCTGCGGAGATGTCGGCCGGCGGCAGGGCAGGCAAACGCAAGCGTGTCTGTCGCGCGACCGGAGTGCCTGTGTCCAGGATGCGCACCTCCGGCCCGACCAGGCTGCGCAGCACCTCGCCGGCAAACGGATAGTGGGTACAGCCCAGCACCAGTGTGTCGATTTCGCCGGTTTTCACGCCAAATTGGCCCATAGCCCTTGTGTGGCGGGCGCACGCAGCTATCAATTCAGGAGCGTTTGGGGCACAGCCGACGGCTTGTTCAATGGCTTCGGCCAGGCCGTCGCAGGGCTGCAGCACAAACTCTGCCTGGCCGGACAGGCTGTCCAGCAAGGCCCGGAAGCGGTTGCTGCCCAGCGTGCCGCGTGTCGCCATCACGCCGATGCGCCCCGTCCGGCTGAGCGCGGCCGCCGGCTTGAGCGCCGGTTCCACCCCGATGATGGGAAGCTGGGGGTGCTCCGCGCGCAACACGTCGATGGCGGCCGCGGTGGCGGTGTTGCAGGCGACCACCACGGCCTGCACGCCCTGGTCCAGCAACCAGCCGGTGAGGGCGCGCGAGCGCGCGATCACATGGGCCGCATCACGCTCGCCATAAGGCGCGTGGCCGCTGTCGGCGATGTAGATGAAGTCATGCTGCGGCAGTTCGGCGCGCAGCGCCTGCAGCACGCTGAGGCCGCCGATCCCGCTGTCGAAAATGCCGATGGCCGGCGGCCGCGCTACCGGGGTCACTGAAACACAAAGGTCAGGAAGTGGGGACTGAACAGCAATTCGCGGTGATCGGCCATCGGGTACTGGGACGGCAGCCGGCGCCACAGGGTATAGATGACCGAGTGAACCGCCTTGCCCCGGGCCGCCGCCAGTGGCTGCTTCATGTCCAGGCGCCGGAAGGTTGCCGTCGTCGCGCCGGCTGCAATATCTGCCTTGAAGGGCCAGCCGGACGAATAAACCGGTTGGGGGCTGGGGCAAAAACCGAGCTCGGCGCACAGTGCCTGGTACTGCCGCCCGTCAAACGTGAGCGGGTCCGGCGCGGCGACGCCATCCTGCGCCACAGGACCGAGTGCCCACCAGACCAGCACATCCGACTCCGCTTCGGTGGCCGCCATGGCATAGGCGAAGCGCTGGCTGTACACGATCGGTGTTTGCGCCAGCAAGGCCTTGACTTTGGCATCCGGCAAGGTGCCTATCGAGGGTGCGCAACTCGCAGGTGTGACCACAACGGAAAATTCCTCCGCCGGGAGGCGGTAGAAGAGCGTGCCGTCGGCCACGGCAGGCGTGACCGGCTCGCCCTTCTGGAACACCGTGATGCGGCAATCCTGCTGCGCATGCACAACCGCAGCCAGCCCGGAGAACACTCCGGCCAGGCCGACGGCTATCCAGCGCTTGCAGCTGTGCCGTCCCATTCAGGCCGCCGCGACCGCAATGCCCTTGAACTCGCCGGTGGCGATTTTCTTTTGCCACTCGGCCGGGCCGGTGATGTGGGCGCTGGTGCCGCCGGCGTCCACCGCCACGGTGACCGGCATGTCCACCACGTCGAACTCGTAAATCGCTTCCATGCCCATGTCGGCAAAACCCACGACCTCGGCGTGTTTGATGGCCTTGGACACCAGGTAGGCGGCGCCGCCCACGGCCATCAGGTAGGCGCTTTTGTGTTTCTTGATCGCCTCGATCGCGACCGGTCCGCGTTCGGCCTTGCCTATCATCGCGATCAGTCCGGTTTCGGCCAGCATCATTTCGGTGAAACCGTCCATGCGGGTGGCCGTGGTCGGGCCGGCCGGGCCGACAGCTTCACCGGCGACCGGGTCCACCGGTCCCACGTAATAGATCACGCGGTTGGCAAAGTCCACCGGCAGTTTTTCACCCTTGGCCAGCATGCCCTGGATGCGTTTGTGTGCGGCGTCGCGGCCGGTCAGCATTTTGCCGCTGAGCAGCAGGGTGTCGCCGGGCTTCCAGCTGGCGACTTCGGCCTTGGTCAGGGTGTTGAGGTCGACTTTTTTGCTCTTCTGGTAGTCGGGCGCCCACTCGACCTTGGGCCACAGGTCCAGCGAGGGCGGGTCGAGGTAGACCGGGCCGCTGCCGTCCATCACGAAATGGGCATGGCGCGTGGCCGCGCAGTTCGGGATCATGGCCACCGGCTTGCTGGCCGCATGGGTGGGGTACATCTGGATCTTCACGTCGAGCACGGTGGTCAGGCCGCCCAGACCCTGCGCGCCTATGCCCAGCGCGTTGACTTTCTCGAACAGCTCCAGGCGCAACGCCTCGACCTTGCTGAGTTCGGCGCCGGAAGCGGCCTTGGCCTGCAGCTCGTACATGTCGAGGTCGTCCATCAGCGACTCCTTGGCCATCAGCACGGCTTTTTCGGCGGTGCCGCCTATGCCTATGCCCAGCATGCCGGGCGGGCACCAGCCGGCACCCATGGTCGGCACGGTCTTGAGCACCCAGTCGACGATGGAGTCGCCCGGGTTGAGCATGGCCATCTTGCTTTTGTTCTCGCTGCCGCCGCCCTTGGCCGCGACGGTGATGTCCAGGGTGTTGCCCGGAACGATTTCGGTGAAGATCACCGCCGGCGTGTTGTCCTTGGTATTTTTGCGGTCGAAGTGCGGGTCGGCCACGACTGAGGCGCGCAGGGTGTTGTCGGGGTGGTTGTAGCCGCGCCGCACACCTTCGTTGACGGCGTCATCGATGCTGCCGGTGAAACCTTCCCAGCGCACATCCATGCCGACCTTGAGGAAGACGTTGACGATGCCGGTGTCCTGGCAGATCGGGCGGTGGCCGGTCGCGCTCATCCTGCTGTTGGTCAGGATCTGGGCAATCGCGTCCTTCGCGGCCGGGCTTTGTTCGCGTTCATAGGCTCGCGCCAGGTGCGCGATGTAGTCGGCCGGGTGGTAATAACTGATGAACTGCAGCGCGGCGGCGACGGATTCGATGAGGTCGGCTTGTTTGATCGTGGTGGTCATGGTCGGGTGAGGTGGGGTGGCTGTTCAGGAGCGGGTCCCTGTGCTAGGGTGGGCGCCCCATCCCGTATTTTGACAGGTCAGCAGGCACCATGACGACACGCACCGAACGCGACACTTTTGGCCCCATCGAGGTCCCGGCGGACAGGCTGTGGGGCGCACAGACCCAGCGTTCGCTGCAGAACTTCGACATTTCCGGCGAGTTGCAGCCGCGCGAGATCATCCGGGCGCTGGCGCAGGTCAAGCGCTCCTCGGCCACGGTGAACCATGCGCTGGGGCTGCAGGACGAAAAGAAGACCAGAGCCATCATCGCCGCGGCGGACGAGGTGATCGCCGGCCAGCATGCGGGCGAGTTCCCGCTGGTGGTCTGGCAGACCGGCTCCGGCACCCAGACCAATATGAACCTCAACGAGGTGCTGGCGAATCGCGCCAGCGAAATCCTGGGCGGCGAGCGTGGCGAAGGCCGGCGGGTGCATCCCAACGACGACGTTAACCGCAGCCAGTCGTCCAACGACGTGTTTCCGACCGCCATGCATGTGGCGGCGGTCGATGCCATCACGCACAAGCTGCTGCCGGCGATTGGCAAACTGCGCGGCACGCTGGCCAACAAGGCGCAGGACTTCGAGAGCATCGTCAAGATAGGCCGCACCCATTTGCAGGACGCGACGCCGCTGACCCTGGGCCAGGAGTTTTCCGGTTATGTGGCGCAGCTGGACCATGGCGAACAACATGTGCGCGCGGCCCTGCCGCACCTGTGCGAGCTGGCGCTGGGCGGCACCGCGGTGGGCACCGGCCTGAACGCGCCCAAGGGGTATGCCGAACAGGTGGCGGCGGAACTGGCGCGCCTGACGGGCCTGCCGTTTGTGACCGCGCCGAACAAGTTCGAGGCCATGGCCTCGTGCGACGCACTGGTCCATGCCCACGGCGCGCTCAAAACCCTGGCTGCGAGCATGATGAAAATCGCCAACGATGTGCGCTGGCTGGCCAGCGGCCCGCGCAGCGGCATCGGCGAACTGTCGATTCCCGAAAACGAACCGGGCTCGTCCATCATGCCGGGCAAGGTGAATCCGACCCAGAGCGAGGCCGTGACCATGTTGTGCTGCCAGGTCTTCGGCAACGATGTGGCCATCAACCTGGGCGGCGCCTCGGGCAATTTCGAACTCAATGTGTTCCGCCCCATGATCGCTCACAACTTCCTGCAGAGCGTGCGCCTGCTGGCCGACGGCATGGTCAGTTTCAACGACCAGTGCGCCGTCGGCATCACACCGAACCGCGACCGCATCGCTGAACTGGTGGACCGCTCGCTGATGCTGGTGACCGCGCTCAACCCGCACATCGGTTACGACAAGGCGGCCTTCATCGCGAAAAAAGCGCACAAGGAGGGCAGCAGCCTGCGTGATGCAGCCATCGCTTCGGGGTATGTGACAGCGGATCAGTTCGACCTGTGGGTGGTGCCCAGAAACATGACGGGATCGCTATGAATTTAATAGCTTCTGAGGCCCGCTGCGCGTGGGCTGGAGGCCTTTTCGGCGCAAAAAAAGGGCCATCAGGCCCTTTTTGCTGGCGCAAGCCGTTTTCGGCGCCTCAGTGTTTCTGGGACCCGATGCCGGACATGATCTTGTCGGTGTAGGCAATCGCCAGCGCCGACAGCAGAAAGGTGATGTGGATCACGGTCTGCGCGATCAGCACCCGGTCGGTGTAGTTGTCGGCGTTGATGAATGTTTTGAGCAGGTGGATGGAGCTGATGCCGATGATGGCGGTGGCCAGCTTGACCTTCAGCACCGAGGCGTTGACGTGGCTCAGCCACTCGGGCTGGTCGCGGTGGCCTTCGAGGTTCATGCGGCTCACAAAGGTCTCGTAACCGCCGACGATCACCATGATCAGCAGGTTGGAGATCATGACCACGTCGATCAGCGCCAGCACCACCAGCATGATCACGGTTTCGTTGAGCGTGGTGATGGGCGCATCGGTCTTGTAGCCAATGCTGGTCACCAGCGCCTGCAGCGCGGTCTGGCTGCCAAAAACCGCTTCGATCAGGTGCAGCAACTCGACCAGGAAATGGAACACGTACACGCCCTGGGCGGCGATCAGGCCGATGTACAGCGGCAACTGCAGCCAGCGGCTGGCAAAAATAAAGTTGGGAATCGGGCGCAACGGGGACGCCTTGGTGAGAATGGGCTTGGGATCGGACATGGTTTTATGAGGGTTTGTACGGACTGTGCGGATTGTAGGGCCGCTGCCCACCCGGCCCGGCTTGGGGTTAAATCACCCAGTCAGTCGACTGTAAGTGCCGAATATGACATTAGCACGCATTAACAACGATCTGAGGAGACAAACCATCATGACCGCGCCTTCATCCGCCATCGAGTCCACACTGGTTGAGAACCGGGTCTTTCCCCCGAATCCTGAAATCGCCAAATCGGCCCGCATCTCGGGCATGGATGCCTACAACGCGCTGTGCGCCGAGGCCGAAAAAGACTTCGAGGGATTCTGGGCACGGCTGGCGCGCGAAAACCTGAGCTGGAAAAAACCCTTCACCCAGACCCTGGATGAGTCGAACGCACCTTTCTACAAGTGGTTTGCCGACGGCGAACTCAACGCGTCCTACAACTGCCTGGACCGTCATCTCGGCACTGCCACCGAAAACAAGAAGGCCATCATTTTCGAGAGCGACGACGGCAAGGTCACCAACGTCACCTACAAGGAATTACACGGCAAGGTCTGCCAGTTCGCCAATGCGCTCAAGGCCATGGGCATCAAAAAGAGCGACCGCGTCATCATCTACATGCCGATGACGGTGGAGGGCGTCGTGGCCATGCAGGCCTGCGCGCGCATAGGTGCGACCCATTCGGTGGTGTTCGGCGGCTTTTCCGCCAAGAGCCTGCAGGAGCGCATCCAGGACGCCGGCGCGGTCGCCGTCATCACCGCCAACTTCCAGCTGCGCGGCGGCAAGGAACTGCCGCTGAAAGCCATCGTTGACGAAGGCATTGCCATGGGCGGCTGCGAGTCCATCAAGAACGTGATCGTTTACCAGCGCACGGCCACCGCCTGCAACATGGTGGCCGGGCGCGACAGCCTGATGCACGAAGTGACCGCGAAACAGCCGGCCACCTGCGAGCCCGAGTTCGTCGGCGCCGAACATCCGCTGTTCATCCTCTACACCTCCGGCTCCACCGGCAAACCCAAGGGTGTGCAGCACAGCACCGGCGGTTATTTGCTGTGGGCCAAGCTGACCATGGACTGGGCTTTCGACATCCAGCCCTCCGACGTGTTCTGGTGCACCGCCGACATCGGCTGGATCACCGGACACACCTATGTGGCCTACGGTCCGCTGGCGGCCGGCGCGACCCAGGTCATCTTCGAGGGCATCCCGACCTTCCCGAACGCCGGCCGCTTCTGGCAAATGATCGAAAAACACAAGGTCACGATTTTCTACACGGCGCCGACCGCGATCCGTTCGCTGATCAAGGCCGCAGAGGGCGACGAGAAGGTGCATCCGGCGCGCTCGGACCTCAGCAGCCTGCGCATCCTCGGCTCGGTGGGGGAGCCCATCAACCCCGAAGCCTGGATGTGGTACTACAAAAATGTCGGCGGCGAGCGCTGCCCGGTGGTGGACACTTTCTGGCAGACCGAGACCGGCGGCCACATGATCACGCCGCTGCCCGGCGCCACGCCGCTGGTGCCCGGCAGCTGCACCCTGCCGCTGCCCGGCATCATGGCGGCGATTGTCGATGAGCTCGGCAAGGACGTGCCCAATGGTTCCGGCGGCATGCTGGTGGTCAAGCGCCCCTGGCCGTCGATGATCCGGACCATCTGGAACGACCCCGAGCGCTTCAAGAAAAGTTATTTCCCCGAGGAGATGGGCGGCAAGTATTACCTGGCCGGTGACGGCGCAGTGCGCAGCGTGGATCGCGGTTATTTCCGCATCACCGGCCGCATCGACGACGTGCTCAATGTGTCCGGCCACCGCATGGGCACCATGGAGATCGAATCGGCCCTGGTCTCGCATTCGGCGCTGGTCGCCGAAGCCGCGGTGGTGGGCCGTCCCGATGACCTGACCGGCGAGGCGATTGTGGCTTTTGTGGTGCTCAAGCGCTCGCGCCCGACCGGCGATGAAGCCAAGGCGATTGCGAAAGAGCTGCGCGACTGGGTCGGCAAGGAGATTGGCCCGATCGCCAAGCCCAAGGACATCCGTTTCGGCGACAACCTGCCCAAGACCCGCAGCGGAAA
>LNFM01010534.1_pt1 | contig 12978 bp, 12 predicted proteins | sample 596031 | NCBI WGS metagenome assembly LNFM01 (sample SAMN04254537, study PRJNA301005) | activated carbon metagenome | isolation source: dual media filters at the Ann Arbor, Michigan drinking water treatment plant | place: USA: Ann Arbor
CGCACCGCGGCGCGCGTCCTTGCGGTGGTACCAATAGCCGATGAGCAGGAAGGAGAAGACGCTGGTCAGCTCCCAGAAGATGACCAGCTGGATCAGGTTGCCCGAGACCACCACGCCCAGCATGGCGCCCATGAAACCCAGCAGCAGGGAATAGAAACGTGCGGCCGGGTCCTCGGGCGAGAGGTAGTAGCGCGCATAGACGATGACCAGCAGGCCCATGGCGCTGACCAGCATGGCGAACATCCAGGCAAAGCCGTCGAGCCGCACCACGAGGTCCACGCCCAGCCCGGGCAGCCAGGCCAGGCGTTCGGTCAGCACGGCACCGTCGGCCACCTGCGGATAGAGCAGGGCCAGCGGTACGGCCACCGCCAGGGCCACGAGCGCAGCCCAAAGCGATTCGAGGTTGCGCGCACTGGTCGGCAACAGCGCGGCGACCACGCTGCCGACAAAAGGCAGGAGCAAAAGCAACAAAAGGGACATACCCCGAGTCTAACGGCGCGCGCGCTGGCGTCCGCTTCTCCTCAGGCGCTCAGACGGATTTCCAGCAGCCGATCAGCACCGGAATCCCCAGCCCCGCCCATGACAGGGCGTCGAGCCAGCCGTCACCCAACAGACCCGCGACCAAGCCGAGCACCGTGAGCGCGGCCAGGACCAGCGGGATGCGCCAGACCGGACGGGACGCGGACGTCGCTTCCGGCGGCCTCATGCCCCGCCTGCCTGCTGCGCTCCAGAGGCAGCCTCCGCGGGCCGGGCCGCGCTGGCGGTGCTGCTGCCGGGTTTGCGCAGCCACAGATAGAGCCCGGTGCCAAGCACGACGATGGTGAGCAGGTCCAGCAGCGCCCAGAGGATCTTCATGGGCAGGCCGCCGTAGTCACCGAAATGCAGCGGCTGCGAGAGGTGCAGGGCCTGCACGTACCAGGGCTGGGGGATCATGCCCGCGCTCTCTCCGGTGCGCACATCGACGAGGACGGGGTTGTAGACCTTGGAGGTCAGCGGCGTCCTGCCCTGCAGATAGATGGTGTAGTGCTGCTGCGCGCCGCCCAGCACGCCGGGGAAGGCGATGAAGCCCAGCGTCATGTCTGGGTGTGCGGCCTCGGCCTGACGTACGGCCGCGTCGAGCGAGACGAAGCTCTCCTGCGGCGGCGGCTCGCCCTGGCCGCTGCGCGCCAGCAGGGGCTGCAGGTGATGTTCGCGCCAGTAGTTGACGATGGGCTCTTCCAGCGTGTTGATCACCCCGGTCAGCCCCACCACCAGGGCCCAGGCCAGCGTGGTGATGCCCAGCAGGTTGTGCAGATCGAGCCAGCGCACGCGCTGTGACTTGTCCTTGCGCACCTGGCCATAGACGAGCTTCTGCATGAAGGGCGCATAGAGCACGACGCCCGAGACGATCGAGACCACCAGCAGCAGCCCCATGAACCCCAGAAAGAGCATGCCCGGCAGGCCCATGAAGAGATCGACGTGCAGGCGCGTCATCCAGTACATGAAGCCGGCGTAGAAGTCCGGCGCCTTGAGTGCGGCCCCGGTACGGGCGTCGATGATGGCGAAGTCGAAGACCTCGCGCTCACTCAGCCGGCTGGCCAGCGAGACGTACCAGAAGGTCTTGTCATCCTCCTCCTGGCTCATGTACATCACGTACTTGCCGGGGAACTGCTCCCGGGCCCGCGCCACCACCGCGTCGAGGTTGTGCCGCGGCGTGTCCTCGGGCATGGCCTCGGTGGTGATGGCGTCGGCGCTGAAGTGCTCGATCTCGTGATGGAAGATCAGCGGCAGGCCCGTCAGGCACAGCAGCAGCATGAACACGGTGCAGACCAGGCTGCTCCATTTGTGCACCCAGGACCAGGCCCGGATGGTTGAGGTCTTCATCATGCGTGTGGCTCCCGCCCGGTTCGTCTTTTAGAAATACACCGTCGCGCTGACGTTGACCGTACGCGGGTCGCCCGCCTTGATGTAGTCGGCGTACTGGTACATCCAGTACTTGCGATCGGTCAGGTTGTTGATGTTGGCGCGGAAGGTGGTGGCATGGCCCTGCACCGTGGTGTCGTAAGTTGCGCCCAGGCTGAACAGCGTGTAGCTGTCCACGGTGACGCGGTTCGAGGCCCGCAGCGGCGTCTCGCCCGTGTGCTTGGCGCCCAGGCGTACCTGCAGGCCCTGCACCTGGGGCACACGGTAGGCCACCTGGGCCGTCACGACTTTTTCGGGCGCGCCGGCCACACGGTTGCCGTTGTTGGTACCGCTGCCCTCGACGTATTCGGCGTCCAGCAGCATCAGGCTGCTGCCCACGCTCCATTGCTTGTTCAGGCGGGCGGTGCCGCCCAGCTCCACGCCCTGGTAGATGGACTTGCCGTCCTGCACGTAGACGTTGGCGGCGTTCGCGTACTCGGACGCCTTCTCCACCTTGAACAGGGCGGCCGTACCCGACCACATCGCGCTGTCCTTCTTCAGGCCCAGCTCCCACTGCTTGCTGACCAGTGGGTCGAGCACCTCGCGCGCGTTGGCGTAGGTGCTCTCTACGATCTTGCCCTGCTGCAGCGACTCGACGTAGCTGGCGTAGGCCATGGTGTCAGCCGTGAGCTTGTTCATCACGGCCACGGTCGGGGTCATCACGCCCTTCTTCTCGTAGCTTGCAGTGACCGCGCCCGACGCCGCCAGACTGTTCTGCTCGTAGTTCGTCCAGCGCAGGCCGCCCAGCACAGACCAGGTCTTGCTCAGTTCGATGCGGTCGCTGACGAAGGCGCTGCGCTGAAGGATCTCCGAGGCACGCCGCACCTTCAGGGCGTCGAAGGAGCCCACGCTGTTGTAGGCCACGGTGTTCTGCTCGTAGATGTTGCCCGTGCCGAAGTTGGTGCTGTAGACGCTGGCATCGCTCCAGTCGTTCATCTGCTTCTGCCAGGACACGCCGGCCACGATGTTGTGGCGCAGCGCGCCGGTCTGCAGCTTGCCAGTGGCCATGACGTCCGCATACTGGAACTGGTAGCGCTCGCCCGAGTCGGCGCGTGCGATGTTGTAGTCCCCCGCCGAGTTCTCCAGGTGCAGCACCTGCTCGTTGCGGCGCGTCTTGCTGTAGCTGCGGCTGAGGTTGGTCTGGATCTGCCAGTCGGGGCTGAGCTCGTACTTCAGGCCCGTGGTGACATGGGCGAACTTGTTGTCGGTGTAGGTTCCCGGGCCCACCAGGGTCTGGTCGTTCTTGATCGGGGTGGGCAGCGCGCTGCCATCCGGGAAGACCGACTGGTAGGCCGCGCCGTCCCACCAGCCCGAAGTACGGATCGAAGGCTCGGTGTCCTTGGCCAGTCGGTCCTGGTACAGCGTCTGCAGATCCCAGCTCAGCCGGTCACTGAGCTTGGCGTCCAGGGCCAGCAACATGGAATTGCGTTCCAGCTTGCCGCCGTTGGCCGGCTTGCCGTCCTCGCGCGTGACGTTCAGGCGGTAGCCCAGCGCCCCCTCGCCCACGCGCCCGCCCAGATCGGCATTGGCCCGCAGCAGGCTGCTGCTGGCGTAGCCCAGGCTCACATTGCGCGTGGGCGTGTCCGTGGGCTTCTTGCTCACATAATTGATGATGCCGCCCGGCGCACCAAAGCCGTGCATGAAGCCCGAGGCGCCCTTGAAGAGCTCGATCTGCTCGAAGTGCTCGTAGGGCAGGGTCGTGGAGTAGGCGAGGAAGGGCTTGCCATCCAGGCGCCAGGAGGTCTGCCAGTCCAGATCCATGCCGCGCACCGACAGGTAGGTGCTCCAGGCGGTGTTGGCGCCCGTGTTGTCGGAGACCGAAGCGTCCTGGATGAAGAGGTCGCCGAGTTTCTGCGAGCCCTGTTCCAGGATCTGTTCGCTGGTCACCACGGCGCTCGAGAACGGCGTGTCCTTCTGCGTCACCTTGCCCAGTGCGCCAGCGCCCACTTTCGCGCCCAGGTTCTGCGTCACCCCGAACACGGCCGGCGCCACCACCTCCACGGTGCCCAGCGTGCTGTCCTGCTGCGCCTGTGCCAGACCGGTGCACAGCACCGTCAGCGCAGCCAGCGCCAGCTGATGTTTCCTGAAGCGCCCAACCCCCTTGTACTGACCCAACATCGCGATCCCCTTCCTACGAAAGGAGGGGATCATACTCTAAATGAGAACGATTTTTAATACGTTTATGGATACAGGGGCCTGGCCCGCCCCTGACACCCAGACCACCGGCAATCCGGCTCAGGGGCTGACCTGCACCCGCAGCCGCTGCCCCTGGATCTCCAGGTCCTGCCACTGCGGCGGCAGCACCTGGGCACGGTCCAGCTCGGCGGCGTCGAAGCGGCCCCTGGCGCCGGGCACGTTGAAGCTGCCGGCGCGGCGCCAGCCCTCGCTGGTCTGGCCCGTCTGCACATAGACCGCGCCGCTCCAGCCGTTGGCAAACAGCAGCAGCTCGTCGCGGGCATCGCCGTCCAGATCGCCCAGCCAGACGGCGCAGCCCGCGGCGAGCTGCAGGCAGTGGCGCAGCTCCCAGCTCTTGTCCTGCTGGAGAAAGGGCACAAAACCCTCGGGCAGCACGCGCCCCTGGGGATACACACGGAACTTCTGCGCCAGCTCCGCGGCGTTCATCTGCTGCTGCGGTTGCGGGTTGTAGCGGTTGGTCTCGGCCAGCAGGCGCTCGGCCTTGCGCTCCCAGCCCTGGCCCGTCGGCACGCCCTGCCCCGCGGCCATGGCCTGCAGGGCCGCCCGGCCATAGCGGCCGGACTCCCAGCGCAGATAGTTCCAGTCGGGCTCGATCGCCTTGCCGTCCGCACCCGCCTTCTGCTGCTGCACATGCGCCAGATGCGCGGCCACGGCCAGCTTGCGCACATGCGTGGGCGGCGCCACGTAGACCAGCAGGCCCGCGCAGAGCAGCAGCGCGGCGACGATGTTGGTCGGGCCCATGGCTGACATCCAGCGCTCGCGCTTGAGCCACGACAGCGCATAGCCCAGGGCATAGACCGCCGCCAGCGTCGCCACGAGCGCGGCCCAGAGCCGGTCTTCGGACCAGCCGTGCTGCGCCACACGCAGGCCCAGCGCCCACCAGGCCACGCCCACCACCACCAGCAGGGCCAGCCAGGCGCCTTGCAGGGCGCGTGCCAGCCAGTCCGGATAAGCCTCATGTTCGCCATCCTGGTAGGCGCAGTTGGCAAACAGCACGGCCAGCGCCATGAAACCGAGCATGAGCGTGGCCGCATAGCGCGTCTTGAACAGCGGCTCCAAGCCCGTGAAGGGCAGGGCCACGGCCCACAGGACCGCAAAGAACAGCACCAGGGGCAGCAGCCAGGCCGCGATGGACAGCGCGTAACGGCGGATGGTTTCCGTCATGCCCGCGCGCACCAGGCCCAGGCCCGCCGAAGCGGCCACCACCAGGCCCGTGACCGTGAAGACGAAGATGGACTGGGTGATCAGCTCGCGCACGAAGATCACGCCGATCAGCGACATCAGCCCCGCGCCGGCCCAGAGCACGCCCCAGAAGATGCCCGTCATCACCCCGGCGGTCACCAGCAGGATGCCGTTGCGCCAGGCGTAATCAAAGAGCCGCTCGTAACGCCAGCGCCGCGCCTCGAAGTCGTAGCCGCAGAACAGGCCCAGCAGCACGAAGCCCAGCACCCCGGCCACCAGCGTGTCGTGGAAACGCACGCCCAGGCCGCGCGCGTCCACCCCGGCCGACCAGGCCGTGGCCGCACCGAGCGCCGCAAACAACAGGCCGAAGCCCAGCAGGGCCAGGCGCCGCACCCTGGGCGACAGCGCTTCGACCTGCTGCGTGCAATAGACCAGCAACGGCAGGGCCAGCGCCACATAGAGCAGGCCGGTGTAGAGCACGGGCTCGGTGGCGGGCCAGGTCTTGCTCTGGTGCAGCTTCCACAAGCCCCAGAGCACCCAGCCCTGCAGCGCGCCCGTGAGGGCAAACATCCAGGTGAACGGCATCATCCTCTCCCTGTGGCATTCAAGTGCTGGGCATTCTGCATGAGCCTCTCCTGCGCGTCAGTAACGCAAGGTGACAGGCGCCCCCGCCAGACCCGCGCGCTGCAGCCAGGCAAAGACCGAGTCCACCGTCACGGTCTCGATGCGGTCGCTGTAGCGCTTCTCGCCCGGGTGGTCGTCGAAGGCCACATTGGCCGCGCTCGCGCGCGCGCCCAGGCGCGTGAACGCCCCCAGCCGCAGCACCGTGGGCTCATAGCCCTGGAAGCGCAACCACTCCTGCGCGCGCTCGCGCGAGTACACGCTGGGCTCCATGGCCGCGGCCAGGGTCTCGATGGCCCACTGGTTGCTCTGCTGGTACTTGCGGCTCCAGGGGTAGCTCACCAGGTTGTAGGGCGCGTGGTGCAGGGCGCGGGCCTTGCGCTCGTCCAGCAGCAGCGCGTGCAGCTTGAGCTGCACCTCGCGTGTGGGCACCACCCACGCCGCCTCCAGGCGCCAGAGGTCGTCGAGGAAAAAGTCACCCAGGCCCTGGCGGTAGAGCGCGGCCCCCTGCGTGCCGCAGTGGTTGAGCTTGTGCAGCACGCGCCAGACGTAGCCGCGCCCGTCGTCCTCGCCCGCGCGGGCCGGCGCCTTGTAGGCCAGGCCCAGGTGCGACCAGCGCAGGCCGTACTTCGTCAGGTCCTGCCCGGCACGCGCCAGCAGCACCACCTGGGCGCCGCTGGCGTCGAGCGCGTTCATGGTGCGCTCGGCCAGCATGAGGCTGCGCTCCAGCGTCCAGACCTGCAGCGGCCGGTTTTCGCAGCTGCGACCCGCGTGGGCCGGCGCCAGCAGCAGCGCCGAGAGCGCCACGCCGCACAGCGCGCCCCAGAACTTGCGTGCGAGCTTCATGGCGTCACCCTTTCGTTGTGCAGCAGGGCACGGCCGAGTGCGTTGGGGATGAAGGCGATGGCCTCGCCCGCGGCCGAGAGCACCACCCCCGCGCCAATCACGCTGACCGTGAGCACCGTGCCCACGCCCAGCGCCGAGGCGCCCAGGCCGGGGCCCGAGAGTTCGATGCTGGCCCTGGCGCCGTCCGAGGCGCGCTCCAGCACATAGACCGTGCCGCGCGCCGACACCTCCACGGTCTTGACCACCAGCACCGCGCCCGCGGTGGACAGGGCCACGGGAATCACGACCACGGTGGCGGCCACCGCGCTGCCAGCGACGACCACCGAGGCGATGGGCAGGGCCGAGAGGGTGCTAAGCGCCGAGGCCTCGGTGTGCGCCCGGGCGGGCAGGCTGGCCAGGGCCACGGAAGCGGCGAGCACGAGCGATGCAAAACCTTGTTTCATGAGGACTCCTGCTTTCAAGTCTGGAGATACATGGCACCGTTCGCATTGAGCCTGTCGAAACGCCCGGCCTGTACGGACGAGACAGGACTTCGACAGGCTCAGTCCGAACGGACATCTGGGTTGATCACTCGCCGCGTGCCGCAGCGCGGCCGGCTTCGAGGCGGGCCTCGGCCAGATCGGCTTCGTGCGCGTCACGCAGGGTCTTGGCCAGCGTGAAGGTGGTGGTGATCAGGTAGAGCCAGCTCACGCCCAGGAAGGCCTTGTAGGTCTCGCTGATCTCCATGCGCAGCAGGCCCCAGCCCGTGAGCGCCATCGCCAGGAAGAAGCCGATCCAGACCACGAACTTGAACATCGGCGAATCGGCGGCCTTGCCCTCGGCCTGCGCCTTCTCGTTGTCACGCACGAACTTGGCCAGCACGAAGGCGGCCGAGAGACAGAAGAAGTAACCCATGACCATGAAGGCCCGGTCCAGGTCCTTGCCCGGCAGCCAGGCCAGGCCCACGCCGCAGAGGAAGACGGCGATCAGGAAGGACAGCCAGACCTGCAGCGACCAGGCTTTGGAATCACGGTGGATGAGCACTTGCATATCAGACCCCTTGGGGTGGTTGAACATGCAGCGGAGTGTGCGAGCGGCGCCGGAAAATGGCGGCTGATTTCGCTACGAGTCTTTACCATCAGCCTTCCCAGTACCGTTTTTTGATACTTTCTAGGCAACGAACCCTCTCCTCTCTGCTGTATTCGTCGCAAGGTCTGCGGCGAGTAGCAAGCCAATCTCCGCAGGACCTGCGGTGATTCAATAGACAAGGCGTCATGTCATGCGCCTACCGACGGCCGGCGGAGCCCTCTGCTACATACCAGATACAGCGCTGGCCCCAGGCCGACAGCGCTACCCAAGAGTTGTCGAGACACCCTAAGTAGTTGACAGCATTGGACTTTTGTCTTAGTGTCAAATTAAGCATCAAATAAATTGCTTAATATGACAATTTAAGAAAGATGAGACATGGCTGCCGGTCTTGAAATCCCTCTCCACGATGTCCAAAGGCGCCTGAACATTGACAATCCTTGGTGGCGTGCCGGTCAAGGCATTGATGCGGAAGAAGACAGCTGGCCCCGTCGCGCCTATTTCTCGCTGTTTGCAAAGCTGGCGCTCGACACTGACGTCAGGCGAGCCGTCGTGTTGATCGGCCCGCGCCGCGTAGGCAAGACCGTGCTGCTCAAGCACCTGGTGGCACAACTGCTGCGCACCGAAGGATTGGCCGGGACGCAGATCCTGTTTCTTTCGCTCGACACTCCCTTGTATTCAGGGCGCCGCCTGGAAAGCCTGGTGCAGTTGTTCATCGATCTGCAGCAGCATCAGGCGGGTAAACCGCTCTGGGTGTTGTTCGATGAAGTTCAGTATCTCAAGGACTGGGAGGTCCACCTCAAGTCACTGGTGGACACCTACCCTCACATCCGTTTCATTGCCAGCGGTTCGGCTGCTGCAGCCCTGCGCATGAAAAGCCGCGAGTCGGGCGCTGGCCGGTTCACGGAATTCATCCTGCCGCCACTGACCTTTGCCGAATACCTGAACTTCGCAGGACAGGAAACCGGCCTGATCGTCGACCTGCCCGAACAGGACAGCAAGGCACCGGCCTATCACGCCACGGACATCCAGAGCCTGAATGCCGAGTTCGTCAACTATCTCAACTATGGCGGCTTCCCGGAAGCCGTGATGAACCCGACCGTACGCAACAACCCCGCACGCTTTCTGCGACAGGACATCGTGGACAAGGTGTTGCTCAAGGACCTGCCCAGCCTCTACGGCATTGCGGACACACAGGAGTTGAACCGCTTCTTCAACGTGCTGGCCTTCAACACCGGCAATGAGCTCGGTCTGGAGGACCTGAGCAAGCACTCAGGCATCACCAAAGCCAAGCTCGGCGACTACCTGGAGTATCTGGAGGCCGCCTATCTGATTCGTCGCGTGCACCGCATCGACGACAACGCCTTACGCATGCAACGCGCCCGTACCTTCAAGGTGTACCTGACCAACCCGTCCATCCGTGCCGCCCTGTTCGGTATGGTCATGGCAGAGGACGAGGCCATGGGCAATCTGGCTGAGACAGCCGTCTGGGGCCAATGGCTGCACAGCGCCGCCGTCAGCAACTCCCTGCACTACGCGCGCTGGAAATCCGGCCGCAAGGATCTGGAAGTGGACATCGTCTCCGTGGATCAGCGCACGCAGAAGCCCCGCTTCGCGGTGGAGATCAAATGGTCGGATCGCATCGTCCATGAACTGAACGATCTGCGCGGCCTGCGTGAACTGGCACAGAAACACAAACTGGCCCGCAACCCGCTGGTCACCACGCGCACCTACTCAGGTCAGGCTGATGTCGACGGCATGAGCATCCAGTTCATGCCCGTGGCGTTGCACTGCTATACGATCGCGCGCAATCTGCTGCGAGGCGTCTAGACGCCGGCCGGCAGCTTGGAACGCATGGCCCGGCGCCGGTCCAGCTTGCGGCCGTCGGCGATGAAGGTGCCGTCGCCCACGGCGTGCAGCATGCGGCGCTCTTTATCTGTTTTTCGCGTGGCGTCCACCCAGGCAGCCACACCCTGCAGGAAGACCACGCCGTGCTTCCTGCTGTAGTCGATCAGCTTGCACTCGATGTGGGCCAGGCACTCCTGGATCAGCGGCGCCTGGACCTGGCTGGCCTTGGCCGGCGTGAGCCTGAATTTCTCGAACTTGTCCGTGTCGGCCCCCGAGCCGGTGCCGATGCCGACCACCTTGTCCAGCAGGTCCACCGTGGGGATGGCGATCACGCTCTCCCCTGTCTTGCGCAAGGCGGCAAAGGAATGGTTCCAGGGCCCGGTCGTGAGGGCGAACACCGGCGTGTAGTCCACGACCATCGTCCAGGAGAGAGTCATGATGTTGGGCTGCTGGCCGTCATGCGTGATGACGAGCACCACGGGGCCGGGTTCGAGCAGGGTGTAGGCTTTGCTGAGCGGGCGTGTTCTCATGCGTGCTCCGTCATCGCTTGCATTTGGTATCGGAGATTTGACTGCGAATACCAAGACGCAGCACCTGACTCCGCGTGCTGCGCACCCGCCCTCCCAGCACTCACTACCGAATCTGTTCGGTCGCGACGACGGCACCAAGCTTGTCGTAGATCAGCCGGGTGTCCAGAACGCCATCTTTGTCTGTATCGATATCCGCCGACACCAGTTTTCCCAGACTCAGCTGTTCCAGTCGCAACACACGGCCCGTCGCGGGGTCCATATATTCGGCGGTAGTCAGCACGCCATGCTTGTACAGCCAGCGCAGATCAGGATAGCCGTCCGCATCCGTATCGACTTCTGAGAGTTGCGCGTTACTCGCCTGATAGCGGGTCCGTGATTCAAAAACCCCGTCGAAATTGTCATCCGATTCGGCCTTGTCCATTAACCCTCGATAGTCGTATCCACCCCTGAAATCAATTTTTCCGTCAAGATTTCTATCCATCTCGTACTTGAGCAAAGTACCGTTGAGCGAATAAGTCCATTTCTCATCGACAACACCATCCCGGTTGTGATCATTGCCATTCTCTGCGGCAGGTAGACGGAAAGAGATATAGATCAACAACCCTCCCAGCAACAGGCCGGCAAGAAAGTATCGCCAGCCTTTCGCGGGCCCGGGAGCCTGGCTGCGGGTCGACACCTCGGCCGGCTGGACCGACTCCCAGCGTTGGATCACCTCGCGCGCGGCGGCGTAGTCGGCTTCGTCGGCCTCCAGACGCACCAGCCCCGCCGCAGGCAATTCCCCGACGGCCCCTTGAAGATGAGCCCCCCGCATATAGGTCGTAATGCCTTCCTGCTGCAGCAGATCCTGCAGCATATGGGCCTCGACGGCATTAGACGCTTCGTAGATCGTTTTCACGTATTTCCCCCTGACTTGTCGCACCTCATGACAAACGCTCATGCGCGTCTTTTCTGCGTACCTGCCCCAGTCAGTCGCTGGCCATCAGCGCTGCCACTCGCTCCTGCAGCCCCTCCAAGCGCACCTCTCCAGCCGGGAGGGCTGCCCCCACATTCAACCCCACCCGATTGAAGAGCCCGCGCCGGAACGGCCTGCTCATCGCCGTCGGCTTGCCGCCCACAAGTTCGATGCGGCTGAAGTAGGAGCCCCAGAGCTTGGTGAGCGCCATGGGGATCACGGGCACGGGCTGCTGCACCAGGATCTTCATGAGGCCGCCTTCTTGCCCGCCGCCCTGGCCTTGGCGCCCTTGGGCTCGTCCTTCTTGTCCTGCAGCGACACAAACCCGATCGAACGCTTGGGCGGTGGCGGCGGGGTTGCCAACAGCTCGGCCATGGAGTCCGCCAGCTCCGCGATATGGCGCTCATGCACCGAGACCTTGCGCTCCAGGGCGTGCACCTTGCCGGCCAGCGCCCGGTTGCTGGCAAGCATGCCACGCAGTTCCACAAAGGCCCGCACCACGTACACGCTCAACTCGGTGGCGCGTGGGCTGTTGAGCAGGGTGGCCGCCATGATCGCGCCATGCTCCGTGAAGACATAGGGCAGGTACTTGCGGTGTTGCCCGCGCCCGGTCTTTAAGGTTGCAATCTGCAACCTTAAAGCGGCGTACTCCTGCTCATCGAGCTGGAACATGAAGTCTGCGGGGAAGCGCTCGCGGTTGCGGCTGACCTGCTGGTTGAAGCGTTTGGTCGTCTCGCCGTAGAAGGCGGCCAGGTCGCTATCGAGCACCACCCGCTGACCGCGGATCAGATGGATGCGCTGGGCGATTTCCCCGATGGACAGGGGTGTGGCGCTGCCGTCCGCGCTCATTGCGCCGCCGCCTGCTCATCTGACGTGACGTTTCCCATGCTTGGGCTCCCTTTGCGATGCGTGCAGGCCCAGTATGCGGCCAGTCGGTGGCAGGCCGCAAGCGCCTCAGTCCTGCGCAAGCAGCCCCGCCACCTGTTCGCGCAACGCCTCCAGCTGCACATCACTCGCCGCCATAGGCGCCCCCACATTCAAGCCCACCCGATTGAAGAGCCCGCGCCGGAACGGCCTGCTCATCGCCGTGGGCTTGCCGCCCACGAGTTCGATGCGGCTAAAAAACGAGCCCCAGAGCTTGGTCAGCGCCATGGGGATCACGGGCACGGGCGCCTGTTCCAGGATCTTCATGATGCCGCCCTTGAATTCCTGCAGCGTGCCGTCGCGGGTGATGCCGCCTTCGGGGAAGATGGCGAGCAGCTCGCCGTCCTTGAGCACGGCCACCGCGGCCTGGATCGCGGCCTCGTAGGCCTGCGGGTCTTCGCTGCGCGGGGCGATGGGGATGGCCTTGGCGAGTCTGAACAGCCAGCCCAGCACCGGCAGCTTGAAGATGCGGTGGTCCATGATGAAGCGGATGGGGCGCGGGCTGGCGGCCATGAGCAGCACCGGGTCGATGAAGCTCACGTGGTTGCAGGCCAGGATGGCCGGGCCCTGCGTCGGGATGTGTTCGTCACCCTTGATCTTGAAGCGGTAGATGAAGTGCGTGAGCAGCCAGGCGATGAAGCGCAGCAGGTATTCCGGCACCATCAGGAAGATGTAGATGCCCACCACGGCGTTGGCCAGGCCCACGGCCAGGAAGACCTGGGGCACGCTGAAACCCAGGGCCAGCATGGCGCCGGCCAGCACGGCGCTGACCACCATGAAGATGGCGTTGAGGATGTTGTTGGCGGCGATGATGCGCGCGCGGTGCGTGGCCGGGCTGCGCAGCTGGATCAGCGCGTACATGGGCACGCTGTA
>LNFM01010535.1_pt1 | contig 12977 bp, 36 predicted proteins | sample 596031 | NCBI WGS metagenome assembly LNFM01 (sample SAMN04254537, study PRJNA301005) | activated carbon metagenome | isolation source: dual media filters at the Ann Arbor, Michigan drinking water treatment plant | place: USA: Ann Arbor
AGACACCAGCCCCGCCTCCCGCTCCGTCGGAGAAGGGATCGTCAACCGCCGACGTCGTTATGATCGGCGGTGGCGTGGCCGGCATCATCGCTCTGATCGTGGGCCATGCGATGGGCCAGCATCGCCTGTGGACCGAGCACATCTTCCCAGGCAAGAGGGCAGGTCACCGATGAGCTACTCACAGCTGCGCACGCTCGGGCAGGTCACTACGACGACCGAGTCGGTTCCACTGAGCGACGGCACGAAGGTCGCCATCGGCCTGGGCGCGTTCGCGGTGCTCGGTGGTCTCGGCTACCTGGCGTACAAGTACCCGATGCCGTCGTTCGGCGGCGGCTACGGCGCCGGGCCGTACATGGACATCGGTCGCAGCGGCGGAGGGCCAGGGCTCTCGCTGCGGTTCAACGGTCGACGCAGAAGACATCGGAGGCCGCGATGAGACGCACGAGCAGGCGAGCCAGGCGCACGAGCAGGAACCCGACGGTTCGGTCCTCGCTGCGCTTCGTGGAGTCGAGGAAGAAGAAGATCGAGAAGCTCAGCGCGAGTCTCTCGCGGGGCCTGCATGCGATCCGTCAGGCTGGCGGTCCGCCGCTCACCATCGAGGAAGAGCGCAGGCTCGACGGCATCGCGCTTGACGCCGCTCAGACCCGTGAGCAGGTGGCCGGCCCTCACAACCGGAACGAGGTCGGCCTAGCCAAGCGTGTCGGCAAGGCGCTCGGGTACTTGCGGTGAGCTACCGTCGTCAGCTGGGTCAGGCGCCGCCGTTGTCGATCGACGAGTTGAGTCCACAGCAGCTCCGTGCGCAGATCCATGAGTTGAACGCGCAGGCCGATCGAGATGCCTGGAGCCGCGGCCTTGCGCTTCTGGCGGGAGGCGCAGCCATCGTCTACGCAGGTCACTCAGTGATGCGCATGCCGGAGGAGCAGCGCAAGCATGCCGTGACCGGCCTCACGCTTGGCGCGCTGGGCATCACGCTCGTGAACCACATGCGCTGGATGGTCTGGCCAGCGTCCGGCGGCCCCATCGGTACGAACATCATCCTCGGTGGTCCGCCGTCGCCATGACACAGACCTCTCCCGCCGCGCCATCCATCGGCGGGGTAGTTCTTCGACGCTTCGACCGTTTCGTGGGCGGTCACCGCTCCGTCGACCTAGCGCGGTAAGTGGCTGCTGAAGCCTTCAGCCCGCACACCTCGTGGATGGACGCACGAGAAGCCGTGTGCGGGTATCTGGATTCCAGCTTGGTGTACCAGTTTGTGCGAAGAGATCAACGGCGACTGTAGCGCCTAGCTTGCGACGTACTTCGGTGCGTGGTAGAGCGCGCTGAGAGGCAGGAGTGACACCCGACCGCGCAACGCAGATCGTCACGGGGCGCCCCACGCTTGCGGACCTCGTACGTGAGTGTCGCGACGGATACCGGCCCACCATCCGCGTCTTCGACGACGACACCCAGGAGCAGGCAGAGGCCGCGCTCGTGCTCCGTGCGGCCCTGCGCGCCGAGGGCTGCTCACAGCACCCGCACCTGTTGAGCCAGGAAGCTCTGCGCGTGCCGGGCCTCACCTCGACGATGGTCTACCGCCTAGAGAGCGAAGCCGCGCTCATGGAGCCCCCTACGCTCGGCGCGGCCCTACGCGCGGGCAAGACATACGTCGAGGCGCCAGCCGACGTGCTTGCGGCACTCTATGAGCGGATCGAGAACGCCGAGCTACCGACCGACGCTGGCGAGACGGAAACGCAAGCGGCTTTCGCGCGCCGCGCGCAGGAGCAGAGCCGGCTCGCCATGCTGGCCCGCCTCGCGGACGCCTTGGGCCAGCGAGGGCAAGCCGCCACAATGCGTGCGAAGGCCAAGCGTTTGAAGCTGGACGTGTAAAAACCGTGTCGCTACGGCAACTTGCGAGATAGTTGCGAAAAGTAGTGGCGCGCTGCGATGCGCCTGCTAGAACATGGCCTGTGAGCCGCTCGAACATGAGCGGACGCGGAGGAGAGACAGATGACGAATCTCGCACATCACGACGAGCGCTGTGGCCGCTGCTTCGATGGCGTCGACTCCTATGAGGAGGACGGTCGCACCGTCGAGGACGGCTGCTACCACTGCGGCGCCACGGGGTGGGTTGACGCGGAGACTCATCGGAACGACCGGCTCGCGGCGATCGTCGCGCGGTTCGCACTGGTCGCTGCGCACGAGCGGCGTGTCGCGATGGACATGGACCCGGACGGCGAGGGCTTCGCCTTCTGCGCCGCCGAGAACATGATGACGACGCATGACCTCTTCACCGAGATCATGTGGGCATGCGAGGCCAAGCTCTGGGTGCAGATGGACGCACTGTCGCGCGAGCAGCAGGACGTGCTTCTCGCGTGGAGCGAGTCATGAGCGCGCAGCCGTTCCGTGGCAGCCAGATGGTCGTGGTCGAGAAGCGAGACGCAGCTGGCGGCCTCGACTTCAGCGCGCCTCAGCCTCCGGCCGAGCCGATGACGTTCGATGACGTCTACCAGATGTACTTCCGGGCCACGACCTTCGATGGTCCGCCCGTCGGCCATGCCGAACTGAACGCGTGGCTCGCCGAGCGCGGCTGGGTCGTGCCTGCCTGCCCCTGGTATCAAGAACCCGCGTGGAAGACGCTGGCCAGAGAAGCCGGCTGGCGAGAGCCGAGGTCGCGATGAGACGGCAGAGCTACGAGCAGCTGGCGGAGGCAGTGCAGCGCGCGACCGAGGCTCGCGCGTGCATCGCGCAGAACACCGGTCCCGACAAGGACTTGGCCCGGGAAGGCTACGACTACGCGGTCGGGGAGTTGGCGATCGAGATGGGCGTGGCGCTTCGTGATCTGGCTGGTGACGCGGACCCCAGGGATCTGGAGAAGCTGGCCGTGGCGATGATGAAGCTGGTGAGCAAGTTGGAGGCGAAGTCATGATGCACATCAACGACGTCAACCAGACCGTTCGCCGTCTCGCCGCAGAGCGGCAGATTCTGCGCGCTCGCGCGGCGATTGCCCACCTGCGCGAGTCGCTGAACTCGTTCGAGCGCAGCTTGGAAGCCGGTCGTAATCCGTCCGGGGAGGCCCGTAATATGGGTCAGCACGTGGCCGATCTTGCCGGCTGCGAAGAAGTCTTGAACGCCCTGAGCAGCTTCAGCTTCGAGGGACCGAAGTGAAGACCGTCAAGCTCCCCGACTGGGCCAAGTGGCAAGAGCGCCCCATCGACAGAGGGCGGATCGTCCACCACACGTACGCCACCGACGGCGACTACCTCTACCGTCGGTCATTCGACAGCAGCGACCGGACCACGTCGTGGTCGCGCGCGAGGCTCTCGAAGCGCGTCAACCTGGACCGGGACATGGATGTCATCAACGGCACACTTCCTGTGACCGTCGGCCGCTGGGAGCCGGTGATCGTCGCCGACGAGCGAACGGAGTCGTGATGACCACCTTCGATTACCAAGCCATGCGCATCATGCTGTCCAACGATCGGACCGAGGAGCGCGAGCGCCGCCTGCTGGCCCTGCGGCGCGCGGCAGACACCTACCACGGCAACTCCTGTCCGGAGTGCAGTGGGCGAGATGTCCAAGATAACGGCGCCTCGCGCATGAGCGAGCGGAGCTACCTCTGCTCGGAGTGCGGCCACCTGTGGGACGCGGAGGCGCCATGACGGAGCAGAGCAGCTGGATCAACATCACGTCACACCCGGACATTTTCGGGGAGGCCACGAGCTTCCGTCTCAACCTCGGCTCGTACGGCGCCGACCTGCTTGTCGGCAAGTGGGATCCCTTCGACACGGAGCGGGTCGACATGATCTGGCTGGGAGTCCGTCGCCGGCTGACCACGACCACGCTCGACGAAGCGAAGCGAGAGGCTCTGACCATCGTCGCGAAAGAACTGGTCACGATGAGCGCTGCTGCTGCGGCACTGCTCGCAAGGACGAGTGAGGGCACATGATGATCACCGACGACGACCTGAGCAATGCCGAGACGCCGGGGGACCTGCCGCGTGACTGGATGCTCATGGATGCCGTGAACAGCTACGTCAACGGTCTCCGCAAGCAGATCGTTCTCCTGCGCGAGGAGAACCAGAAGCTCCGTGACGAGAGGGCGCGAATGGCGTTCGAGCGCGCGGACGAGTCGATGCGAACCAGCTTCCGCACCGTGGCAGCGCTGTGCGTGTCGCCCGATCCCCAGGGGCTGGCAGCTGGCATCATCGCCATGGAGACCGGGGACATGAGCCATGTTGCTCGGCTCGCCGCAGAGCGGGCAGCGGAGTCCGACCGATGAGATGGTTCGTTAGGCAAGAGTGCGTGGAGTAGGTAGCCGTGGGTATGCTCGGTTGTTCGAGTCCCAGTTGCGTGCGTAAGGAGGGAGAGTCATGTCGTTCAAGTGTCAGTCGTGTCTGCGAGCGTTCCCCAACAAGCATAACGGGCAGCACGGCCCCGAGCGGGTGGTCACCCGCGAGCGCATCGTCGTGAGCGGAGAGCAGCAGAGGCGAGAGATCGCCCAGGAGAGGTCGCTGTGCGTGACGTGTGCGACCTTCCAGAAGGAGGCCGGCGTCGAGGTCGTCTACATGCGCCACACCGATCACGGTCTCGTGCCCATGGTGGCCGGAGTGAGCGCGTGAACATCAACGACCCCCTGAAGCGCCGCCGTTTCCTCGTGACCATGACGTTCGAGGTTCTCGCAGGCAGCCATGAAGAGGCGGCGAAAACGGCGACCGCCATGCAAAGCTTCGTGATCTTCGATCGGAAATGGGGGCCGGACGATGGCATCTCTCCAGCCGTTCGTCCGTTGGATCTCGTGACAGGACCGGAGCGATGAGGAGATCCGGCGGTCGGCACGTGGTGACGCTCGCGGTGCCGGACGGCGCTAAGCGGAGTGACTACGTGCGAGACCTGCGCGTTGGAGACCTCGTGCAGGTCTCTCGGCGACGCAGTTGGACGACGGTGGTCGGCATCGACGACTGGTGGATCACAACGCAGGACAGGCCGTCCTCTCCGAAGAAGATGTACACACGAGCGTCGATTGTCGACGGCGCTAGGAGCACGGCGTGAAGGCGTCGATCACGATTGGGCAACACAAGGCGTACGTGACCAGGCGCGACGATGGCAGCTGGGGTGCCGAGGTCGTGTACGACAGGGGGCACACCGACGTGCCCCTGCTCATCGCGTCTCTGAACGGATATGGGTCGGAGCAAGAAGCCGCAGACCGCGCGCGCCTGGTGATCGCCACGGACTTGGATCGCATGATCGAGAATCTCGAAAAGGCGATGTCGGAGGTGGGGGGGTGCGTTTGGTGCAGAGGGACGGGCTGCCTCCGTGAAACTCAGCTGATCTGCCGAACCTGTGGCGGGACTGGCCGTCCGCCGCCGGTGCCCGAGGAACAACCATGAAGATCATCTCTCACCGCAAGCGTCACGAGACCGAGCGCTACGACGTCTTCTACGAGAGCGTGAGCGACTCCTCGAACTCGGGCTTTGCCTTCGAGTGCGACCCCGAAGGGCGAGTCCTCTTGGACAAGCTGGGGCGTGTAGGTCGCGACAGTTACGACTTCGTCACCGGCCCAGGCGCAGCGCTCTACGCGCCGCCTCGGATCGAGCGCCACGTGCGCAGCTACGTCGAGCCCGCCGTCGGCCGCTGCGACTGTGGCGCACGTGTCGAACTCTCGGGGTTCACGAACGAGTGCCCGGAGTGCAGCGCCGACTACAACTCCGCGGGCCAGCGTTTGGCGCCCCGCGAGCAGTGGGGCGAGGAGACCGGTGAGAGCCTGGCGGACATCCTGGGCATCGACGGTACGAGCACGGAGGACCTTCTCGATGGACGCTGATCGGTTCGTCGACGTCGTTCGCGCCGCTGGGGTCGATGGCCTCCGCGCAGGCGACGTGCGCGACGCTGCGCACGAGACGTTCCACGCGCAGCACATCCGTTTCCGGGGCAGGCGGGACCGCGAGCGCGTCCACGCCGCGCTGTTCCAGCACTTCGCGAAGCACGCGCGAGACTGGCAGGCGGCTCTCTGGATCCACGAGCTAACAGCGCGTGTCGTAGAGGACGAGGTCTGCAAGATCTTCGGCGTGCCCTCGGGCAAGGACTTCAGGAACTGGTGTGCGATCAGCATGTTCGAGGCGTCGGAGCACGGCCTGCCGTACGCCGAGATCAACACCGAAACCTGGCGCTTCCTTGACAGGTGGCGCGCCGCATACGGCCTCGCCGAGGCGAAGCGTGTCGTCGCCTGGGCAAAGCGCCGCGCGGAGAGGTGCAGCTGATGGCCAGGTACAAGGGCGAACCCGCTGATCTCGTCGAGTTCGGTTCCGACGACGAGGTGGGCGACCCGTGTCCCGGCACGCTCATTCGCGCCCTCCCTGCCGACAGGCGGCACGAGTACCGAGAGGCCAAGCGAATCTTCGTGGCCCGCATGTGCGCCGTGCTCAACCTGGAGCCTTGCACGTACCGCGAGTACGTCATGGGCCTGACACGCAAGAGGCAGTCGTGACCTACCGCAATACAGAGGAAGCGCTCCGGGCTCGATGCGAGAGCCTCGAAGAGCGGCTGAGGGATGCTTCCCGGATGCTGGCCGACGTCATGGGACGAGGTGACAACAGCGTCGAGGTCAAGCTCCGAGCACTGCTGGACGAGCAGGCCGAGGCCCTGCGGAGCGCTCGCTCCGAGCTTGCCTCTCAGCGGCACAAGCATCTGGTCAGCCGCTTGGTGTCGCGTGGCGGAGAGCCGGCCCGTCTCCTCGCCATCGGAGCCGGAGTAGGGCTCGTGCTCCTGACAGCGTACTTCCTTGCAGTGCTCGGGGCCGCCTGTGCATCGCCTCTTCACGCTGGCTACGTCGTGGGCCGCTACCACCACCCGGAGTACATCACGACCACGACGGTGTGCACCGGCAGCAAGAACCAGACGTGCGTGCCGGTCGTTCAGTATCACCCAGACCGTTGGACAGTGCGCGTCGCGCTGGATGACCAGACGAGAGAGATCGATCTTGAACACGGAGCGTGGCTCGATGTCGACATGGGCACCTGGTTCTGCGTGCCCGGCGAGGACTGCGCTTCGGCACCTGGCGCGCACTGGGCAGTGGAGGAGTAAATGACGATCCCGGCGGAGAACATTGTCTGGGCCTCGTCGGCCCGCATGAGCCTCAAGGGCTTCGAGCGCTGCACCGAGCTTTCTCTACCCCAGCTGCAGCTGCTCGGACGACTGGGGACTGGGCCCCTGAAAAGCCCTGACGATGACCACTACCGCGAGGCCGAACGGGTCATGCGCTCCCTCCTGACGCTACTGCGTCTCGACTACGCCGTGGAGAGCTTGGACGGCGGCTGGGAGATCACCGACACCGGCCGCGCCCACCTGCGCCATGCGAGCATCATCGCGGAGCATCAGGCGAGCGCCGCGCTGGCCGATGCGAACGAAGAACGCGAACGTGGCCGAGACGCGACCAAGCTGCTTGCGCGCGCTCAACGTTGGCTGGACATCGCAAACGACCTGAGCGGCCGGGGGAGCCGATGAAGGTGCGCATGAAGGTCGCTGACCTCCGCCGGTGTCTCGCACCGCTCCTTACGGATGACCACATCGAGGTCGACGAGGCGACGCTTCGTGACGTCGTGAAGCGCTTGCGCCGCATGGCTAGCCGCTACGCCTATCCCGCCTCCGACGCCCGCTACAACAAGATGCACGACGTGGCGGACGAAATCGAGCGCGATGTCCTTGGGGACTGGTGACAGCTAGCGCTTGCGCGCACGGCGCCAGCTGCTAGAGTGTGTCGTGAGCAACCCGAACATGGGTGGCCGGAGGATGAATCGATGACGAGGCAGAGTGACGACCGGATCGTGTATGTGATCTTGAACGGAGCCGGCCGTCCGGTTTTTGCGCACCAGGATCGCTGGGTCGCGGAGAGGCGTCTCGCAGACGGTGCGAAGCTGGAGAAGCGCGTGGACCCCGACGAGAAGCTGGAGAAGCGCGTGGACCCCGACGAGAAGCTGGAGAAGCGCGTCGTGGACTACATCGAGACGCTGGGGCAGATCGCGGAGCAGTTGGACCCCGTCGAGCGTCTGGTCTTCGGCGACCTGCTCGCGAAGGCGAACGCTCCGGTCCGCGAGTGGGATCACAGCGAAGGCAACCGCGGATGACCCCCGAGCACGCTACTCTCATGGGCTGGGAGCGCTCGGTCAAGCGCCTGAACCACGCGACGCGCCGACAGTTCAAGAAGGCCGCGGATCGTGGCGTCGTGGAGCAGTTCGCGCAGGGCTGGCATCTTCGCGAGTTGTTCCGGTTGCTGTTCGGAAGTTTCGGAGGCACCTCTCGGCAAGACCACGAAGTCCTGTTGGGGCGGGCGCAATGACAATCTCACGTCGAAGTCTGAGACACGTACGCGTTGGAGAGAAGCTCGTGCTCGTGGACGAGCGGGACCTGATGATCGCCGCCGAGTCCGAGGTGACCAAGATCGGCCGCACCTACCTGACCGTCGCTTCTGGCTATCGCTACCACCTCGATACGGGCTATGGGGGCGGTTCGGGGTATGCGTTCACCCCGAAGGGCCTGAACGCGGAGCGCAAGCACGAGGAACTTGTGCGCGAGGTCAGTACTCGGAGCAACCAGATCTGGAAGCTGACCACGCCTCAGTTGCGCAAGCTTCTTTCTTGGCTGAAGGAGGGAGCGTGATGCACTTCTGCGCCGATGAAGCGATGGCGCTCGCCATGGCCCTTCCGTTCCTCACGGCTGCCATTCAGTGGCTGCGATCCCGCCTGCGTAGAAAGGTACCGTCATGCGACTGTCGATAGCATCCAAGCCCCATTGGCTCCTGGCCGACGATGGGGAGCTGCTCGGACTCTGCGCCGGCTTTGACTTCTGCGCCGAGCACGAGTGGGGGATTGAAGGTATCTGGAAGGCCTTCGGGCTCAACGCCGAGGCCGACGGTGTGGCGCGCCGTCGCGTTCGCACAAGGCCAAACACTCTGACGGAGGTCGTGCAGAGCGACACGCGCGCGATCTTCCTCGTGCGAGGTCACGAGGCCCACTACAAGCAAGCCACCGGTTGGCTCGAAGACTGGCTCTACTGCAAGCAGGACGGGCTCGTGTGTGGGTGGGACGCCGATTCCTTCGGCTTCGCGGCCCACGACCGAGAAGGCTGCATGCGCATGAGCGCGCTTTTCAAGGCGTTCGTGAGCAAGGACGTCGCGATCTGGCCTGGAGGCAGAGGACTGACGTTTCGCATCCTGTCCAAGATCAGCGACGAGGAGCGCAAGCAGGTTCTGGACGCCGACCTCGACAAGAAGGCGCTGAAGGTTGCCGCGGATGCGACGGGCATCGAGGCCGAGCTTCGCGCTGCGGGGAAGCGGTGGTACGCGCTGCAGCCGGGGTGGGCGTCGAAGGAGAGAAGGTCAGCGTTCCCGGTGTCCTTTTTTCTGAACCCGCAAGATCAGCATCTGTACAACTTCGGCTGGTTCACGGTCGAGGATCTGAAGCTCTGGGCCAAGGACACCGGCCCTGTCATGCAGGGAACTGGGCGGCCCGAGCCAAAGAGGAGGCGGAGCAAGTGAGCAACGTCGAGGCCGAGAAGTACGACGCGTTCTTGGAGTTCACGCTCCGCGAACAACTCAAGATCATGGAGGATCTGCGGGACAGTTCGATCAGCTGGGCCAAGACACACCTGGAGGACGCGGGGGAGGCGATCGAGTCCGGCGCTAACCCGTCTCAGCAGCTGACGAACGCCGCGCAGGGCGCCACCACGGCCGCCGCCGCAGCTGGCGTAGCATATGGCCTGGCCACGGCTCTGAGGCTTGTGAAGGGCCGTCCGCGATGAAGACGCTCGGCGAACTGGTGCGCGAGTATCTTCCCGATGCAGACGTAGACGAGGTGGAGCATGTCGTCTGGGGGCACACCGGGTATCCCGCGTTCTGGAACATCCCTGCTGACGGCGCGACGCCGGAGGAGTGCTTTCGGACGCAGCTGGCAAGGTACAGGGACGGCGGCGGCAGAGAGATGACGCTCTGCTGCGATCCCGAGGGTGTCTCGCGAGAGCTACACAAGCACAGGACCGAGCCATGAAGAAGATCACGATCGCAGGCCACATGCATGACTTCATCGTCGTCGATGGCGACCTCATGGCCGAGGGCTCGCCCCGCTACATGAAGCCAGGGTACGTCGTCCTCGACACCGGAGACGTCTTCGAGGTCGAGTACGATCTTGGTGGCATCTGGCGCGTGCGCTGGCCAGTGGCAAGCGGGGTCGTCAGGCTCGTACACAGGCACGCGGTTCGCGCCGATCCACCTCACGAAGAGTCCACGGAGCGCTTGACAGTCGAGGGCCCGTTCGAGTCTCTGCGTGTCTGGCAGTCGTGGCCGGTGGACGACTGCGAGCTTCGTGACGTTCTGGAAGAGGTGATGGAGCGGGCACCCATCAACCTCTTCCCACGCAAGCAGCTGATCACAGCCATCGAAGCTCTCCTCGCGGAGCCACTGGTGACAGAATGACGCGGCGACTTGACGACATTCGACAGGCCGCCAGTGATCACCGCTGGGCCCGCACCGGCCGCACGCTGACGTTGGTCACAGCCTTCGTGAGCGGGTTCAGCACAGCAGTGTTTGCGGCCGGAATCTCGGACGGGGCTGGCGCCGGGGAAGTGTTGGGTTGGGCGCTGAGCGCGGTGGTTGGCATGTACAGCGCCCAGCGAATCCAGCATGCGGTTGCCGAGGTGGAGTTTGCGCGAGCCAAGCTAATTGGCTGGCAAGAGGGGTTGGACACCGCCGCGCAGACAGCGGAGGACACTGTCGACACCGTGCCGGCCCGAGTCGCACAGAGAGTCGAGGACGAATGAGCACTGGCAAGCGCGCTGGCACTCACAAGGGCATCTGTTACGACGGTGACCGGTTTTTGTGGGGAGAGATCAACGACATCACCTGCACCGACTCGGACACCCTACGCTCAGTGGCCCTGCGCTGGCGCGGAATTGCCACCGAGCTTGCAGCCGGTAGCCCACACGAGCAGCAGTACGTGCCCCTCGTGGAGCGCCTCTGCGCGCTCCTTCTGGAGGCCAGGGAGCAGCTGGACAAGGTATCGGACGGCTACGATGTCTGACGCCGCCGAGCAGATTCGGGTCAATCACAGCGGCCAGTCGGCGACTACCTTCGTCGTCCACGGCGCCTCGCTCCTCCTTTCTCTGTCACTAGTCACGGCATCCGCGTCTCTGACCGACGTTGGCGATGTCTGGTTCGTGAACCGTGTCATCGCGCCCGAGCCGCTGAGTCGCCAGCACACTGGGACGAAGCTCCTGAAGGCGGCGATCGACCGAGCCTTGCTTATCCGGTTTTCACCCAAGGAGGTTTCCGTGATCGACCATGCCCAGCCCGCGCTCCCTGTCTGCTGCGTAATCCTTCGTCTTCGCGGCCTCGATACGACATGCGGCCGGGGCGTGCAGGTTCGCGTCGAAGAGCGAGGGTACTGCACCGAACACGCGAAGGTGTACGTTCCAGGTTTCGTGCCCCCGCCGGATGCTTGTGCGAGGCACGGGCGCTGTTGGCCGCACTCCGACTGGACGCCCGGCGCGATCGTGTGTGACGAGCGTGGGTGAGGCTAGACGACGGCGGCTAGCCGCTCTTGCCGCCGCCACGGGCGTCGTCGTGCGTACCGACGTGACCCGAGGCGCGGAGCCGTGTGCGTGGTGCGGCGAGCCCATGAAGACGCTGCTGGCCATCGCTTCAGAGCGGGGGCACCTAGCGACAGCCCCTCGATCGGTTGTCATCTGCCATCACTGCACCGGGATGAACTGGACGACGGAAGACCTGATTCTGGTGAAGATCGACGACGAGATGCGAGCGCGTATCGATCCGAGCGACTTGGAAGACCTCGACCGCCCCGCAGAGCACCTGCGGCACCTGAAACGAGCGCGCGGCGAACACGCCGCAGACCCACGAGCCGCAACGGATCGGGGTCGTGGCTGACAACCGGACACGCATGGACCGAGCCATGACGCTGAGGTCGCAGCCGGTGCTGGTCACGCCGGGGCCGCAGCGTACGAATGGAACCCGACTCAGACGCTGGCCAGCACGGCCGCCGCCTCGACCTGTCCGCCCTGTCCAGCCGCAATAGCTTCGAGGACGTCGCGGAAGGCCTGAGCGGCAGCAACCACCTCGTCGTTGGTGGCCTCGGGCGGTAGACCTAGAGCGGCACGCGCTTGCGCGAGCGCCAAGCTCTGACTGGTGGCCGTCGAGAGGCCGAAGTGGACTTCGTAGCGCGACATGCGACGAGTCTAGCGCTGGACGGGCGCGACCGGGAGCCAGATCTTGAGCGCTTGGCCCTCCCACATCCTGACGCGCGGCAGGAGGTCGGGGGAGACTTCGAGGACCCATCGAACCGGACCGAGCCCGACGAAGGGTCCCGGAGCGCCCGGCGGCGCGTAGGGCTCTACGTGCCGCACGATGCCCTGCCCGTCGATGAACACCATGGCCAGGGGGATCTTGGTGTCCGCCATCGTCATCGCGACCCCGATCTGCGTCGAGGTGTCGGGTCCGAAGTCGAACAGCATGCCCTGCAGGGGCACCGCTCGTTCCTGTGAAAGCCCAACGCGCCGCTGTTCCTCGGTTTCGGCCAGCCGGCAGTGCAGGAAGGCCCCGGTGCCGCACGGTTCAACGAAGGCGGTGCGCATCACTTGGGGTTTCCCAGCGGGGACTCCGCTAGCAGGCGGTTGAGGTCGGCGATGATATCTGGCCCGGCCCGGCCTGGGATCTCCCTTGCCGCCCTCCTGACCATGTACACCAGTACCTCTCGCTCGTGCTTGAGCCGCGCGTTCTGGGCGGCAAGATCGTCGTCAGGCATGGCTGGTCAACCTAGCTGAAAGTGCCCGCCGCGCAAGGCGCTCGTACGTCGCAAGCTGGTGCCGATGACGTTTCGGGCGCCCTCGGGCTACCATCGCCACATGAGCAAGCGAACTTCTCGCAAGGCCTACAGGCGCACGTCGCGTGGCCCTCGGCACAACCCCGAGTCCGGCGCCAACATGGGCACGTTCCTCGACC
>LNFM01012861.1_pt1 | contig 12977 bp, 10 predicted proteins | sample 596031 | NCBI WGS metagenome assembly LNFM01 (sample SAMN04254537, study PRJNA301005) | activated carbon metagenome | isolation source: dual media filters at the Ann Arbor, Michigan drinking water treatment plant | place: USA: Ann Arbor
TGATCGACGAGCTCGACCGTGCCGACGAGCCCTTCGAGGCCTTCCTGCTGGAAGTGCTGGCCGACTTCCAGATCACCATCCCCGAGCTCGGCACCGTCAAGGCCACACACCCGCCCATCGTCATCCTCACCAGCAACCGCACGCGCGAGATCCACGACGCCGTGAAGCGCCGCTGCCTGTACCACTGGGTCGACTTCCCCGACGCCGCGCGCGAGCTGGCCATCCTGCAGCGCCGCGTGCCGGGCGCCTCGCAGGCGCTGGCCGAGCAGGTGGTGGCCTTCGTGCAGAAGCTGCGCGACGTGGAGCTCTACAAGCTGCCCGGCGTGGCCGAGACCATCGATTGGGCGCGTGCGCTGATGGCGCTGGATGCCATCGTGCTCGACCCCGAGGTCATCGAGCACACGCTGGGCGTGTTGCTGAAGTACCAGGACGACATCGCGCGCATGCAGGGCGGCGAAGCGGCGCGGATTCTCGAGCAGGTGCGACTTGGCCCACCCCCGTAGCGCCTGCGGCGCTCCCCCTCAAGGGGGCGCCCCCGGCGGCCGGGCCAAGCCCGTCCGCGGCGTCCGTTTGATCACTTTGCACTGCTCATGCTGCTGACCAACGCCCCCGGCCACCTGGCCGAGAACGTGATGCACTTCGCCCGGGTGCTGCGCCACGCCGGCATGCCGGTGGGCAGCGACCGCACGCAGGCGGCGCTGCAGGCGCTGCAGGTGGCCGGGCTGGAGCAGCGCGAGGACTTCCATGCCGTGCTGGCGGCCTGCCTGCTCGACCGCGTCGAACACCGCGAGCTGTTCGACCAGGCCTTCGATCTGTTCTGGCGCGACCCCGACCTCACCGGCCGCCTGCGTGCCCTGCTGCTCCCCAAGGTGACGCTGCAGCCCGGCGCGGTGCCGGCGCCGCGCGAGAACCGACGCCTGGCCGACGCGCTCTTCCCGCAGCCGCCCGGCACCGAGCCGCCCCCGCCCCCGCCCGACGAGACCGAGGTCGACGCCACGCTGACCTGGAACGACCGCGAGCTGCTGCGCAAGGCCGACTTCGACACCATGACGGCCGACGAGTGGCGGGCCGCGCAGAAGCTGCTCGCCCAGCTGAAGGTGCGCCTGCAGCGCCTGCGCACGCGCCGCACACGCCGCGCGTCGCGCGGCCGGCCCGACTGGCGCGCCACGATGCAGCAGATGGCGCGGCACGGCGGCGAGCTGTGGGACATGCGCTGGCGCACACCCGGCACGCGCCCGGCCCCGCTGGTGGTGCTGGCCGACATCTCGGGCTCGATGAGCCGCTACACGCGCATGCTGCTGCACTTTGCCCACCTGCTGGGCCACGCCGACCTGCGCGTCGAGAGTTTCGTGTTCGGCACGAGGCTGACGCGCACCACGCGGCTGCTGAAGAGCCGCGATCCCGACCTGGCCGTGGCCCAGGTGGTGCGCGAGGTCGAAGACTGGTCAGGCGGCACGCGCATCACCACCTGCCTGCACGAGTTCAACCAGCGCTGGGCACGCCGCGTGCTGCCGGGGCAGGCCACCGTGCTGCTCATCACCGACGGTCTGGAGCACGGCGACACGGCGCAGCTGGCCTTCGAGATGGACCGGCTGCACAAGAGCTGCCGCCGGCTGGTGTGGCTGAACCCGCTGCTGCGCTTCGACCGCTTCGAGCCGCGCGCCGGCGGCATCCGCGCGATGCTGCCCCACGTCGACCACTTCCTGCCCACGCACAACCTCGAGAGCCTGGCGCAGCTCATCGACCTGCTGGCCGATGCGCCCGCGCGAGCGGCCCACTGATTCCCTCCGGACTGCCACCCTCCCCTCATGCAACTCACCAGCACCCAGACCCTCCCGGTCAGCCAGGCCGAAGCCTGGCAGGCCCTCAACGACATCGCCCTGCTGCAGGCCTGCATCCCCGGCTGCGAGGGCATCAGCGCGATCGGCGAGAACGAGTACGAGGTGCTGGTCACCGCGGCCGTGGGCCCGGTGAAGGCCAAGTTCAAGGGCAAGCTGCGGCTGGAGAACCTGCAACCGCCGCAAAGCTACACGCTGAAGTTCGAGGGCCAGGGCGGGCCGGCCGGCCACGGCAAGGGCAGCGCCGAAGTGCGGCTGGAAGCCACCGCACCGCGCGTCACGACCCTGCACTACACGGCCAATGCGAGCGTCGGCGGCAAGCTCGCGCAGATCGGCTCACGCCTGGTGGACATGGCCGCGCAGAAGATGGCGGGCGAATTCTTCGCCAGTTTCGAGCAGCAACTGCGCGAGAAGTACCCTGAAGCCGCAGTCGCTGCCCCGGTGTCCCCGGCATCGCCGGGCCTGGTGGCGCGTGTACTGGCCTGGCTGCGCAGGCTGTTCGGCGGCTGAGGCGGAAACCTTCAGCCGGGCTCGCGCCGTACCGTGCGGCTGGCCCGCCAGCCGACGACCGCCACACCGGCCAGCAGCATCACCAAGGTGCCGGGCTCGGGCACGGCCGTGACGCTGCTCCAGGCCAGGCCGTAGGTCTGGCTGGCGTTGTTGGTCAGGTCGTAGCGCTCGCCCATCCAGGTCACCCGCAGCTGGTACAGCCCGGTGTCGGGCAGCACGAAGGACAGGTGCTCGGTGTTGATGTAGGCGGCGTTCGATTCGGCCACCAGCCGCGGCTGGCCGGGCACGTCGGTGCGGAAGACCTGCAGCGCGAGATTGTTGAAGTAGTCGTCGCTGCTGTTGACGAACCCGTCGAAGGTCGTGCCCGCGTAGCTCCGCCCGACGAACCAGTTGAGCGTGGCGTTGAGCTGCGTGCCGCCGGTGAGCACCTGCGCGAACGAATAGCTGTTGCTGCCGTTCTGTGCCACCACGCCGTAGTCCCAGCCGATGCCCTGGATGGCGCCGCCGGCGGTGCCGGAGAGGTCGTTCGTGCCCGCGCTGAACTGGTCGAACGCCGCGTTGAGATTCAAGGCGCCGGCACCGGAGTTGTAGTCCAGCGCCTGGGTGGTGCGGACGACCCCCGTACCGTCGGTGACCTGCGCGTTGCTCCAGCCCGCGATCTTGGTGGCGGAATTCAACAGCACGGCCTTGATGACCTGGCCGTCGTGCGATCGCACGTTCGAGGCGTAGCGGTCGTAGGCCATGTCGTTGAGCAGCGCGGCAGCGCCCGCCACCACGGCCGACGAGGTGCTGGTGCCCCCGATGCTCTGGTACAGGTTGGAGGCGCCATTGGTGGAATCGGTGCCGCCGGCGTTGGAGCCCGTGGCCCCGCCATAGCGCGCCAGCGACAGCGACTGCCCGGGTGCCACGATGTCCACGCGCGCCCGCGCGGCCGCCACGGTGTTGCCCAGCGGATCGGCGTAGTTGATCGCGCCGCGGCTGGAGAAGGACGCCACGGTGCTGTAGCCGGTGCTGCCGGCGGCCAGGGCGCCGACGACGATGCCGTTGTAGCCGCCGGGGCTGCCCCAGAACTGCGACGTGTTGGTCCCGTTGTTGCCGGCCGAATACACCGCTGTGCGGGCACTGCTGCGCGTGATGCCGTCCAGGGCGATGGTGAAGGCGTTGTTGCCGGTGCTCTCGTTCCAGCCCCAGCTGCTGTTGACCACGTCGGCCTGCCGTCCGGCGCGGCCGGTGATCATGGCCTCGGCGTAGGGGTAGGTGAAGGCCGAACCCCGGTTCCACTGCCAGTTGGTGGAGCCGATGGTGAACGAGGTGGCGATCGCACCCGACCACAGCGTCGAGCCGTAGGCCACGCCGCGCTGGGTCTCCGTGGCGCCACGGCCCGCCAGCGCGTGCGCCATCATGGTGGCGTGGCTGTCGAAGCTGCCCAGAGCGCCGATCTCGTTGCCGTAGCCGCCCGCCTGGTAGAACGGTCGCGCGTCGAGCAACTGCGCCGTGCCGGCCAGTGTCTCGTGCCCCGTCCAGCCGTATCCGCCGTCGACGTTGATGACCACCGCGCGGCTGCCGGTGTAGCCGGCAGCATAGAAGCGCGAGGCGCCTATCGTGTTGGCCAGCGACGTGCCGTTGGCGACGATGGCGCCGGCCTGCGGCGCCCAGAGGGCGAGCGCTGCAACGAAGGCTGCAACGCCCGGGGCATGTCGAAAGGGAGGCATCGGTAACCAGACTCTGCAAGAACCCGCACATTGTCACGGCGACACCCGGCTCCATGCGCCCGGGACACGGTCGGTTCTGTAAGCAGTGGTTGGTTTACCCCCTGATCGCGGGGGGAGGTACGGGCCCGTCGCGGCGCGCCCGCAACAAACCCGCACGCCACCGGGTCACACGTCGTGCAGCGCGCGCCAGACCTTTTCCGACGTGACCGGCATCTGCAGGCCCAGCGCCGCAACGCCCCGGCCGGCCTGGACCAGCGCATCGACGACCGCGTTGACCACCGCCGGCGTGGCGCCGATGGTGCCGAGTTCGCCCACGCCCTTCACGCCCAACGGGTTGTTGACGCTGGGGATGGAGGTGTCGAACACGGTCTTGAACGCACGGAAGCCGTCGGCGCGCGGCATCGCGTAGTCCATGAAGCTGGCCGACAGCAACTGCCCGGTCACGGGGTCGTAGCTGATCTGCTCGCACAGCGCCTGGCCGATGCCCTGCACCGCGCCCCCCTCCACCTGCCCGCGGACGATGGCAGGGCTGACCACGCGCCCGATGTCGCTGACCGACGCGTAAGCCACGATCTCGATCGCGCCGGTGGCCGGGTCGAGTTCGACCTCGCAGAGGTGGCAGGCGTTGGGCCAGGTCGGCCCGGCGACGTTGGAGGTGCTGTCGATGTAGATGTGTTCCTGGCTCTGCCGGGCGGCCAGCTCGTGCAGCTCGATGCCGAGGTCGGTGCCGGCGACGGTGAAGCGCCCGGCGCGGTACTCGATGTCGGCGGCCGGCGCTTCCAGAGCCTCGGCCGCCAGTTCGCGCGCCTTGTCGATGGTGCGCTCGGCGGCCACGCGCACGGCCGATCCGCCCGTGAAGAGCGAGCGGCTGCCGGCACTGCCGAAGCCGTTGGCGCGGTCGGTGTCGCCCTGCAGCACGCGGATGCGTTCGATGGGCACGCCGAAGACGTCCACCGCCAGCTGCGCATAGCTGGTGGCGATGCCCTGCCCCATGCCCTGCGTGGCGCTGAAGATCTCGATCATGCCGTCGGGCAGCACGTCGACCGTCACGCGCTCCTCGAAGGCGTTGCCGCCGGTCCACTCGAGGAAGGTCGTCACGCTGCGCCCGCGCAGGCGGCCGCGCGCTTTCGACCCGGCCGCGCGGGCCGCATAGCCGGCCCAGTCGCCCAGCGCCAGACCCTGGTCGAGCAGGCTCTCGAACCGGCCCGTGTCGTAGGTCTGCCCCATCGGGTTGGTGTAGGGCATCTGCTCGGGGCGGATGAGGTTGCGGCGGCGCAGCTCGCCCGGGTCGAGCTTCATCTGGCGGGCCGCCTGGTCCATCAGGCGCTCGATGAGGTAGATGGCCTCGGGGCGGCCTGCACCACGGTACGCGCCCGTGGGCGCCGCGTTGGTCAGCACCGCCGTGAACAGCAGGTCGATGGTGGGGATGTCGTAGACGCTGGTGCTCACCCAGGGGCCGATGAGCAGCTGGATGGCCACCGCCGTGGTCGACGCGTAGGCGCCGATGTTGGCCAGCGAGCGCACGCGCAGCGCCGTGATGCGGCCGCTGGCGTCCAGCGCCAGTTCGGCGCGGCTGGTCACGTCGCGGCCGTGCACGGCGCCCAGGAATTCCTCGATGCGCTCGGCCTGCCACTTCACCGGGCGCTTCAGCTGCAGGGCGGCCCAGGCCACGGCGATGTCTTCCGGATAGATGCCGGTCTTCATGCCGAAGCCGCCGCCCACGTCGCCGACCAGCACGCGAACATGATCCTTGTCCAGGCCGGGCACCAGGTCGGCCAGGCTGTTGCGCACGCCGCTGGGCATCTGGCTCGACAGGCGCATGACCAGTCGACCACCGTCTGCGGCGGCGTCCCACCAGGCCAGCACGCTGCGCGGCTCCATCGGGGCAGGGGCCAGACGCTGGTTGACGAGGTCCATCGCGACCGTGTGCGCAGCGGCGCGGAAGGCGGCCTCGGCCTTCGCCGCATCGCCGTGCTGCATCTGCGCGCAGACGTTGCCGGGCGCGTCGTCCCACAGCACGGGGGCGTCAGGCTGCATCGCCTGGTGCGGGTCGATCACCGCGGGCAGCTCGTCGTAGTCCACCCACACCGACGCGGCCGCGGTGCGCGCGGCCTCGCGCGTGGTGGCCACCACGGCCACCACCGGCTCGCCAACGAAGCGCACGCGCTCGTGGGCCAGCGCCCGCTTGGGTGCGCTGGCCATGGGCTGGCCGTCGGGCTTCTTGAAGGACGGGGCCAGCGGGATGGGCTTGACGCCCGCGGCCACCAGTTCGGCGCCGGTGAAGACCGCCACCACGCCATCCATCGCGCGCGCGGCCTCGACGTCGATGCTGGTGATGGTCGCGTGCGCCATCGTCGACCGCGTGAAGGCCAGGAACAGCTGGCCCTCGGGCGCCACGTCGTCGGTGAAACGGCCCAGGCCCTGCACCAGCGCCGGGTCCTCGACGCGCCGCACCACCTGGCCGCTGCCGTAGCGGCCGGCGGCGCTGTCGCCGTTGGCCAGGGGCATGGCAGGCACCGCGCTCACCGTGCACCTCCGGCCATCGTGTCGGCAGCGCGTTGCACCGACTCGACGATGTTCACGTAGCCCGTGCAACGGCACAGGTTGCCCTCCAGCGCCTCGGCGATCTGTTCGTCGCTGGGCTTCGGGTGCTGCTGCAGCAGGCACACGCTGGTCATCACCATGCCCGGGGTGCAGAAGCCGCACTGCAGGCCATGGCAGGCGATGAAGGCGTCCTGCACCGGGTGCAGCTGCCCGCCCTGGGACAGGCCTTCGATGGTGGTGACCTGGCTGCCTTCGGCCTGCACGGCCAGCACGGCGCAGCTCTTGACCGCCCTGCCGTCCATCAGCACGGTACAGGCGCCGCACTGGCTGGTGTCGCAGCCGGTGTGGGTGCCGGTCAGCGCGAGCGGGCCGCGCAACAGGTCGACCAGCAAGGTGGTGGTGTCGGCCTCGACCTGCGTGTCGCGGCCGTTCACGGTCAATCGGATGCTCGGCATGGTGTCTTTCGGGTTCAGCAGCCCACGATGCTAACGGCGCCCGGACAGGCGCGCCGGACACCCCGATTCAGGCGGCGCAGCTGCGGAAGCCGCAGAAGGGCGCGTCGGCGGCGAAGGGCGCGAAACGGCGCGCCTTGGGGTGGGCCCAGCGCCGCCGGGTCAGCCACGACGCCCCGCGCAGCACGCCTTGCGTGCCGGGCACGGGCAGGCGGTCCAGCGACCCCGGCGTGGCGGCATGGCCGGGCCACGCCCGCGCGCTGCCGGCCGTCCATTCGAAGACGTCGCCCCACACGAAGCCGCGCGATCGACCGACCTGCGCCGCCAGCTCCCACTCGGGTTCGGTCGGCAGGCGGCGTCCGGCCCAGCGGCACCAGGCCTCGGCCTCGTGCCGAGTGACGTGCAGTGCGGGCTGCTCCGCCGGCGCCCGCTGCAGCTGCCCGCGGCGCATCACCAGCGCGCCGCCCCGCAGCTGTTCGACGTCGCGCGGCGCCCGCCGGGCCTCGCTGCGCTGCCACAGCCAGCCGGCATCGCTCCAGAAGGCGCGCTGGTCGTAGCCGCCGTCCTCGGCGAACTGCACGTAGCGCGCCCAGCTCACCGGCTGGGCGTCGATCTCGAACTCGGGCACCGCCACCTCATGCGCCCAGCGCTCGTTGTCGGGCACCAGGCCACCGGCTGCAGACCCCAGCATCCAGCGTTGCGCCGGCATCCACAGCGGCTCGCGCGGCGGGCGCACCGGCGGCGAGCCGACGTCCATCTGCAGGGCGGCAGCCGCCTCGGCCAGGGCTTCGCCCAGCCGGTCCTCGTGCAGCAGAGCGCTGCGGTAGACGTGCAGCGAGGCGTCGTCGTCGCCGGCCGCGGCCAGCAGGTCGAGCGTGGTCTCCAGCGTTTCCTGCAGATAGGCGCGCAGCGTGCCGGCGTCCAGCCCCTCGGTGCGTCGCTCGCCGCCATCGAACCAGGCGTCGGCGCGTGGCTCGATCGAGGCCAGGCGCAGGGCCTGCTCGTCGGCGGCTTCGCCGCGCTGGCGTTGCACGTGGCGCGCGATCCAGCGTTCCTGGTACCAGCCGGCGTGCCCGGCCAGCCACATCGGCGTGGCCCCCTCGGCGGGTTCCTGCGTCTTCGCCTCCTCGAAGCGCGACAGCCCGCGCAGCGTGTGGTTGCGGGCGTCGATCAGTGCCAGCGACAGCAGTTCGCGGTCGGCCCGCCGGATGGCTGCCGGATCTTCCAGCGGGTCAATCCCCGACAAGGCCATTTCGGATCGCGTACACGGTCAGCTCGGAGTTGTTGGCCAGCTGCAGCTTCTCCAGCACCCGCGCGCGGTACACCGACACGGTCTTCGGACTCAGCATCAGCTCCTCGGCGATGTCGGACAGCCGCTTGCCCGAGGCGATCTTCACCAGCGTCTGCAGTTCGCGGTCGGAGAGCTTCTGGTGCGGGTGCTCGGCCACGGGCGCTGTGAGGCTTTCCACCAGCATCTGCGCGATCTCGGGCGTGACGTACTTGCGGCCCTGGGCCACGGTGCGCACGGCCTGCACCAGGGTCTGCGGATCGCCGCCCTTGTTGACGTAGCCGTAGGCGCCGGCGCGCAGCGCCCGCAGCGCGTACTGGTCTTCCGGGTACATGCTGACGATGAGCACCTTCACCGGCGAGCCTTCGTCCTTCAGCGCGTGCAGCGCGTCCAGACCGCTGCGGCCGGGCAGGTTGATGTCCAGCACCAGCACGTCGCAGGTGTGGGTCCGCAGCAGGCCGCGCAGTTCGGCGTAGTCGCCGGCCTCGCCCAGCACGCTGATGTCGGGCGCGTCCGCCAGGGTGTCGCGGATGCCGCGCCGGATCAGCGCATGGTCGTCACAGAGCAGGACTCGGATCATGGGTTCGATGGCGCCTTCATAGCGATCCCCAGGCAGAGGGATCGTGGTCGCGGTCGGGATCACCGGCGGTCGCGGAGGATAGGCCTTGGTCGTCGATAGGCACCGACAGGATCAGCGTGGTGCCCGCCCCGTCGCTGCTGAGGTCGATCCATCCGCCCACCGTAGAAGCGCGCTCGTGCAGCCCGCGGATGCCGAAGCTGCGCGCCTTGGCGAGGTCGCCCGGCCGCAGGCCCTGGCCGTCGTCGCTGATCTCCAGCGACAGCACCCCGGCACTGAGCGACAGGTCGATGCTCACGCGGCGGGCCTGGGCGTACTTGCTGACGTTGGTCAGCGCCTCCTGCGCGGTGCGGTAGGCCACCAGCGGCACACCGGCGGGCAGCTGCAGCTTTTCGTGGCTGGTGCGGAACAGGCACTCGATGCCGGTGCGCCGCGTGAAGCGCGAGGCCATCCACTGCAGCGCCGCCACCAGGCCCTGCTCCAGGATCGCCGGGCGCAGGTTGTGCATGATGCGCTGGCTGGCCTCGATGGCGTGCGTGACGGTCTCCAGCGCCGAGAGCACCCGCTGCTGCACTGCCGCCTCGCTGGAGTGGCGCCGCACCCAGTCGAGTTCGAACTTCAGCGCCGTGAGCGAGCCGCCCACGTCGTCGTGGATCTCGCGCGCGATGGCGGCACGCTCCATCTCGACGCTCGTCTGCAGGTGTTGCGCCAGCTCCGACAAGCGCGCCCGCGAGGCCTCGAGCTCGCGATCGGCCGCGTGGCGCGCCCGCAGCGTCTCGTTCGCCTCGATGGCGCGTTGCATGGCGGGTGCCAGGCGCGGCAGGTTGTTCTTCAGGACGTAGTCGCTGGCGCCGCTGCGCATGGCCTCGACGGCGGTTTCCTCGCCGATCTCGCCCGACACGAGGATGAAGGGCACGGGCCGCCCGCCGCGCGGCATCATGCCCAGCGCATCGACCCCCGTGAACCCGGGCAGGTTGTAGTCGGACAGGATGACGTCCCACGGCTGGGACAGCGCCGCCTGGAATTCGCTGCGCGACTCCACCCGCGTGGCCGCGATGCGCAGGCCTTCGCGCCGGAGATGGGCGATGGCCAGTTCGTGGTCGAGCTCGGAGTCCTCCAGGTGCAGGACGCGGATCTCGCGTGCGACGCCAGAGCCGTTCATGCGGCAAGTATGGCCCAGCAGACCGGCAACGCCGGGCCGGACGCACCCGTTTCACGCCCCCTGTCGTGCGATTTGGAGGGCCTTCGCCCCCATCTTTCGCTCAATGTGTGACCGTCCGCTGCCGAAAATGACTCGAGGAAGTTGGCCGTGGCGCCTGGCAGCGTCGTGCGGCCAGGCCCCCGCCGTCCCTGTCAATCACTCCAGGAACCACATGCTCAACCAGGACACCCAGCCCGGCGCACCCCCACCCGGCATGCCGCTGCTGGCTGCGGCCGACCTGCAGGATCACCTGATGGTGGCCAGCAACGATCTCGAGCGCCTGCAGCGTCTGCTGGACGACGCCAGCACCGCCCTGATGGGCCACTTCACCGGCGCCACCCACCACCTGGAAGCAGCGGTGCAGGAACTGGAAGCCGCCCGCATGACCGACCCGTCGGTGCTGCTGGACGCGCGGCAGACCCTGCGCGGCGCCATCACGGCGCTGCAGTTCCAGGACATGGCCACCCAGCTCATCGCCCACACGACACGCCGCCTGCGCAACTGCGCCGACCGCCTGGCGCGCGATGCGATGGGCGACGACGAAGACGGCAGTGCCGTGGTCGAGGACGCCCCGCTGCGCCCGAACCCGGTCACGCAAGACGAGATGGACGCCGGGTCCATCGAACTTTTCTGACACCCGGCTCCACACCCGAACTACCCCGGAGATGACGATGCATTCGATCCTTGCCGTTGACGATTCCGCGTCCATGCGCCAGATGGTGCGGCTTCAATGTCGTCGAGGCCGTCGACGGCCAGGACGCCTACGAAAAAGCCAACAGCCGCGACTTCAATCTCGTGCTGACCGACCAGAACATGCCTCGCATGGACGGCATCAGCCTGACCAAGAAGCTGCGCGAGAACCCCAAGTTCAAGAGCACGCCGATCCTGATCCTGACCACGGAGTCGAGCGACCAGATGAAGCAGGCCGGACGCGCCGCGGGCGCCACCGGCTGGCTGGTCAAGCCCTTCGACCCTGCCAAGCTGGTCGAAGTGATCGGCAAGGTCATCCGCTGAACCACCCACAACGCGCACCGAGGAGCCAAGCATGGGCGAGATGAGCAACGAAGGCGGTCACCTGTCGGCCGGCATCGACCTGAGCCAGTTCTACCAGGTCTTCTTCGAAGAAGCCGGAGAGAACCTGGAATCGATGGAGCAGATGCTGCTCAACCTGGACATCGCGAACGCCGACGACGAAGAACTCAACGCCATCTTCCGCTGCGCGCATTCGGTCAAGGGCGGTGCCGCGACCTTCGGCTTCTCCGACGTCGCCGAGCTCACGCACCAGATGGAGACGCTGCTGGACAAGCTGCGCCGCCACGAACTGCAGCCCACGGCGGCCATGGTCGACGTGCTGCTGGCCTCGGGCGACGCGCTGAAGGCCCAGCTGGCGCGCCACCAGGGCAACGGCGCCGCACCGATCGACACCACCGCCCTGCTGTTCTCGATCCGCGGCATGGTGGAGGGCCAGGTGCCCACCGCCGCCGTGGCGCGCGCCCCGGCCTCGCCGGCCCCGTCGCCGTCGCCGGCCCCGGCCGCCCCGGCCAAGCCCGGCTCGCGCGTGCTCGAACTGACCGTCGGTCCGCTCCAGGACATCTCGGTGGCCGACAACATCGTCGACCTGTTCAAGGAGATCACCGACCTCGGCACCATCGAGCCGCTGGACGGCGGCCGCGCCGAGGACGGCATGCGCCGCTACAAGGTCACCACGGCCACCGCCGACAGCGAGCTGCTGGACCTCTTCACCTTCCACGTCGCCCGCGAGAGCGTTCGCCTGGCCCCGATCAGCGCCGGCTACGGCTTCCACGAAGGCGCACCCGGCGCCCCTCAGGCCGACGCCCCCGCGCCGGCCAAGGAACCGGGGTACGGCTTCTTCGATGACGCTCCGGGCGCGCCCAAGTCCGCGTCCGCTCCGGCTGCACCGAGCGCCGAGTCCGCGCCGCAGGCCGCCGTCGCGCCCGCCGCCACGGCACCCCGCGCCGCGGCGCCGCGTGCCGACAAGGCCGCCACCGCCGCCGAATCGAGCACGCTGCGGGTGTCGGTCGACAAGGTCGACCAGCTCATCAACCTGGTGGGCGAGCTCGTCATCACCCAGGCCATGCTGGCGCAGAACAGCAAGGACGTGGATGCCGCGCTGTACCAGCAGATGGCTTCCGGGCTGGCCGACCTGGAACGCAACACGCGCGACCTGCAGGAAGCCGTGATGTCGATCCGGATGATTCCGATGTCGATGGTGTTCAACCGCTTCCCGCGCATGCTGCGCGACCTGGCCGGCAAGCTGGACAAGAAGGTCGAGCTGGTGACGCAGGGCGAGGCCACCGAACTCGACAAGGGCCTGGTCGAGAAGATCACCGACCCGCTGACGCACCTGGTGCGCAACAGCTGCGACCACGGCATCGAGATGCCCGCCGACCGCCTGGCCAAGGGCAAGCCCGAGCACGGCACCATCACGCTGGTGGCCAGCCACCAGGGTGGCAGCATCGTCATCGAAGTGCGCGACGACGGCCGCGGCCTGAATCGCGAGAAGCTGATCAAGAAGGCGCGCGAACGCGGCATCGACGCACCCGACTCGATGGCCGACGCCGACGTGTGGGGCCTCATCTTCGCGCCCGGCTTCAGCACGGCCGACGTGGTGACCGACGTCTCGGGCCGCGGTGTCGGCATGGACGTGGTGAAGAAGAACATCACCGCGCTGGGCGGCACGGTGGAGATCGACTCCGCCGAAGGCTACGGCATGACGGTGCGCGTGCGCCTGCCGCTGACCCTGGCCATCATGGACGGCATGAGCGTGGGCGTGGGCGAGGAGTGCTACATCCTGCCGCTGTCCAGCGTGGTCGAGTCCTTCCAGGTGCAGGACG
>LNFM01019390.1_pt1 | contig 12977 bp, 9 predicted proteins | sample 596031 | NCBI WGS metagenome assembly LNFM01 (sample SAMN04254537, study PRJNA301005) | activated carbon metagenome | isolation source: dual media filters at the Ann Arbor, Michigan drinking water treatment plant | place: USA: Ann Arbor
CCTGATAGGCGATGGCGCGCGCGCCTTGTGTCTTGGCGCGCATCTCCATCAGCATGCGCCGGACATCGGGGTGGACGAGGATCGGGCTCATCGGGGCGCCCTTGGGCGCATCGAGCGCCGTGCCCTGCCGGCGCTCCCTCGCGAAATACAGCGCCTGCTGATAGGCCCGCTCGGCGATGGCGACACCCTGCAGGGCGACGTTGAGGCGCGCATTGTTCATCATCGTGAACATGCAGGCGAGGCCGCGGTTTTCCTCGCCGATCAGCCAGCCGATCGCACCGCCCTTGTCGCCATAGGCCATGGAACAGGTCGGCGAGGCGTGGATGCCGAGCTTGTGCTCGATGCCGGAGCAACGCAGGTCGTTATGGGCGCCGAGCGAGCCATCGCCATTGACGAGGTATTTCGGCACGAGGAAGAGCGAGATGCCGCGCGTGCCCGCCGGCGCATCCGGCAAGCGCGCCAGTACGAGATGCACGATGTTCTCGGTCAGATCGTGCTCGCCATAGGTGATGTAGATCTTCTGGCCGGTGATCTTGTAGGTACCGTCGCCGACGGGCTCGGCCTTGGCGCGCAGCGCGTTGAGATCGGAGCCGGCCTGCGGCTCGGTCAGGTTCATCGTGCCCATCCACTCGCCCGAGACGAGCTTGGGCAGATAGGTCTCCTTGAGATGCTCCGAGCCATGGGCGTGCAGCGCCTCGATGGCGCCGACCGTCAGCAGCGGCCCAAGCGCGAAGGCGAACGCCGCCGAGTTCCACATCTCGATGCAGGCCGATTGCAGCAGCGCCGGCAGCCCCTGGCCGCCATGCTCCGGCGGGGCCGGCAGCGCGTTCCAGCCCGCGCCGGCCCAGGCCGTGTAGGCGTCCTTCCAGCCCGGCGGCGTGGTGACGACGCCATCCTTCAGAACCGAGCCATGCTTGTCGCCGACGCGGTTCAGCGGCGCGAGCATGTCTCCGGCGAATTTCGCGGCTTCGTCGAGCACGGCCTGGGCCATGTCGCCATCAAGCTCCGGCGCCAGACCATCCGCGATCAACCTGTCGAGGCCCGCCACATGGCGCATCGTGGCCAGCATGTCCTCGACGGGGGCGCGATAGCTCATGATGTCTTCTCCCTGGACGCCAGCCTTGCCACTGTCGCAGCCGGCCATCTTTGTTTTCGTGACGTCGCGATGGTAGCGAGGAACTATCCCCGAGGCCATGCGCTGCGCGAACGGCGCCGCTGCAGCAGTGATATAGTTTATATGTAAACTGTATGGGGTCAATCGGGCGCGACCGCCCGGCGATGGAGCCATGGTGACACCAATTCCCGTGATGCAGGATGTCCCCTCCCCCCGCGTGACAGAACGCCTGCGCCCCGATGCCGACGGCATCGCGCGCGCCGCCGCCCTGCTGCGGGAGGGCCGCCTCGTCGCGCTGCCGACCGAGACGGTCTATGGGCTCGCGGCCGACGCCACGTCCGGCGCTGCGGTCGCCGGCATCTACGGCGCCAAGGAGCGGCCGAGCTTCAACCCGCTGATCGCGCATCTGCCCGATCTCGCAGCCGCCCGCCGGCAGGGGCTGTTCGACGCCAACGCGCTCGCGCTGGCGCGGGCCTTCTGGCCCGGGCCGCTGACGCTGGTGGTGCCGGTCTCGGCGGGGTGCGAGGTCAGCGAGCTCGCACGCGCCGGGCTCGCCTCGGTCGCGCTGCGGGTGCCGTCGCATCCCGTCGCCCATGCGATCCTGCAAGCGGCGGGGCGCCCCATCGCTGCGCCTTCCGCCAACCGCTCGGGCCGCGTCAGCGCGACCAGCGCCGCCCATGTCCTGGAAGATCTCGACGGCCGGATCGACGCGGTGCTGGACGGGGGCGCGACGGAGGTCGGCGTCGAATCCACCATCGTCGCCTGTCTCGACGGCGCGCCCCGTCTGCTGCGGCCCGGCGGCCTGCCGCGCAGCGCGATCGAGGGCGTGATCGGGCGCTCCCTCGTGCTCGCGGGCGAGGCCGGCCTGGCGCCGATCTCGCCGGGTCTGCTCGCCTCGCATTACGCGCCCGCCGCGCGGATTCGGCTCGCGGCGGACGCCCCGCGCCCCGGCGAGGCCTGGCTCGGCTTCGGCAGCGACCCGGCCCTGCTGGCGAGCGCCGCGCCCGGGCTCGATCTCAGCCCCGGCGGCGATCTCACCGAGGCGGCCGCCAACCTGTTCGGGCATCTGCGGGCGCTCGATGCCGCCGGCCCCGCCGTGATCGCCGTCGCGCCAATCCCCGATCATGGCCTCGGCGAGGCCATCAACGACCGGCTCCGGAGAGCCGCCGCGCCGCGGTGATCTGGAGCGCTATCGCTCAACCCACGTCATTGCGAGCGCAGCGAAGCAATCCAGAACCGTCTCGCTCGACGTCGCCCTGGATTGCTTCGCTGCGCTCGCAATGACGGTGAGGCGTCGGGGAGAAGCCCGGGCAGTCTTGCACTCCCGCAAGATTTCAGCTTGCCTGTCCTCCCGCGACGACAGGGCCGCCCATGAACCTCCATCTCGCCTGGGACGATTTCCGGCTGGTCAAGGCGATCGCCGACCATCACGGCCTGACGGGGGCGGCCGCCGCGCTCGGCGTCAACCATTCCACCGTGTTCCGGCGCCTCGGGCAAATCGAGGAGCAGGTCGGGCTGCAGCTCTTCGAGCGGCGCAAGACCGGCTATGTCGCCACCGTCGCGGGCGTCGAGATGGCGATGCTGGCCGCCCGCGTCGAGGACGATGTCGCCGCCTTCAGCCGCCGGCTCGCGGGGCGCGATCTCGCTCCCTCGGGCGAATTGCGCATCACCACCACCGACACACTCTACCTCAACCTGCTGCTGCCGATTTTCGCCGCCTTCCGCGCCATCCACCCGGCGATCCGGCTCGACATCGTCATCGGCAACCAGGCGCTCAACCTGTCCAAGCGCGACGCCGACATCGCGATCCGCGCCAGCGACGCGCCGGGCGAGACGCTGGTCGGGCGCAGGCTGGCGACGCTGAACTGGGCGATCTATGGCAGCGCCGCGCAGAGCGGGGCCAACGCCCCATCGGCCCCGGCCGATCTGTTCGAGCGCGACTGGGTCGCGCTCGGCGATGCGCTCGGCTACGTCAAGGCGGCGCGCTATGTCCGCGAGAAGGTGGCGCCGGAACGGATTGCGCTGAAGAGCTCCGCCGTGCTCGGCCTGGCGGAGGCGGTCGAGCAGGGACTCGGCATCGGCCCCCTGCCCTGCTTCATCGCCGACCAGCGCCCCGCCCTGGTGCGGCTGCTCCCGCCCGACCCGGATTTCTCGACGGGCCTGTGGATCCTGACCCATCCCGACATCCGCAACGCCCCGCGCGTGCGCGCCTTCATGGACTATGTCGGCGGCGAACTGGCGAAAAAGCGCGGGCTGATCGAGGGGACGGGGTAGGTCCCCTCCCCTGTCCCCGCTTCAGATCTCGATGCCTTCCGGGATCGCGACCCGCCCCTTGGTATAGGCGTCCCTGAACCGGTCGAGGCCGTGGCTGCCGCCATTGACCAGCTTGCGCGCCTGGACGAGATCATCCGCCGCCGCAGCAGCGCGGATCGCATCCTCCTTGTTGGCGAGGAACTGGGCGAGGATCAGGCCGGCGAAGCGAGGCTGGTTGGCCTGGGCAGGCTGGGCAACGAGATCGACGCCCATCTGCGTGCCGATGCGGGTGTAGTTGTCCCGGCCGGTGAGCTGGATGAAGCCGCGCCCCTTGAACAGGGCGCCGTCGCCGGCCTGCGTGTTGCCCAACCGCTTCCCGATCGGCGTGCCCGGCTCGTAGAGGTCGAACGGGGTTTTCTCGGTGTTGAACTTGCTCTTCATCTCGTCGATGGGCACGAAACCTTCCGTCTCCGCCCGGATCGTCGCCAGCGCCATCAGCAGCATGTCGCGATCGGCCAGGCCGTAGGATCGCAGCCCGGCGAGGACATGCGGCAGGTGGGTGCGGATATTGGCCAGCGGGGTCGCCGGCACGAACAGCCGGGCAACCAGCTCCGGCGTGATCTGCGTGACGGCTGATAAGCTCGACCAGTTGCTCGATGCCACGCTGGTCGCCAGCACCGACTGCAGCGAAGCGATGTCCGTGCTCAGCTGGGACGTCTGCATGATCAGCCGGTCGGCCTGTTCGGTCTGCTGGGGCGGGACAGTCTCACGAGGGCTTCCCGTCGGACCGGTCGATGTCTGCGTTGCGGCACCGCCGGTGATGGCGGGCGCCTTGGACATGAACCCTTCGATGAAGTCGGCGCCGGCATAGCCGGCAGCAGCGAGCCCCAGGAGAACCTCAACCGTCGCACCGGCTGCGCCGGTCAGCTTGTCGAGGCCGATCGCCAGCGCGGCCAGCACCCCGGCGATGAAGCCGATGATCAGGCTGATCACCAGGCGGCTGGCGAGAAAGGTCGTGGCCTGATCGGGGGGCTGGGTGGCGTTGGAGTCGTGCAGCTTCTTCAGGCCGACGACGGTGCGCGCACCCTGCCCCACCATGCCCATCAGCCCCGCCAGAATCAGGGCGCTCAACAAGACCGTCGGTTGCATCACAACATCCCCCCGCGCAACGCCGCGAGGCGAATACAACCCATGGTTTAGCTTTCGTCAATACACTCGTCTGGAGACGGGCTCCCGCCCGCCTAGCCGATCTCCACCACGACCCGCCCGCGCACCTTCCCGTCGACGATGGCGCGGGCGGTTTCGATGACGTCGGTCAGCGGGACCCGCGTCGTCATCAGGGCGAGGCGGTCGCGGTCGAGGTCAGCCGCCAGCCTGGACCAGGCCTCGAGCCGGCGCGGCTTCGGGCACATCACCGAATCGATGCCGAGCAGGGCGACGCCGCGCAGGATGAAGGGCGCGACGGAGGCCGGCAGGTCCATGCCCTGCGCCAGGCCGCAGGCGGCGACGGCACCGCCATACTTCGTCATGGAGAGCAGGTTCGCCAGCGTATGCGAGCCCACCGCGTCGACGCCGGCGATCCAGCGCTCCTTGCCGAGCGGGCGGCCGGGCGCCGACAACTCCGCGCGGTCGATGATCTCGGCGGCGCCGAGGCCCTTGAGATACTCCGCCTCCTCGGCCCGGCCGGTCGAGGCGATGACATGCCAGCCGGCCTTGGCGAGCAGCGCGACCGCCACCGAGCCGACGCCGCCGGCCGCGCCGGTGACGACCACCGGCCCATCTGCGGGTTTGAGCCCATGTTTCTCGAGCGCCAGCACGCAGAGCATGGCCGTGTAGCCGGCGGTGCCGATCGCCATCGCCTCGTCGGGGTTGAGGCCTTCTGGCAGCGGCACCAGCCAGTCACCCTTGACTCGGGCTTTCTGGGCATAGGCGCCCAGATGCGTCTCGCCCGTGCCCCAGCCGTTCAGCACGACGAGATCGCCCGGCTTGAACTCCGGATGCTCCGAGGTCTCGACCCGGCCGGCGAAGTCGATGCCGGGGATCATCGGCCAGCGCCGGACCACGGGGGCGCGGCCGGTGATGGCGAGACCGTCCTTGTAGTTCACCGTCGAATGCGTGACGCGGACGGTGACGTCGCCCTCCATCAGCTCGCTCTCGGCGAAGTCGGTGAAGGCGAGGTTGGGGCCGGCCTCGCCCTTGGTCGCGACGAGGGCCTTGAAGGTGGTCATGGGCGTTTCCTCCGGACTGTCGTGTCCGGCAGCAGATACGCAGCGCCGGCCGCGCGGCAACCCCGCACGCCGTGCGCCTTTCGTCAGGCCGGTTGCGGCACCGTGCGCTCGACCGGCTTCTCGACGATCGGCAGGTTGATCAGCGCCGAGACGATGCCGAGCGCGACCGAGAGCCACCAGACGACGAGATAGGAGCCGAAGGCCTCGTAGAGCAGGCCGCCGAGCCAGACCCCCAGAAACCCGCCGACCTGATGCGAGAAGAAGGCGAAGCCGTAGAGCATCGCCATGTATTTCGTGCCGAACATCAGCATGACCAGCGAGGAGGTCGGCGGCACGGTCGAGAGCCAGAACAGGCCGATGACGATGCCGAAACAGATCGCGGTCGCCGGGCTCGGCGGCAGCAGGATGAAGACGGCGATCGCCACCGAGCGGCCGAAATAGATCCAGGCCAGCAGATGGCGCTTGGGCATGCGCGTGGAGAGCCAGCCCGAGGAGAGCGAGCCCACCGCATTCGCTAGCCCGATCACGGCCAGCGTCCAGCCCCCGACCCAGGCCGCCAGGCCCATATCCTTGAGATAGGCCGGCATGTGGACGGTGATGAAGGCGAGCTGGAAGCCGCAGGTGAAGAAGCCGAGCACGAGCAGGACATAGCTGCGGTGCTTGAAGGCCTCCGCCAGAGCCTGCGCGATCGACTGGTTGGGCAGGTTGGCGGCAGACGCCTGGACCGCGCCGCCGAGCTTGCGCGTCGACAGGAAGATCGAGATCGGCAGGATCGGCAGCAGCGTCAGCGCGAAGACCATCAGCGCCTGGTTCCAGCCGATCTGCTCGATCAGGATGTTGCCGATCGGCGGATAGAGGAACTGGCCGAAGGAGCCCGCCGCCGTGCCGGCGCCAAAGGCCATCGGCCGCCAGGATTCTGGCAGGAGCTTGCCGAAGGCGGCGAGCACGAGGTTGAAGGAGCAGGCCGAGAGGCCGAAGCCGATCAGCACGCCGGCGCCGAAATGCAGCTGCAGCGGCGTGGTGGCGAGCGCCATCACGACGAGGCCCGCCGCATAGAGCAGCGCGCCGGCGCAGAACACCTTGACGATGCCGAAGCGGTCGGCGATCGCGCCGGCAAACGGCGCACCGAGCCCCCAGAGCAGGTTCTGGATGGCGAGCGCCAGCCCGAAGGTGTCGCGCCCCCAGCCGAACTGCACGGTCATCGGGATCTGGAACAGGCCGGCGCTGGCGCGCGGGCCGAAGGTGATCAGCGCGATCAGGCAGCCCGCCGCGACGATGATCTCGGGCGCATGGCTGCGCCCCGGGGCGGGGCTCGAGGCGACGCTCATGGGCTGACATCTCCGGCAGGGGCTGACGTGTGGCTGCACGATAGCGCCGAACACGACGGCACGATAACGCGTTTCCGTGGCATGGCGCATCACGCGGATGCATGGGAGGGGCGGCGCGCACGCCCGGCCGCACGCCGGACTTCGTCCAAATCCGCCCGCGTTAACCGGCGCTCAACCCTACCGGGGTGATAACGACAGCATGCGAAAGCGCGCCGTTCGCGCGCCCGTCGCTGCCCTGGTGTTCGTGGTGGGTGAGCGGTTTTGAGTCATTTGCGGTTGCGGCGGCGGACCAGACGCATCGGATCGGCCGGGCTCAGATGGGCCCTGTCGACGGTCGCGCCCTGGGCTCTGTCGGCGGGACTGCTGGTCTCCTTCACCGCCTCGGCCGGCCAGAATGCCGGCCTCGACACGCTGCCCACCACCGCGCTCTTCCGCACGCAGCCCGGCCCGGCCTCGGAACTGGAGGAAGGCCCCTCGCTGCTCGTCGCGGCCAGCGCCTTCCGCCTGCCCGGCCTGTCGCTGACCTCGGCGATCCAGAAGGCGCATCTCTCCTTCGACGATCCCGAGCGGCGCTTCGTCATCGACCCGCGCCAGCCGCGCGAGGAGATGAAGCGCAGCGCCAAGGGCTTCCCCGAGGTCGACCGCACCGCCAAGGGCGATCCGCTGCCGCGCTTGAGGCCGGGCCTGTCGGCGCGCGCGCCCGGCGAACTCGAGCGCGTCGTCTTCGGCGACACCCAGCCGGGGCTGATCTCGGGCGGCTTCTCGATCGCCGCGCTGCGCGAGGCGGAGGCCATCACCGGCCCGCCGGTCGGCTTCGAGCCGCATGCCAACGAGCAGGGCCTGACCGACCCCGCCCTCTCCGATGCCTCGCCCGATGCGCTCGCGGCGTCGGGCGTCTCGCCCTATGGCAATGTCCCGCGCACGCTCGACGGCGCGACACCCAGTGTCGCCGCGCCGCTGGCGCAGACTTCGACGACGCCCGCCGTGAACTACAGCGTGACCACGCTGGTGCCGGCGCTGCTGCCCCCGGAGCCGGAGCGGCCCAGCCTCATGGCACGGGCCCCCGCCTCGCCCCTGCGCCGCGGCGCGCTGCCCGAGAGCGGCGCCCGCGAGATCTATACCGGGCTGATCCCCGCCGCCGACATGGCGCGCCAGCAGCGCTGCCTGGCGGAGGCCGTCTATTTCGAGGCGCGCTCGGAATCCGACGAGGGCCGTGCCGCGGTCGCGCAGGTCGTGCTCAACCGCGTCAAGAGCACGCTCTACCCCGACAGCGTCTGCGGTGTGGTCTACCAGAACAGCCACCGCTATCTCGCTTGCCAGTTCACCTTCACCTGCGAGGGCAAGTCCCTGCGCATCACCGAGCCCGGCCCCTGGCGCGACGCGGTCCGCATCGCCCGCGAGGTCTATGAGGGCACGACCTATCTCCCGGAAGTGGGCGCCTCGACCCACTACCACGCGCAATATGTCCGCCCCTACTGGGCCAAGAAGCTCAAGAAGATGGACACGATCGGCCAGCACATCTTCTACAAGCTGCGGCCCGGGCAGACGTGAGGGCGATCTGCGTTCCCCCTGTCGTGATCACCGCGGAGCCTGGCGTGAGTGGCTATGGCTCGTGGGCCCGCTCTTCGCCGACCGCATGCACCGGCGCAGGAGCCGCCGCGATCCATGGTGACCGCCCACCAGCCCTCCTCCAGCTCGCCGCCACTTGACGGGGGGCGGAGCGAGGTCCGCACAGGGGGTTGCAGCGATGGCCCGAGCCAATCCGCCCACCACGCGACGGTCGCCGGCGAACGTCAGGCGCGCAGCGCCGCTGAGGGTCGCGCTGCGTGTGCATGGCTCGGCACCGCGCATGGCGCCGCCTATGTCTTCGACCCCACGAGGCCGGAACGAGGCCGCCGCGACGATGAAACGCTAATGACGGACGGACGACAGAAACTGACTCGTCTTGGCATTCAGCTGCTCGCACTGACTGTCGAGGATTTCAGCTGATTCTTTCGAAATCTCGATGATGCCAGACGCGGTTTTGGCTGTCCGGCTGGACGCGTCCGATACGTTCAGTGCAATCGTTTGCGTGACCAAGTCTTGATTTTTGACGAATGTGGCGATGTCGTTCGCCGAATGGCTCAGTCGCCTGATGATATCCGCGACCTCTTCGATTGAATCGAATGAATCCTTCGTCGCGATCTGCACCTCATGAATACGCTCGCCAATATCCTTGGTCGCCTGCGCCGTTCTTTCTGCCAGTATCTTCACTTCCGAGGCGACGACCGAAAAGCCCTTGCCGGACACGCCGGCGCGCGCGGCTTCAATGGTTGCGTTCAACGCCAGCAGATTGGTCTGGGCCGCGATCGTCGAGATCATGTTGACGATATCACCGATCTGGTTGGCCTTTTTCGTCAGATTGTTGATTTGACTGCCAGAATAATTCGCCACTTCGACGGCCGTATTCGACAGCTGCGCCGATTCAACCGTCCTCCGGCTGATTTCTTCAATCGACGAAACCAGTTCCTGCGTGGACCGGTTCATGGCCGCGATGCTCACGGCGGTCGACTCGGAGTTCGCTTCAATTGTTTTTGCCTGGGAACTCGTCTTCAGCGCGGCCTCCGCCATGCTCCCGGCAGCCGATCTCATTTCCCCGGCCTTCACCGACACCGACCGCAGGATTTCGCCAACCGAGGCCTCGAACCGATCCGCCATGGCCTGCATCGTGGATTGGCGTTCCTCATCGGCCCTTGCCGCGTCTTCACGCCTCTCGGCCCGCATGCGCTCAGTCTGAACCAGGTTGTCCTGGAAGATCTTGACCGCACGGGCGATCTGACCGATCTCGTCGTTGCGGCCGGCCCCGAAGTCGGTAGTCTCGGCCTCACCATTGGAGACGCGCTCGATCACCTGCGCGATCCTGGCCAGGGGTCTCGTGACCCGCCGCATGACGAAAAACAGAACGACGCCCAGCGACAGCATGGCGCCAAAGGCGATCATCAGGACGGAGATTGAAACCGCGCGGGTCTGGTCGCGGCCGATCTTCGTCAGCGTATCGCTCTGCTGCGTCAGATCGATCTCCGGCGCAAATGCGCAGAAGAACGCACCTGCGAAGGCAGGCGTGCAGCGATAGTAGAGGTTGCCGCGCGTTGACCGCCGCAACGTTCCGGCCTGATCCGTCTCGATCTCGATGGTCTTGTCGTCCAGGCCGACAGACGACACGATCCGCCGGCCGACGACGACAGCCATGGCGACCGGAACGATCTCGTTCAGCCCTTTGAGCGTCGCCTCTTCCGCCTTGAGCCGCCGGCTGGCGACCATCACGGCAAACACATCTCCGAAATCATCGAAGACGGGATAAGCCATCACCGACACGAGCGAAGGCTCGGCTTTCGACCCCAACGCCGCAAGCAAAGCGGCATCACCCTGAACAATCCGTCCGAATATCTTGGGATCCGAGCGATTGTTATTATGTAAAACGCCCGACAATTCAGAAAATATCGGCTTTTTGCTGAAATTTGTCGCCCACGTTAGCGCATCCGAATTCTCGGCAAAGCCTTCTACGTAGCGCATTTTTTGATCAAAAATTATCAATCCCGTCAAATCGGCTTCGGCAACGGCAATATTCAACTCTCGCTTGATTTCAGTAATGTTGCTCGTCATCAGCAACTTGATGATGTCGTTGCGCTTCGAGATTCGACCTATGTCCTCCCCGATCTCATGGAATCGCTTTTCCATGGCGTTGAAGCCACGACGCGCGTCACTTTCAAGGCGTTGTGAGAGGTTGTTCTTCGACAGCCGGTACATCTCCGCCGACTGGATCAACAGATTCTGGTCGAGGCGCCACGCAATGAAACCCGCGACGCCGGCAAAGGCGAACGCCGTCATCGTCAGCACCACGACGATGAGCCGTGTCCCCATCGATCGCTTGGGGATGGGATGGCCAGACATGCTCAGTCAACCTTCCCACCGGCCGATCTGAGAACCTCCTTCGCGCGCGGCGTTTTGATGAAAGCCAGGAATGACTTCGCCTCATCGTTGATCGTGCTGGCTTTGTGCAGCAGCGACAGCAAGGCGTGCGACGGGTAGGTCGGTTCCGTTGGTTTGACACCATCCACCGCGATATAATTGACCACGCCCTCGAGCGGCTTCGCATAGGGGCAAAAGCCGATGGCACCCTCGGTCATGCGGACGGATTCCAGCATCTCCGTGGTCGAAAGCGTTTGCTTGGAGCGGTCCGAAAACACCAGGTCTTTCCAGCCCGGCATCGTCGCTCGCAGGGCCACCACCGTTGAATCACTGAGATCGCGTCGCACCACGCGGACAACCATGTCCTTGCCGCCAACCTCCGTCCAGTTCCGTACTTTGCCCGAAAAAACAGCAACAACCTGTGCCGATGTCAGCTGCGTCACACCTGTTGACGGATGAGCGAAGATGGCGATCGGGACGGAAACGACCGGCGTTGCAACCAGACCTTGGGCTGTTTCGGCATCGTTGGGCAATCGCGCCACGCGACCGAGTATTTCCCGCTCGGTCCCGACTGCGGTAAACCCACCGCCCGTCCCGATGCTGGGAGGAACAACGATGTTTTTTCCCGGATGTGCGGCCATGTATTCTTTCGCAGCGGCCTGCAGCATCTCCATCCCATCGCCCGATCCGACAATCTTCAGTTCGGCGGCTACGGCCAAAATAGCCCGGCGTCTGTCCATCCCACGGCCCCTCTGCGCACACGTTCCCATAGGGAATATCTGCAGATATATTAACGCCTTCATAAAAAATTCGTTCACGCATAAGAAGTTGGCACCAGATCGCCTAATTTGTAGGCGCCCCACGGCGATGCTACGGAACCGGCGATGTGTGATCTGAATGGGGCAACCGTGATCGCGGCGATGCCCAGCCGGCAACCCGATCTGCGCCCCCCGATCGCGTGAACCGCCGCGGGCGGGCGCCCGTGCACCAGGCCCCCCTCCGCCTGGTCGCCGCTTGACGGGGGGCTGGGAGCGCGGCAGGTTCTTCAAAGTTAATCTAAATTAACGTAGCCGGCTGACGTAGCGTTGGTCGCACCAGTGAGGCGCGAACAACGATGTCTTTTCGCATGAACATCTTCGCCCTCGCCGGACTCGTCCTGGCGGCGCTCGCCACCCCCGCCGATGCGCAGAGCACGCGGAGCTTTCGCTGCGATGACGGGGTTCGCCCCTTCACGATCAGGGTGACGGTCCTCGACCAGCAAACGATCTCGGCCAACGCGATCGACGGGCGCACCCGCACCTTGCGGCTGACGCAGCACCGAAATGGCGAGAGAACCTACGCCGGCGGCGCGGAGAACGAGTACAACATCACCTTCAACGCGAGCCAGGACCACGCCTCGCTGAACAAGCCCTATTCCGAGACGATCGAGTGCCCGGTCGTCAGGGCCGCGCAGTCACAGCCGCGTCCCGGCTCCGGTCCGGGCGACATCGATCCCGGCCGCAAGCCGGCCTGGTGCGCGAACCCCGCCAATCTGGCTCAGGAAACCGTCTGCGACAGCGCCGAACTGTCGCGGCTCGACGGGGTCGTCAGCGTGGCCTACCGCCGTGCCGTTTCCGACAGCGGCAGGGGCGCCGAAATCCGGCGGGAGCAGAGCCGCTGGGTCAGCCGCCGCGATGCCTGCGGCGAGGACAGGGCCTGCCTGCGGCGGCGTTATGGCGAGCAGATCTCGCTGCTGGAAGGCTATTTCAACAACTGATCCGCCGGGCGAGAACCGCTCCGCCTCGTCCTGGGGCCGGGGCTGAGCGCTGCCATTGCCCCCAGGCCGGCGCTCCCGCCGGCAGGTTGCAGCGGAGCGCCTGACGTAACAGAGCTGGCCTGTCGATGCGTGCAAAGCGCCCGCCTGGAAAGCAGTGATTAACTATCGGAGACGAACAACCGGGCGCGACACCCCCGGCACGCCCCCCATTAACCCAACGTCAAACCACCTCAGCCAAGGTGATGACGCTGACCAGAGCCACTTCAGAGCGAAGGCAGCCGTCAAACCGTGGTTCCAGAGGAGTTTCACATGACCAACGTTTTCGCTCGCTTCGCCAAGGATGAGTCCGG
>LNFM01010536.1_pt1 | contig 12974 bp, 8 predicted proteins | sample 596031 | NCBI WGS metagenome assembly LNFM01 (sample SAMN04254537, study PRJNA301005) | activated carbon metagenome | isolation source: dual media filters at the Ann Arbor, Michigan drinking water treatment plant | place: USA: Ann Arbor
GACCTCGGGGCGCGCGTGATCAAGGTCGAACGGCCCGATGGCGGCGACTTCGCGCGCGGATACGACAAGGCGGTCGACGGCCAGTCGGCCTACTTCGTCTGGCTCAACCGCAACAAGGAATCCCTGTCCCTCGACCTGAAGCAGGACGCCGCGCGCGAGGTCCTGCACAGTCTGGTCGCGGGCGCCGACGTGTTCATCCAGAACCTCGCGCCGGGCGCGGTCGACCGGCTCGGCTTCGGCGCCGCGGCGCTGCGCGCGAAGCATCCGGGGTTGATCGTCTGCGAGATCTCCGGCTACGGCGCCACCGGCCCCTACGCCGACAAGAAGGCCTATGACCTGCTGATCCAGAGCGAGTCGGGCGTGCTGTCGGTCACCGGCACGGCAGACACGCCATGCAAGGTCGGCGTGTCGATCGCGGACATCGCCACCGGCATGCATGCGTACTCCGCGATACTCGCCGCGCTCTACCGCCGCGAACGCGACGGCCTCGGCGCGCACATCGAGGTGCCGATGTTCGACTGCCTGGTCGAGTGGAACAGCCATCCCGTCTACTACACCCAGTACTCCGGCAATGCGCCGCGTCGCAGCGGCCCCGACCATGCGACGATCGTCCCCTACGGAAAGTTCGACTGCGCCGACGGCCGCAGCGTGATGCTCGGCCTGCAGAACGAACGCGAATGGGCGGTGTTCTGCGACAGGGTGCTCGGCCAGCCCGCCCTCGCCCGCGACAGCCGGTACGACAGCAACACGAAGCGCACCGAGCGGCGCGCCGAGATGATGGAGATCTTCCAGTCGGTGTTCTCCCGCATCACCGCCGCCGAGCTCGTCGAGCGGCTGGAGGCCGCCGGCATCGCGAACGGCCGGCTGAACACGCCCGCCGACGTCTGGGCGCATCCGCAGCTCGCCGCGCGGGACCGCTGGCGCGAGGTCGCGCATCCCGGCGGCACCATGCGAGCGGTGCTGCCACCGGCCACGTTCGGCGACTTCGAGGCTGCCATGGCGCCGGTGCCGGCGCTGGCTGAACACACCGATCGCATCCTGGAAGAACTCGGCTACGGGGCAGAATCCATCCGCTCGCTGCACGAAACCCGCGCCGTCTGAGCGCAGTGCCTCGCCCGGGTGCCGCACCCGGTGGACCAGGGCACACACAGGAGGAGCACCACGATGAACGACCAGGCCACGCGACCTGCAGCCGGGGAAACCGCCGCGCTATCCGCCTTTCTGGCGTCGCTTCGATATGGACAGGTCCCCGCGCCGGTGGTCGCGCGCTGCGAAGACCTGTTCCTCGACTGGTTCGCCTGCACGATCGCCGGCCGGTCGGCACGCCCGGTGAAGGTGTTCGAGTCGTTCGCGGCCACCATGGGCCCGGCGGGCGCGACGTCCGGCACCGGCGCCCAGGTGCTGACCAATCGCACCTTCTCGTCGCCACTGTTCGCCGCGCTGGTCAATGCCGCGGCTTCGCACGTGGTCGAGCAGGACGACCTGCACAACAGTTCGGTGCTGCACCCGGCGACCGTCGTGTTCCCCGCGGCACTGGCCACGGCGCAGGCCATCGGTGCATCCGGCCGCGACTTCATCGCCGCCTGCGTCGCCGGCTATGAATGCGGCATCCGCGTCGGCGAGTTCCTGGGCCGCTCCCACTACCGCGTGTTCCACACCACCGGCACCGCAGGCACCCTCGCGGCCGCCGCGGCGGTCGGACACCTGCTGAAGCTCGATGCCGACGGCATGCAGCACGCCCTCGGCTCCGCGGGGACGCAGGCCGCAGGGCTCTGGGAATTCCTGCGCGATGCTGCAGACTCGAAGCAGCTGCACACGGCCAAGGCCGCAGCCAACGGCCTGACCGCGGCATGGCTCGCCCGCGACGGCTTCACCGGCGCGCGGCGCATCCTGGAAGGCCCGACCGGGATGGCGGCGGGCATGTCGACCGACGCCGATCCGGCATGCCTGGTCGACCGCCTCGGCGACCGATGGGCGCTGGCCGAGACCTCCTTCAAGTTCCATGCGTCCTGCCGCCATACGCACCCGGCCGCCGACGCACTGCTGGAGCTCATGCAGCGCAACGCCCTCGACGCGGACGCGATCGCTGCCGTGCGCTGCCATGTGCACCAGGGTGCGATCGACGTGCTGGGTCCGGTCACCGACCCGCGTTCCATCCACCAGTCGAAGTTCTCGATGGGCTTCGTGCTTGCACAGATCGCGTTGCATGGCCGCGCCGGACTGGGCGAGTTCACCGACCCGGCGTTGCGCGACGCGAAGGTACGTTCGTTCCTGGAACGCGTCACGATGGTGCTCGACCCGGAGGTCGACGGCGCGTATCCGAAGCGCTGGCTGGGACGGGTGGAGGTCACGACGGCCGACGGCCGCCACTTCGAACAGCGGGTCGACACGCCGAAGGGCGACCCGGGCAACACGCTGTCGCGCCCTGAACTCGAAGACAAGGCCCTGCGGCTCGCCGCGTATGCCGACGGCGCGTCGCCCGACGAGATGCGGCAGGTGATCGCCCGATGCTGGCGGCTGCACGACGAGGCCGGCGTCCGCGACTGGCTGGCCTGATCGACGAGCTGCCCAGCGCCACAGCGGCGCGGCACCGCCCCACCGCCTGAATCCCCTGGAGGAACCTTCGATGAACAACGATCCGCGCGCAGGCCGCTGCATCGTCCGTGCCCTCGGCTACGGCACGGCAGCCGCAGCCACCCTGGCGACCGTGTCGCTCGCGCCTGCACCCGCGCATGCGCAGCAGGCCTGGCCGGCCAAGCCGATTCGCATGCTGATCCCGTGGCCACCCGGCGGTTCCAATGACGTCGCGGGCCGCATCGTCGCGCCCCGGCTGGCCGAGGCCCTCGGTCAGCCGGTCACCATCGAGAACAGGGGCGGTGCGGCGGGCACCGTCGGCGCCGACGTGGTCGCCCGCGCCGAGCCGGACGGATACACCATCATGCTCCACTCGGTCACCCATCTCTCGAACGCCGCGCTGTATCCGAAGCTCTCGTACGACACGGTCAAGGACTTCACCCCGATCGGCATGGTGTCTACCCAGCCGACCCTGCTCGTCGTGCATCCCTCGTTCCCGATCAAGTCGGTGAAGGACCTGATCGCGCTCGCGCGCGCAAAGCCGAAGCAGGTCCTCTATGGCTCGGCGGGCAACGGAAGCGCGCCTCACCTGTCGATGACGCTGTTCTCGTCCATGGCGAAGGTGCAGCTCGAGCACATCCCGTACAAGGGTGGCGGTCCGGCACTCGCCGGCCTGCTCGGTGGCGAGGTGCCGCTGATGCTGGCGACCGTGCCCTCGGTGATGGGACAGGTCAAGGCAGGCAAGCTGCGCGCGGTGGCCACCACCTCCGCGCGCCGGCTGCCGATGCTGCCCGACATCCCGACCGTCTCGGAATCCGGCCTGCCCGGCTACGAGATGAGCCCGTGGATGGGAATGTGGGGGCCGGCACGGCTCGCACGGCCGATCGTCGACCAGGTCAACCGGGCGCTGGCGAAGACGCTGGCCACGCCGGACGTGCGCGACCAGTTCCTGCAGCAGGGGCTGGAGCCGATGGCGATGAGCGTGGAGGAGTTCACCGCGCTGATCCCGCGCGAGATCGAACGCTATGCACGGCTGATCAAGCTGTCCGGCGCACGCGTCGAATAGCCGGAGCCCCCATGCCGAAGATCGTCGCGATCCACCAGGCCACCACCCCGATCGCATCCGCCATCCGCAACGCGTACATCGACTTCACGAAGATGAACGCAAGCATCGTCGCGGTGGTCACCGACGTGGTGCGCGACGGCCGACCGGTCGTCGGCTACGGATTCAACTCGAATGGCCGCTACGCGCAGGAGGGCCTGCTGCGCGAGCGCTTCATCCCTCGCCTGCTCGAGGCAGACCCGGCCACGCTGCTCGACGAGACCGGCGACAACCTGGACCCGCACAAGGCCTGGGCCTGCATGTTCGCCAACGAGAAGCCGGGAGGACACGGCGAGCGCTCGGTCGCGATCGGGGTGCTGGACATGGCGTTGTGGGACGCGGTCGCGAAGATCGAACGCAAGCCGCTGTGGCGCCTGCTCGCCGACCGATACCGTGGCGGCGTGGCCGATCCACGCGTGTTCGTCTACGCGGCGGGCGGCTACTACCATCCGGGCAAGGACCTCGCGGCGCTGCGCGACGAGATGCGCGGCTACCTCGACCTGGGCTACTCGGTGGTCAAGATGAAGATCGGCGACAACCTCGACGAGGACCTGCGCCGCATCGATGCGGTTCTCGAGGTGGTCGGCAGCGGGGATCGGCTGGCGGTAGACGCGAACGGGCGCTTCGACCTCGACACCGCGATCGCGTATGCGAAGGCACTCGCGCCGTACGGGCTGTTCTGGTACGAGGAAGCGGGCGATCCCCTCGACTATGCATTGCAGGCAGCGCTGGCCGAGCATTATCCGCACCCGATGGCCACCGGCGAAAACCTGTTCTCGATGCAGGACGCGCGCAACCTGGTGCGCTATGGCGGCATGCGACCGGACCGCGACTGGCTTCAGTTCGACTGCGCGCTGTCGTACGGCCTGGTCGAGTACCTGCGCACGCTCGGGATGCTGCGTGCACACGGATGGTCGCCGCGCCGCTGCATACCGCATGGCGGGCACCAGATGTCGCTGAACATCGCGGCCGGCCTGGGACTGGGCGGAAACGAATCCTACCCCGGGGTGTTCCAGCCGTTCGGCGGCTTCGCCGATGGCATTCCGGTCGAGGGCGGCCATGTGCGCCTGCCCGACACGCCGGGCATCGGCTTCGAAGCCAAGTCGAAACTGTTCGCGGTCCTGTCGCCCCTCGGAGCCCGCGGCAGCATCCGATGAAATTCCACCTGGCAGACACCGACGGACTGAACGCGATCACCGGGCATGGTCCAGACCATGTGCTCGTCAACGGCGCGCGGCATGACCGGCCGTTCGTGGTAGGCCCCGACGTGGGCCCGGTCGACTGGCCGGTGACCGGCTTCACCCTGCTCGAGCCGGCCCACTTCGACGCCCTCCTCGTCCACGGGCCCGAACTCGTGCTGCTGGGCACCGGCCAGCGCCTGCGTCTTCCCTCGCCGCGGCTTACCCGCAACCTCGCGGCGGCTCGCGTCGGCTTCGAAGCGATGGACACGCCGGCCGCCTGCCGCACCTACAACATCCTGCTGGGCGAAGGACGGCGCGTGCTGGCCGCCCTGCTGTTCGACCGGGGCTGATCCGGGCACGGGCCCCTCAGGCCGCGGCGCTGTGCCGCAGGCGGTCCTTGCCCAGCGCCAGCACGAAGGCGGCGGCGGGCATCGGTCGTCCGAAGTAGAAGCCCTGCACGTCGTCGCAGCCATGCTCGCGCAGGAACTGCAGTTGCTCGCGCGTCTCGACGCCCTCGGCCACGACGCGCAGCTTGAGGCTGTGCGCCATCGCGATCACCGCGCGCGTGATCGCCGCATCGTCGGCGTCCCCCGGGAGGTCCTGGATGAAGGACCGGTCGATCTTCAGGCTGTCCACCGGGAACCGCTTGAGCTGCGCCAGCGATGAATAGCCGGTGCCGAAGTCGTCGATCGACAGGTGGCAACCCATGCCCTTCAGCGCCGAGAGAAGGCTGACCGCCTGCTCCGGGTTGTCCATCACCATGCTTTCGGTGATCTCCAGCTCCAGTTGTCCCGGCGAAAGCGCATGGTGCTCGATCGCACGCGCGATCGAGTCCACCAGCGTGCCATGGGTGAATTGCCGGGCGGACAGGTTGACGGCCACCGCGATCGAAGGAAGCCCTGGAACCTGCCAGGTACGGGCTTCCCGGCAGGCCTGCTCCAGCACCCATTCACCGATCGGCACGATCAGCCCGGTCTCTTCCGCCAGCGGGATGAACCGCGCCGGCGGCACCAGGCCCATCTGCGGATGGCGCCAGCGCAGCAGGGCCTCCGCGCCGGCGATGCGCTGGCTCGACAGCTCGATCCGGGGCTGGTACCAGAGTTCGAGCTCGCCACGCTCGAGGGCCCGGCGCAGGGATGCCTCGAGCATCAGGCGCTCGAAGGAATGCGCATTCAGTTGGGCCGAGTAGAACTGGAACTTGTTCTTCCCCAGTTCCTTGGCCCGGTACATCGCGACGTCCGCGTTGCGCAGCAACTGCTGGCGGTCGGCGCCGTCGTCCGGAAAGCCCGCGATGCCGATGCTGGCAGTGATGTGGAACTCCTGGCCCTCGGCGATGAACGGCCGCGCGATCGATTGCAGCACCTTGCCGGCGATGCCCGCCACCGCGGTGACCTCCGCGAGGTCCTCGATCACGATGACGAACTCGTCGCCGCCGAGGCGGCACACCGTGTCGGTCGTACGCAGGCAATCCCGCAGCCGGGTGGCCGCCTCGCACAGCACCCGGTCGCCCGCTTCGTGGCCGAGGGAATCGTTGACCATCTTGAACCGGTCGAGGTCGACGAACATCACCGCGATCCGCCGCTTGGCGCGGCCCGCCTTCCGTATCGCCTCTTCGAGGTGCTGGTTGAACGCCGCGCGGTTCGGCAGCTCGGTCAGCGGATCGTAGTTGGCCAGGTACTGCAGGCGGTCCTCGCTGACCTTGCGCTGGCTGATGTCGGTGGCCACGGTGACGAAGTGGGTGACCGCGCCGGCATCGCTGCGCACCGCGCAGATCGACACCCATTCGGGATAGACCTCGCCGTTGCTGCGCCGGCCCCACAGCTCGCCCTGCCATTTTCCCTCGGAACGCACGACGGCCCAGATGGCCTCGTAGTCGGCGGGCGTCTGGCGATCCGAGCGCAGCATGTCCAGGCTCTGCCCGAGGACATCGACGCGTTCGTATCCGGTGACCTGGGAAAACGCAGGATTGACGTCGACGATGCAGCCACGGTCATCGGTGACGACGATGCTCTCGGCGGCGCTCTCGACCGTCTTGCCGGCCAGGCGCAGCTTGGTCTCGGCTTCCTTGCGGTCGATGAACTGGCCAAGCTGTAGCCCGATCGCCTGCACGGAGTCGAGCAGCGCCCGCTCCGGCGCGCGGCGCACACGGCTGAAGAATTCGAGCACGCCGATCGTGGTCTCGCGCGACCGGATCGGGAACGCCAGCGCCGAGACCAGCCCCGCCGCCGCCGCGGCCTCGCCGCGGCGCATGTCCAGGCCCGGCGCGGTGATGTCCTCGATCCATGCACTGGCGTTCTCGCGCCACACGCGGCGGGCGATGCCGCCCGGCTTGTCCGGGCTGCTGCGCGCCGCCCTGCTGGCTTCGACGAACCGGTCAAGCTCCGGCGTCCCGTCGCCCCATGCTTCGGACATGTACAACGCGCCCGAGGCATCGTGCAGCAGCAGGCCGCCGTAGTCCCAGCGCAGCCGCGTGCAGATCGTCTCGATGATGCGCGCGATGGTCGCCTGCACCGGGCCGCTCTCGGCCAGGGTCGCGGTGACTTCGTGCTCCATCGCGCGCCGGGCCTCTTCCCACTTGCGTTCGGTCACGTTGCGGCCGGTCCCGCGATAGCCCATGAAGCGGCCGCTCTCGTCGCTGATCGGCCGGCCGCTGACCGTCACGTAGTGCAGCTGGCCATCGGCGTGGCGCAGCCGCAGCTCGATGTCGCGGAACCCCTCGTGCGCGATCAGCCGCGCCTCGAAGGTGGTCCAGAACGCGTCGGGCATGTCGAACACCTTCACTTCGCGCCAGTGCCTGAACACGCACTCCTCCGGCTCGATGCCGGCCTGCTCGAACGCCTGGCCCGACACTTCGGTGAACCGGAGGAACCGGTCCTGCTCCCAGTACCAGTCGGACGACAGTTCGGTGAGGCTGCGGAAGCGTTCCTCGCTCTTGGTGACCGCCTCGACCATCTTCCAGTTGCGCGTGACGTCGGCGAGCGTCCCGGCAAGCCGGAGCGGGCGGCCGAAATCGTCGCTGGCGACCACCTTCCCCGTGGCATGGATGTGCCGCCATTCGCCCGAGCGGGTATGGACGCGGTGCTGCATCGAGTACTGGTCGGTGGCACCGGTCGCCACCTGGTCGAGCGCACGTTCGACAGCGGCGAGATCGTTCGGATGGACCATCTCGAGGAACTCGTCGGTCGTGCGGGTCACCGCCCGCGCGGGGTCCCCGACCATCACCGACCACTGCTCGGTCAGGTACAGCGACCCTGATGACAGGTCGAGGTCGAACAGGGCCACCTCGGAGGCCTGCAACGCGAGGTCCAGGCGCTGCTCGGCATCGCGGATCTGCACCTGCGTGGCCTTGCGCTCGGCGATCTCGTCGGCCAGCGCCTCGTTGATCAGCCTGAGTTCGGCCGTGCGCTCCGCCACGCGCTGGTCGAGCCTTTCCTGTGCCGCCTTCAGTTCGCGCTCGACACGGCTGCGCTCGATGATCTCGGCCTCCAGGCGCGCGTTGACCTGCGCCGCCTCCTCGCGCTCCTGGCGATAGCGGTCGACGCGGACGGCCACCAGGAGCAGCGTGACCAGTCCCAGTGCAGCGAGCGTGCCGGCCACCAGCGCCAGCGTGCCCAGCGCCGCCCGGGAGGACTGGCGCAGGTCGGTCACGTCCTGCACCAGCAGCAACAGTCCGCGGGCATCCGGACGCAGGTCCTGCAGGCGCAGCGACACGGCCTGCTGGCACACGCCGTGCTGGCAGGCAAACGACCGGCGCGCGAATTCCGTGTCCGCCGACCCTCCGGACGCGGCGCCGGCCACCTGCCGGACCAGCATCGGGGCCACCACCGCGGCGGTATCGCTGCCGCTCGCATGCAGCAGCACGCGGGTCTCCCGACCGTCGGGCCCGATATCTGCATCGACCGCGGCGACCTGGATCCCGGCGCCGGCCTGCAGCCGGTCCGCGATGCGTGACACGGGCACGGCAAGCGCGATCAGGCCGATCACCCGGTCCTGCGCGACCCAGGGGTGCACCACGACCAGCATGGCATCGCCCGCGGACAGGCGTTCGACGCCGACCGCCGCGGCCCCTGCGGCGGCCGCATCGGCCACCGCACGGTGCAGGGCCGGATCACCGCTTCGCCGCGGATCATGCGCGCGCGCGAGCACCTGCCGGTCCGGCGTGATGAAGTACATGCGTTCGATGCCGTGTTCCGCGCGCATCTGCCGGAACACCGGCTCGGCGGCGGACAGCAGCGCGCCGCGGTCCTGCGCCGCCAGCGCACGGCCGAGTCCACCCGATTGCATCAGGCCCAGGGCCAGTGCATCCATCGTCGCGACGCGGGCTTCGACCTCCGAGCTGCCCAGCGCGACCGCCTTCGCCGCGACCTGCTCCTGCGCCGCTTCGCCGCGTGCGAGTTCCATGCGATAGGCACTGGCGAGCGTCACGCAGGCGAGTACCGCGAACAGCGTGATGCTGGGCAGGAGGAATCGCAGGCGCAGCCGGCCCTGTGCCGCGAGGGTCGAACGCAGGCGCGGCAGCCCATCCGCGCCGGACGCTGCCCCGCTGTTGTCGGCCCTTTCGGAGATCGATTCCGCCATGCGCCGTTATCGGCAGCCGGGCGCCGATCTTGAACCGAAGCGTCCTCGCCTGGACGCTGCAAGCCGCTGATTAAAATGGACTAACGGATGCGGCCGCAGCCGGTGGCGATGCCCGGTTCAGGCAGGCTGAAGCCCCGCGAGGCGACGCACGTGGGCGACGACGCTGCGGGACAGTGCCGGAAGGCTGTAGCCGCCTTCCAGCACCGACACGATGCGTCCCGCGCACTCGGCGTGGGCAACCTGCATCAGGCGTGCGGTGACCCAGTCGTAGTCGGCCTCGATCAGCGCCAGCGAAGCAAGCTGGTCGTCGCGGTGCGCATCGAAGCCCGCAGAGATGAAGAGCATGTCGGGCCGGAACCTTTCGAGCGCTGGAATCCACTCCTGCTGGACCGCGGCACGGAACGCCCGGCCGTCGGACTGCGCCGGCAGCGGCACGTTCACCATGCGCGCCGAGCGTCCATCGATGCCGCTGTAGGGATAGAGCGGATGCTGGAAGGTCGACACCATCATCACGCGCGGGTCATCGCGGAAGATGTCTTCGGTCCCGTTGCCGTGGTGCACGTCGAAATCGATCACGGCGACACGCTCGAACGCGTGCGCCTCCAGGGCATGCAGCGCGCCGATCGCCACGTTGTTGAAGATGCAGAAACCCATGGCGCGCGCATGTTCCGCATGGTGGCCGGGGGGGCGTACCGCACAGAACGCGTTGTCCACCTCGCCGCGCGCGACCAGGTCGGTCGCGCGCACCACGGCACCGGCGGCATGGCGGATCGCCTGCAGCGTATGCGGGTTCATCGCGGTATCGGGATCGATCTGGCGCAGCCCGGTTGCCGGCGACGCACGTTCGATCGCATCGACGAGCCGCGGATCGTGCGCCCGCTCGATCTGTTCGCGGGTGGCTTCCGGCGCGGTCTCCCGGCGCAGCACGGCCATGAGTCCGGGGTCGCGTGCGACGCGGTCCTCGATCGCGGTGAGCCGGTCGGGACATTCAGGATGGTAGTCGCCCATGTCGTGCAGCAGGCAGCTGTCGTGGGTGAGCCAGGCGGTGGTCATCGGCTTGTCATAGGCATCAGTGCGATGCGGACAGTGTACCGCCAGCGCCGGGCGGCGGCGGCCATGCGACCATACGCCCGGACGTCCTGGCGCCAGGCGGCGCTGCGCCGGTCAAGATGACGTCTCCCCTGCCGTAATAGCCCTTGCCATGAACGATGTCGCCTTCCTCCCTGCCATCCACCGGGTCATCGACCAGGTGGGTACCGTCATCCTCGGCAAGCGGCCGCAGGTGCGGCTGGCGATCGCATGCCTGCTCGCCCGCGGCCACCTGCTGATCGAGGACCTGCCCGGCGTCGGCAAGACCACGCTCGCGCATGCCATCGCGAAGTCGCTCGGACTCGACTTCCACCGCGTCCAGTTCACCAGCGACCTGCTGCCGAACGACATCCTCGGCGTATCGGTGTTCGACATGGCGGCAAAGACCTTCGCCTTCCATCCCGGCCCCATCTTTGCCCAGATGATCCTCGCCGACGAGATCAACCGGGCGACGCCGAAGACGCAGAGCGCATTGCTCGAGGCGATGGAAGAACACCAGGTGACCATCGAAGGCACCACCCGCCGCCTGCCCGAACCGTTCTTCGTGATCGCCACCCAGAACCCCTCGCACCAGATCGGCACCTTCGACCTGCCCGAGTCGCAACTGGACCGCTTCCTGATGCGCATCCGGCTGGGCTATCCCGGCGCCGAAGCCGAGCGTGCGCTGCTGTCCGGCGCCGAGCGGCGCACGATGATCGACGACCTGCCCGCCTGCATGGACGTCGCGGAACTGGTCCGGCTGCAGGCACAGGTTCGTGCAGTGTTCGCCGCGCCGGCACTGATCGACTACGTGCAGGCCCTGCTCGCCCATACCCGGCGCTCCGCGCACCTCGCCAGCGGCCTGTCGCCGCGCGCGGGCCTTGCATTGCTCAACGGCGCCCGGGCATGGGCGCTGATCGACGGGCGCAGCCATGTCGAGCCCGAAGACGTGCAGGCGGTCCTGCCATCGGTGGCCGGACACCGGCTCCACGGCCAGGCGCTGGGCGGCGGGATCCCCGGCCACGAACTGGCGGAACGGCTGCTCGCCGAAGTCGAAGTGCCCTGACCGGGCCATGAGCCCCCCTGCATCGCCAGGCGCCCGGATGAACGCCCCCGATGGTGCACGTGCGCCCGACGCGCGCAAACCGGGCCGCGGGCGCAGGCTCGCCGACTGGCTTTTCCAGCGGCGCGGGCGGGAAGCGGCACCGATCCGGCTGACGCAGCGGCGCATATTCCTGCTGCCGACCCGTTACGGCCTGTTCTTCGCCGCGGTGCTGCTCGTGATGCTCGGCGGATCCATCAACTACGGCCTGAGCCTCGGTTTCGTGCTCACCTTCCTGCTCGGATCGATGGCGATCGTATCCATCGTGCACGCCTTCCGGAACCTGTCCGGGCTCGAGATCACCGTGCTGCCCGAAGGTCGCGCGATCGCCGGCGAAACCATCGGCTTCGAGGTGACGTTCTCGAACCCGCGCCGGCTGCATCGATATTCCGTGGCGGTCGCGCATCCCGCAGTGCCCGCCCGGTCCACCGACATTCCGGCGTTCGGGGCTGCGACCTGCAGGCTGCGCATACCGGCGCCGGCACGGGGACGCCTGTACCCGGGACGGCTGACGGTATTCACCCGGCACCCGCTCGGGCTGTTCTATGCATGGTCGTACGTCGAACCGGACCGTGCGGCCATCGTCTATCCGAAACCGGAAGCCACGCTGGCGCCGCTGCCGGGCTGCGCCGGCGGTGACGGACGGCGCAGCGCGAGCCCGGATGGGCAGGACGATTTCGCCGGCCTTCGCCCCTGGCATGTCGGCGACTCGCCGCAGCGCATCGCCTGGAAGGCCGTGGCCCGCGGCCAGGGACTGCTGACCAAGCAGTTCGTGGCCGAAGCTGGATCGCTGGCCTGGTTCGACTGGGACGACACGCCCCCGTCGATGGGCGACGAGGAACGCCTGTCGAGGCTGGCACGCTGGGTGATGGAGGCAGACGCGGCAGGCAGCGCGTTCGGGCTGCGCCTGCCCGGCCGGGTGCTGTCCCCGGCCAGCGGCGAGGCCCAGCGCGAGTCCGCGCTGGAAGCGCTGGCACTGTACGAGGCCGCCCGATGAACGGTCGCGTCGCGGCGCTGCAGCGGCCATGGGTGCGCGAGGCACTCTGGTGCGCACTGATCGCGCCGATGGTGGCCGCGCCGCTGCTCGGCGCCGCGCCGCGGCCGCTGCTCGCGCTCGGCAGTGCGCTGGCCTTCTGGCGTGCCTACGTCATCGGCAGGCGCGCGATGCACGCGCGGCAGCTCGATGTCGCAGTGCCCTTCGGGATGCACGGCAACTGGATGCTGCTGGCATCGCTGGCCGTCGTGCTGGCCCCGCACGCATTGCGGCTGCCGGCATGGCTGACCGTCCTGGTCGTGATGTTCATCGGCTGGCGCGTAGCCGTGATGCGCGGCGCCGCACCCGGGGCGGCGCGCCGGGGCCGGAAGCCCC
>LNFM01010537.1_pt1 | contig 12970 bp, 6 predicted proteins | sample 596031 | NCBI WGS metagenome assembly LNFM01 (sample SAMN04254537, study PRJNA301005) | activated carbon metagenome | isolation source: dual media filters at the Ann Arbor, Michigan drinking water treatment plant | place: USA: Ann Arbor
TGCGCAGCGGGGATCGATCGATGCCCGAGGAGATCAACCGGATGGTGACCGACGCCATCTCGGATCTTTTCTTCGTCACCGAGCCCTCGGGCGAGACCAACCTGCTCCGCGAAGGCCATGCGCCCGAGACGATCCATTACGTCGGCCATGTCATGATCGACAACCTGCTCTACCAGGCCGAGCGTCTGGCCGCCGGCGGGGCCAAGGATCTGCCGTTCGCGCCGCTGAAGTCCCGGTACGCCAAGTACGGCGTGGTGACGCTGCACCGCCCCTCCAACGTCGACGATCCGCAGGCGCTGCGCGAACTGATGAGTACCTTGAGCGAGATCTCGACCCGGCTGCCGCTCATCTTTCCCGTGCATCCGCGCACCCGGCAGCGCATCGACAGCCTGGGAATCGTGGTCCCCGAGACGGTCAACCTGCTGCCGCCGCTGGGCTACATGGACTTCCTCAACATCTGGAAAGACGCGGCGGTGGTGATCACCGATAGCGGCGGCCTGCAGGAAGAGACGACAGGCCTGGGCGTGCCGTGCCTGACGGTGCGCGAGAACACCGAGCGGCCCGTGACCGCCGACGAAGGCACGAACATCCTCGTCGGGCGCGATTTCGTGCGCCTGCGCGCCATAGTCGCTGATATTCTCGCCGGCAAGTCGAAGCAGGGCAGGCGGCCGAAGTTCTGGGACGGTAAGTCGGCCGAGCGGATCTGCGAGATCTTGGCCAAGGCCTGATGCAGGCGTGGGGGCGGCGTAGACAGCGGGAACGCGCCCCTTTCCGAGCAAGGAACATCCGCAGGAACAGCGACGCGCCCCATTTTCCGCACGGAACTGGGGCGCGTCCCCATTATCAGAGGACGAAACGATCATGGCTCGCGACATCACCGTACTCGGCGCTGGCATCGTCGGCATTTGCTGCGCGGCGTACCTGCAGCGTGAAGGTCACCGAGTGACGGTGGTCGACCGCGGCGAGCCCGGTCGGGGAACCTCCTTCGGCAACGCGGGCATCCTGAGCCCGGGCTCGTGTGTGCCCATGGCGGTGCCCGGGGTCATCTCCAAACTGCCCGGCTGGCTGCTCGATCCGCTCGGGCCGGTCGCCGTGCGTTTCGGTCACCTGCCCTCGATGCTGCCCTGGTTCCTGCACTTCCGGAAGGCATCGCGCATGAAGAACGTGCAGGCCAACGCGGACGCCCTGCGCCGCTTGCTCTCGCAGACCTTCGATGCCTATGCGCCCTTGGTGAAGGCCGCCAACATCCCCGAAATCGTGCAGCGGCCGGGCTATCTGGTCGTGTACGAAACCGATGCCGAGTTCCGGGCGGATTCCCTCGCCTGGCGGCTGCGTCGCGATCGCGGGGTCGAGTTCGATGTGCTGGACGGCGCGGGGCTGCGCAAGCTCGAACCGGCGCTGGCGCCCATCTATCAGCGCGGCGTCTACCTGCTCGATCAAGGCTATGTCACCAGCCCGCTGCGGCTGACTCAATCGATCGCCGCGCAGTTCGAGCGCGACGGCGGGCGCATCGAGCGGCGCGAGGTGCGCGAAATCGAAGTCGGCCCCCACGGTCCGACGGCCTTGTTGACGGACGCCGGAGCGATGCCCGTGGAGACCCTGGTGGTCGCCGCGGGCGTGCATTCGAAGCGATTCGCGTCGCGTTTGGGCGAGCGGGTGCTGCTCGAAGCGGAAAGGGGCTACCACGTGCAGTTCGAGGCGCCGGGGATCTCACTGGCGCGCCCGATCAACGCGGCGAGCGGCAAGTTCTTTGCGACGCCGATGGAAACCGGGTTGCGCGTCGCGGGCACGACCGAGTTCGCGGGGCTCGATCGTCCCAGCAATCCGCGCCGGCCGAAAGTGCTGCTGGAGCATGCCAAGCGCATGTTCCCGGATCTGAAGACGGAGGTGATGAGCGAGTGGATGGGGCAGCGTCCCTCGACGCCGGATTACCTGCCGGTGGTGAGCGGCTCCACGCGCTATCGCAACGTGTTCTACGCGTTCGGCCACGGGCATCTCGGCGTGGTCTCCGGGGCGCCCACCGGCCGCCTGATCGCCGATCTCGTCGCCCAGCGTCCTGCGGCCATCGACATGCAGCCTTACCGGGTGGATCGGTTCTGAGGCCGAAGCGCTCCGCTCGACGGAGCGCTGCGCCTCGCTGCCTCGCGCAGCGCGCTTGCGCGGGCCGCTTCCCAAAGCCCTAGCTCCTCGCCTACGTCGCCGGTCGTAATGCCTTGCCAGCGCCGCCTTGCCAGAATGGCCTCGCGTCGAATTGCGGCGCCCAGGCCCAGGAGGCAGCGATGCTGCGACCCCTCGTCTACTTTCCGTGGCGGCTGGCTGTCCTCGCCCGCCACTTGCAAAAGCGCATGACGCGCGCCGAGACGCTGCTGTGGAGCGAACTGAAGGGGCGCAAGCTGCAAGGGCTCAAGTTCGAGCGCCAGCGCCCCGTCGATCGCTACGTGGTCGACTTCTACTGCAGCCGCTTTGCGCTCGCCGTCGAGGTCGACGCGATTGCCCAAGACGAGGACTATTGCGTCCATCATGCTCGGGAGCGGGACGTGCGACTTCGACTGGGCGGTGTGACGGTATTGCGGTTCAGCGACGACGAGGTCGTGCGCGACCTCGATGCGGTGTTGTCCAGGATCCGGCATACCGTCCGTTATCTACCGCTGAGGTAAGCCGAAAGGCCCGGAGAGACCGCCATCGCTGACGGGGCGATGGCGGTCTATCCCCTCACGCCTGAGCAAGGGCGTCGGCTAACATGGATGTCCTTTCGTTTTCTGAGGTCAACCGACGTGAAAGTACTGGTCGTGGGCGGCGCCGGCTATATCGGCTCCCATATGGTGCAGATGCTGCTCGAAAGAGGGCACGAGCCTGTTGTCTTCGATAACTTGTCGAGCGGCTACCGCGATGCGCTGCCCGAGCGCTTGCTGGTGGAGGCGGATCTGGCCGACGAGGGCGCTCTGGAGGCCGTTTTCGGTGCTCACCGCTTCGACGGCGTGATGCACTTTGCCTCGTTCATCCAGGTGGGCGAGTCGGTGCGCGAGCCCGCGAAGTACTATCGCAACAACATCGCCAACACGCTCAACCTTCTGGACGCGATGCGTCGGCACGGGGCGAACAATTTCATTTTCTCTTCGACTGCGGCGATCTTCGGCGAGCCCGACTACGTGCCCATCGACGAGCGCCATCCGCGGCGGCCGATCAACCCGTACGGCTTCTCCAAGTTCGCCATCGAGCAGGTGCTGGCCGACTACGATCGCGCCTACGGTCTGCGGTCGACCTGCCTGCGATACTTCAACGCTGCGGGTGCCGATCCGCAGGGGCGCATCGGCGAGCGCCACGAACCTGAAACCCACCTCATTCCCCTGGTGCTGCAGGCCGCTTCCGGGCGCCGGTCGCACATCGACGTCTTCGGGCAGGATTACGATACCCCGGACGGCACCTGCATCCGCGACTACATCCACATCATCGATCTGTGTGACGCTCACCTCCTGGCGCTCGACCGGCTCATCGCCGGCGCCCCGAGCGGCGCTTACAACCTCGGCAACGGGAACGGTTTTTCCGTAAGGGAAGTGATAGATACGGCCGAAGCGGTCGCAGGCACGGTGATTGCTCGTAATGTCGCTGCGCGGCGCGCCGGTGATCCGGCGAGGCTGGTGGCCGATGCGAGCTTGGCGCGTAGCGAGCTGCGCTGGGCCCCTCGCTTCGACGACCTTGCCACCATCGTGCGTCACGCATGGGCATGGGAGCAGCGCATGGCGTCCGGTGCGAAGCGTTCCGCATGAAGCAGCAAGTAAACATTGTCACGGAAATGAAAACGGAATGGGAGTAAGCTCGATTCATCGCTACCCATCGGCATTCATCGCTGGGACATCGTTCAACGAGGGCAACGACCAATGAAAGCCATGATCCTCGCGGCGGGTAAAGGCACCCGCGTTCAACCGCTCACCTACGAATTGCCCAAGCCGATGATTCCCATCCTCGGCAAACCCGTGCTCTCCTACTTGATCGAGCACCTCGCCCGCTACGGCGTGCGCGAGATCATGATCAACACCAGCTACCTGCACGAGAAAATCGAAGACTACTTCGGCGACGGCCATCGCTACGGCGTCGAGATCGGCTACTCGTTCGAAGGTCGCATGGTCAACGGCAAGGTGGTGCCGCATCCGCTCGGCTCGGCGGGCGGCATGCGCAAAATTCAGGACTTCGGCGGCTTCTTCGACGAGACCACGCTGGTGCTGTGCGGCGATGCGCTGATCGATCTCGATCTGAACCTTGCCTTGCACGAGCACCGCCGCAAGGGCGCGCTGGCGAGTGTCATCACCAAGGAAGTGCCTTGGGAAGAAACCTCGAACTACGGCGTGGTAGAGACGGATGCCACCGGGCGCATCGTGCAGTTCCAGGAGAAGCCGCAGCGCGCGCAGGCCCGCTCCAACTTCGCGAGTACCGGCATCTACATCTTCGAGCCCCAGGTGCTCGATCTGATTCCGCCCGGCACGAATTTCGATATCGGCGGCGACTTGTTCCCCATGCTCGTCACTCGCGGGTTGCCTTTCTATGCGCAGAAGCGCGCCTTCAACTGGATCGACATCGGCAAGATCTCTGATTATTGGGCGATCTTGCAGCAGGTCATGAAGGGCTCGGTCGTCGGCATGCAGGTGCCCGGTCGGCAGGTGCGCGAGGAAGTCTGGGTCGGCTTGAACACCCGCATCGACTGGGAAGACGTGAAGATCCAGGGGCCGGTGTACATCGGGTCGGGCTGCCGCATCGAGGCCGGCAGCGAGATCGTCGGCCCGGCATGGATCGGGCAGGGTTCCGTGCTCGAGAAGGGCTCGCGCGTCGTGCGCAGCATGTTGTTCGAGTACACGCACATTCCCGCCGGGGCGAGCTTCGAGGAAGTCATCGTCTGCAACGAATACTGTGTGGATCGTCACGGCCACCAGACGCATATCGCCGACCGCCATCCCCAACTGGTCTGGAGCGACGCCCGCGCCGCTTGCTGATGTGCCTGAGTAGGGTCGGCGCATCGAACGCCCGACCCTCCGACGAGACGCCCCTTTCGCAGGGGCGTTTTCGCATCCGGGGATAGCGAGTCGTCCCCTTCAACGGTTCAGGGCATGCACCCAGGCGGCATGCCTCTAGGCCATTCGACAGATTGACTCCCCGTCGCCAGCGGCGTATTTCTTCGAGCTAGGGGCAGGCGGCGAGCGCTGCCCGAAGTAGCGGCCGTGATCCCGGTCTGAGCCGAGGCAAAGTCCGGGCAGATGCGCGTGGCGGGGAGGCTTGCGATCGGCATGAGAACCTGGTGGGACCTACTCTCGCTGTACGAGACGCTCCTCGTATGGCCGCTGGTGGCTTTCGTCGGTTTCGCGTTGCTGCGCGCCAAGTCGCGCCGACGCCAAGTGGTGCTCGGCGTCGCGCTCTTTGCCCTGTTCCTGCCTTACGTCCACCGGTACGTGGGCGATCTGTATTTCGATCACCTGTGCGAGACCCAGGCGGGAGAATTCATCTATCGCACCGTGGACAATGTCGAAGGCATTCTGCAAATGCGTCCTCGTGACGGCAGCAAGGACTACTTCGATCGCATGCGTGACGGGGATATACCGGAGGATCCTTGGGGGCATACGAATTGGGAGGCGCAGCAGCCCGAGACGATGTTTGTGAATCCTCCCTGGTCGAAGTACCTTTACTTCGAGACGTTAGTTGCGGCTGGTACAGACGTTCCAGCTTGGGAGCGAGGCAAGGCAGAGGTAGGTTTCAGTCAAGCAGATGCCAAGTTCAAAAGATTCCATGGCTATGACCAAGGCCAGAAGCACCGTATGCGTGTGGACTTTGTAAGAGAAACTCGAAGCGTTATTGGCTACACCTGGGTATCCAAGCCGAATCTCTTTGATCGAGTCTTCAATGTGTATCCTGGAGAGGTTCGCGTTGTGGACCTCGCGACGCAAGAGGTACTTGGGCGAAGCAGAGGTTTCTATCGCAGCAGACCTTCCGGAATATGTCCGCGTGGCAAGGAGGATAAGTGGGTGTATCGATTCGTGAGCCAAGTTGCGAAGCCGCCCGGAACTGCGTTAGTTGACGAGTCGCGATAATGAGCACCCTAGCTGAGAGGCTATATAGACAGGCACTAGGGCAATTTGCGGCGGAGTCGTATCTACATCGTATCGACCTTACCGATCGCGCCGAGGTCAATCAAAGGTTACGCAACGGCAATAACCATTTCGAAGATCCATCGCTCAGTCAAGTGAGGAGTCCAGAGCAGGGAGCGGGAGGCACAAGGTTGACGGCTTCCCAACGCGACGAATTCTTCGCCACCTGGGAAATCATCGACCATCTCCCCAATCAAGCCAGCGGCTTTTCCGCGACCCTCCTGAAGAACCGCCTCGACGGCAAATATACCCTCGCCTTCCGCAGCACCGAGTTCCGCGATATCGAGTTCGGCGGCGACGCCGAGCGCGATTCGGTCAAGGGTGCGTCGGGCGACATCGCCTTCAATGGCATGGCGTTCACCCAGCTCTCCAGCATGGGCAAATACTGGACGTCTCTGCTCGACGGCAGCCGGATGAAGGGCGCGACGCCCGATGCGCCTGCAGGCGGCTCGCTTGCCAACCTGCGCGTCGGTGCGTTGGAGGCCTTCAAGAAGGCCATGGAAGAGGGGAACACGCGCGTGAATCTCTCGGGCTACTCGCTCGGGGGGCATCTGGCGACGATGTTCTCGGTACTCCATGGCGAGCGCGTGGCGTCGGTCCATCTCTTCAATGCCTCCGGTGTCGGGCGCATTGCCGATACGGCGCCCGGCGTCACCTACGCCCAGCTGCTGAGGGATTACGACTACTACATGCATCCCGATAACCGGGAGGCGACTCTCGCTCGCGCCCAGGCGTGGGCTGCGAGGGCGGAACTCGATCTGGGCTTGCTTGCGAGCTTCGTCATTCGATCCCTGCCGTTTCTGCGGATCTTTCGGCTGTTCCTGCCCAGCGAACTAAGAGGCATTCCTGGATTTGCCGACGGTGTGGGCCATCAGTTCCTTCCCTCGGATGTCGTTTCGTTTCTGATCCGAAGGGCCGACAGGCAAGCCCAGGCGCCTCTGGGTGCCGGCGCCGACGAGGTGGCGATCCAGTCGAATTCCGCGCTGTCGTTTCTCGTCAGCCTGATTTTGTCCGAAAGCCTCGTGGGCACGCACGCTCTGACGCTCGGGCGGATAGCAGGTCGCGACCCCCCCTCGCTGCAAGAGACCGGTCTCATTCCGGCGCATGTCGCGATCTACCAGATCGCAGGCGTGCCGCGCGGAGGCCGCGATTCGGCCTCGAAGTTCACCAGCTTGTTCAATGCCACCGACTGGAACATCGTCGCCGACTCGGGTGTGCGCGCGGCGCGCGATTCGGACTTGATCTCCGTCTACATCGAGAACCAGCCCACATTCGCGGGCTGGCCTTTCGGCGATCGGGGCTGGGGCGATTTCGGCACGACGCACTCCATCACCCTGATCGTCGACTCGCTCGCCGTCATCCGCATGCTGCAGACCGCCAGCCCGGATCTCACCCAGGCCCAGGCTGAGATCATCCTGCGCAGCGTGTCGAATCTGCGCAAGGAGCACTACGGCCTGCTTCCCGCGGGGGCGCTGGCCGAGCACGACACGCTCGAATCCGTGGTCGATGCGCTCGGGCGCCTCTTGTTCTCCCGGCAGACGGTCGGTGCGATCGATTGGTCCAAGGACGCGCCGTCTGCGGACGGTGTCGATTCTTACGGTCGCCTGGTCTATCGCGACGAGCTGCACCAGCGCATCAAGGCGATCGAAGATCGATTGATCGAAGCCGATATCGCAGGCGGCCTGAATATCGTTCCGTTGGCGAACGTCTCTGCCGAGGCCTTGGCCCAGGCGGCCAAGGCGGCCACCGCTCAGGGCGCGGCGTATCGCTATGCCTTGAAGGAACTCGATCCCTTCGTCGCGCTGGGGGCGCCCGGTCTTCATCTGGCCTACGGCCGCGACGAGGCGCTGACGCTCGCCGATCCGGGGGCGGGGCAGGGCACGATCACGCAGGCGTGGATCGACGATCGCGCAGCCTTCCTCGCCCACAAGCTGCGCTTGGGCATGGCCGACCACGCCGCGGGCATCGGCGGCGAGGCGATGCTCTACGAGACGGCCTTGGGTGAGCAGGTCCTGCTCTTCGCCGGCAATCCCGGCGCGACGCTGGTCGATCCCGAGGCTCCCTTCGCGCTCTGGCAGCGCAGGCAGCTTCGGCAGGCGCTCGAAAACCTCGCGCAGTCGGGCAGCGCGCGCAAAGTGCTGTTCGGCGCGGATGGCGATGCGGCGGCCAATCCGGCCACTGCGCGGGGAGGCGCCGACACCCTGCTCGGCGCAGCCGGCGACGACCACCTCTACGGCGAGGGCGGGAACGATGTCCTAGACGGCCTGGCAGGCGACGACTATCTCGAAGGCGGTCGCGGCGACGACACGCTGTTCGGCGGTCCCGGCAGCGACAAGCTCGTCGGCGGGCTGGGCTACGACACCTACATCTGGCGCAAGGGTGACGGAGCCGACGTCATCGTCGATGCGCGCGAGCCCGAAGGGGTCATGCGAGGCCGCATCGTCATCAAGACCGAGGGCTGGGATCTCGTGCCGCGCGTGTTCGAGCGCGTCGAGAACGCGAGCGGCGTCTGGCGCTCGCCGGATCGCAGGTTCGTTCTGACTCAGGGCGCCCGCTGGATCCTCGGCTTCGACGGGGGAGAAGTCGACCTGGGCGCGGATGTCCGCAACGGCGACTTCGGGTTCGAGATCCAGTTGCCCGGGCCGCCGCCGACCCCGACCGTCATCGACGCCTATCTGGACGATGAAGTGCTGATCGGGCCGAGCCCGTTGTGGCCGAAGCGAATGATCGGCGGGTACGGTCACGATCGCCTCTATGCAACGGTGCAGATCTCCCTCGACAGCTTCCTCGTGAACGCGGACGGCCCCGCCTTTCCCGGCTGGGGCTTGTGGATCGCGGCAGGCCCGGGTGACGACCTCGTGCTGGGCAGCGCGGCCGACGACGTGATCTACGGCGGGGGCGGCCGCGACATCCTCGCCGGCGGTCCGGGCAACGACGCCGTGCTGGGCGACGAAGACTTCATCGCCGTCGACGAAGACACCAGCCGATGGATCGCCCGCGAGGTCGTGGCCGGGCATTATCTATTCGACATCGCGCCCAGCCACTTCAGCACGACGATCTTTCCGAACGTCTATCCGGAGCAGGTGCGGCAAGGCGGCGACACGCTCCATGGCGGCAGCGGCAACGATCTCATGCACGGGTTCGGCGGCGATGACCGGGTTTTCGGCGATGCTGGCGACGATGTCATCATCGGCGGCGAAGGCCACGACGTGCTGGTGGGCGGCGCGGGGAACGACCGGATCACCGGCGAGCTGTACGGCTATGCGGCCGTGCCGATCGAGATCTTCCCCGGGCGGTTCGTCGAGTACCTGCGCCATGTATCGAGCTACGGCGACGATCTGCTCGATGGCGGCGAGGGCGACGACATCCTGACCGGCGAAGGCGGCAACGACACGCTGAGCGGCGGCGAAGGGGCCGACAAGCTCTATGGCGATATCGAAGGCCTGCCCGGTCATCTGCATGGCAGCGACATCCTGAACGGTGGCCCGGGCGAGGACGAGATTCGCGGCCACGGGCATGCCGACATCGCCTTTGGCGGTGCCGGCAACGACAGCATCGTCGGCGACGGCGAGGTCGACGGCGCGTTCCACGGCGCCGATCTGATCTTCGGTGAGGAAGGCAACGATCGCATCGTCGGCGCAGGCGCCGACGACAGGCTCTACGGCGGCAGCGGCGACGACTGGCTCATCGGCGATGCCTTCGATCTCGCGCTGCAGTGGCATGGCAAGGATGTGCTCGACGGCGGCGCGGGCGACGACCTCCTGTTCGGCCTCGGCGGTGCCGACGAACTGTTCGGCGGCGACGGCGACGACATCCTCCACGGCGATGATCCGGAAGATCCGCTGGGCGGAGAGGCCGACCTGCTCGACGGCGGCGACGGCAACGACAAGCTTTACGGTCAGGGCGGCGGCGATCGTCTGCAAGGCGGCGCGGGGGCCGATACGTTGTACGGCGAAGCCGGCGACGACACGCTCAACGGTGGGTTGGGCCCCGACGTGCTCAACGGCGGTGCGGGCAACGACACCTACGAGTTTCGTCCCGGCGACGGCGTGGATCGCATCGAGGATGTCGCGGGGATCAACACGCTGGTTTTCCTGGAGGGCATCGAACTGTCCGCGCTGCGCGCAAGCCGCCTGCGCGACAGCGGCGAAGGCACCGATCCTCTGCGGATCACCTATGGCGCGAGCGATGCCATCGTTCTCGACGGCGGGATCGCGCTTGCCTCCCTGCGGTTGCGCATCGGATCGAGCGATCTGCTCTCCGGTGCGGAGCTGCTAGCGCTCAGCGAGCCGCTGGGGGAGGCCGTCACCGGCACGGGCGCCTCGGAGGCCTTGGCCGCGACCCCGGGCGCGGCTGCCGATATGTTCGGTTTCAGCGGCGACGATCTGCTGGTGGGCAGCGAGCTGAACGATCGCCTCGACGGCGGCGAAGGCGACGACGCGTTGTGGGGGTTGGGCGGCCACGACACGCTCCTCGGCGGCCTCGGTGCCGATCGGCTCGTCGGCGGTGCCGGCGACGATCACATGGCGGGCGGCGCCGACGACGATGTCTACGAGTTCGCGCGCTTCGAGGGCGTCGACACGATCGTCGAAGCGCCGGCCCAGGGCCACGATGTCGTCGTGTTCGGCGAGGGCATCGTGCCCGCCGATATCCGGTTTCGCCGTTCCGGCGACCATCTGGTGTTGGCGGAACGCAGCGGCAGTGCGCGCATCTTCGTGCGCGACTGGTTCGCACCCGGGCACGCGGCCGATCGGAGCATCGACGCGATCGAGTTCGAATCGTCCGCACTCGACGTCCAGGCGATCGTCGCCCGGGTGGGGGCGGATCGCACGCTGCTCGGCACGAACGATGCGGACGTCATCGTCGGTGACGAATTCGACGACATCCTGATCGGCGGTGCGGGCAACGATCTGCTGGCGGGCCTGCACGGCGACGATCGATATGTCTACGACCGGGGCGACGGCCAGGACCGCATCGACGACCGCGGCGGCTTCGACGTGCTTGCCTTCGGTGCGGGCATCGTGGCGGGAGAACTCGACATCGTCGGGCGGCGCGATGCGTCGGGGGAATTGCTGATCGAGCTGACGCTCGTCGGCGACGGCGGGCAGCTCGTCTTTTCCGCGGCGCGAGAGCGGCGCATCGAGCGCTTCGAGTTCGCCGGCGGCGAGATCCTCGATTTCGATACGTTGCTGGCGCGCGCCGGCGGGTTGCGCCAGGAGGGCGGGGACGGCGACGATGTCGTGGTCGGCGGCGTGCATGCCGATGCCATCTACGGTCATCTGGGCGACGACGCGCTCGGCGGCGATGCCGGCCCGGACGTCCTCGTCGGCGGTCCGGGAAACGATGCGCTCGCGGGCGGCGCGCACGACGACACCTATTACTTCCATGCCGGCGACGGCCGCGATGTCATCGTCGAGTTCAAGGGCACCGACGAGCATGGTGTGTTTCGCGGCTATTTCACGGCATCCGGGCAGCGCGCCTTCGATGTCGACGGCGTGACGTTCTCAACGCTCGGCACCGTGCCCGGCCCCCGTGACGAGATTTACCACGCGAGCTTGGGCGCCCTCGGCGGCGGCATCGACACGCTCGTCTTTCGCGAAGGCGTCGAGCCGGGCGATATCCGGGTCGGGCTCGATCTGGGCAAGCCCGGCCGGCCGTATCTGGGATTGATCGAGGACGAGGCCGGCGCTCCGGGGCCGGCCGTGCGTCTCGCGCCGCAGGCGGCCTACGTGCTCGAAATCGGGGAGTACGGCGACGCGGTGGAGGTGCTTTGGCCGCTTTCGGGGGCGTGGCCGCATGCCGACGGCGACGCGCTGCGCGAGGTGCCGCTGGAGCGCATCGTCTTCGGTGAAGACAGCGCGGAGGTCTTCAGCTTCGCCGACTTGTTCCAACTCGCGGGTGGCTGGCGCTACGTGATCGGTTCGGCAGGCGACGACGTCATCCCCGCCGGGGCGATGGCGACCGGCGCCTGGATGGCGGGCGGGCCCGGCAACGATCGCTACGTCGGCATCTCGGGCAACGCGCTGAGCGTGGTGGAGGCGCCCGGCGAAGGCAACGATACGATCGTCTTCGGCGAGGGCGTCCATGCGCACGGCATGACGCTCGCTTACGATCAGCATCGGATGCATCTGGATGTCTCGGGCGTGCGGGTCGCGCTGGATCGATTCGCCGCGATGCAAGCCGAGCAGGCGATGATCGAGCGCTTCGAATTCGCGGACGGCTCGGTGCTGGACGCAGCAGGCGTGTTGTCGGCGGGCGTCGATGTGCCCGGGACCGGATTGTCGGACGTGTTGCTCGGCACCTCCGTCGACGATCGCATCCGTGGCGGTGCGGGCAACGATCGTCTCACCGGCGGGCCGGGACGCGATCGCTATCTCTACGGGCCGGGCGACGGGCGCGACGTGATCGAGGAGCGCGGACGGCCGGGAGAAGACGATGCCATCGTGTTTCTCGACGGCATCGCTGCTGCGGACGTCGCGGTGCGCCGCGTCGGCGAGGCGCTGGTCTTCGATGTCGGCGCGCTGACCGCCGCCATCGCGGTGACCGACTGGTTCGTCGCCGATGCGATGCGGGTCGAGCGCGTGATGTTCGCCGACGAAACCTCTTGGGATACGGCGAGGCTGGCCGCGCTGACCGGGACGGCACTCGATCGCCTGCAGACCCCGGCGCCAGGGGTTGTGCCGCCGGTCGTTCCAGGCTCGCCCGCGACGCCCGACGCGCCCGCCGATCCGGGTGCCTCGCTCGGTGATTCGCCAGCGCCGATCCAGACGCCGCCAGCGGCACCCCCGCATCCCGGGCTGCCGGGTGAGGATGCAGCCCGCTCGCCGAGCGAGGCGCCA
>LNFM01010539.1_pt1 | contig 12970 bp, 12 predicted proteins | sample 596031 | NCBI WGS metagenome assembly LNFM01 (sample SAMN04254537, study PRJNA301005) | activated carbon metagenome | isolation source: dual media filters at the Ann Arbor, Michigan drinking water treatment plant | place: USA: Ann Arbor
AATACGCCTGGTTCAACAATGTCGAGACCAAGCCCGGCATCGGCTACCCGAAGGACTGGGAGAACCAGGACAAGTGGAAGGGCGGCTGGAAGCGCAAGTCGAACGGCAAGATCCAGCCGCGCATCGGCTCCAAGTGGCGGGTACTGGCGAACATCTTCGCCAATCCCGACTTGCCGGAGATCGACGACTACTACGAGCCCTTCACCTTCGACTACGAGCACCTGCAGAAGGCGCCGGAGCTGGAGGCCTTCCCGACCGCACGGCCGCGTTCGCTGATCACCGGCGAGCGGATGGAGAAGATCGAGTGGGGCCCGAACTGGGAGGAGATCCTCGGCGGCGAGTTCGCCAAGCGTTCGCAGGACAAAAACTTCGACGGCATCGAGAAGGAAATCTACGGCCAGTTCGAAAACACCTTCATGATGTATCTGCCGAGGCTGTGCGAGCACTGCCTCAACCCAACCTGCGTCGCCGCCTGTCCCTCGGGGGCCATCTACAAGCGCGACGAGGACGGCATCGTCCTGATCGACCAGGACAAGTGCCGCGGGTGGCGCATGTGCGTCTCCGCCTGTCCCTACAAGAAGATCTATTTCAACTGGAGCTCGGGCAAGTCGGAGAAGTGCATCTTCTGCTATCCGCGCATCGAGGCGGGGCAGCCCACCGTATGCTCGGAAACCTGCGTCGGTCGCATCCGCTATCTCGGCGTCGTGCTCTATGATGCCGACGGCATCGAGAAGGCCGCCTCGGCGCCGAACGAGCAGGACCTCTACGAGGAGCAGCTGAAGCTCTTCCTCGATCCGGCCGATCCCAAGGTGATCGAGGAGGCCCGCCGCCAAGGCATCCCGGAGAACTGGCTGGAGGCCGCGAAGCGGTCGCCGGTGTGGAAGATGGCGATGGAGTGGAAGATCGCCTTCCCGCTCCATCCCGAATACCGCACCATGCCGATGGTCTGGTACGTGCCGCCGCTCTCGCCCATCCAGTCGGCGGCCGAGGCCGGCAAGATCGGCGTCGACGGTGACATGCCGGACGTGAAGTCGCTCCGCATCCCGGTCAAATACCTCGCCAACCTGCTGACCGCTGGCAAGGAACAGCCGATCGTCACCGGCCTGGAGCGGATGCTGGCGATGCGCGCCTACATGCGCTCCAAGACCATCGACGGCGTCATCGACGAGACCATCGCGGCCCGTGTCGGCATGACCGGGGCGGCGATCGAGGACATGTACCACGTGATGGCGATCGCCAACTACGAGGACCGCTTCGTCATCCCGACGAGCCACCGCGAGTGGACCGAGGACGCCTACGAGCTGCGCGGCTCCTGCGGCTTCTCCTTCGGCAACGGCTGCTCCGACGGCGACTCCAAGCCGAGCCTCTTCGGCAAGCCGAAGGCGAAGAATCCGATGGAGGTCGTGTGATGAAGACGTTCAAGGTTCTCTCGGCGCTCGCGGCCTATCCGGGCGCGGCCATGGTCGAGGCGATCCCCGCCATGCGCCAGGTTTTGGAGGCCGAGCGCCTCCTCGCCGCACCCGCCCGAAGGCTGATCGAGCCGCTGCTCGCCGATCTTGCGGGCGGCGACCTGATGGACCTTCAGGAGCGCTACGTGTTCCTGTTCGACCGCACGCGTTCCCTGTCGCTGCACCTGTTCGAACACGTGCACGGCGAAAGCCGGGATCGCGGTCAGGCCATGGTCGACCTGAAGCAGCTCTACGAGGCTGCCGGCTTCGCGCTGAACACCTCGGAACTGCCGGACTACATCCCGGCCTTCCTGGAATATCTGTCGCTCAGGCCGGCCGACGAGGCCGTCTCCTTCCTCGGCGAGACAGTGCACATCCTGATCACGCTCGCGGAACGGCTGGAAAAGCGCTCCTCGCCCTATGCCGGCCTGTTCAGGGCGATGGTCGCCCTGTCGAAAGCGAAGCCCAAGCCCGAGGACATGGCCGCCATCGTCGCCGACGACGGCATCCAGCCGGACGATCTCGAGGCCCTCGATGCCGTCTGGCAGGAGGAGGAGGTCACTTTCGGGCCCGGCGCGGCAGCCGCCGCCTGCGGCAAGGATGCGCTCGGCGCCAAGCTGCGCGCCGCCAATCGCCCGGCAGAGGGCATGACACCCCCTGCTCCCGCTGGCGTGCGCACCGTCGTCACGCACAACCGCCTCCCCATCGCCTGAAGGAGCCCGCGTCATGGCCGCCACGCTCAGTCACATCGTTTTCGGATGGTATCCTTACTTCGCGCTGACCGTTTTCCTCGCCGGAAGCCTCATCCGCTTCGACCGCGAGCAGTACACGTGGAAGGCGTCGTCCTCGCAGATCCTGCGCAAGAGCCAGTTGCGCTGGGGATCGAACCTCTTCCACCTCGGCATTCTGGCGATCTTCGCCGGGCATCTGGTCGGCCTGCTCACCCCGATTCAGGTCTTCGACGCGCTCGGCATCTCGCACGGGGCGAAGCAGATTCTCGCCATCGTGGCGGGCGGCATTGCCGGCGTCGCCTGCTTCATCGGCATCTCGCTGCTGTTGCACCGGCGCCTGTTCGACCCGCGCATCCGGGCCAACTCCTCCTTCGCGGACACCGCGATCTTGGTGATCCTGTTCGTGCAGCTCTGCCTCGGACTGCTCACCATTCCGCTGTCGCTCGGCCATCTCGACGGCCACGAGATGGTGAAGTTCATGACCTGGGCTCAGGGTATCGCATATCTGCAGCCGGGCGCCTCTCAGGCCATCGCCGACGTGCACTTCATCTTCAAGATGCACATCTTCCTCGGGCTGACGATCTTCCTGATCTTCCCTTTCACCCGGCTCGTCCACGTCTGGTCGGCGCCGGTCTGGTACCTCGGCCGCCGCGGCTACCAGATCGTCCGCACCCGGGACGGACGGCGCATCGCTCCGGCGAAGTGACCGCGGCTGCCTCGGCCCCCGACCTTCGAGACAAGGACCACGCCATGACCGCGACCGCCCCCGTCCGCACCTTGATCGCCAAGCCGCCCCGCCAGCGCATTAGCGTCAACGGCATCGTCGTCGGCAGCCAGGACATCCTGCGCGAGGCCCGCAACCATACCCTCGAGCGCCCCGCGGAGGCCTGGCAGGCGGCGGCGACCGCCTTGGTCGTGAAGGAACTGCTCGTCCAGGAGGCGCGCAGGCTCGGCGTCACCGGCGAGCCCGTCAGCGACGGCGAGGGCCGGACGGAGACCGCTGAGGAGGCGGCCATTCGCCATCTCGTCGAGCGAGAGGTCACCGTCCCTAGCACGTCGGAGGAGGAGTGTCGGCGCTATTTCGACCGCCATAGGTCGCGGTTCTGTTCCGCGACCCTGACGGAAGCCGCTCACATCCTTATTGTATCGGCTCCCGACGATCCCGGCGCGCGCCAGGAGGCTCTGGCGACGGCGCAGAACCTCTGCGACAGGCTGGCGGCCGACCCCGGTGCCTTCGCTGGCCTGGCCCGGCAGCATTCCCAGTGCCCCTCGGCGGGACAGGGCGGCTCGCTCGGCCAGATCATGCCGGGCAGCACGGTTCCCGAATTCGAGACGGCGCTGGCGCACATCGAGCCCGGCGAGACGTCGCGCCACCCCGTCGAGACGCGGTTCGGCTGCCACGTGGTGCGCGTCGAGCGCCGCATCGCCGGCGTGGAACTCCCCTTCGAGGCGGTGCAGGCCCGCATCGCGGCTTATCTGCACGAGGCGTCGGCGCATCGCGCCCAGGCACAGTACATCGCCCGCCTGGTCTCCGCCGCCGATATCCGGGGCATCGACCTTGCCGGCGCCGCCGACCACCGCGTCAATTGAGGAGGCTGCCATGCTGATCGGTGATCTCATCGCCCGCTTCAACGATCCGGCCGTCGCCGAGCAGGCCCTGGCCGACCTCGGAGATCTGCCGCTCGTCGCCACCATCATGGTGAAGGCCGATGCGGCGGGAGTGCCGACCGGCCTCTACGCCGCCGAATGCGTCACCCTCTACGCCGATACGGCCAGCGACGAGGAGTGGACGACGCTCATGGGCCAGATGGGCCGCGCGGACGATCCCGGCCTCGTCCTGCTCCGCCGCGCGCTGCATGCCGGCTGCTCGCACGGCGCAGGCGGCTGCACCTGCGGGGGGCACTGATGGGCGCCGCCGACGTCCCGCGGCCGCTGATCGACGGCTTCGGCCGCGCGGTCACCTACCTGCGCCTGTCTGTGACGGACCGCTGCGATCTCCGCTGCTTCTACTGCATGGCGGAGCGGCCGGACTTCGTGCCGAAGCGCGATCTCCTCAGCCTGGAGGAGATGGACCGTCTGGCCTCCACCTTCATCCGCCGCGGGGTGCGCAAGCTTCGGATCACCGGCGGCGAACCTCTGGTGCGGCGCGGCGTCGTGGACCTGATGAATGAGCTCGGCCGCCACATCGCAGCCGGCGCTCTGGACGAACTGACCCTGACCACCAACGGCACGCAACTCGCCCATCACGCCGAGGCTCTCGCACGCGCCGGCGTGAAACGCGTCAACGTGTCCCTCGACAGTCTCGGCGCCGCGCGCTTCGCCGCCATCACCCGCGGCGGGCGGATCGCCGACACGCTCGACGGCATAGCCGCGGCCCGCGCCGCCGGCCTCGAGGTGAAACTCAACACGGTGGTGCTCGGCGGCGTCAACGACGACGAACTCGATGTCCTCGTTGCCTTCGCCCACCGGCAGGACATGGACATCACCTTCATCGAGGTCATGCCCATCGGCGAACAGGGGTATGGGCGCAGCGATCAGTTCCTGCCGCTCGACCAGGTGCGTGCAAGGCTCGGCGGGCGTTTCACGCTGGTGCCGAGCCTCCACCGCAGCGGCGGCCCGGCCCGTTACTGGCAGGTGACGGAGACGGGCCGTCGCATCGGCTTCATCGCGGCGACCAGCTGCAATTTCTGCGCGGCCTGCAACCGCGTCCGCATAACCGCCACCGGGCGGCTGGAAACCTGCCTCGGCCACGAGGGGGGCATCGACCTGAGGGCGCCGCTGCGGCTCGACCCGACGGGGCGGAGCCTCGAGAGCGCCATCGACGCGGCGATCGCGTCTAAGCCCGCCGGCCACGGCTTCGCTGAGGCCTGGAGCCGTCCGGTCACCCGGCGCGGCATGCATGTCACCGGAGGCTGACATGGTGCTCGATCATCTCTTCGACCGAAACGTCGCCTGGGCTCAGGGCAAAACCCGCGAGGACCCCACCTATTTCGTCCGCATGGCCGAGCAGCAGTCACCGGAGCTCCTGTGGATCGGCTGTTCCGACAGCCGCGTCACCGCCAACGATGTGCTCGGCCTCGATCCGGGCGCCGTCTTCGTCCAGCGCAACATCGCCAATATGGTCCATACCAGCGACATGAACCTGCTGGCAGTCCTGGAATTCGCCGTAGAGACGCTGGCGGTCCGGCATATCGTCATCTGCGGTCACTACAGCTGCGGCGGCGTCGCCCGCGCCCTCGGCGACGACCGTTCGGCCTTGGTCGACCACTGGCTTCAGCCCCTCGTCATGCTCCATCGCAAGCATCGTGGCGTGTTCGAGGATCTCGCACCCCGCGCCCGTCTGGACCGCCTGTGCGAGCTGAACGTGCAGATGCAGCTGCGCCGTGCCGCGCAGACGCCCATCGTCGAGGCGGCCTGGCAGCGCGGCCAGGAACTCCACGTCCACGGCTGGATCTACGGCGTGGAGGACGGCCTCCTGCGCGAAGTCGAGCCGCCCGTCGCCTCGATCGCGGCCCGCGACGGGCTCGCTAACATCGACACCTGCGCTGGCATTCCCGCCGAGCCGGAGAGCGCGGTGCGCCGGCAGGCGCTCGCAGCCTTCGCCGCCGATCCGGCGGAATGCTGCGGCTGTTCGGCCGCAGCCGGCAGATAGCCTCGGGAGGATCCGATGGCGACGACGATGCAGCAACAGCGGGACTGGAACGGACCCGCCCTGTTCAGCTACGGCTTCCGCCCGTTCTTCCTGTCGGCCGCCGTTCTGGCGGTACTTCTGATCGGAGCCTGGGTGCCCGCGCTGTTCGGGACCGTGATCCTGCCCGGCGCGCTGCCGCCGGTCGCATGGCATCAACACGAGCTCCTTTTCGGCTTCGTGCCGGCCGTCGTCGCGGGCTTCCTCCTTACCGCCGTCCCCAACTGGACCGGACGGCTTCCTGTCGTGGGCCGACCGCTCATCGTCCTCTATGCGCTGTGGATCGCTGGGCGCCTCGCAATCCTCGTGTCGGCGCACCTCCATCCGGCGACGGTGGCGACGATCTCGCTTGCCTTTCCAGTCGTGCTGGCCGCCACTCTCGCCCGCGAGATCATCGTCGGCGGCAGCCTCCGCAATCTCAAGGTCTTGGCTGGCGTCGGTGTCCTTGCAGCCGCGCAACTCCTGTTCCACATCGAGATCGCCCGGCGGGGCCATGCGCTCTTCGCCGGCCGCCTGGCCGTCGCGGCGATCCTGATGCTGATCATGATCGTCGGCGGACGCATCGTACCGAGCTTCACGCTGAACTGGCTGAAGCGGCAGAATCCGGGTCGGCTGCCGGCGACCTTCGGCCGATTCGACATGGCCGCCATGGTCCTTGCGGGCGGTGCCCTCGCCCTCTGGGTCCTCTCCGCCGGCCTGCCTTCGCTGGAGCCGGCCGCCGGTCTCGCCATGCTGACGGCCGGGGGCGTCCAGGCAGTCCGGCTCATGCGCTGGGCAGGGGACCGCACGCTGGGCGAGCCGCTGGTGACGGTCCTTCACCTCGGTTTCGCCTTCGTGCCCGTCGGTTTCGTGCTCCTGGGCACGGGACTGCTGATTGGTGATGCGCCGCTGCGTTCCGCCGGACTGCACGGCTGGACCACGGGGGCCGTCGGCCTGATGACCCTCGCCGTGATGACCCGCGCGACGCGCGGTCATACCGGTCAGGACCTGACGGCGCCGCCTACCACCGTGATCATTTACGTCCTGGCCTTCGCCGCAGCGCTGTTGCGCATCGCCGTCGCTCTGGCAGGCCCGGCAAGCCTGTCCCTCATGGGGTTCGCGGGCCTCGCTTGGGTCGGTGCCTTCCTCCTCTTCGCTGTCGTCTATGGACCCGCCCTTTTCAAAAGACAGCGGTAGGGGCCACCGGCAGAATATGAGCCACGGATTTGCACCGAGAATCCTGATTTTCGCAACGCGCCTCTATTGCGGACATCGCCCTCTGGGCGAAGAGCGAACTTTCGCTCGACGCCTTTAAGTGTGGGTTCTGCTAGCGACCGCTCCGAAGACCGCGCACCAAGAATGACGATCAGAAATTCTGGCGTCCCTTCGGGCCGCTGCAGGGCCTCACCCATGGCAACGGCCTCACCACCTGGCGCACCTTCACCGCCGATGGCGAGATCGACGTCATGCTGGTGGAGGACGGCGCAACGGACGTCGTCAAGCGGACGCTGACCCGCACCGACAACCTCAACATCACCAATGTCTGGGATGACGTGGTTCCCGCCCGGAACCAGAGCTTCTGGTACGACGCGCGCAACCAGCTGCAGAACGCCAGCGGCCCCTGGGGCGACCTGACCTACTACTACGATGACGTCGGCAACCGCACCTACGCGATCCAGTCCCCGCCGGGCGGTGGCACGACCACGGCCCACGTCCACAACTATCCGGCAACCTCAAACCAGATCTCGTCGGTGACGCTTGGCACCTCCGGCGGCACGGCGGTTCGCACCTTTATCCATGACGGTGCCGGCAACATCACGCAGGACGTCCGTTCGGGCTCCGGCACCTATGCCTACACGATGAACCACCGCAACCGCCTGGCCGCCGCCAGCGTCGGCGGCACGCAGGTCGGCTCCTACGTGTACGACGCCCTGGAGCGGCTCGCGATCCGCACCACCTCGAACGTCTCGCCCGCTGGCGGCACCGGACCTACGATGCGACGATCGGGAGGTACCTGCAGGCGGATCCGATGGGGTTTGTGGATGGGCCGAGTGTTTTTTCGTATGCAACAAGTAACCCCATAATGTACTCTGACTACCTCGGCTTGGCTGTGGAGATTTGCCGTAGGCCCACAGATATACGATGGTTGGGGCCACTCAACAGATTTATGAGACATTTTTGGATCCGTACAACCCGATATGAGGCCGGAATGGGTGCAGAATGTCCCGTGCCTGGACAAGGATGTTCAGACATTCCTCTTTCTCGGACTGCTACGATCGACCATAGCGGACAAGGCAATGCGCCAGGCGCCGTTTGTCAGACTGTCCCGGATATCGACGAGGACTGCGTCGATGCGGCGATTAGACCCGGCATATCGCAAGGGCTGTGGACGCTTAACAATTCTTGCATCACGTTCGTTAGTCGCGTTATTCGCCAATGCTCAAGCAATCGAGCCAACCGCACTGTGCGCCCGATGGATCATTTCTTTCAAGGGTTCGCACCAAGATGAGATTTTGTCTAAATATCATGATTTTCCTATTCTCGGCATCCGCTGTGTTGTTCTTTTTTTGGGGCTTCCAAGCGAGCGTGATTGCAGATCAACCTGGATCTGATCGCTCTGCGTGGGATGCTGTTGCAACATTTCGCGGCATTGTATCCGCACTTTCAATCGGAGTTGCCATCGGTCTTGTCGTTGTACGGCGAACTTTGGCCACAAGGGGGAAGTAGGAGCTTTTTTGTGCATTGCGCGAGGTAGATTCTCTCAATTGCAGTGGGCACGGCGGTTCGCACCTTCACCCATGACGGCGCCGGCAATATCACGCAGGACGTCCGCACGGGCTCCGGCACCTACAACTACACGATGAACCAGCGGAACCGCCTGGCCACCGCCCGGGTCGACACCACGCAGGTTCGCTCCTATGTCTATGACGCGCTGGAGCGCCTGGCGATCCGCACCACCTCGAACGTCTCGCCCGCTGGCACCACCCACTTCGCCATGACCTCTCCGGCAAGGTGCTGGTCGAGGCCAATGGCGCGAACGGCGCGACGGTCAGGGAGTACGTCTGGTTCGACGACATGCCGCTGGCGATCGTCGCGAATGTCGACACAGCCTCCCCGCAGCTGCTGCATGTCCATGCCGATCACCTCGACCGGCCGATCATGCTCACCAACGGCTCCAAGACCAATGTCTGGGCGGCGGTCTACCGGCCCTTCGGCCAGGTCAACGCCACCACCGGCAGTCGGAAACCAGACGTTCCCAATTTCCGCAATGGGCCCATGGAACGCCCTCTGGGAGGTGTCAGCTTCGCGCCTCTCAAGCGGACTTCAGTCAGCGGATGAGAACCGGACTCTGTTGGCCCAAAAGGCTTTGGCGCGTTGTGCGAGACCCTTGTGGCATGAAATTCCGCTGACCGAACCACCGGGACAGCTTCGACTTCCACCGACTCAACTAAACACATGGTTTTGGCTCCGTTGCCCCACCGGACGACGTCGGCGGAGACCCGGCCCGTGAACCGTCGGGCGCAATCCATCGTGTAATTTCGTCGAGTGTAGATGTCCCCCATGATGTCGGCGGGTGAGCCGGCTCCGACCGTGGGGCGGGCTAGTCGCCTTCAGTTTTCAACGCGCTGTATGAATTCAGGCAAAATCCCCCGCACAGCCCGGTCGAGCCTTTCGAGGTCAACTTCCGCATCCGAATCTGCAAAGAACTGGATCCGCAGCGAGACGTTGTCCGACAGCGGATAGATTAGGTCGCAACCCCGCATTCGCCCGTCAGCTCCACAGCCACGGCCGCACCCCGCAACCACGGCGTGGCCTACCTCCTGCTCGTAGGAAGGCTTCGCTCTGATCATATTGTCGATGCAGATGTCGCCGCTCGGGAGTGCTGACTGAGGCAGGTCGCTCCGCGGAGTCAGGAACGGCATGCCCGTCGGTCCACGCCGAAGGACCACGATCGTTGCAGCCCCGATGGCTGCAGCCATTGCATGCTGCCGGGGACGGCTCTCCTTCGCCCAGCGCGAGAGATAGATCTGGTCCAGCCGAATGGCTGCCATCCGGACTGTGCAGTCCGGCGCCGGTTCACGGGAAATGAACAATGGTCTGATCGATGCGGCTGGATGGCTTCGATGAGGGATCACCGCAGCCAGTTCATGCGCTGTGTTGATGCGAAAATTCCCGACCATCACGGGACCGGAGGTATCGCAGGCTTTCGGTCGCTCGGTGGCGAACGAGGAAGACGACGCCATGAACGCCACCGCTAATGGCCATATGGAAAGGGCAATCAACCGCAATGGCGTCACCTCGCATCTCCCTCAAAGCATTATCGGATTCGATCTAATTCGAGGCCCAGATGCCCCTTCAGAATACGTGAAGCTGATCGACTGCCCGTTTGATAAAAACCAATGCCAGGTTGGCACTTTGGGCCGCCGGTAGAATATGTTGGGGTAGAACCCGGTTATAACGAACGCCCGCGTTCGAGGATTTACCGGCGTTACACCAACTCGAAACCCATTGGTCCCCAGCCACGTCGGCAATCCTTCCTGCCCTAATTGCGCAGCAAGCTGTCTCAGACAATCGATTTCTTGGGCCTTGGTAAGGATGAGGCCCCATTCCAAGTGAGGCGCTCCCGTCGCGCCGTCTATCGACAGCGCTCGGCAAACCGGCGTTCGGTCCTGCAGACTTGCGGTGATCGCCAATGAGGCCGTCATCACCAGTAAGGTGGCAGCACCAAGGAACATGGGGCGACGCGCCAACGACCGCAGCACAAGGACCCCGGCATTTTGGTGGACCGATATGCCGGTTATATTCAGAAAACGCGCCTGCTGGGCGCAATTCAGGGCATATGGTTTCGCATGCCACCCCATAAGCACGCCCTACGATCCACCGGCATTCGGCGGGGTCCATGCCATGACCGCACGGCGGAACCAAACATTTCCAACATGTGTTCTGGGCCCAAGCGCTTCCAAGGCGTCCGCTTTGCGCCTGCTTTGCGGACATTCCGCTGCTAGCCAACAGCAGACATCATCCGTGCCGCAGTACGGTCGCGTTGGCCGAGGCATCGGGCGCTACAGCAATGCGCCGGCATCGATCCCACCCAAATGCCGACGCGCGAGAATTGTACCGCGCGTCGGTGCCTCTTGGCATGGCAGGTTACAATCCTGCCTCTTGCGCACGGGCCTTGTTCCGCGCCTCTCGCTTTCGTCGCCACGGCGCATTGGCGTCCCAGTCGCCAGCCATGATGCAGCCGTAGGGCAGCACCTCGTCGACAATCTCTGCGAGGCCGTAGCGTTCGATCTGCGCGCGCACAGCCGCCGCATTCTTGTAGGCACTCGGAAGTTCTGAAATGTCGGTGAACCCCGAGAAGAAGCGTGCGTCGATGCCGCGTGTCTCTTCCGCGAAGATCTCCTCGTTCGTCCGGTTGCCCTGCATCCGCTTGTGCTGCGAGCGCGAGAAGTTGCGCCCTGCGCCATGCGGCGAGAAGCCAAGACCGTGAGCGGCGTTCTTGCCGCGCACGATGAGGATCGGCTCCGCCATGTTGAGCGGGATGATCGTCAGGTCGGTTGCGTCGTCAGCCCAATTGTCGAAGGCCGGCGTCGCGCCCTTGCCGTGATAGAACAGCCCGTCGGAGCGGCGGAAGACGAAGTTGTGCTCGTTCCAGAACCGGTCGGCGACGCGCGCCGAGAGGCCCTCCGCCGTCATGTCGTGGATCGCCACATGGTTCTGCTTGGTCCATTCGCGAACCGCCTGGAGTGCCGCCCAGTACTCGTCTCCCTCTCGCGTGTCAGCCGGAATCCAGGCGTTCTGAGCCGGCGTCTCCGGCGACAGGACCTGCCTGAACCCCTCCGCGATCCGCATGCCCTTGCTGTAAAGCCGGGCGCCCGGGCCGCGTGAGCCGTGATGGGTGACGAGCGCCGTCTCACCTGTCGACTTCATAGTCCCGACATAGGCGAAATGGTTGCCGTCCCCCTGGGTGCCGAAATGCTCGATGGCCTGGCTCATCTCGGTGCGCAGCAGCGGATTTCCGTCGAACAGCGCCATGACCGCGTCCGGCGGGCGGATCTGCTTGCCGCGCTCCCGCCCGCCCGGCCCGAAATGGGTGACCTGGTGTACGGCGTCGAGCAGGGCTGCCGGGGTGATGCCCGGGAATACCGAAATCGCCATGGAGCAGCAGATATCGGCCGAGTGCATGCCCGGATGGATCGCCTCGGAGGCAGCGACGCCGCCGACCGGGATCGTCCCGACCGGACCCGCCGGACAGGCGTCCGGCATGACCGCGCCGGCCCGGATCACCGGGGTGCGCAGCAGGACCTGCATGGTGCGCTTCACAGCCTCGATATTGGCCTCCTCGTCCGGGGACGCGGCGTCAATGTTGAGATGCAAGGGCACGATGCCGCCCGCCTGCAGAGGCAGGGTCGGCGGGGGCTGGAAGCCGCATGCGATCGCCAGCGCCTCGGCAAAGGTTCCGCCCTTGGCCAGGTGGCCGTTGGCAGCAGCGAGTGCCGGGCCAAACCACTTACCCTGGCGCATTCCGGCGTCGATGAGGTCCTGCCCGCTGATGATCTCGGTCATGTCATGTCTCCTTTGGCCCTCGCCTCGAGCGCGAGGCGGGGGCCGTCTTCGTTGGCGACAGGGCAAGCCTGTCATGGGGTTGGCGACAAGGGATCGGCAGGACAGAACTGAGCTACATCCCGGTCCAGGAGGGTCCGTATGGGGTGGCTCGAACACCCGACCTCCCGCGGCTTTCGCGACGGGCGCTCCAACCATGTAGTCCTGCCTGCATTCGCCAGAATTGGTCGGCTGCGGCGACAAGTGTCGACGGGACGCTGACTGAGCTACGCCATCGCCCATGAGGGCAGGCGGGGTGATTTGAACACCCGACCTCCCACGGCTCTCGCCGCGGGCGCTCTACCTGTAGTCCTGTCCGCATTCGCCGCGGCCGATAGTCATTAGCCTTTCATTTCAGTTCGAAGCGGCCCGCAGGCCATGACGACAAGAGTGATGAAACGTCGCCCGCCTTGCGGCAGACACCTGCTCTATCCGCTGAGCTACGGGTCCAGAATGGTGAACCCAGCGGGATTCGAACCCGCGACCTGGAGGGTGATAACCTGTAGTTCCATTGGCATTCG
>LNFM01010540.1_pt1 | contig 12969 bp, 19 predicted proteins | sample 596031 | NCBI WGS metagenome assembly LNFM01 (sample SAMN04254537, study PRJNA301005) | activated carbon metagenome | isolation source: dual media filters at the Ann Arbor, Michigan drinking water treatment plant | place: USA: Ann Arbor
GCGCGGCGACGATCTCCGAGGGGACGTTCGGCGAACCGGAACCGCCGCCCGGTGAGCGGATGCGCGAGCGGGAGGGGTTCGGCGCGGCCGACCCCGGCCGGGACGTCACCGAGGGGCCGACCCCCGAGACGCGCGGCGCGATCCGCGAGGACGAGGAACCGACGGACCCCGGGCGGCGCCCGATCTAGCCGTCGATCGCGCGGGGCCGGTTCGCCGTGCCCCGCGCGCCCGCACCCCCACACGGCGAGAACGCCGGGAAAGGGTCCACGATGGCGGAGACCATTCAAGACAGGCCGGTGGCGTACCTGCAGGACGCGCTCGCGATGGAGCGCAACGTGCAGGGGATGCTCGGCAGCATGCGCGAGACGACCCCGGACGAGAAACTGCGCCTGCGCATCGAGCGGCACGAGCAGGAGACCCTTCGACCAGATCGGTCGGCTGGAGGGCTGCCTCTCCGACCACGGTGAGTCGTCGTCCACCGTGAAGGACACCGCGGAGCAGCTCGGCGCGACCATGAAGGGCGTGTTCGACCGCGTGCGCGGTGACACGGCCGGACGCAACCTCCGCGACGCGTACGTCGCCGAGCACGGCGAGATCGCGGCCCACCAACTGCTGGAGCGGGTCGCGACCCTGGCCGGGGACACCAGGACGGCGGACACCGTGATCGAGGGGCCGGCCGTCGCGGCCCTGCCCCGGCCCCCTGATGCGGAGGCCGGTCAGGGCAGCAGGAACCCCATCCGCACGGTGGTGCCGCCCCCTTCGGGCGTGGAGAACCTGACCTCGTCGGCGAGCGCGGCGATCATCTGCAGCCCGAGCCGCAGCCCGGGGCTCGTGTGACGCAGGCGCGGGACCAGGCCCCGGCCATGATCGCGAACGATGATGTCCAGCACTCCGCCGCGTTCGGCCATGCGCACGTCCACCATTCCAGGGCGTCCCTCGTAGGCGTGGACGATCACGTTGGTGCACGCCTCCGTGACGGCCACCAGCACGTCCTCCACCCGATCCCGGGGCATCCCCGCGGCGGTCGCGGCGGCCGACACGGCGATCCGGATCGTCGCCAGGCTCGCCGGCTCGGCGGGAACCCGCAGGTGGATGGGCGCGGCAGCGGAACGCTCCGTCACCCGGTTGGTCACGGCTCGCCGTCCTCGGCGACCCGGCGAAGGGTCTCGAGCGCACGTGAGATCAGGCGCGAGACGTGCATCTGGGAGATGCCGACGATCTTGGCGATCTCCGACTGGATGAGCCCCTCCTCGAACCGCAGGTGGAGGATCACCCGCTCACGCGCCGGCAGGCACGCCAGCCCGCGCTCCAGGGCCTGGCGGCCCTCGGCCGTCGCGTAGCCCTCCTCCTCCACCGGGATCTCGAACGGCGCCTCGTCGTCGCGGCTCGGCGGGGGGTGCGACAGCGACCGGGGCCGGTACGCGCTGTGCGCGGCGATCGCGTCCAGCACGTCCTCCTCGGAGAGGTCGGCCTCCGCGGCGATCTCACCGACGCTCGGCGTGCGACCGAGGCGGCTGGTGAGCGCTCCCGAGGCGCTCACCACCTTCGAATAGTCGTCCTTCAGGCCGCGCGCCACGCGCACCGCCCAGGTGCGGTCGCGGAAGTGCCGACGGATCTCACCGAGGATCGTCGGCGTCGCGAACGACCTGAGGTCGGTGCCCTTGCGTGGGTCGAACCGGTCGACGGCCTTGATGAGCCCGATCGTCCCGGCCTGCTCGAGGTCGTCGAGGGGCTCGCCGCGGTTGGCGTAGCGCCGTGCGAGCGCCCGGACGAGCGGCAGGTGCTCCACGATCAACTCCTCGCGCTCCCGCGCCGTCTCCGGCGCCCGGGTGTGAGGGGAGGTTCCGGTGGGAAGCATCGTCACGCGACCTCGGGTACCCCCGGGGCGGGGCAGGAAACCTCATCGGGCACGGAGGAACGGAGGATCCATGCGGGTGACGAGGCCGGGGGCGGTGCTGTTCGACCGTGACGGGACGCTTGTGGCGGATGTGCCCCGCAACGGGGACCCGGATCTGGTGCGCCCGATGCCGGGGGCCGTCGAGGCGCTCGCGGCGGTGCGCGCGGCCGGGATCCCGACCGCGGTGGTCAGCAACCAGAGCGGCGTCGGGCGGGGTCTGCTCACGATGGCGCAGGCGACGGCGGTCAACGCGCGCGTCGAGGCGCTCCTCGGCCCGGTCGGTCCATGGTGCATCTGCCCACGCGCCCCCGGCGACCGATGCGGATGCCGCAAACCGCGACCGGTGCTGGTCCCCACGGCGGCTACGCTGCCCGAGGAGATCACGGGAGCACCATTGGTTGCGCCCGGGATCGGGGCTGCCGTGGCGCTGCTGCTGGGGGCGGCCTGAGCCGCCCCGCGGGTTTCCGGCCGGGGCCCTCGGGAACCCCTCGGCGTCCCTCGTTCCAGGAGCGCCCACATGACTCAGCATCACACCGCCGATGCCCCCTTCAGGGCCGGCGGGGAGGACGACCCACCCGCCCATCCGATGCGGATCGGTTTGGTGGCGCCCGCCTGGGTGCCCACTCCGCCGGAGGCGTACGGGGGCACCGAGAACGTCGTCGCCGTCCTCGCGGCCGGCCTGATGGCGCGCGGTCACCGGGTGGTGCTGGTGGCCGCGCCCGGTTCCGACGTCCCGGGCACGGAGCTCGTCACCCCGCTGGACGAGGTGCCCGCGCGGATCGGGACCCCCTCCGAGGAACGGCGTCACGCCGAGGGTGCCGTCGAGGCGACGGCCGACTGCGACGCGGTGCTGGACCACGCCGGCCTGAGGTCGACGTGCCTGATGCTCGCCGCGGGCAGGCCCGTCGCGCACGTGGTGCACGGCGCGCTGGCGGGGGCGGCCCGCAGGCCGTACGAGCGCGCGTCGCGGGCGTTCCCCGGGCTGCGGCTCATCGCGCTCAGCCGGTCGCAGGCGGGCACCGCCCCCGGTCTGCCCTGGATGGCGGTCTGCCCGAACGGCATGGACGTCGATGGGGTGCCGTTCCGATCCGGTCACGACGGGTACCTGGCGTTCCTGGGCCGGATGTCGCCCGACAAGGGGGTGTGCGAGGCCATCGGCATCGCCCGCGCATTGGGGCTTCCGCTGCGCATCGCCGCGAAATGCCGCGAGCCCGCCGAGCACGCCTACCTGGAGCGCCGCGTGGCGCCGCTGCTGGGCGACGGTGTCGAGTACCTGGGCGAGATCGGCACCGCGGCGAAGCACGCGCTGCTGCTGGGCGCCCGGGCCCTGGCGTTCCCCATCTCGTGGGACGAGCCGTTCGGGATGGTCCTGATCGAGGCGATGGCGGCGGGCACGCCGGTGCTCGCGACCGCCCGCGGCGCCGTGCCGGAGGTGGTGCGCGACGGCCACACCGGGGTGGTGCGCCGGCGGCCGGAGGATCTGGTGCGCGCCGCGGGGTGGCTGGACCTCGTCGATCCGGCGGACTGCCGCCTGCACGTGGAGACGCGGTTCTCGGCGGCTGCGCTCGCCGCCCGGTACGAGTCGGTGGCCGTGCGGCTCGCCCAGGCCGGGTCCTCGGCGCGTCGCCGCCAGCTTGCAGGTGCCCGCGTGGGCCCGCTGGACCTCAGGGCCTGATCGGTCACGTGCCGTGGCCGGGGGCGGCGGGGGGCCCCGAGGCCCCCCGCGCCGGGGTCGCGGCGGGGACACAGCTCATCCACACCCCGGTGGTGCGGATGGGCCGGGCCTGCCGGCACGCGGCGCCGGAGCGCCCGAGGCGCAGCGTCTCACCGTCGGTCATCCAGCGGATCTCGCCGTCGGTGTCGACGGGCAACGGGCCGCCGGACAACAGCATCACCACCGTGTCCTCGGTGGGGCGCCATGCCCCCGGGACCGGCCATGGACCCACGGTCACCTCGAGGCCCTCCAGGGCGGCGGGACCCCCCGACCCGCCGGACAGCCGCCAGAACCGCGCGTCCGACGGGTCGTGCGACAGCCTGCGGATCACCAGCACACCGCCGAGCACCAGCAGCAGCAGCGCCGCGGCGACGACCACCCGCCCCACGCCGCCGAGGACCTGATCCGGGGCGTGATCGGCCGACTCGCGCCACCCGCCGGACGCGATACCGCCGACGGGCCTCACGGGGCCACCGCCGGCCGCCACGCGGCACGCCCGGTGGGCGCTGCGCCTGGGTCACCCGGAACCATCGTCCCTCCCGTCGTCCCCCACGTCCGGCATCCGTTCCGTGTCGATCGACTTCCCGTTTCCCGTTCGCCGAAACGGGACATGCCGAGGGCCGCTTCACGTTTCCGGCCGGCGGTGCCGGGAAGTCCTCGGTCCGCACGACAACCGCACCGTTTGGAGGCAGCGCGACATGGAGACAGCTGAGATCACCCAGCGCGGCAGGGAGACCGCCGCCGGCGGGGCGCGCCAGGCGCGAGCGCGCATGGCCGAGACGCTCACCCGGCGGTCCGGCGAGGCCGCCGAGGCGTCCCGCGGGATGGCCGACGACGTCGGCGCGGTCGGCGAGGAGCTGCGCCGCAGGGGGCGGGACCGGGCCGCGGACATGGCCGATGCGACGGCCGCGCGCGTCGAGCGGCTGGGGCGCTACCTGGAACGGTCCGACGGCACGACGCTCATGGACGACGCCACCCGGTACGGCCGGCACCATCCGGCGATGACCGCGATGGCGGGCTTCGTCGTGGGTCTTGCGGCCGCCAGGTTCGTGAAGGCGGGGGAGCAGCCGCACCGTGCCGGCGGTGGGTCCGGGACCGAGGGCGCTCAGACGGGCGGAGCCCGGCCGGGCGGGCTGCCGGCCCCGGGTCAGCGCGACGACATCCGGCCCGCCGGGAGCCCGTTGTGACCAGCGACGTGAACGGCGGAGTCCGGCAGCTGCCGATGGGGGAGCTGCTCAACCGCTTCCGCAGTCAGTTCTCGGAGCTCGCGTCGGCCGAGATGGAGTCGCTCCGCAGCGAGATCGGAGAGAAGCGGCGCCGGGCGGTGAGCGCCGTCGTCCTCGGGACGGTCGCGCTGATCGTCGCGCTGTGCGCGATTGGGGCGCTGGTCGCCACGGCGATCCTCGCGTTGGACCTCGTGCTGCCGGCATGGGCGGCGGCGCTGATCGTGGGCGGGGCTCTCCTGGCCGCCGCGGTCGTCGCGCTCATGGGGGCACGTGCACAACTGCGGAAGGCGGGGACGCCCCTGCCGCGCAAGACCATCGACAACGTGAAGGAGGACGTGACATGGCTGACCACACGAGCCAGGTCGGGACTCAGCTGAGCTCGGTCCGCGAACGGATCGGCGAGACCGCGGAGGAGCTCGGGCACCGCGCCAACGTGCCGGAGCGCGCCAGGGAGGCCTTCCGCGGGAGGGCGCAGGGGCTCTCGGAGTCCATGCGCAGCTCCGGCGGGGCGGGCGGGGGTTCGCCGGCCACGCCGCTCGCGATCGCCCTGGGCGCAGCGGCCGCGGGCTTCCTGGTCGGCACGCTGGCGCCCTCCACGGAGATCGAGCGCGACACGATGGGCGGGATGTCCGACGACGTCCGTTCCGCCGCCGCCGAAACCGCCCACGAGGCGGTGGAGCGTGGCAAGGACGTGCTGGGAGAGGCCGTCGAGGTCACCAGGACGCGCGCGGCCGAGGAGGGCCGGGAGATCTCCGAGCACGCCAGGGAGAACATGGGGTCGGCGGTGCAGGGCGGCGGCGCCTCCTAGCCCGCCCGGGTGCGGGAGGGACCGAACCCCTCCCGCACCCGGCTCAGGGCCAGCTCGGTTCCACGGACGGACACACCACCATCTCCCTGATCTCCACGCGGGGCGGCGTGCGCCGCGCGAACCGCACCCGCATCCTGGAGTTCGCCGACGCGCTGCCCGACCTGCGCCGGGCGACGGGACGCCACCTGCGTGACCCGCGGCTCACGCGCGACACGGCGCTCGCGGCGGCCGTGCGGCTGCTCGATCGGACGTGGATCCGGGTGGGCGGCGAGCGGTACGCGAGGGGCGCCAAGACGTTCGGGCTCGCGACGCTGCGGTCGCGTCATCTGCGCGTCGAGGACGACGTCATCGTCATCGACTTCGAGGCGAAGGGCGGAAAGCGGCACACCGCGGAGGTCCAGGATGCGCGGCTCGCGAGGATCCTGGAGGAGATGGACGGTCTGCCGGGGCACGAGGTCCTCAAGTACCGGGGCACCGAGGGGAGCCCGGTGGACGTCAGGTCGTCGGACATCAACGGGTACATCAAGGCCCACATGGGGGCTGAGTACACCGCCAAGGACTTCCGGACCTGGGCGGCGACGGTGGCGGCGGCCGTCGCGCTGGACGGGATGGGCCATGTTGCCGCCGGCCGTCCGCGGGAGCGCGCGGCGGCGACCGCGTGCCGCCTGGTCGCCGAGCAGCTCAACAACACGGCGGCCGTGTGCCGGCGCAGCTACATCGACCCCCGGGTCATCGACCACTACCTGGAGGGGCGCACCATCTCCACCCCGGGCATCGCCGACGGACTCCCGCGGCGCGCCGGCCGGTCGGCGGCGGAGCGGGCCGTGGTGGCGCTGCTGCGCCGCGACGACCGAACGTGAGCCGGGGCGGCGCAGGTTTGGTCGCGGGCGACCGGGGAACCTCCGCACCGGAGGGGATATGGAACGCGATGACCAGACGATGACCGGCGGTGCGATGAGCGTGTTGGTGAGCGGCCGTTCGGCGCTCATGGTCGTCGGCGGGCACCCCACCGCCGAACAGGTCCGCGCCCTCGACCGAGGCCTCACGGTGCTGCACACCGCGGGGATCGCGGTGACCGTCGAGCTGAGCGGCCTGCAGATCTGTGGCTCGCCGCTGCTGGAGGTGCTGGTGCGCGCCCGGCAGCGCGCCGCCCGGGACGGCGCCTCCATGGTGGTGGCCGAACCCGCCACGGGGACACCGCTGCACGTCAGGAACCTGCTTGCCCTGGTGGGTCTCACCGGCGCCCTCACCCGCCCGGAGGGCTGAGCGCCGACGGGCGGGCGGGCGGGCCCGGGTGGCGGACCCCGGGCGCCGGGTTCAGCGCTGGCGCGCCGCGGCCTGCTGGGCCCGCGCGATGGCGCGCGCCAGGTCGGCCTTCGACATCCTGCTCCTGCCGGACACGCCCAGCCGCCGGGCACGTTCGTACAGCTCCTGCCGTGTGCTTCCCTCGTAGTCGACGCCCCCGAAGGTCGTTCCCTCGCCCCGGCGCGCGGCGGCGCCGGACCGGGCGGCCTGAGGGTCGGACGGTCCCGGATGGTCCTTGGGCTCCCAGCGGTCGTCCACCCGCTCATGCGTGTGCTTCAACGCCGCCCAGGCCGTGCGGTGCGCCCGCTCGCCCTCTCCGTATGTCCGCACGGCGCTGTCGTGCGCCTCGGTCCATGTCCGCTTGGCCTTCTCGCCCGATCTGCGGAGGGTCGAGGGCAGCTCGTCGTCGCCAGGCATCGCTCACCTCCTCGTGGGTGTGCCCGGTGCGTGCCCGGGCACGGCGCCACGCAAACCGGCCGGCTCACCTGCCGGGGGAACGGCGGGCCACGCCCGCCCGCCACCCGTTCGGCCGTCGGCGGCACCTCCGGTCGGCGTGGACCCCGCGAGGGTTGTCCGGCGAAGGGCGGGGGAAGCACACGGCATGAGCACCGGCGATCACGGGGTCGCGGGCGGGCCGGCACCCGCGGAGGATCGCCGCGCGGCCTCGGCGCTCTCCGCCGCCCGGGCGGTGTGGCGGTACTCCCGCGGCCGCCTTCCCCTCCGGAGCCGCCTGCTGGCGCGCGGGCTCGTTGAGGTGGTCGACGTCGGCGGGACCGGGCTCATCGTGGTGCTCGATGCGCCGGCGCGCTCCCCGCTCGTACCGATGCCGCTCGGCCGCACCGCCCTCCCGGCGCTGGAGGCCGTGGGGTGGGTGCGCACCTTCCTGGTCTGGCCGCTGGAGGGCGGTCGCGCCCGTCTCGTGGGCCCGGCGACGCGCTGGGGCGCCGGTCGCTGGGAGCGCATGCGGGAGAACGCGGCCCTGGCCGACGGCGGGGAGCTCCGGGTCTGGCTGGTGGACGACCCGGAGGGCCGCAGCGCCCTCGGGCTCCTGGTCCCAGGGCTCCGTGACCTCCTGGGTGTCCCGGATGACACGCCGGCGCTCGCGGCGCGGTGTCCCGAGCTGGTGCGCGCGATCGTCCGGTTGGCGGAGGCCCGACCGGACGACGACACGACCTGAGCCTCGGCGAGGTCCGATCTCCTCGGACGGGGCGTCCAGGATGCTCCGGTGCTCCATCTGGAACGCCGCGTTGGCGGGGTGCCGCGCCGTGACGATGGCGGCGCCCGGTGAGGCGGCCGTGCCCCTCGTAGCCGGTCTCACCGTGATCCGCGGGAGGTCCATCTCCGACGGCCGTCCCGGCGGTGCGATCTCGCCCTGGTGCATCGGTGGCGAGGGTCCGGCCGTCCGCGGGTCGTGCGGGTGAGGGGCGCTCACCCGGCGCTCCTGTCGCGGCCAACCGACGGCGTGCCGAAACCCGGCGGATCGGAGCTCGGGAACGACTCCTCCGACGCCTCGTCCACACCGTCGTCGTCACGCTCGATCGCGGGAGGCTGGTGGGGCGGCACCCCCGGCGTGCGGGGATCGGGCTCCCGTGGGTCCTCGTGCTGCGCGGCGGTCATCGGATACCTCCTCATGGATGTCCGGCGAGCGTTCCCCGGCCGGTGCGCTCGAAACCCCGTCGTTTCGAGCCGACGCAGGGGCAGCGCCCGGGGGCGTCCGACCGCGAGGGCGGGGAGGGACGTCCATGCCGCTGATCCCGGCGGTCGTCCTGCTCTCCATCGGGGTGCTGTACGCGGTGCGCGCCGCCAGGGCCGGAGGGAGCGGCGACCCGGGGCAGGTCTGAGCGGCCCGCGCGGGCGGGGCTACCCGTCTGGCTGGACGACGGAGAGGCGGTCCCGCAGCCCGGTGACCGTCAAGAGCTCGGCGACGAAGCCGTCCGCGGGGACCACCACGGTGAGCGTGCCGCCCGTGTCCTCCAGGTGCCGCCACAGGTTGAGCAGCACGCGGAGCCCGGCGCTGTCGAGATACGACACACCGGTGAGGTCCACGGTGGCGTGCCCCGCGCCGTCGAGGTGGCCCAGGGCATCCCGCTCGAGCCCCTCGGCGTTCGCCGTGTCGACCTCACCGGTGATCGCGAGCGTGACCGTGCCGGTGCCCCGGCCGGCGGCGGCGATCCGCGCGCCGGGGTCGCTCAACCCGTGCCCGGGAGCGTCACTCCGATCTGGACCGTGGTCCCGTGCGCCCCGATGTCGTAGGACACGTCGTCTCCCATTCCGTGGATGACGCCCATACCGTACCCCTCCTCGGATCCGGGTGACGGGGGGCGCCATCGGCCGGAGTCCCGCACGATCACCCGAATGCGCCCGTCGCGCTCCTCGGCGACGTCCACCTCGAAGGTCCCGTCGCCGCCGAGCGGGTAGGCATGGCGCACCACGTTCGAGCACGCCTCCCCGAGCGTGAGCAGGAGCCGCATGCGATACGGGTCCGCGACCCCCCGTGCCCGGAGCCAGGCGTCGGCGGCGGTCCGCACCCGGCGCAGCTCCTCGGGGCGCGCCGGGAAGACCCCGTGGAAGGCGTACGACGGCACCGGTGCGAAGCGGGCGGCGACGAGCACCATGTCGTCCCTGCGAACGGCGTCCCCGGAGAGCTCCAGCAGCACCCGGTCGCAGATCTCCCCGGCCGGCAGGTGCCGGCACTCCCGCACCACCGCCTCAAGGCGCGCCATGCCGGTGGCCAGCGTCACGCCCCGGCGCTCCACCACGCCGTCGGTGAACAGGACGATGAGGGACCCGGGCTGCAACCGGGTGGACGCCTCCGGCCGGGGGGCGCCGCCCAGCACGCACAACGGCATCGAGCGGCCGTCCTCCAGCCAGCGGGTCGCCCCGTCCGGCGCGACCGCCAGGATGGGCGGGTGCCCGGCCGAGGCGTGCTCCAGCACGCCGGTGCGCGGGTCGAGCACCGCGTAGCAGGCGGTCGCGAACGCGGTGCCGTTCGGGCCGTCGCAGAACTGCTGCAGATGGTCCAGCAGCTGACCGGGTCCGCCGGTGTGAGGCGCGAGCGCCGCGAGGGCGGTGCGCAACCTGCCCATGGTCGCGGCGGACTCGAGCCCGTGACCCACCACGTCACCGACCGCGAACCCGATGCGCCCGTCGGGAAGGGAGAACGTGTCGTACCAGTCGCCTCCCACCTCCATCGTCCCGCTGGCCGCGGCGTACCGGGCACCGATCTCCACGGCCGGGTCGTCGTGCAGCCGGTTCGGCAGCAGCGCGCGCTGCAGGGACAGGGCGACGCGGTGCTCCTCCTCGTGCACCCGGGCGCTGGCGAGGAGCGCGCCGGCGCGTGCGGCGAGGCCCGTGACGAACGCCTCGTCGGCGGGGGTGTAGGGCCTGCGGTCCGGGTCGCAGAGCGAGAGCACCAGCCGACCGTCCCGACCGGTGCCGGTCTCGAGGGGCGCCCACGTCCGTGAGTGCGGGGGCTGCACCGGTCCGACGGCGGGTCGCCGGGCGAGCACCGCGGGGGGGTCATCGGAGGTCAGCTCGGCACGATCGGCGATGCGCGGCACCAGCAGGTCCAGCAGGCGTTCCGCCCGCGCCTCCACCCCCTCCGCGGACTCCATGCCGCCGATCACCTCAGCCAGGAACTCCGCGCGCCTGCGGGCGCGGCGCTGCTCCAGCTCCCGTTCGCGCAGCTCCATCTCGGCACGGTGCCGGCCGGTGATGTCCTTGAAGACCACCGCGAACCGGCCGTGCGGCTGGAGTGGTGTCGCGTACACGTCGAACCAGCGCCCCATCGCCTCCGACCCCTCCTCGAACCGCATCGCCTCACCGTCGAGGGCGACACGGGCGTACCGCTCGATCCACCGGTGCTCGAGTCCCGGCACCAGCTCGAGGGCCGTGCGCCCGGCGGCACCCGACAGGCCGGTCATCTCCTCGAACATCCGGTTCGTCTCGAGGAAGCGGTAGTCGACGGGCCGGCCCTCGGGGTCCAGGATCATCTCGGCGAGGCAGTAGCCCTCGTCCACCGACTCGAACACCGCTCGGAACCGGGCCTCGCTGCCGCGCAGGGCCGACTCGGCCCGCTCGCGGTCGTGGATGTCGATGACCGAGCCGATGCATCCCCGCCAGTCGCCGTCCGGGTCGTGGAGCGGCCGGCCCGTGTCGATGACCCGGCGCCACTCCCCGTCGGCCCGCCGGAGCCGGTAGTCGACGGTGAACGGCTGTCGGTCGCGGGTGGCCCGCTCGTACGCGATCGTCACCGATGTGCGGTCGTCCGGGTGGATCGAGGTGGTCCATCCGAAACCCAGGCCCTCGTGCTCGCCCCGCCCGGTGAACTCGTGCCAGCCGCGGCTCAGGTAGGTGCAGCGTCCCTCCCGGTCCGTGACCCACAGCATCGCGGGCGCGATGTCCGCCATGGTCCGGAAGCGCTGGGCCGCCTCCTGTTCCATGGCGGCTCGCTCCCGCTCGTTGACCTCCGCCGCCACGCCGTACGCGCTGGCGATGAGGACGCCGAGCGCCCCCTGCAGGTACAGCAGCGCGTCCGCAGGCGGCACGTCGATGACGCCCATGAACCCGCGGCCGTCCGCCGTGGCCTGGGCGGCGATGAACGCCAGCGGCGTGGCCGTCAGGGCGACGCCGCGGGTGCCGAGCCGGAACCCGCTGACGAGCAGGATCACCAGCGGCGCGTAGGCGATGGCGAGGAAGCCGCCCCAGAACGCCAGCACGCTCGACACGGTGGAGAGCACGGTCAGGGCTGCGATCTCCCGGGCGCCCCCCCGGTCCCGCGGCGCCGTGGAGGTCACGAAACCCAGGATCGCGCCGCCCACGATCAGGATGCCCAGTCCGTCGCCCACCCACCACTCCAGCGCGAAGCGCAGCGGCGCGTCCCCGCCGTCGAGCAGCACGCTGGTCGACGCGCCCAGCAGCGCGCCCACCGCTGGGGCCGCGATGACACCCGCACCGATGAAGGCCAGCAGATCACGGGTGCGGGACAGGTCGGGGCGCGCGACGAGCCGCCGCAGCAGCAGCGCGCCCACGAGCGGCTGCACGGTGTTCGCCACGGCGTACCCGGCGGAGGGGACGAGGTCTATCCCGTGCCACGTGTTGACGGCGATCTCCGCCGTCGCGGCCGCGGCGATCACCACCGGCCAGTTCCGGCGTCCCGCGAGCACCATCGCTGCGAACGTCACCCCCGCGGCGGGGAAAAACGACGCGTTGGTGCCGTCGGCGCCGAACCACGAGTACGCCAGCCGCGAACCGAGGGCGTACCCGGCGGCGACGGTGATGAACAGCAGCGACATGCGTCGCATTCCGGCGGGCGTCTGGGGCTCCGTTCGCTGATCCGAGGGGTCAACGTACCGCGCCGCGCGGTGGTTGCCGCGACACCGGGTCGCGATTACGCGGCGGGCGAGCGGGAAGTGGTGCGGCAGACGGTCACACGACCAGGAGGGGACTCCATGAACGAGACGACCCAGGGGCAGCGGTCCGAGGAAGCGGCGTTGATCGGGCCCGAGGGCTACCCCGAGAGCACGCGGCTGCCGACGCTCACCAGCCTGAAGGGCATGGAGGTCTGCGACCAGCACGGGGAGAAGGTCGGGAAGGTCAGCGACGTGCTCCTGGATTCGGAGGCCCGGTACGTGCGGTACCTGGTGGTCGGCACCGGGATGATGGGAAGTCGCAAGGGCACGATCCCCGTCGACGACGTGCGGTACGTCGACGACCGGGATGACGCCCACATCGAGGTGCCCTACACCAAGGAGCATCTCGCCGCCGCACCGGTGCTCGACGACGACGAGGAGCTCACTCCGGAGCGGGAGCACGAGATCTACGACCACTACCGCCGGGCCGGGTATTGGGAGGAGGCTCGCCAGGCGGTGCGCGACCGGCAGACCACTCCCGCCCCCACACCGGAGATCGCCAGGGCCGAGGTGGCCGCCGACCTGCGCAGCGAGCATCCGCACGAGGGCTCGGGCGGGCGCGCACGAGTCCGGCGCTGGGGCCGCTGACCAGAGCGTGCCGGGACGCC